>Ga0326728_10000923_pt1 | contig 109342 bp, 99 predicted proteins | sample MB3enrmetagenome_FD_207602 | JGI IMG/M metagenome (GOLD analysis project Ga0326728, IMG submission 207602) | Lab enriched peat soil microbial communities from McLean, Ithaca, NY, United States - MB31MN | ecosystem: Environmental > Terrestrial > Soil > Wetlands > Peat | place: USA: New York... | reverse complement strand
AGCAAGCTGCATCAACGCTTGCCCCATATGGATACGCTCACCCTCGCGGATTTTCGGGCTCAAGGCGACGCCATGCGGCGCGAAGACGATGATGGTCGATCCATGCTCGAACCATCCCATTTCTTCGCCTTTGGCGATGGGCACGTCACACGGAATGACGTTTGGGCCACGATATCGCAGGTGTAATTGCACATCGAGGAAGCGGAGCCGAATGCTCGCAACCAAGATCGCGGCCACGGGTACCAGCGTCAGCAGGGAGCCTGCGGGTAACCGGCAGCGAATGACGGCGCGTTCGTTCTTGCAAAAGAGGTTTTCGACCCGGCGCAGCGCAATGGGATTTACATTCCAGGTATCCCCTGAAATGTAGGTGACCTGTTCCACGCGACAATCGTAAGGGGCATGGAAGCGGTGATACATGCTCGAGGTCAGCCGCAACGTCGCGTATTGGCCGTCGCGATAGTAGCGCACGAGATCCGGATCGCCCAAGAGGTCGAGCAACGAATACGGAAAGCCCTTGGCCTGGAGCGCTCGGCCCTCCACAACATTCCCGCAGGCGCCAACCAACGCATCGCAAGGACTTGCCAATACCGAGGGGTGAGCGTCGATCGGTCGCGCGCCGTCTTTCAGCTCGCGGGTGAAGCAGTCGCGGAGGCTGTTGAACTGCTTAAGCTTCGCATCGCTCAAGTCGAGATCCGAGAACTGACGCCACAGCGCGATACAGGCAGCGCATACCCACCGATTTTCAATCCGGCTCAACCACCCCACGAACAAAGTGAGCGAACGCCGCGGAATGCGGTTGGTCAGGAGGAAATTCACGTCCTCTTGCTGGAAGATTCGGTCGATCAACGAGCGCGTGGTCATCTTAATGTCATTCAACTGAAATAGAGTCTAGGTTGAGGAATATAGTGATCAAATCGATTCTCTTTTATGTGGCGGGCGCGTGCGCGGCGGCGGTCGTGCTGCCGAAGCTCTATGTACGGCTGCAACTGTCGCGTGCGAAGCATCGCTCGCTCGCCGGCCACTCCCGCATGGCGCGTCGCTTCGCATCCATCGTGCCTTTTTACGAATACGACGAGACGCAATTCTTTCGTGCCGACGGGGCTCCCGAGAATGTCGCCGCGGCCCGCCGCGAGGGATTCATGCGCCTTGCAGCCGTCTTTGCCGAGAGATATCACGACACGGCGGATCTCACTGAGGAAATCGTCGGCGGGCTCTCCGACCTGCAATTCACGTCGCGCTACCGCGTGCCTTTTCAATTCAGCCGGATCGTACGGGAACACTTCAAGGCCGGTGCGTTCTTGCAATCCTCGTCGGGAGTCAAGGTCACCGATTTGGACGGCAATGAATTCTACGATTTGACCGGCTCGTACGGCGTGAACGTGTTCGGCTACGACTTTTATAAGGAGTGCATCGCACGCGGCAGCGAGCGGGTGCGCGACCTGGGTCCGGTCCTGGGCGCCTACCATCCGGTAACCGCCTACAACATCCGTCGGCTGCTGGAAATTTCCGGGCTGGATGAAGTCTCGTTCCACATGTCGGGTACCGAAGCCGTCATGCAGGCAGTGCGTCTGGCCCGCTACAACACGGGCCGCACCCACCTGGTACGATTTTGCGGCGCGTACCACGGCTGGTGGGGCGACGTGCAGCCCGGCGTGGGGAATCCGATCGCCGCGCGTGAAACCTACACCCTGAAAGACATGGACGAGGCTGCGTTGCGTGTGCTGCGGACCCGGCGCGACATCGCCTGTGTGCTGGTCAATCCGTTGCAGGCTCTCCATCCCAACATCAGCGCGCCCGGCGATTCCACCCTGGTCGACAGCGGCCGCCGCGCTCATTTCGACCGAGCGGCTTACTCGGCATGGCTGCAGAAGCTGCGTGACGTATGCACCGAGCGAGGCATCGTGCTGATTTTCGACGAAGTGTTCGTCGGGTTCAGGCTGAGCCCCGGGGGAGCTCAGGAATACTTCGGCGTGAAGGCTGACATGGTGACGTATGGCAAGACCGTGGCCGGTGGATTGCCCGTCGGCGTGCTCTGCGGGCGCAGCACATTCATGCGCCGCTTCCGCGATGATCGGCCGGCCGATGTTTGCTTCGCAAGGGGCACATTCAATGCGCACCCCTATGTGATGGGCGCGATGTTCGAATTCCTGAAGCGTCTCGATAGCGAGTCCATACAAGCCCTGTACCGCGATCTGGATACCGTCTGGAATTCGCGGGCGCAGGCGCTCAATGAGCGGCTGGAAACGGCCGGCCTTCCGGTGCAGGTGGCGAACCTGTCGTCGATATGGACGATCTACTACCGGCAGCCGTCGCGTTACAACTGGATGTTCCAATACTACCTGCGCGCGGCCGGACTAGCGTTGAGTTGGGTCGGCACCGGCCGGCTCATCTTTAGCCTGAATTACACCGATGCCGATTTTTCTGCGGTATCTGATGCCATGCTGGCAGCCGCGCGAGCCATGCAGGCGGATGGTTGGTGGTGGGCCAGCCCCCAACTCACCAACAAGTCCATCCGCCGCAATGTGCTCAAAGAGATGATTCAAGCGCGGTGCTTCTCGCCCATCGGATCGATGAGTTCGCCGCGCATCAAGTAGAGCGGCGCTTTGCAATAAAGCTTAACGTCGTTGAACGGGTCGGTGATGATCTTGGTCAACCATACCAACCCGGTCTGAACATCCCTCAGGAAGAAAAGCTGCACGGTGCGGAACAACAGGGCACCGATGCCGACGAACAGCCAAATCTCGCCCACATGCCGTAAAAACGCGGCCGCACCGGTTTTCGGCTCGAAGATCCCGAAGAGGGTCGGATTGAGCCACAGCGCAAACGGCGCCAAAATCCACACCGCATGCAGGATCACCTTGCGGCGCAGGTTGTAGCCGACCTTGATCGCTTCCTTGTGCTCGTGCGTCACGTCATTGACCGTGTCGTAGCCCTTGGGCTCGAAAAAGAAATGCCCGGATTGACGGCTGACCATGGCCACGAGCCAGCCGATCAGAGCGGCAACCACCGGATCTTTGAACATCATCACATAGGCCACCAAGAAACTTATCGCGCTCAAAAAATGCAGGGACTGATTGATGCGGCTGTGGTGATAGTACCGATGATCGTCCCACCGCTGCGTTCGTAGTTCTGCCAAAAACTTTTGCATAGAGGTTCCTCGTTGTAATAGTCGCTGCGTCGCTGCACGCCCAAGCGTGAAAGAAATATAGGATTTTGGTTACACACCTGTTACAGGGCGTGGTCAATACGTCACAAAATCTGCAACATAGAAGCACATGTTCACATGTTCGTCATGCGGACATGCGAACGTCGGCAGGCATGAGAATCATGATCGTTACCGACGCTTGGTTTCCGCAAACCAACGGCGTCGTGCGCACGTTGGCTCAAACCGCCGAGTGGCTCGGCCGCTTCGGCCACGACGTCCGCATGCTGACGCCTCGGGACTTTCGCAGCATCGCCTGCCCGACCTATCCGGAAATCCGCCTGTCCCTGCTTCCGCGCAAGCTGGTGGAGCGCAATATCGGCGAGTTTGACCCCCAGGCGCTGCATATCGCGACCGAAGGGCCGCTCGGCCTGGCTGCGAGACGCTACTGCCTGCGGCATCAGATGCGCTTCACCACGTCCTACCATACCCAATTTCCCCAGTACCTGCGCGCGCGTTTTCCCGTCCCCATAGCGTTTTCCTACTGGGCGCTGCACCGCTTCCATGGCGCGGCGGTGCGCTGCATGGTCAGTACGGTCTCCCTGCGCAATGAACTGCAGGCACGCGGCTTTAAGAATCTGGCAGCATGGCGGCGCGGCGTGGATACGGAGTTGTTCAAGCCTGGATCGAAGGACTTCTTGACTCTGCCGCGCCCCATCGCCGCCTATGTCGGTCGCGTTGCCGTGGAAAAGAACGTCGAGGCCTTTCTTCGGATGCCGTGGGAGGGCAGCAAAATCGTCATTGGCGACGGCCCGGAGCGCGCGCGACTGCAGGCTCAATATCCGGCCACCGTGTTCACCGGGTTTCGCTTCGCCGAGGATCTCGCCGCGCACTTGGCGGCGGCCGACGTCATGGTTTTCCCGAGCCTTACGGATACGTTTGGGCTGGTCAATCTCGAGGCTATGGCCTGCGGCGTCCCAGTGGCCGCCTACCCCGTCAACGGCCCGATAGACGTCATCAAGGACGGCGTGACGGGAGCGCTGGATCAAGATCTGGGAAAAGCCGCACGGCGCGCCTTGGCTCTTGATCCCAAGGTCTGCAGGGAAAACGCGGTACTTTGCGGTTGGGATGCGAGCGCCCGCGAATTCGAGGGAAATCTGGTGGCATGCCATTCGAATCAGACGCCGCAGCGCGGCTCATGGGCGATCGAGCCGCCCCAGAGTACGGCCCCTAGTTCCACCTTCAGCCGAAGTTGATCTTTGCTTCGAGATTGGTGCGCGAATCCGCATTCGCCAGCGCTTCTTCCAACTCGATTTTGCCCTCACGTACGAGGTTGTACAGCGAGTTGTCGAAACTCAGCATGCCGCGCTCGGTACCGGTTCGAATCGCTTCCTTTACGCTGATCACGTCGCCCTTCTTGATGAGTTCGGCAACGTAAGGGGTGTTGACCATGACTTCCGAAGCTGCAACGCGCAGCCCGGTCTTGGCGGGAACCAGGCGCTGCGACAGGATCGCACGCAAATACTGCGAAAGATCCAGGAAAATCTGATTGTGCTGGTCGCGCGGAAACATGTTGATGATGCGATCCAAGGTTTCGGCGCAATTATTGGCATGCAACGTTGCGATGCACAGGTGACCGGTGCCGGCCAAGGCAATCGCGGCCTCCATGGTTTCCCTATCGCGAATTTCGCCCACCAGAATGACATCGGGGGCCGCCCGAACCGCGCCGCGCAACGCCCGGGCAAATGACTTCGTGTCGAGGCCCACTTCGCGTTGATTGACGATCGATTTCTTATTGGTATGAAGGAATTCGATCGGATCCTCGATGGTGAGGATATGATCGGATGAAATTTCATTGCGATAGTTGATCATGGCGGCGAGCGTCGTCGATTTGCCCGCGCCCGCGGCCCCCACCATCAGAATGAGCCCGCGCTTCAACATGACCAAGTCTTTATAGATCTCCGGCATGCCGAGATCTTCGAGCTTGGGCATTTCCGCAGTGATGTAGCGCAGCACCATTGCCGGATAGCCGCGCTGATAAAACACGTTGACGCGGAATCGGCCTAGGCCCGGTTCGGAAATTGCGAAGTCGATTTCCAATTCCTCGTTGAAATACTCGAGCTGCTCCTGGGTCATCAGTCCAAGCGCAGCTTGGCGGACGGTCTCGGGGCTCAAAACCTGCTTATTGACGGGGAATATTTTTCCTTCGATTTTGATCTTGATCGGCGCATTGCAAGAAAAGAAAAGGTCCGACGCCTTGCGCTCGACCATCAGCCGGAATAGCGGCTTGGTATTCATCACGTAAGCCGGTTCGGCGGCCGCAGACATGCTAGAACACCTGGCCTTCTTCTTCCTCTACGATTTGCAGCGCCGCAGCAGCCACATCCGGGTTCTTGATTTCGCGCTTGCTCTCGAGCTTCACCTTCAGCCGAAGTTCATTCTTCGAATCGGCATTGCGCAAGGCGTCTTCATAGGATATCAAGCCGGATTCGTAGAGTTCGAACAGCGCCTGGTCGAAAGTCTTCATCCCTAACCGGTTGGAGCGCGACATCACGTCCTTGATCTTGGCAACCTCGCCCTTGAAGATCAAATCCGAGATCAAAGGCGATGCAAGCATGATTTCCATCGCCGCAATTCGGCCCGATCCGCTCTCGCGCGGTATCAAACGCTGCGAGATGAGCGCGCGGATGTTGAGCGACAAATCCATGAGCAACTGCTCGCGCCGCTCTTCCGGAAAGAAATTGATGATTCGGTCGAGTGCCTGGTTGGAACTGTTCGCATGCAACGTGGCCAGCACCAAATGGCCGGTTTCGGCGAATTGGATGCCGTATTCCATCGTCTCACGATCACGAATTTCGCCGATGAGGATGACGTCCGGCGCTTGGCGCAGAGTGTTCTTGAGCGCCAGATGCCAGCTATCGCAGTCGACCCCGACTTCGCGGTGCGTGACGACGCAGCCCTTGTGCCCGTGTATGTACTCCACGGGGTCCTCGATGGTCACTATGTGACCCCGGGTCTTTTCGTTCCGATAACCCACCATGGCGGCAAGTGACGTGGATTTACCGGATCCCGTGCCGCCTACGAGAATCACGAAGCCGCGCTTCGACAGCACGACTTCCTTGAGGATCGGCGGCAACTCGAGTTCTTCGAGGGTGGGAATCTTCGCGTTGATGGTGCGCAGCACCGCGCCGGTGAACCCCTGTTGAACGAACGCGCTGACGCGAAATCGGCCGATTCCCGGCGGTGAGATTGCAAAATTGCATTCCTTGGTGGAATCGAACTCCTTGGTTTGCCGGTCGTTCATGATCGCCCGAACCAGGCCCGAGCTTTGCTCCGGGGTCAGCGTGCGGTCGGATTGAGGGCGGATTTCGCCGTCGATCTTGATCGCGGGAGGAAATCCGGCTGTTATGAAAAGGTCCGAACCTTTCTTCTCGACCATCCGCCGAAGCAGGTCTTGCATCAGGCGGATTGCTTGATCGCGCTCCATTTAAATGCTGTCCTTGTTCTGCGCTTTGTATTTCGCTTCTTCGCGGCTGACGACGCCTTTCTGCACCAATTCTTGCAGGCATTGGTCGAGCGTCTGCATACCCTGCCCTTGTCCGGTTTGTATCGCCGAGTACATTTGGGCGATTTTGCCCTCGCGGATCAGGTTTCGAATAGCCGGTGTGCCGATCATGATTTCGTGCGCTGCAATACGTCCGCCGCCGACGCGCTTCATCAGCGTTTGCGAGATCACTGCCCGCAGGCTCTCCGACAGCATCGCACGTACCATATCTTTTTCGGCGGCGGGGAACACGTCCACGATGCGGTCGATGGTCTTGGCGGCCGAACTCGTATGCAGCGTTCCGAACACCAAATGCCCGGTCTCCGCGGCCGTCAGCGCCAGCCGAATGGTCTCCAAGTCGCGCATTTCGCCGACCAACACCACGTCGGGATCTTCGCGCAGCGCCGAGCGTAGCGCCTCGGTAAATCCAAGCGTATCACGATGAACCTCGCGCTGGTTGACCAGGCAGCGCTTGCTCTCGTGCACGAACTCGATCGGATCCTCGATGGTGATGATGTGATCCGGTCGATTATCATTACAATGATTGACCATACCGGCAAGAGTCGTTGACTTGCCCGAACCGGTGGGTCCGGTGACCAAAACGAGACCGCGAGGCAGCATGCACAAGTCTTTAAAGGTTTTCGGCGCATTCAGCTCATCCAACGACAATATCATCGAGGGAATGTTACGAAACACGGCTCCAGCGCCCCGATTTTGGTTGAAGGCGTTGACTCGGAACCGGGCGAGTTTGGGGATTTCGAAGGAAAAATCCGTTTCGAAGAATTCCTCGAATGCCTTGCGCTGCTTGTCGTTCATGATGTCGTACACCATGCTGTGCACCTCTTTGTGCAACAGCGCCGGCATATTCACGCGCTTCATGTCTCCGTCGACACGAATCATCGGCGGCACGCCCGCTGAAAGGTGCAGGTCCGACGCGTTATTCTTCACCGCAAAGGCGAGAAGCTGCGCGATATCAACCGCCATTTACGGCTCCTAGTTCGGCTAAGGTTAGCCAACAGCAGTATATAAGAGGGTGTCCCCACCCAATATGTTAATTGATCCGCAGAATTTAGCGGTTCATGTGAACCACGTCCGATCTCGGATACGTCAGGCGGCCGAAGCCGCGGGGCGGGATCCCGCCTCCATCACTTTGGTCGCCGTCAGCAAGTCCAAGCCTGCCCAATCTATACGAGCTGCCGCCACGGCCGGCGTCACGGATTTCGGCGAAAACTATCTGCAGGAAGCTATCGGAAAGCTCGATGAGCTCCGTGACCTACCGCTGCGCTGGCACTTCATCGGCGCCCTGCAATCAAACAAGACGCGGGCGGTTGCCGAGCGCTTCGACTGGGTGCACAGCATCGACCGCCTCAGCATCGCGCGACGCCTGGCGGAACAGCGGCCGTTTCATGCACCTCCGCTCAACCTATGCATTCAGGTGAAATTGGTGCCGGAACCCACCAAGGGCGGCGTCTCGCCTGAGGACCTGCCGGAGCTTGCCGCCAGAACCGCCGGCCTAGCACGCGTGAAGCTTCGCGGTCTGATGTGCGTACCGCCGCCGCAGCCGGACGTCGCGGCCGAGCGCGCGGTGTTTTCGCGCCTCAGGCAGCTGCTCGAAAGACTGAACGCAGACGGCTACGCCCTCGACACGCTGTCGATGGGGATGAGCGGCGATTTTGAGTCGGCGATCGCCGAAGGCGCAACCCATGTGCGGATCGGGACCGCACTTTTCGGCAGCCGATGACTTGCAACCCACCTACACACGAGGCTCGCATGAACAACATCCGTAGATTGGCATTCATCGGCGGCGGCAACATGGCAGCCGCCCTCATTGGCGGGCTGATCAAGCGTGGTCTCTCCCGGGACCGCATTGTCGTCGCGGATCCGAGCCGCGAACAACTCGAGCGTCTGTCGCGCGACTTCGGCATCACGGCGGCTGCCGACAACGCAACCGCTGTGGCCGGCGCCGAAGTGGTCGTGCTAGCGGTTAAACCTCAACAAATGCGTGCCGTGGCTCTCGGCCTTGCGCCGAATATTGCGGCTTCGAATCCCCTGGTCATATCGGTTGCCGCGGGAATACCCCATGCGGCGCTTGCCCGTTGGTTCGGCCCGCGCGTGGCCGTCGTCCGCACCATGCCCAATCGACCCGCTCTCAACGGCTTTGGCGCCACGGGACTATATGCGCCGGCAAGCGTCGGCGCAGCGAACCGCGCTCTGGCGGAGGCCATCATGGCCGCCGTCAGTGCCACTGTTTGGGTCGAACATGAGTCGCAAATGGATACTGTCACTGCGCTCTCTGGCAGCGGCCCAGCCTATTTCTTTCTATTCATGGAGGCGCTCGAGGCCGCAGCGCATGCGCGCGGGTTGCCAAACGACATCGCCCACAAACTGACCCTGGAAACAGCGTTCGGTGCTTCGCAAATGGCCCGCCTGTCAAGCGACTCGCTCGCGGTCCTGCGGGACCAGGTCACCTCCAAGGGCGGTACCACCGCCGCGGCGCTCGACGTTCTCGATGCGGCAGGCCTTCGTGCTATCGTCGCACACGCTGTGGCGGCAGCCGATCGCCGCTCAGCCGAATTGGCCGCGGAGTTTGGTGCCCCGTAGTCCCAGGAAGCGCCATTCCGTCCCATTGGGTGCTCTACAGGCTGCCGATCGGCCGCACGCTGCCGCGTCGCGGGATGCGGTTGGTATTCCGTCGGGCGCCCCAGACTGGGCTGAACAATGCCTATGGCTCGCTAACAGTGAACTGATATGGAAGCGATTAGATTCATCGTCGATATCTTGTTGTGGTTGCTGACGCTCGCGTTTCTGCTGCGTCTGTTGTTCCAGTTGGTGCGAGCGGATTTTCGCGATCCGATGGCGGATGCCATCGTGCGCGTGACTAATTGGTTGATCCTGCCGTTGCGCCGATTGCTGCCGCCGATCGGCAAGGTGGATACGGCCACCGTCGTCGCGGTCATTGCCGTGGCCTCGGTTCACACGGCAGCCTTATTTGCATTCGATGGCGTGGGCTTCGGCGATTTGCTCATGTTCTTGCGAGTTACCGTCATTGGTCTCGTCGATCTGACGCTGCGCATTTATCTCTTCGCGCTTCTGCTCTACTGGTTGACCAGCTTTGTTACTCCGGGCGGCTATGCGCCGGGAGTACGTTTGCTTGGCCAGCTATGCGAGCCGATATTGAAGCGAGTGCGGCGAATCATCCCGCCCATTGGGCAGATCGATTTTTCGGTGCTGTGGGTGTCGATCGGAATCGGCGCATTGCTGATACTTCTGCGCTGAATATGGCCTCCTACGTGCTTGAAATTGCTGCGAACGACGGAGCTCGGCAGCACCGTATTTCGCGCAGACACCACGCGGATGCCTGAAAAACCAGGCTCGCGCGCACGGCGAAGAAGCGATCTTTTTCGCAATTGCGCTAAACATCGGCTTTTTTCTATGTTATTTTCGGCGCCGAGTTGAATATGTGGGTATATTTTTGCCCGCGTTCGCAAACACAATTAGGAGATTTATATGGCGAAAAAGAATGCAGCACCGACCAAGTCTGAGATTCTCGCTACCATTTCGAAGGAAACAGAGCTCTCCAAGAAGCAGGTCGGAGCCGTGTTTGACTCGCTTTCGGGCGCAATCAAGAAAAGCCTGCGCAGTCACGGGGTGTTCACGTTGCCTGGGCTTCTAAAGATGAAGGTCCTGAAGAAGCCGGCGACGAAAGCGCGTGAAGGCATCAATCCCTTTAACGGCGAAAAAATGATGTTCAAGGCCAAGCCGGCCAGCAAGAAAGTTCGTATTGCCGCGCTGAAGACCCTCAAGGAATTCGTCAACTGAGGGAGAATTATCATCGGAGCGATTGATGGGGGCGCCTAGCCGGAGGCGCCTCGCTGCGGGCATGTAGCCGGCGGCGCGTGGTCCGGGGCACCTAGCCCCGGCCGCCTAGGTCGGGTCGAGTTGACCGGCTCAGTCGCTCCGGATCGCGTCGATCACGGCGTCGCGCAATTCATGCAGACGGCCGTGAAAGAAGTGCCCGACTCCGTGCATTATCACGAGCTGCGGTCGAGGTTCGAGGCGGTTCACCCAGGTGATCACGCTTTGCGGATCGACTACTTCGTCGGCGTCGCCCTGCACCACCAGCCACGGACAGGAGGGCACCGCCATGCGGGAAAAATCGAAGCCCGTCACCGGCGGAGCAATCGTGATTAGATGGGCTGTGCGCACCTGCTGTGCCAGACGCAGGGCGACGTAAGCGCCAAATGAGAATCCAGCGATCACCGGCTGTCGCCCGGGCCAGCGTGCAGCGCACCAAGACGCTGCAGCAGCGGCGTCCGCCGTTTCGCCAATGCCCGCGTCGAACACACCCGCGCTGTTGCCTACCCCCCTAAAATTGAAACGCAGGGTGGGCATGCCGGCCTCGCGCAGAGCGCGGGCGACGGTCGTGACGACCTTGTTATCCATGGTTCCCCCGTACAGCGGGTGCGGATGACAGACGAGCGCATAGCGCGCGCCGGTGGCTCCAGGGTCCTCGACGATCGCCTCGAGCAAACCCGCCGGGCCGCTAATCGTTATGCGCTCTACCGCCAGCCGGGTGGTCATTCTATGGCGATGAGGTCAACATCAAAGATCAGCGTCGCCCCGGGCGGAATGACGTCGCCGGCACCCACGTCGCCATAGCCGAGATCCGCAGGAATGGTCAGACGTCGGCGTTCGCCCACCTTCATGCCGAGCACGCCCTGATCCCATCCCTTGATGACTTCGCCCGCTCCAACCACGAAACTGAAAGGATGCCCGGTATTTCGTGAGCTATCGAATTGCTTGCCTTTCTTATCGGGCGCCGATGACTCGTAGAGCCAGCCCGTGTACTGCACCGCGGCCTTTTGGCCGGCAGTGATCGCTGCGCCGGAGCCCGACTGCAGCTCGCCGATTTCCAACACATTTACTGCCGGGGCAAGAGGCGAGGGCGCGGTGGCGGATGTCGGCGCAGCGGGCTGCTTGCCGCCGCAAGCTGCGAACAGTGCTAAAACGAGCGCGACGGCAGAGTAATACAAGGGTCGAGATGCCATGCGGCATCTTAAAGGATTTCGCGCCGCTCGTCGTTTAAGGGCGTGCCCGCACCTTTGAACTGCGCGTCGTCCTCCGCGTGGCACCCACGGTCCCCGTCGCTGCAGCCGCCGGCCGCATGGCCGCCAAAAGCACGCCGATCTGAGCATGGATACCGAGCCAGCCGTGTCTCATGACCCCGATGGCATCATCGATCTCATCGACCACTTGTAGGACCCACTCCATGGGCAGGGAGTTTATGCACGCGGCAGCGAATGCGCCGTGAGTAGAATCACACACTTGCTATGGCGCCAATGGCTGCGTAGGCTTCCACCCACATGCAGCGAATTCTCGTCCTGAACCCCAAGGGCGGTTCCGGAAAAACGACGGTAGCGACCAATCTCGCCAGTTACTTCGCGAGTATAGGAGACCGTCCGCTTCTGTCCGACAATGATCCTCAAGGCTCGAGCACTCGCTGGCTGAAAAAGCGCAAGCCCGAACAAGCGTTTATACACGGTATTGCAGCCTTCGAGCGCAATAGCCGCATGACGCGTGCATGGCAGATGCGGATACCGCCCGATGCCGCGCACGTCGTCGTGGATACTCCAGCGGCGATCCTGGCACAGGACATGCCGGAAATGACCAGAAGCGCGGACGCCATCATCATCCCGGTGCTTCCCTCGGACATCGACATTCATGCTTTCTCGAAATGCATTGCCGACTTACTGCTGATCGCGAAGGTTCGGCGCGATGAGAATCGCATCGGCGTGGTTGCCAATCGCGTCAAGCGCAATACGCTCATTTATCAATCGCTCATGCGATTTCTGGACACCTTGCGGATTCCGGTCGTCGCGACTTTACGAGATTCGCAAAATTATGTGCGCGCCGCGGAGCAAGGGGTGGGGTTGCACGAAATGAAGAAGCACCTTGTGGAGCATGATCTCGCGGATTGGGAGCCCTTGCTCGCGTGGCTGCGAGCCAAGGAAGCATCGGGTCCCGCCCAAAGCATCAACCCGTTGCAGGAAACGGCGTAAGGAGCGACTCGCCTCACTCGCGCCTTTTGCGGCCTACGCGGCCGCTACGCGCGTCTACTTCTTGTCTTCCCAGCTGCCGCGAACTTTGTCGGCCCAATTCTTGTAACTGTGCCAATTGTAGAGGTTGGTCGTGATCGCTGCATGACGACCACCCGTCTTGAACGTTTCTCGCGGAGCCGCCGCACCCGGCTTCGCTGCGCCGGACTTCACTGCGCCCGGCTCCACGCGTGGCGCGCGCCGATCTATTCCGGTATATCGAGTTTGGTTCTTGCTGTCGCCCATCAACGTTCTCCTCGGATGTGCACGACAGTATGTGTCGCGCTCTCTCTAGGGCAGGAACTGTGTCACAGGCATCTTGGCGCCGTCGCTATGCATCCGTGAGCATTGCGATGCGCATCTCAGAGAGTGTCGCGGTAAGTTAAATCGCTGGAATTCTCTTGGTTTGCCACGCATCGAACAGCGGTTTTCAGTTCATTGAGCGAACACTCGAGTGCCGCAGGCGGCAGCCGCATCGAGCAAGGCGCTCGCTTTGCGAGCGGGGCCGGTACGCGTGGCTGCGCCCAAGCGACGTGACATATCGCGATTTACCACATGCAGAGACCGAACTCGGTCCAGAACAACGGCGGCTCTGTAGGGTACCTTGGAGCGGTTGGCTCATGCGACCAATCGGTAACAGGGAGTGTATTCGGAGCCGGTGAGTTTCATGCGGCGCTGCGCGACGAAAGCCCGCAACAATCGATCGAGCGGATCCATGATCGAGTCTTCTCCAACGAGTTCGAACGGTCCGTGCTTCTCGATCGAGTTGATGCCGTATTCCTTGATGTTGCCGGCTACGATGCCGGAAAACGCGCGGCGCAGATTAGCGGCGCGCTCATGGACCGGCTGATCATTGGATAGACGCAGGCCACGCATGGATTTGTGGGTGACCTCGAAGGGCAGTTGAAATTCGAGCGGAATCTTCAGCAGCCAATTGAAACCATAGGAGTCGCTTTCACGACGTCGATGGTCGCGGACTCCGGCCAGACCCCGCACCATCGCGCGCGCGACGCCCGCAGGGTCATCGATGATGATTTGATACTTTGATTGGGCGGTCGGTCCCAGCGTCGCGCCGACGAACTCGTTAATTTGATCGAAATACTCAGCGGTATCGGCTGGGCCCGTGAAGATCAGCGGAAACGGTAAATCTCGGTTTGCCGGGTCGAGCAGTACGCCGAGAAGATAAAGGATTTCTTCCGCCGTGCCGGCTCCGCCAGGGAAAACAACGACTCCGTGACCCAGACGCACGAACGCTTCCAAGCGCTTCTCGATGTCCGGCATGATCACCAACTGGCTCACGATGGGGTTGGGAGGCTCCGCTGCAATGATGCCGGGCTCGGTGATGCCTAAGTAGCGTCCGTTGACGATACGTTGCTTGGAGTGTCCGATGGTGGCGCCCTTCATCGGACCTTTCATTGCGCCTGGGCCGCAGCCCGTGCACACATCGAGGCCGCGCAGCCCGAGTTCGTAGCCGAGTTTCTTGGTGTAGTCGTACTCCACCCGTCGAATCGAGTGGCCGCCCCAACAAACGACGAGGTTCGGTGGCACCTGCAGTTCCAGAACGCGGGCGTTGCGTAGAATATGGAACACGGCGTTGGTGATGCTCGACGACGAAGCCAGATCGAAGCGTCCGCTTTCGGTGATCTCGTTGGAGATGAATACCACGTCCCGAAGCACCGCAAACAAGTGCTCCTTCAATCCGCGAATCATCTCGCCGTCGACGAAAGCGGCCGCGGGCGCATTCTTGATCTCCAGCTTGATTCCCCACGCCTGCCTGACGATCCGGAGATCGAAATCCCTGAACTTCTCGAATATGCGCCGCGAATCATCGATGTCGCTGCCGGAATTGAGAACAGCGAGCGCGCATTTGCGAAACAGCGGATATAGGCCTCCCTGGCCGGAATCGAGCAGCTTGGCTATCTCTTGCTGCGATAGGTGTTCGAGGCTGCCTTTCGGTGTAACGCGCGCGTCAACCAAGTCGGAAGATACAATTGAGGTTTCCACATAGCACCCGTTACGGATAGATGTCGATTGGGATGTTGTCTTGGGTGCGCAGCCACACTTCGACCATGTCGGAATTGGACAGGGCAATACAGCCGTCGGTCCAGTCGCTCGACGCATAATAAGCCGGCGGATGCTTCGGCGCATTCGGCAATCCGTGGATCATGATCGCACCCCCCGGCGCCCAGCGGTTCTTCCGCGCCCGCAGTTCGTCGTGTTTGTTCGGATACGATACCTGGATGGACAGGAAATAGTCGCTGTGGGTATTGCGGCGAGCCAAAAAATATCTCCCCTCCGGGGTGCGGAAGTCGTGTTCCCGTTCTTTCGTACCGACGGGACTCAGGCCCAAGGCGACCTTGTATTCACCGAGCAAGCGGTGGCCGTTGTACAGGTAGAGTTTGTGCTCGGCCTTGTGCACGACCACATGGTCAGCGGCAGCGATTTCAGTCGCGGAACCGGGAATTGCATCACCCAAGCCGATGACCAGCGTAAGTAGCGTGCACAGACCGTTGATAATTCGACGGCGACTTCGGTGGACCATGAAAAATTATAACGTGTACCCGGCACGACATAAGCGGCCGTAGCTCACGAACCTTGTATAATGAAAGGCATGCGTTTGCCGTTGCTTCAATCCGTCATGGCTGTCGGGCTGCTGGTCGGTTGCGCCGGCCAATCCTTCATCAAACCCGCCGAAGTTCTGGACGAACGGACCGGCATGACGGTCGGCGCTCTGCAAGAGCCCATCGAATTCCTGGAGACCGCCCAAAATGCAGTGCTGGTTAACGACAAACGAACGAGCTTTGCGTTCCTCGGTCCGGTGGAGTGGGATAAGAGCGGTGAGATTACCTACGGGCTCTGGGTCCACATTGCGCCCGGCAACGACAGGCAGGTCGGCGACATCCGCTTGCAAGGTGCCGTGACGCTGATTCTGGACGACGGACCGGCGGTGCTCTCTCCGATGGATGCGCCGAATGTCGGCAGTGGACCGTATAGACCCATCACCTCCTGGGGCCAGACGGGGTATTTCGGGCTGGATGTCGCAATGCTGAAGCGAGTGGCCGGCAGCGAAAAACTCGTGCTGAGTTTTCGCGGCGTCGATCAGTCCATCGTCGATTTCACGCCTACCCATGAGACTCGCACGACCTTGAAAAAATTTATGCATGCGCGCGGCATTACTGACGATTGATGCCGACGACTTGCGGCAGCGTGAGCGTGGTGCCGGGCCGCATGTCCTGGAAATTGACGTCGGGGTTGTATTGGGCCACGAGCCAAACCGGTAGATCGTCGTGCTGCTGGGCGATCGTCCAAAGCGAGTCGCCGCGCTTTACCGCATAGCTCAGCGTGCCGGCGATCCGATGACCGGCGAAGAAAGTCTCTTGCAGACGGCGATGATACTCGCGACGCGCCTCGACGAACTGGGCCGCCGATACGTGCGACAAATCCAGCTTTAGTTTCCGACCCTGCGTCACCATGGCGCTCTTGTGCAGCTTGTTCAATGCGCGTAGCGCCTGCGAGTCGACCTGCGTCCAGTCCGCAAAATGTCCCAGTGTTTCGGCGGCCTGAACAATCACGGTGTTGTCGGCGCCAACCCCATAGTCAGTGGTGTCGGCACTACCCGTCGGGCTTGCGGCCGGTAACAGCGCATCGCCATTCGCACTCTGACGCTCGGAAACGGGTTCGCTCGGTGGTCGCGCAACTCTCTCCGCCACGGGCGCAGCGTGCGTCGCCGCCGGCGCAGGCACTGTCGCCGCGACGGGTGCCGGGAGGACGGCGGCCATGGAAGCAGCGGTACCGGAGTCCGGGCCCGATGGATTTGCAGCCTCACCGGGGAAAGCGGCGGCGACCGTGGCTGCGCCGTTGCCGGCAATGTCTGCGCGCGAGGCCGGCAACGGAATTCTTACCAGTTCGCCGCGAACCGGGGTGTGCGTGCCATTCCAACCATTGGCCGCCAGCAATCTCACCACGCTCACACCGCTGGCAGCCGCAACACCGGCTAAGGTTTCACCGCGGCGGAGCCGGTGATTGCCGTCGTTCCGCTGAGCCAAGAAGCGCTGCGACAACGGCAAGCGGGCCCAACCCTCGGCGATTTCGGCCTGCGGTTGTGTGCCGGGCAACCGCAATAAGTAGCCGCGCGGAACGAGTCGACTCCCGCTCCAGATGGGCGGCCGCAGCGCCGGATTCAGTACGCGCAACGCCCCCATGTCGACTTTGAACGCCTTCGCCAGCGCATCCACCGAAATGTAGTCCGGGAGCTCCACCGGCGTGCTTTCTGTATCCGGCAGGCGGGTGATCGGACCGAAGTACTTCTCGGCGTTGCGATCCACTTCGAGCGCGGCCAAGAACGCCACATAAAAGTTGCGCGAGGCAAAGCCGAACGTGGCCCCTTGGTAACGCTTGACGATCACGGCGATGTCGTCGGTCCCAAGTTCATCTTGCGCGCGGCGCAAGCCGCCGGGACCGTGATTATACGCCGTGACCGCGAGCGGCCACGTGCCGACCAACCGGTAGTTGTACAACATCAGGTTCGCGGCAGCCTCGGTCGCGGTGTACGGATCCAAGCGCTCGTCGACCAAGCTGTCGACGCGCATGTATCGTTTGGCGGTCGAGGGCATGAACTGCCATAGGCCGGCCGCGCCGACTTTGGAGTATGCCGCCAGATTGAAGGACGACTCGACGTGCGGCAATGCCGCGATTTCGGCGGGCACGCCGTGTTGCGACAAGGTGCGCGCGATGTGCTTCTCCCACACTGCGGCTCGAATCAAGCCTTCGCGAAATCGATCGGCCTGCCCGAGTTGGAAGCGGATTCGCGATATCGCCTCACGATAATCGGCTGAAGTCGCCTTCTCGCCAAAGGCGTGCAGGATGCGCTGCTCGTGTGCCGTCAGATCATCCGTGGAACCGTCCGCGAACCGCCGCAACAGCGCGGCGTAGCGTGCTTTCGCTTCGAGGACACGCCGTTCGCGTTGCGCCGGAGGGGCCGCAGGATCGAAGCGCAATACTTCGTAGACCAAACCAAGATTCCAATCATCGTGCAGCAGGCCCCCATCGGTGGTGACCTCGGTGTAGACGCGAATCCAAAATCGAATGTCCCGCTCGAGCGCCGGCGGGTGCGCAAACGGATCGCTTCCGGCACCGGCGGCGCCGTAAACGTTCGCGAACGGCGCGAGCAAAGCCCACAGCACCGCCATTTTAAGCGCGCGGGCACGCTGCAACTTAGTGAAGTTCAAAATCAATGACTTAGGAACAGATAGTAGGTCATTATAAGGCCGAACCGGAGCACGGTCCGACTTTACTTAAAAAAGTGCGACACCATTCCTGAATTGCTGCAGATCACGTTCGGAATGAAACCGTCCAAAGCGCCTCGGCATGACGAGTATATTGCGCGACCACACATCGATCACCCGGCGTACAACCGTGACCGAGGGCCGGAGTCGCTGTGGCCCGTGCGCTTCCATACGCAGTTCTGACGGCCCCTCGAGAAATGAACCGATGAAAACGTTCGATGAGAGCGAAGACGAAGACGACTTCGAGAATGCCGCAAATGTCGCCACCGCGGGGGCGTTGGCTCGCACTACGGGGGTAAGCGTGGCGGTCAATCTGCTGCTGGCCTCAACCCAGGTTGCCGTGGGCATCGTTGCAAAATCACAGGCGTTGATCGCGGACGGCATCCATTCTCTCGCCGATTTGATGTCGGACTTCATCGTTTTGATCGCCGGTCATCACAGCAAGAAGGCGGCCGACGAAGATCATCCCTACGGCCATCATCGCTACGAGACGGCGGCCTCCCTCGCCCTGGGGCTGCTGCTGATCCTGGTCGGCATCGGCATGCTGTGGTCCGCCTTCCGCAAACTGGAGGCCCCTGATTCCGTCCCACGTGTCCATGGGCTCGCCGTCTGGATTGCCGGAACGGCGCTGCTGGCAAAGGAACTGCTGTTTCGCTACATGCTGCGCGTTGCCAAACGCATCAAGTCGAGCCTGCTCGTTGCCAATGCGTGGCACGCCCGCTCCGACGCCGCTTCCTCTCTTGTCGTCGCGATCGGCATCATTGGAAATCGCATGGGTTATCCGATACTTGACCCGATAGCCGCGCTGATCGTCGGGTTTCTCGTCGTTACGATGGGCTCAAAATTCGGATGGCGTTCGCTTCAAGAATTGATGGACCGGTCTGCGGATGCCGTTGAAGTGGAGGCCATTCGGCGCACGCTCATTGAAACGCCCGGCGTTAGAAACGTGCACGACTTGCGTACGCGTAAGATGGGCGACCTTATCGTGGTTGATGCGCACATCGAGGTCGATGCAAACCTGACCGTCGAAGCGGGCCACGAAATCGCCGTGGCGGCTAGACGCCGCGTGTTGCAGCGGCACCGCGTGTTGGATCTCATGAGTCACGTGGACCCGTTCAAGCGCCCTGATTTGGACCACGGTGGCTATGCGTCGAAAGGCTGAGGTCCCTGCACGCACATAAGTAGCTTTTTTCTTTAAAGCGCGCCCCAAGGGCGCATCAGCACGAGAAGTTCATCGAGGTCGGCGCCGCCTTAAGCTACCCGCACTTGGAGTCGCCGCAATTCAAGCAGGTGGTGCAACCGTCCATCATCACCACCGCCGCCGTGCTGCATTTCGTGCACAGCTGTGCGCCATCGGGAAAATGCGACTTCGAAAAGGCATCGGTCTGTTTGGCGCGTGCTTCGAACTCTGCGCGCTTTTCCTGGACCAGTTTGCGCTGATGCACATCGAGCTCCGGTTTCTTGAGCAAACCGATGGACTGTAAGTGCCGCTCGATCACGTATCCCAGCTCCGCGATGGTCGATGGCATGAATTTGCCGCCGGGTTGCCAGTAGCCGCCTTTCGGATCGAAAACGGCCTTCAACTCCTCCACCAAGAAGGTCGTGTCGCCGCCCTTGCGGAAAACCGCGGAAATGACACGGGTCAGCGCCACGATCCATTGGAAATGATCAAGATTCTTTGAATTGATGAACACCTCGAACGGTCGCCGCTGTTCGTGCGGCGTGCCCTCGTTCAGAACGATGTCATTGATCGTGACATACATCGCATGGTCGGAGACGGGTGTCTTGATCTTGTAGGTGGAACCGATCAGCACTTCAGGCCGCTCGAGCTTCTCGTGCATCCATATTACGTTGTCCTGCGCCTTCGGCGGCTCCTTCGGAGCAGACCCGGCGGCCTCCTTCGCTTCCGGCTTGAGCACGCGATATTTGGCGATCTTCTTTTCGATCTTGATGTGAGCCATGTCAAAACTTCCCGTAGTAGCCTTCTTTCAACGCATCGAAAAGATTCGCGGCGGTGTGCATTTCGCCGTCATATTCGATCTGTTGATCGCCGCGCGCCTCGATTTCGGTACCGTCCTCGAGCGTGAAAACGTAAGTGGTGTTCTTGAGATCTTCCTCTTTGACCAGAACGCCTTGGAACGCTTCCGGGTTGAAGCGAAACGTCGTGCAGCCCTTGAGTCCCTGTTCAAAGGCATAGAGGTAGATGTCCTTGAAACCTTCGTACTTGTAATCGGTGGGGACGTTCGCCGTCTTCGAGATGGACGAATCCACCCAGAGCTGCGCCGCAGCTTGAATATCGACGTGTTCTTTCGGTCCGATATCGTCTGCCGAGACGAAATAGTCAGGCAGCCTTTCCGCTGCGTTCTGAGAATTCGGCATTGCGCGCGGATTTACCAATTCGCGATAGGCAAGCAGTTCGAATGAAAACACGTCGATTTTTTCTTTGGACTTCTTGCCTTCGCGAATCACATTGCGAAAGTAATGATGCGCGAACGAAGGCTCGATGCCGTTCGATGCATTATTTGCCAACGACAAGGAGATGGTGCCCGTCGGCGCTATCGAGGTGTGATGCGTGAAGCGCGCCCCCACCTCGGCGAGTTCGTCGACCAGTTCAGGCGATGCTTCGGCGATGCGCTGCATGTAGCGGCTATAGCGCGCATGCAACACGCGCCCCGCTATCTTGGCGCCGACGCGCCACCCGTCCTTTTCCATCTCGGGTCGCTTGCGCAGCATCTTGCGGGTTATCGTGAACTCCTCGTTCATGATGGGCGCGGGACCCTTTTCGCGCGCCAGCTCCAGGCCGGCCTCCCATCCGGCAATCGCCATCTCGCGCGACACATTTTGAGAAAACGCTACCGACTTCTTGGACCCGTATTTCATGCACAACATGGTGATGGTCGAGCCCAATCCAAGGAAGCCCATGCCATGGCGGCGTTTGCGGAGAATTTCATTGCGCTGCGGCGCCAACGGCAAGCCGTTGATCTCGACCACGTTGTCGAGCATGCGCGTGAAGATCTTCACGACCTTGCGGTAAGTTTCCCAATCGAAGCGCGCGTCTTCGGTGAATGGATCGACGATGAACTTGGTGAGATTCACCGAGCCCAAGAGGCACGAACCGTAGGGCGGCAGCGGTTGTTCACCGCACGGGTTGGTGGCGCGGATATCCTCCGTCCACCAATTGTTGTTCATTTCGTTGACTCGATCGATCAAGATGAAACCCGGCTCGGCGAAATCGTACGTAGAGGACATGATGAGGTCCCAGACACGCCGCGCCGGCAGCGTCTTATAGACCTTGCAAGCGACCAGACCGTCCTCGTTCGCGACATAGCCGTCGGTGTGCGGCCATTCACGCCACACGAATTTCGAGGCGTCTTGCAGATCCGGCCGCTCCGCTTCGAATTCCTTGACGCCCAGCGGGAACGCCAACTTCCAGTCGCCGTCGCTCTTGACGGCCTTCATGAATTCGTCAGTGATGAGCAAAGACAAATTGAATTGCCGTAAACGGCCGTTCTCTCGCTTGGCGCGTATGAATTCCAAGACGTCGGGGTGCCCGATATCGAACGTGCCCATTTGCGCGCCACGGCGGCCGCCCGCCGACGACACCGTGAAACACATCTTGTCGTAAATATCCATGAACGACAGCGGGCCCGACGTGTAAGCCCCGGCTCCGGATACGTACGCCCCGCGCGGCCGCAATGTCGAGAATTCATATCCGATGCCGCAACCTGCTTTGAGTGTCAGGCCGGCCTCATGAACTTTACTCAAAATATCGTCCATCGAATCGTGGATGGTGCCCGACACCGTGCAATTGATGGTCGATGTGGCGGGTTTGTGTTCCAGGGCGCCGGCATTCGAAGTGACCCGGCCGGCAGGAATGGCGCCATGGCGCAGTGCCCAGAGGAACGAGTCATACCATTGTTCGCGAAGCTCTTCCGCTTCGACATCCGCGAGGGCGCGCGCAATGCGCTTATAAGTGTCGTCCATCGACTTATCGATGGGCGATCCGTCTTTTGCCGTAAGGCGGTACTTCTTATCCCAGATGTCGAATGACGCTTCCTGGAAAGAAATGCTGCTTACATCCTTGGGCTGTATTTTGACCACCGTATTCATGGGTATTAAAAGCTCCCTTAGAATTATCTCGCGAATCGGTCAAGATAAAAGGCGGCGGTCCCGACAACAAACGATGGCGACGGGTCAAACATTACGGGGACTATCGCAAATTTTGGGACCACAACATATTGTGTCCGGAGCAGAAGGGTAAGACTGGCAGCCGTCATCGTCAAGAACTTTTTATCGTAATTTTGGTACTTATAAATATACTAATATCATAGAGTTATAAAAACCTTCCGAGAAACTAGCTTGATTCACTTCATGGCATCTCGGTCAAGAGGATTCTCACCTAATCGCAACATCTTGTGTTTGCACATCTTATTCACAATATGTTCCATTGACTTTTCTGATTCGGCGAGTATCCATTCGAGCGCAACGCGCCCTGACGGTTGAAAAAAATGCTCTCGTCCCAATTTTCTGCAAACAGGGTTGAACTGCAAACTTATGTTTTTGGGGCAACCAACCAAATTTTATGAGGAGAACATCATGACCGTCGTGCGTTATGAGGCTTGGGCGCTCGTCAACCGGCTCCACAAGGACGTCAATCGTTTGTTCAGTGCACCACAGGCCACCGCCGCCGGCTCCGGCGCTTGGCTGCCGCAGGCCGATATTCACGAGGATGCGAATCAATTCTTGTTGCATATGGACCTGCCGGGTATCGACCCCAAAGCCGTGGAGATCACGGCGGAGCACGGTGTGCTCATGATTCGCGGGCAGCGCCAAGAACCGGGCCGCGAGGCGTGCGAGGCGCGACGCATCGAACGCGTCGCGGGAGAATTCCGGCGCCGCTTCAACCTGCCTGACTCCGCGGATACGCAAAACATCACGGCCAAGGCGGTCAATGGCGTGCTGAAAGTCTCGATTCCCAAAGTTGCGAAAGCGCAGCCGCGTCGCATTACGGTTGAAGCTGCCTAACAGGATCGGCTGCGCTCTTCCGTGTAAGATCGCAGTTCGAGAGCTGCGGACACGGTGTAACCGCGCTGGGCCGGAAGAGCGTCGTCCGGCCCTATCATCGGTTAAACGATGTGCGCAACCTGTTGGCCAGCCCGCGTCGGTTATGCCGCGTCGGACCGGCTTCCTTGGGCTTGGGGTTCGCAGCTCGTCGATAGAATCACTTAATTAAGGACCGCGCATGAACCTTCGTCTCTTACTTGCAGCAGCCTCGCTTGCTGCAGCAGTCATCGCTGCGCCTATTGCGGACGCTGCACTGTCCGCCGCCCCCGTCCCCGTTGCAGATTCGCCGATGCCGTCGCTTGCACCCATGGTCAAGCGCGTATCACCCGCCGTGGTGAACATCGCCACTCGCGGAACGATCAAGGAGAAGCCCGGCCAGCGCAATCCTCTCATGGACGATCCATTCTTTCGCCGTTTCTTCGACGTTCCACCCGACGCGAAACCGCGGGAGCGGCAGTTCCAAAGCGCCGGATCCGGCGTAATCGTGGACGCCAAGAATGGCTACATCGTCACCAACTATCACGTAGTGGAAAACGCCAGCGAAATCACCGTCACCTTGCTCGACGATCGAAGCTTCAGCGCCAAAGTCATCGGCAGCGACGAAGGCGCGGACATCGCGGTACTGCAGGCGAAGCAGCCGAATCTGGTCGCTATGTCGCTTGGAGACTCCGCGCACCTCGAAGTGGGCGACTTCGTCGTGGCGATCGGCAATCCGTTCGGCCTGCAGCATACGGTAACCGCGGGTATCGTCAGCGCGCTCGGTCGTACCGGCATCAATCCCGAGGGCTACGAGGACTTTATCCAGACCGACGCCTCGATCAACCCAGGGAACTCGGGCGGCGCACTCGTGAACCTCAAGGGCGAACTCGTCGGAATCAATTCGGCGATCCTATCGGGCAGCGGCGGTAACATCGGGATCGGATTCGCGATACCCGTCAACATGGTCAAGGGAGTGATGGACCAGCTGATCAAGTACGGCCAGGTGAAGCGCGGCATCCTCGGCGTCAACATCTACAATGTGACGCCCGAGATCGCCAAGGAATTCGGTTTGGCTGAATCGACCGGCGCATTGGTGGCCGGAGTGGCTCCGGGATCGTCGGCTGAACGTGCCGGCATCAAAACCGGCGACATCATCACCTCGATCAACGGCGTCACCATGAAGGGGGCGGGCGAGCTGCGCAATGCCATCGGCATGCTGCGGGTGGGCGACAAGGTCGAGATAGGTTTCTTGCGCGACGGCAAGCCGCAAAAAGTGATCGCCCTGATCGCGGAACGAAGTGAAGCGGAGACCGCCAACGCAGCGGACATCAACGAGGGACTAGAGGGCGCTGAACTCGTCGACGCCCCCGACGGCGGCGGCGTGTTGGTGCGCACCGTGCAGGAAGGAAGTCCTGCCGCACAGGCCGGCATCAAGGCGAACGACTTGATTGTTGGTGTCGGCCGTACACACGTGTCGAACGCCAAGACGTTTCGCGAAGCCGCCAGGGGAGCGAAGGTACTGGTGCTCAATGTGCGGCGCGGGACCCAGGTGTTCCTCATCCCCGTTCGTTGACCAATGAAACTATTGTCCATCTGCATTCTCGGCGGCACCGGTTTCTTGGGAACCCGCCTGGTCGCACGCCTGATCAAAGACGGTCATCGAGTCACGGTGCTGTCCCGCGACCGCGAGCAGCACAAGCACCTATTGGTGTTGCCTGGACTGACGCTGGAGAATTGCGATGTCTATGACGAGGCGCAACTGAGCGAGCGGTTTCGCGGCAAGGACGTGGTTATAAACCTGGTCGGCATCCTCAATGAGCGCGGGTTCGGCGGAGGCGGGTTTCGTCGCGCCCACACCGAGCTCACACGGGTCGTGCTGCAAGCCGGACGATCCGCCGGGATCTCGCGGCTGTTGCAAGTATCCGCCCTGAAGGCGGCGGTCGATGCCCCGAGCTACTACCTGCGCTCCAAAGGCGAGGCCGAAAAGCTGATCCGCGAAAGCGGTGCAAGCTTCGATTGGACCATCTTCCAACCCTCGGTGATCTTCGGCCCGGGCGACTCTTTCCTCAACCGCTTCGCGAATCTCCTCGCGTCCGTTCCGCTGGTGTTTCCGTTGGCAAGGCCGAATACGCGCTTTCAACCGGTCCTGGTCGACGACGTAATCGAGGCACTGATCCGGTGTTTGCGCGGGGGCCCCTCCGACGGACAAACCTACGAGTTGGGAGGCCCGCAGGTCTACACGCTGCGCGAGATCGTTCAATTGGTGGCGAAACTCACGGGGCATCGCCGTTGGATCATCGGGCTACCAAACTTCGCCGCTCGCTTGCAGGGGCTCGTGATGAACTTCGTGCCTGGGCGCCCGTTCTCGAGCGACAATTATCGCTCGCTGACGGTCGACAGCGTGTGCACCGACGACGGCTTCGCCAAGCTTGGGATCAAACCACAGTCGATGTTGGCGTCGGCGCGGCAATATCTAGGCGCGTTGGAGGATAACGCGCGGCTCAGTCACAACCGGGCAGCCGCGGGCCGAGCCGGATATTCCCACACCCCCCGGTTCTAGGAGCCACGATGCGCCCCGCAGCCGGCGCCGCCTGACGGCCCGCAGTAGCAACGCCGTCCAACGGGTGCATTAGGGCAACGGAGGCTCGATCGGAATCGACTGCGGCGTCGGCAGCGGCGGCAAATAGTAGAGTCGCAACGCCACCAACAAGCCCACGCCGAACAATGCGGCAACGAATGCCGCGACGCCATTCCAGCCCCGATCGGCGTAAAACAGGCCGCCGGCGGCGCCTGCCACGCTCGACCCCAAGTAGTAGGCGAACAGGTACGTTGCCGCTGCCTGCGCCTTCTCGCGTCCGGCGCGGCGCCCGACCCAACTGCTGACGATCGAGTGCCCACCGAAGAAGCCGAAGGTAATGACGACGATTCCGGCAATGATCAGCCAGATCGCCGCGCCCAGCGTCAGTGCGAGCCCCCCCAGCATGAGCACGAACATGGTCCACAGGACCTTGCGCCGTCCCAATCGGCCCGCCAAATGTCCGATCCACGACGAGCTGAACATGCCCACCACGTAAACGCTGAAAATCATTCCGACGGCAGCCTGCGACATTGCGTAGGGCGGCGCCATCAGCCGGTAGCCGACGTAGTTGTACACCGTGACGAACGAGCCTAAGAGCACGAACCCCTCCGCGAACAGCCAAGGCAAACCCGGGTCGCGGAATAAGGCGCCGAATCGTTGCAAGGACGACCGCAATCGAAGCGGGTGCCGGATGAAGTGGACGGACGGAGGCAGGCTGCGCACGAACACCCATGCTGCGATGCCACCAATGGCGCCCATTGCCGCGATGCCGGTGCGCCAGCCGAAAAAATCAGTTAGCACGCTGGCAATCATGCGACCGCCCAGGCCGCCCGCGGCATTGCCGCCGATATAAAGACCCATGCCGAGCCCGATCGAGTCAGGATGTACTTCTTCGGTGAGGTAGGTCATGCCCACCGCGGGCACGCCTCCTAGGGTGAGTCCCAATAAGGCTCGCAGCAGCAGAAAGTCATGCCAGGTGGGCGCCGCCGCCGAGAGCAGGACGATCAGCGCGGAAGACAGCAATGATAAGGTCATGACGATTTTCCGGCCCCACAGATCCGACAGAGGTCCGGCAAACAGCATCGTCACCGCCAGTACCGCGCTGGTGAGCGACAGGGATAGCGCGCTCTGCGCAGCCGTGACCTCGAATTGCCGGCTGAACTCCGGCATCAATGGCTGCACGCAATACAGCAAACCGAACGTCGCCACGCCCGCGGCAAACATCCCCAGGTTCGTGCGGCGGAAGGCCGGGGTACCGTGACGTATGAACTCTGCCGTTAGCTGGCGCATCTACACGTTGAAATGAATTTTTCATTATGTCTCATTATTGCTTGTTTCTGTCCGGGTGCCGGCCATGACCTTGGCACCCTAGCCACTCCGTCTGCAGCACTATCTTCTGCACCTGCCGTCATCACGGTTTGGCGCACACGGCGGCATCGCGCGCCGCTTGATCGAGTTTCGCAAGTTCGCGAACCCGCCGGTAAAAGAGTGTGAGGTCTCCGTTCGCCGCAGCCAGTTCCCGTTCGAAGCCCGCCACGCAGTCGTAGTATGTCGCGATCGACGCCAGATGCGCGTTGTTGATCTCCCCCTCGAACCAAGACTCGAACGGCGCATGGCCGCTCCAGTGTGCCTTGAGGCCCGAGTAGGAGCCGCGCATTGCGGCGAAAGTCGCGCGCTTGCGCTCCCGCATGGCCGTCGCATCGACGCCAGAACCATAAAGGGAATGCAGCTCAGCGCGCGTACGACGCAGCAGATCGATGACCTGAAGGTAGTGCTCTTGTTGCACGAGATGCTCTGCCAAATCGGCATCGCGCCCCTGAGTCAACAGCCAGCGACGCACGCCTTCTTCTTCGACCGTCGTGGCAAGCGCTTCATTGAACGAGGCATCTCCCGGCAGGTACAGCAATTGATGCGTGAGTTCGTGAAACACGATGGCAGCCAACTCAACGTCGCTCCATCCGACCATGGTGTTGAGTATGGGGTCATCGAAGTGCCCCAACGTGGAATAGGCGGCGACGCCGCCGACGCTCACATCGAGGCCCTGCGTCCGCAATTTGTCCGCGAATGCGCGGGCCTTGCGCACAGCGAAGTATCCGCGATACGCGACGCAGCCCACAATCGGGTAGCACCACTCCTTGGCATCGACCGAAAACTCGGGCGCCGCCACCACGTTCCACACCACGTAGGGTCGCCCGACATCCGCGTAACTACGGTAACTGCCGTTGTCGGGAAGCCCCAACTCGTGGCTCGCAAAGTCCCGTATGGAGGTCACTTCCTCGAGCTCCGTGCGCAGCGTGGGCGGCGTCCCGGGATTATGAAGCACCCGAGCGATAGGTTCTCGTTTGGACATCAACGACAGCTGGCCCGCGGCGCTTTCCAACAAGTAGCACCCACCAATCGCCGGCGCGATGAGCCCGAGGACCACCGTCATGAGGATCCTCGGAAGGTTGCTGCTACTATTCACCCATGCAAGTGTATCTGGTTGGCGGAGCCGTTCGGGACGCCTTGTTGGGACTTCCAGTGAAGGAACGCGACTGGGTCGTGGTCGGGGGCACGCGTGAGGAACTGCTGCGGATGAAATACCGCGAGGTCGGCCGCGATTTTCCGGTATTCCTGCATCCCGAAAGCCACGAGGAATATGCACTGGCGCGGCTGGAGCGCAAGGTCGCTCCGGGATATCGCGGCTTTGCCGTCGAGTTCGGTCCTGAGGTTACGCTGGAGGAGGATCTCGCGCGACGGGATCTGACCATCAATGCCATTGCGCAGTCGGCGGACGGGACGCTGGTCGATCCGTACGGCGGCAAACGCGATATTGAGTCACGGACGTTGCGGCACGTATCGGAGGCTTTCATCGAAGACCCGGTACGAGTGCTGCGGGTTGCGCGCTTCGCCGCGCGCTTTGCGCCGCTCGGATTTCATATAGCGCCGCAAACAATGGCCATGATGCGCAGCATGGTGGCGCGGCACGAGGTGGATGCACTGGTCGCCGAACGCGTCTGGCAGGAAACCGAGAAAGCGTTGCGAGAACCGTCAGCCAGCACTTTTTTCAAGGTGCTGCGGGAGTGCGGCGCACTCAAGCCGATCTACCCTGAAATCGATGCGCTGTTCGGCGTGCCCCAACCCCCACAGTGGCACCCCGAGATCGACACGGGAACGCATACGCTCTTGGCGCTGGACCAAGCGGTCGCGATATCGCCGGACACGAGAGTGCGATTCGCGGCGCTGGTTCACGATCTGGGCAAGGGCGTGACGCCGCGTTCCGAGTGGCCGAGCCATCGCGGGCACGAGGAGCGCAGTGTCGCGCTCATCGAAGCGCTGTGTGCGCGGCTGCGGCTTCCAAGCGATTACCGCGAACTCGCTGTGCTCGTCGCCCGCTATCACGGGCACGTTCATCGCGCGTTCGAGCTACGGCCCAAGACCTTGTTGGAATTCATGGAGCGGGCGGACGCCTTCCGGCGACCGGAGCGGTTCGCCCAGGTGCTGCTCGCCTGCGAGGCGGATGCGCGAGGCCGGACGGGAATGGAGAACAACCCCTACCCGCAGCGCGGATATGTCGGCGCGGCACGCGATGCTGCAGCGGCAATCAAGCCATCGGCCGACGACATTGCAGCGTATAGCGGAGCCAAAATCGCGGCGCGCCTGCATGAGCGCCGGGTGCGCGCCATCGCGGAGCTGGCCGACTGCCTCAAGGCACCGTCGTCTTAAAGCGTGTGCCGTAGGTCCTGTAATGCGAACCCGGACAATTCACGACGGACGCCGCGCGTCCATGCCATCGCCTTGAAGCGTTCGCCCATGCCGCCCGGAAGCATCAACCGCTTCGCTTGATTCGCCAGCCGCGCGAATCGCCCATCGTTCCCGCCGGCGAGGACTCGCATTTCCCGATCGATGCCGAGTCCGGCCAGGAAATACGCCTGGGTTGTAAAACCGGCGAGTTCGCAGCGGGCGGCGCTGCACGCCTCGGCAAGCGCCGTGAAATCGACCCATGCGGAGATGTCTTGCAGCCCTGGATGGATGAACGGGTCTTCGTGTGCACGCTGCCGAAAGTGGCAGATCAAGGTGCCGTCCTGTCGCTCCGGCAAGTAATACTGCGGGCGCGGCAATCCGTAGTCGAACCACAGAACGGCGCCCTTGCGCAAACATCGAACGACGCTGCGCGTCCATGCTCCCAATCGCGGGCAATATTCGGATACATAACCACCTTCCCAGCCTCCTGCGGCTGCGGCGAGTTGGCTGCAGGTTTCGGTCATTTTAGGGCCGGCCGGCCGCGCCGACCACATGAATAAGCCATTCGACACGGCGACGCCAAGCTCCTCGCATTCAGACTCGTACCATCGAAATCTCGCGACCGGGAGCGCGTCCAACACCTCGTTGGCCAGAATGACTCCGTCGAATGGCGCATCGGGCGGCGCATCCAGCCAACTTACGCGCGACAACAAATGCGGAATGCATTCGCGCACCAGGTCGTGCTGACGCTCACGCAGATCAGCGCTCACCTCAAGAATGAAATACTGTTCCGGTAGCCGCCCGAGCGTTTCGAGACGGGCCAACGTATCCACGGCCAACCGGCCGGTGCCGGCGCCCACCTCCAAGATTGATCCGCCCGCGACGTCGCCGAGGATCTCGGCGCATTGCTGGGCAATGCAGGCGCCGAACAAGCTCGATATCTCCGGTGCGGTGGTGAAATCGCCGCTGCCGCCGAACTTGCGCGCGCCCGCGCTGTAGTAGCCCAGCCCCGGCGCGTAGAGGGCGAGATCCATGAAGCATTCGAAACTGATCCATCCAGCGGCCTTGGCGATCTCGTCCGCGATGAAGCTGCGAACGCGTTCCGTATGCCGAACTTCGTCGGGGCTCAGGGCCGCTTCATGGCCCATGAGTACACCCGGTCGGAACAATCCGGTATCGTTCTTCGGTATGACGATGACTAACGATCCCCCTCCCCTTCGGGACCACGTGGTTTTGATAACCGGTGGCGCGCGGCGAATCGGCGCGGAAATCGTGCGCACGCTGCACGCGGCGGGAGCGAATACGCTGGTTCACTATCGAACGTCCGCAGCGGCCGCGCTGGCGCTGGCGGAAGAGCTCAATCGAATTCGCATGGGATCCGTCGCCGTCCAGTCCGTGGATCTTCTCGACCCGGAGGCGTCGGACACGTTGGTCGGGGCCGCGCTGCGTGAATTCGGTCGGCTCGATATTCTCATCAACAACGCATCCACTTTCTACCCAACCGAGATAGGGGAGATCACTTTCGCACACTGGGACGATCTGATGGGCAGCAACTTGAAGGCGCCATTATTCCTGGCGCAGGCCGCCGCGCCCAGCTTGCGGAGGCAATCTGGGCTCATCATCAACATCGTCGACATTCATGGCCTCCGGCCCCTGAAAAGGCATCCTGTATACAGCATAGCCAAAGCGGGGCTCACCATGCTCACGCGCTCCCTGGCGCGCGAATTGGGCCCGCAGGTGCGGGTCAACGGTATTGCACCCGGCCCGGTACTCTGGCCCGAGCACGGCATGGATGAAGCCTTGAAGCGCGAGATCGTCGCGAAGACCGCGCTCAAGCGCTGTGGTACCCCCCAAGACATCGCGCGCACGGCGCTGTTCCTCGCAAAGGACGCTCCCTACATCACGGGTCAAATTATCGCCGTGGATGGCGGACGCAGCGTCTAGGCTCTAAGCCTAGGATGGGTTCCGGCGGCGCCGCGGTTTGGGACTCGCCACGCGTTCGGTTTCGACTTCGATCTCCGGTCCGATATCGACGGCGATGGGTCCGCGTATCAGTTCTCGGGCCCGTTCGATGTCCTTGGCCAAAGGCCGATCATCCCGGTAGTGCGGGATATGCGTCCGCACCGCTCGGTACACGATGTCGGTGTTCGGTGCGCGCGTCAGGTTGCCGCTTTGCAAATCATAGCCTTGCGCCGCGGCCAATAGCTCTATGCTCAAGATGAATTCGGCATTGTCGAGAATTTTGAGCAATTTGATGGCCGCCGGCGTCGCATGACTGAGGTGATCTTCCTGCAAACCCGACGTGACGCCCCCGTCCAGACTGGCCGGGGCAGCCAAACGGCGGTTGTCCGCGACCAGCGACAGGGCGGTGTATTGCGCAATCATGAATCCGGAGCCCGCGCCGCTGTCGGATGCCAGGAATGCCGGCAAGCCGCTGACCAGTGGATTCACCAACCGATCGATGCGCCGTTCCGACATGGCGACCAGTTCGGCAACTGCGATACCGAGCGAGTCGGCGCTCAGACCGATCGCTGCGCCGACCGCGTTGGCCTGCGAAATGGCCCGCGGAGCGTCTTCGGTTCCCACAACCAGGGGGTTGTCGGTCGCTGCAGCCAACTCGGTATCCACCACTTGAGCGGTACGCGCAAATTGGTCGCGCGCAGCCGCATGCACGTGGGGGATGGCGCGCAGGCTCAGGGGATCTTGGGTACGTCGTCCGGCGCTGGCGGCGAGAATCGCGCTTCCCCCGAGTATCGACTGCAGCCGTTCGCCTACTTCCGCGATAGCCGGGGATGCGCGCAAGGCCATGCCCTCGGCATCGAAAGCCGTCAACTGGCCGTGCAGGTTCTCAAATGTCATGGCTGAAATGACATCAGCCCAATTCAGCAGACGTTCGGTGCGCAGCAACGCGAGTGCTGACAAACCCGTGACGCAAGGAGTGCCGTTCACGAGGCTCAATCCTTCCTTCGCCTCCAAGGTGAGGGGCTGCATGTTCATGGCCCGGAGCGCCTCGATGCCGGGCCGGCGGCCGCCGGCCCGTTGCACGCAGCCGTCACCGAGCAGCACGAGCACGATATGCGCCATATGCGAGAGATATCCGACGGATCCGGCGGCCGGCACTTCCGGGATATAGTCATGCGCGAGGAGCGCAACCAATCGCTCGACCACTTCCAACCGCACACCGGAATAGCCGTGGGCGAAATTATTGACCGCCGCGGCTATGATCGCGCGAACCTCGCAGCGGCCGAGTGGTGATCCTACGCCTACGGCGTGGCTCATGATGATGTTCCGCGACAAATGTCGCAGCTGCGAAGGCTCCACAACGACGTCGCACAGAGCACCGACCCCGGTGTTGATCCCGTAGGCACGGATCCCTTTGGCGACGATGGATTCCACCACCTGTCGCGCATCTTGCACCCGTCGGCGCGCGGCATCCGACAGTTCTAACCCCGCGCCTTCGGCGACGGCCGCCACCTGCCGCCAAGAGAGCGGCCGGTCGCGCACGATTTCACCGGGCATCGGGTCGGCCGCGCTGCGCGCGCCATTCGTCGAGACGATACCTGTCGCGCTCCAGCGCAACCCCGACATCGCGCGAGCTGCGCACCGCACCCGGCTTACTCAAGACGATGCTTACCCAAGCAACGCCGAATTCTTCGAGGATCAGCATGGCGATATGCTCCGCAAGCGCCTCCACCAAATGAAATTGCGACGCCTCGACGAAAGCCAGCACGCGCTTCGCCACCCGCTTGTAATTCAACGTATCGGCGATCGAATCGGAGAGCGCTGCCTTGCGAATGTCCGCGGAGAGTTCGATGTCGATGAGCACCGTCTGTTTGACCTGCCGCTCCCAATCGAAGATCCCGATGATGGTTTCGGTCTTGAGCGCATGAATGAAAATCTTATCCATCAAACTTCTTAGCCCCTATTAATCAGTGTCTTCGAGCGGCCAGTTCGCTCTTGCCGTCACGGACGAGCGGAGTCGATCGCCGCTCCCGGCCGAATGCGCCGCCATCCGGAGGCAGCCGGCGAGTGCGATCATCGCGCCGTTATCGGTGCAAAATTCCGCCCGCGGAAAATACAATTCCGCCCCGCAATCGGTTGCGACAGCTGCCAGGCGCTCGCGCAGTTTCCGATTGGCGCCAACGCCGCCGGCCACCACCAGGCGTCGATGACCAGTGGCGCGCAGCGCTCGGCGAGATTTCTCCCCGAGCGTGTCCACCACGGCTTCCTGGAAACCGCGCGCGACATCGGCCCGTGCCTGGTCGTCCAACTCGCGGCCTCGCAAGGCTACTAGGGCGGCGGTCTTGAGGCCACTGAAACTGAACTCCAGGCCCGGCCGATCGAGCATTGGACGCGGAAACACGAAGCGGCCGCTCCGGCCGGCCTCGGCTAGGCGGGCCAGAGCGGCCCCTCCCGGATAGGGTAGACCCAGCATCTTGGCGGTCTTATCGAAGGCTTCGCCGGCTGCATCGTCGAGCGTTTCGCCCAGAATTCGGTAGCGGCCCAATCCGGCCACGTCGACCAACTGCGTGTGGCCGCCGGAGACCAGCAGCGCAAGAAACGGAAACGCAGGCGGGTTGGCCTCGAGCAGCGGAGCCAACAGATGGCCTTCGAGATGATGTATGCCCACGGCCGGTTTATTCCATGCGTAGGCCAAGCTTCGCGCAAAGCCCGCACCCACCAATAAGGCCCCGATCAGTCCGGGTCCTGCCGTGTAGGCCACGCCGTCGATGGACGCAGGGACGCAACCCGCGTCGGTCAACGCTTCCCGGACCAGCGGCAAGAGCCTCCGAACGTGATCCCGAGACGCGAGTTCGGGCACAACCCCGCCGTAGGCCTGGTGCATGGCCACCTGGCTGAAAACCCGGTGCGACAGCAGGCCTTGGGCCAGGTCATAAACAGCGACGGCAGTCTCATCGCAGGAGCTTTCAATGCCGATTACGCGCATAAATCCTTTCAAAAACCGCCCATTAACGGCATTTCACGGCTGCTTCGGATTCCAGCCTTTGCCTTTTGCGGGGCCGCACTTTAGAATGCGCCCCCCTGTCGCCGAATGCCGGCGGCTCTTTTTGCCTTAACCTTGAGGTTTGAATGCCCAGCGTTCGTGTTCGCGAGAACGAGTATTTCGACGCCGCCCTGCGTCGTTTCAAGCGTGCCTGTGAAAAAGCGGGCGTCCTCACCGAGCTTCGGCGCCGTGAATTCTACGAGAAGCCGACCCAAGAGCGTAAGCGAAAGAAGGCCGCAGCGGTGAAGCGCCATTTGAAGCGCCTGTCCCGCGAGAACATGCGCGGCACGGGCGGCGGTGCTCCGGCCAGTGCGCCCGCGCCGGCTCCGGCCCGCCCGTACTGACCCAAAGACCTCGATGTCGCTCAAAGAGCGAATTACCGACGACATGAAGGCAGCGATGCGCTCCGGCGAGAAGGAGCGCCTTGGCGTCATCCGCATGATTACGGCTGCAATCAAGCAACGCGAGGTCGATGAGCGCATCACCCTCGATGACGCCCAGGTCTTGAGCGTTCTCGAAAAAATGATCAAACAGCGCAAGGAGTCGCTGACACAATTCCAAGCAGGCAACCGGCCTGACCTCGTCGACAAGGAAACCCGCGAAATCAGCCTACTACAGGGCTACATGCCGTCGCAGTTGAGCGATGCCGAAATTGATGCCTTGATCGGCGACACCATCGCGGCGACCGGCGCCGCCAGCATCAAGGACATGGGCAAGGTCATGGGCATCATCAAAGGCAAGGCCCAGGGCCGCGCCGACATGGCCGTGGTGGGCGCAAAGATCAAAGCCAAGCTCGGCGGTTGATAGCAACCGGTCCATGGCCGGCCGTATCCCAGACTCGTTTCTCGACGAACTCGTCGCGCGTTCGGACATCGTCGAGGTCATCGGCGCGCGCGTACCGCTCAAGAAGGGCGGCCGCGAATACAAAGCTTGCTGCCCGTTCCACAACGAAAAATCCCCCTCCTTCTGGGTAAGCCCCGAGAAGCAGTTCTATCATTGCTTCGGATGCGGTGCACACGGAACCGTCATCGGCTTTCTCATGCAATATGAGAAAATGGAATTTCTCGATGCCGTGGCAGACCTGGCACAACGGGCCGGTCTCGAGTTGCCGCGCGAGGCCCAGGCAACGCGCGACCCGGGCACCGCCGATCTGCACGAGATCATGGCGCGAGCTTCACGATTCTTCGAACAAAATCTCGCCGACAACGCGCGCGCTCAAAAATACCTACATACACGCGGCATCGATGCGAAAACCAGCGCCGACTTTGCCTTGGGGTACGCGCCCGACTCATGGGACGCCCTGCTCAACCGCTTTGGAGCACACGATGAACAGCGGCGTCGACTGTTTCAAGTGGGGCTCATTGTGGAGCGCACCCCCGGCGGCGAGCGCACTGCTGGATTTTATGATCGTTTCCGCGATCGACTCATGTTTCCCATCCGAGATTCGCGTGGACGCGTTATCGGGTTCGGCGGGCGGGTCATCGACCATGGGGAGCCCAAATACCTCAATTCTCCCGAAACGCCGCTGTTTCACAAAGGTCGCGAACTCTACGGCTTGTACGAAGCGCGGCAGGCGCGCGCGGATTTCAAGCGCCTATTGATCGTCGAAGGCTACATGGACGTGGTGCGTCTTCACCAGGCCGGGATAACCTATGCCGTCGCCACCTTGGGTACGGCTACCACCCAGGAGCACCTCAATAAGATATTCAGAATGACCAGCGAGGTCGTGTTTTGCTTCGACGGCGATCGCGCCGGCCGACAAGCGGCCTGGCGCGCGATGGAGAACTCCGTCCCGCTGGCGCGCGATGGACGCGAGCTCAAGTTCATGTTCCTCCCCGAAGGCCACGATCCAGACACGCTAGTCGCTGCGGAAGGAGCGACCGCCTTCGAAAGCCGGCTCAAAATCGCCCTGCCCCTATCCGAATACTTGGTGCAGCAACTCACCTCTGAGGTCGACCTGGACCACGTCGACGGGCGAGCTAAGCTCAAAGCATTGGCGGCGCCGCTGTTTGCCCGTATGCCGGAGGGCATTTACCGTGAAATGCTGGCCGAGCGCCTCGCGGCACGGGTCAGCATGCCCGCGGCAACCCTGAAGCAGGCTTTTATCGCTGGCGACGCGCCGCGGGCAACGTCCAACCGGACCGTCGATGCACGCGAGGAACCACTGACGGCCCAGCGGAGTCATAACCAACATGGGCGCGTGAGCGCCGGCCGCGCCTCAGCCGGCCGCGCCTCAGCCGGCCGCGCCTCAGCCGGCCGCGGCAATTTGCTGAGTCAGGCCATTACACTGGTGCTGCACCATCCCGACGCAGCGCGGTTCGTCAAGGATCCGGAGATGCTGAATAGCGTGGCGAGACCGGGCGTCGCCGTGTTGAAAGAACTGTTGGATCAGGCTGCCGCAATGGCGCAGCCGAACACCGCTAAGCTGCTGGAGCGCTGGCGGGCCCGGCCGGAATATGCCCGCCTCTGCGAATTGGCAATTTCTGATCCCATGGTCGCCGAATTGCCAGGCGCTGCGAAAGAGTTGCAAATGGCTGTCGAAAAGCTACTTGAGGAATGCGGTCCTGGCCGCAGAATGGATGAATTGCTGCGAAAAGCTGAGGAATTGGGGTTGAATTCCGACGAAAAGACCGAACTTAGTTCCCTTCTCAAAGCAAAAGGGCGCCCCCGGGCACCCACCTGACTCGACAAGCTTTAGTGGCTACAAATTGGCCACGATCGTATACTTGTCGGCTGAGTATTAAATCTCCAGACACCACCGAGGCGTCCAACTTGATTAAAAAAGCGCCAGCAGGCACCGCGACTCAAATCGCGGACGAGCGTCAATCACAACTCAAACTGTTGATCGCGCGCGGCAAGGAGCAGGGCTACCTCACTTACGCTGAAGTCAACGACCATTTGCCCAGCGAAATCGTCGATCCGGAACAGATCGAAGATATCGTCAACATGATCAACGACATGGGCATTCCGGTATACGAAAAGGCACCGGACGCCGAGTCGTTGTTGTTGACTGACGCTACGGCCGCTCCCGACGAAGAAGCCGTTGAGGAAGCCACCGCGGCTCTTGCCAACCTCGATGCCGAATTTGGCCGCACTACCGACCCCGTGCGCATGTATATGCGCGAGATGGGCACCGTGGAATTATTGACGCGCGAGGGCGAGATCCGCATCGCTAAGCGCATCGAAGAAGGTTTGGAGGCCGTCAAGATTGCACTCGGCAGCTACCCGGGTACCTACGATTTATTGTTGCGGCACTATGAAACGGTGAAGGCAGGCCAGATGCGTCTGGTGGACGTCATTGTCGGCTTCGTCGACCCGAACGCGCCCGATGAAATCGCTCAGCCGCAGAATCCGAAGATGATGGCTCTCGAGCGCGAAGAGGCCGCCAACGACGAGGACGAGGCCGATGGTGACGAGGATGAAGAGGCTATCGATACCGGCCCGGATCCCGAAGAGGCAGCCAAGCGATTCAGTTCGATTGCAAAGCTTCATCATCAGTTCTTGAGTTCGCTCGACAAGCTCGGGTCCAAGGATCCGAAAACGCAGAAAATTCGCAAGAAGATCTGCAGCGAACTGATGGAACTGAAGTTGAGCCCGAAAATGTTCGATCAATTGATCGACAATCTCCGCCAACACGTCACCGAGGTTCGCCTGCTCGAGAAGGAAATCATGTTCCTGTGCATCAAGCAGGCCGGAATGCCGCGCAAGGATTTCATTTCGACTTTCCCGAAGAACGAGACCAGTACGCGTTGGCTCGACAAGCACATCAAAGCGAAGAAGCGCTATTCAGCGCCGCTCGCCAAGTTCAAGGACGAAGTTGAACGTCGTCAGAACAAGCTGAAGGATCTCGAGGGCCTGTTCCACGTCCTGATCAGCGAGATCAAGGAAATCAATCGCGAAGTGTCCATCGGCGAGGCGAAGGCGCGTCGTGCGAAGAAAGAGATGGTCGAGGCCAATCTGCGCCTCGTGATTTCCATCGCCAAAAAGTACACCAATCGCGGCCTGCAGTTCCTCGATTTGATTCAGGAAGGCAATATCGGATTGATGAAGGCGGTGGATAAATTCGAGTACCGCCGCGGCTACAAATTCTCGACCTACGCGACTTGGTGGATTCGACAGGCCATAACGCGGTCGATCGCCGATCAAGCACGCACGATCCGTATTCCGGTGCACATGATCGAGACGATCAACAAACTGAATCGCATCTCCCGTCAGATGCTTCAGGAAATGGGCCGCGAGCCGACGCCGGAAGAGTTGGCGGTGCGCATGGAAATGCCGGAGGATAAGGTACGCAAGGTTCTCAAGATCGCGAAGGAACCGATTTCCATGGAAACTCCGATAGGCGACGATGAGGATTCGCATTTGGGCGACTTCATCGAGGACACCTCGGTGTCCTCGCCGATCGATTCCGCGACAACCGAATCACTGCGCGAGACCACGCATTCGGTGCTGGCTCAGTTGACCCCGCGAGAGGCGAAGGTGCTGCGCATGCGGTTCGGTATCGATATGAATACGGATCACACCCTCGAAGAGGTCGGCAAGCAGTTCGACGTGACGCGCGAACGGATTCGTCAGATAGAGGCCAAAGCGCTGCGTAAATTGCGCCACCCCAGCCGCAGCGAACAGCTGCGCAGTTTCCTGATGGACGACTGATTATGCGCTGCGCGCAACTTTCAACGGGGTCGGAACGACCCCGAACATTAAGGGCGGGGCCGCAGCGGCCCCGTTAGATTCCGCGCGAAGCGCATGACCATCCCTAGCCTACCGCCACTTCGATGGTCAGATGCCGTTCGCTGTTGAGCGAATTCGCGACCAGGCAACTGGATTCGGCCTTTTCCAACAGTTTCTTCGCCCTTTCGGCATCGGCGCCGGGCGGTATTTGAAGTCTTGCGTGAGTGGCAAACCGTGTGAAACGCATTTTTCCTTCCACCCGGTCCAGCGTACCTTGCGTGCGAATTTCGAGGTTCGTCCAGGCGAATTTGGACGCCGTCGCGATCGCGCGAAAGCTCAGTGCGAAGCAGTCCGCCACCGCCGCGGTCAACAGTCCCTCGGGCGACCATTGATTTCCCGGACCATCGAATTCCTTGGGCGGCGCCGATTCGATGACTCTCACACCGCCGGAGGAAAGCGGCACGTCCCCGACGGGCCGTACCGTCGCGTTAACGACGTAATGATGAGGAAAGGGATGCATTAAAGACTCCGGATCTATTGAGTTGGGGGACCGAATAAGTTGAGTTCGGGACCGTCTTTGACCAACCTGATTCTACCTTCTAGCCTCAAGCCGACTTTCTCGAGCACCGCGATCGAACCGTAATTATCGGGGGCGGTAAGCGCGACGATCCGCTTGATCCCCAAGGTCTCCGTGCCGTAGGCCAGAACCGCTGCTGCCGATTCGGCGGCGTATCCTTTGGACCAGTGCGAGGATAGAAACGCAAATCCTACATCGACGTCGGCAAGCGTGTCGCGTTTCACCAACCCGCAGACCCCGATCGGCGTCCCGCAGTGACGCAAGCTCGTAAGATACAGCCCAAAGCCGTGGCGGCGATAGCTGTCCATGGGGCCTTTCGAAATATAGTCGCGCGCGTCTGCCAGCGTTCGAACGCCCTTATCACCGATGAAGCGCAAGAACGCAGGCTCATTCAACAGTCGCAGGATGAAATGAGCGTCCTGCAACACCAGTTCGCGAAGGCTCAACCGCGCACATTCGATGACATTCATGGTGACAGATGCAAGTGCGGATCCTTCCGGCCGCGGATGTCGTAGCGGGTAGCCTAATAGTTCCACGGCGGGAGCGCTACTCTGCATCACAAAGTGCTTGACCCGAACACCGCTGATATCATGTACTCTCGAGTTCCGCGGCTGCGCTAATCATCAATGAGATCCACCGATATCGTGGCGTCCCGTTACAAGACCGGTAAATTCGGACTCTCGATTGCGTGTCTTATCGCCGCTGCCGCGATGAGCGCGCGGGCCGGTGGCGTCAGCGCCTACCTGCCGCTCAACCTCGAACCGGAAACCGAGCGGCAGATAGAACGCGTACTCATTCTCGCGGACGAACCGGTGCTCAAGCGGCCGTTCGCCGTAGCCCTGGTTCAGCTTGCGTTACCCAAGGCCTGCGAGCGCGACAAAGCGCTTTGCATCAAGGTGAAAAAGTATCTGGAACGGTATTCGCGCGATTACGCGGTGACCCATGCGAGTGCAACAGGATCGAAAGCCAGTGGCGCCGACGTCGTCCTGCCGAATCAACATGGGGATACGTCGCACAGCGACTGGGAAATATCCGCCCAGGGCTTCGTTCAACCCAGCGACTATTTCTTGGCCAGCGCGGGCTTAATTGCCTACTCGGGCCGGACCGTCCCCACCGGCTCACTATTGAGTGTCGGGTTCAGCGGGGCTCAGCTCGACATCGGCTATCGCGACCACTGGTTCTCGCCCGCAACCGACAGCACCTTCCTGATCGGCACGGAGGCGCCGACCATGCCTTCCGTGACGCTATCGAATTACGAGCCGCTCACGCGCTTCGGGTTCCAATACGAGCTTTTTCTCGCTCAAATGTCCCGAACCGATCGAATCGCATACCATGGCCAGGGCACCAGCGCCCTCAGTAGCGGCAACCCGAAACTCTTCGGTGCGCAGTTTTCCATCGAACCGTTCAGCGGTTGGTCGTTGGGCGTCAACCGGCAGCTTCAATACGGCGGCGGTGGGTTGCCGGATACCGCACATTTCCTGTTAAGCGATTTCTTCAACCCGGCCGGCAAGAACCAGACCCTGGGCAAACAGCAGGCATCCTACATCAGCCGTTTCATTTTTCCGGCGAAAACGCCCTTTGCCGTGTACTCGCAATATGCGGGTCAAAATACCTTGGACGGCGGCAGCTACCTGCTCGGCGAGGTCGGACTGACCGTCGGCATCGATTTCCCCAAGTTGTGGCATTACTTCGACCTTACGTTCGAAGCGTCCGAGTGGCAGAACGGTTGGTACGCCAACAACGGTGTTTTCTTGGATGGCATGACCCAATACCGCCTGGCCACCGGCCAGTGGGACGCCGACCAGCGGGTGTTCAACGATGGCGTGGGCGGGCGCAGCGAAATGCTGCGCATCGGCTGGGAGCCGCCCTTCGGCGGCTACCTCGAAGAGCGCGTGCGATATCTGGTCAATCAAATTTACGGGGAATATCCCTACCGGCACTACGTCGACGCAACGGTGCGGTATTCGCGCCCTTGGAACGATCTCACCGTGGGCGGCGAAGTACTTGCCGGCCGCGACGTTTTCGGTCAATCCTTTGAGCGGCTGTCGGCCTTCATACGCTACGGCGGCGAACGGCACACCCGCGATTACGAGTCGAGCGACGATGATTCGGCTGCCGACGCCGACGACAAAGCGGACGGCGAGCCAGCGGGCGAGTTGTTCGTCGATGCCGGCGCCAGCGCCAGCAAAGTCCGCATCGATTTGGAAAAAGGGATACCGATCACCACCTCCAATGTGATGGTTGAGCCCCATGTTGCCGTTGGCGCCCGACGCGCCGTCAACGAGAAAAACGACTGGGGTGTTCGCCTCGAATTGGATGAGGTGAACGGCCATTCATTGATCGGCGCCCGGGTGATCGACTACCGGCACCGGTATGGCGATACGCTCGCGCTCTCCATGTATGCCGGCGTGGACCGCTATAACTTGGCCACGCCGGCTTACTCGCTGTACGGCGGGATCGGCCCGCAGTGGCACAACATTCTCCCCAAATGGGACGTAGGAGTGGACTTTCGCTTCGCCCAGAACATAGCGCGCAACCACGTACTGCCCACCGACATTCGGGGCGTCAGGCCCGACAGCTTCTACAAGATTGAAAGCCTGCTCGCGTATCTCTCCAGGCGGTTCTGACCCACATCGCCGATTCGGCGGTACGAAGGCTGTGGCACAATCCGCCTGCGGCGCCTAGATATCGGACCTGTTGTAGGCTTTGTCGCAGCTGGTTTGCGTATTTCGTCCTATAGGATCCATCGCAAATACCATGGGAGCATCGTTCAATGGAACACCGATGGGGCCAGAGAGTTGGGGTCGACATCCCGGTGCGAATAACCGGGCAACCCTTCGCGGTGCGAACCGGCCGGCTCTCCAATTTGAGCGTCAGCGGCGCGTTCATCAAGGCGGAATTTCAATTGCGCCTCCTGTCGCGCATCCAGGTCGCAATCGAACTGCCGCACCGGTCACGGCACGACGCGCCGATCATCGCCGCCTACATAGCGCGTAACGCTAAGGACGGGATCGGCATCGAATGGTGCGAATTTTCGCCGCCCGATATCGACCGGCTGTTGCAATCGTTCACCACAAGGCGGCACATCCGCCTGCGCAAGCCGGCGCCGCTCGCGACGGTCGCCATGTCCCGTCTATCGCCGCCATTGCTCAAACACAGTGCCTAGGAACGTTGGACCGCGCCAGCCTCAGCCGCGCCCGGCGCCCGCTCGGCGGACGCCATTGATCGCGTCGGCGGCATCCGATGCCAATCGGGCCCTGCGCGCCGGCGACGACGGGGTACACTCGGCCTCGAATGGACTACACCGTGTCAGTCAGGCGAACCGTGTCACTCGGGCGATAACCGATGTACTTGAACGCTATCGGCACCGCACTGCCCGAGCGCCGCTATACCAAGAGCGATTGCTGGGATGCCTTCGCGGCCTCCGACTGGTTCGAGCGTCTCGACGCGCGTTCGCGCGCCCTCGCCAAAATCGTCCTTACCCGCAACAACGGCATCGAGGCTCGCCGCCTGGCCGTCGAGTCCCTCGATGAAGTGTTCGCCATTGACGCAGATACGCTGCAGCGGCGCTTCGCCGAGCATGCTCCGCGACTGGCCGCCGATGCGGGCCGGGCGGCGCTGCAACGCGCGGCGCTCGCACCTCAGGCGATCGATGCGGTCATCGTCAGCACATGCACAGGCTACCTGTGTCCGGGCCTGACCGGCTATGTGATCGAACGCCTTGGGCTGCGCCGGGATACTCTCGGATTCGACCTGGTCGGCCAGGGATGCGCGGGAGCGCTTCCCAACTGGCAGGTCGCCAGCGCCTTGTTGGCGTCGAACCAATGCGAGCACGTGCTCTCGATCTGCGTGGAAGTTTGCAGCGCAGCGATGTACCTGGACAATGATCCCGGCGTATTGATCAGCGCCTGTCTGTTTGGCGACGGCGCAGGGGCGGCCGTGCTCTCCCGCCAGCGTCCAGAGGGCCGCCGCCGCGTCGAATGGCGGGAAACGGTCTCGGTGACCAATCCTTCGGCGCGCCATTCGTTGCGTTTCGAACATCGCGCTGGAATGCTGCGCAACATCCTCACCCGGGAGGTGCCCGAGCTGGCCGCCGAACACGCCGAAGAGGTCTTGCATCAAGCGCTTGCAGGCGCCAACGTCCGGCGGGAACAGATCACGGGCTGGATCATGCACGCGGGTGGGCGAGATGTCCTGTTGGCTCTGCAAGAACGACTCGCAATGGATATCGAGGGACTCCGCTACAGCCGTGAAGCGCTCCGGGAGTACGGCAACCTCAGCAGTGCGTTCGTCTACTTCGTACTCGACGCCGCGCTCAACGACGCCGCAGCCGGCGGCTGGTGGTGGATGTCCTCATTTGGCGCGGGCTTCACGTGCCATGGCGCATTACTCGCAGTGGAATGACGCGACCCATGAGCGCACCGAGCCGCTGTGTCTTGCCCGAAGTGCTGGATGGTCTAGAGGCGGACGATCCACGCGGCCGCCGTTCTCGCCGTGACCTGCGGCGCGTTCATGCCGCGATGCGCTCGGACTCGATTTTGCTGCGCGCGGTTGCCAAGCTGCGTCTCACGACTCAGCCGCGCCGGATCCTCGAGCTGGGGGCCGGCGACGGCACACTGTTGCTGCGGTTTGCCCGCGCGCAGCGGCCGCGCTGGATCGGCGTGGATTTGACGCTGCTCGACCGCCTCGATCTGGTCTCGGAGGAGACGCGTGCGGGATATCGAAGATTGGGGTGGCGGGTGGCGGTCGAACGCGCGGACGCACTCGAATGGGCCGCGCGGCCGCGCGTACGGCATTACGATTTGTGCCTTGCAAATTTGTTCTTGCATCATTTTGACGCGGCACCCCTCGCAGCGCTGCTGCGCAGCGTTGCGGCGTCGACAGACGCCTTGGTTGCCTGCGAGCCGCGACGCAGCGCGCTGGCGCGCCTCGGCAGCCGTCTGGTCGTACTGCTCGGTGCGAATGACGTTACGCGCGAGGACGCCGTCAAAAGCGTCGCGGCGGGGTTTGCGGGACGGGAACTATCGGCGGCATGGACTGCGGCCGAAGGCCGCTGGGTCGTCGAAGAGTTCCCCGCCCTGCCCTTTACACATTGCTTCACTGCGGTACGGGCAAGCCCGCGAACGGTCGGGAGTCAGCATGGACTTTGACTGCGACGCGATGGTGATCGGCGCGGGTGCTGCGGGAACATCGGCGGCCATTCTGCTTGCTCAAGCGGGCTGGCGCGTAGTAATCGTGGAGCAGCACCCTTATCCGCGCCGCAAAGTCTGCGGAGAATGCATCGCGGCGGGCAACCTATCCCTGTTGGATGAGCTGGGGGTTGGCGCCGAGTTTCGCAGCGCGGCCGGTCCTGAACTCCGCCGGGTCGGTTGGATGGACGCCTCCGCGACGGTGAGCGCCGACATGCCGCCCTGTGCCAGCGGGCCGTATCCGTATGGTCGAGCGCTTGGCCGCGATCGCCTCGATACCCTGCTCCTGCAGCGGGCACGATCGCTCGGCGTCGTCGTCCTGCAGCCGGCGAAGGCGCGCTCGGTCCGAGGCGATGTCGGGCGGTTCGACTGCACGATAGAATCGTGGGTTGGTGGACCGCATCCGGCCGACGGGAATCTATGCTCGCGTGCACTCCGCGCGCCGGTCGTCCTCGACGCTCATGGTTCGTGGGAACGCGGACCGCTCGGCTCACGGGGTGAAGACTCGAATGGCGCACGCACGCCACGCAGGGATTCGGATTTGTTTGCATTCAAGGCGAATTTCCGCAACACGGCGCTTGCTCCGGGCTTCCTCCCGGTGCTCGCATTGCCCGGCGGCTACGGCGGCATGGTGGTCGGAGAGGACGGGCGGACGACGCTGGCATGTTGTGTCCGTCGCGATGCACTGGCGGCATGCCGCGCGCAGGCGCCGGGTACATCGGCCGGGCTGGCCGTTGAAGGACTCCTGCGTCGTTCGTGCGCCGGCGTGCGTGACGTACTGCATGACGCCGACCGCGACGGGGCTTGGTTATCCGTAGGTCCGCTGCGCCCCGGTATCCGGGTCGATGCGCTCCGCGGCGCGTTCCGCGTTGGCAATGCAGCCGGCGAGAGCCACCCGTTGATCGGCGAAGGCATCAGCATGGCGCTGCAATCGTCCGCCTTGCTCGCCGCCATGCTCATCCGACATCCCGCTGCCGCCATTACCGGCCGCTGCGCCATCGACTTGCATCGCTCGTATGCGGCGATGTGGCGCCGGGTATTTGCGCGGCGTCTGCGACTGGCGGCCATCTATGCCCACATTGCGATGCGTCCGGCGTTGGCCGCACCGGCTAGGGGCTTGCTGCGGCGCTGGCCGGCGCTGCTCTGCAGCGGGGCGCGTCTGGCCGGTAAAGCGGCGCGCGCGCCCGTCCCCTCGTTAACGACCGTGGAGATTTCATGAGCACGCTTGAAACCTTGCAGGATATTCTGATCGGCGAATTCGATCTCAAGCGGGAAGAACTCACGCCCGACGCAGAGCTCGCCGCTTTGGGGGTGGACTCGCTCGACTTGCTGGAACTGATGTTCAAAATCGAGGACCGGTACAAGTTGGCGATCCGCGACGACGTGCCGAGCACCTTGACCACCGTCAACGACGTGGTGGCGTACATCGACGGCCTCCTCGCGCGCCAAGGCAAGGCGCGCGGCTCCGATGGCGCCGACCTCCACGCCGCGACGTGACCATTCGTCGAGTGGCGGTCACCGGGCTCGGGGTGGTAGCGCCGCTGGGCGCGTGCCTCGATGAGCTGTTTACGAATCTCACGGCCGGGCGCTCGGGCGTAGCGCGCCTGGCGGCACCCGCATTCGAAAGCCTGCGCTCACCCATCGGCGCATGCGCCGCATTCGATGGCGCCGCTCACTTTGCCGCTGCCAAGCTTCGAATGCTCGATCGCGTCAGCCAGTTAGCGCTCGTTGCCGCCGCCCAGGCGATCGCCGACGCGGAGCTCGATCTTACCATCGAACGCAGGGAGCGCTGCGGGGTCAGCGTCGGGACCGGCATGGGTGGAGCCGAAACCACCGACGAGGGCTACCACACCATCTATGCGGAGCGCTCGGATCGCGTCAAGCCTTATACGGTATTGGCATCCATGACAAATGCGGCCGCATCCTGGATCGGCATCGACTACGGCATTTCCGGACCCAACCTGACGTACTCAACCGCGTGCTCCTCCTCGGCGGTAGCGCTAGGCGAAGCCGCTCGTCGGATCCGGTCCGGCGACGTGGACGTGATGTTGGCCGGCGGCACCGAAGCCCCGCTTACCTTCGGCGTACTGCGCGCGTGGGAGGCCATGCGCACGATCGCATCGCAAGACCTGCAAGACCCTTCCGCCTCCTGCCGCCCATTCGCCCAAACGCGCACGGGTCTCGTGCTCGGCGAAGGCGCGGCGTTCGTCATACTCGAAGAATGGAATCATGCGGTGGCACGAGGCGCGCACATTCGAGCGGAATTGACCGGTTACGGCCTGACCACCGACTCTGCGCACATCACGCGGCCGACAGTCGCCGGCCAAGCCGGTGCGATGCACGCGGCGCTGACCTCCGCCGGCCTCTCCCGGGACGAAGTCGACTACGTGAATGCGCACGGCACGGCGACGCTGCAGAACGATTCGGTCGAGACCGCCGCAATCAAGGAAGTTTTCGGTGAGCGCGCTTATCGGATTCCGGTCAGCTCGACCAAGTCGATGCACGGCCACTTGCTCGGCGCGGCGGGCGCCCTGGAATTCGTGATCGCGGTCGCCAGTCTCGAGCGAGGCATCGTGCCCCCGACGATGCATTTGGATGTGCCCGATCCCGCGTGCGACCTGGACTACGTGGCCGGCCACGCCCGAACCGGCATGACCCTGCGCGCCGTGATGTCGAACTCATTTGCATTCGGCGGTACGAACGCCGTTTTGATTGCGGAACGACCCGATAGTGCCCGCCGGCGGACAGCCGCCTAGCACGAGCCCAACGCGACACGCGACCGCACAAAGTTGAATGCGAACTCTACTGTTTTTTTTGCCGCCGCCTGTTGTCGCACGAACTCCGCATCATCCATGTAGAAGGCCATGTCGATGGCACTGCGGATGTACCGCGGCGGCAAGCGATTAAGCGCTACGCAGGCCACGTCCGCAAGCAATTCGGGCCGGCTCGCCAGATCCGGATAGTGCCCAGCGCGGTCTGTCACCCTACGAAAAACGGCCTTTTCGTGATAGTTGTGAACCTGTGCAAAGATCATTCTCGGTCCTCAAAGACACATGACGGATAGCACGCCGGCACCATACTTTCCGATGACGATCTCGAAATCGGCGCGGCCCCTTGGCGCCCCGACGATCGCCGCCGCGGGCGGCGGCAGCGCCGTTATGGGACAGAGTTCGCGAAGTTTGAGGTGCGGCGAATCGTCGCGCAGCATCAAGCGAGTGCAAATGTTCATGACTTCGTGAAGGTTGGCCAGCATCACCGGCGTGAGCGCCTTATCCTTCGCCGCTTCTTTCGCCACATTGGGCGGCAACATCGAAAGCGCGGCGCCGCTGTTGGCAGCGAATGCGATATCGCATCCGCACAATGCCGCCGGCGTGCCGTCATCCGCGACATAAACGCCGAAATAGCTGTTCGCTTTTGGCGAAACGTCGAGCTTCGGACCGAGCTTCACCGACAGCCCGTCGAACAGCATCCCCAGGAGGTCCTTGACCTGTGCAATATCGGGCAACGGATATGCGGCGGTTGCGGTCGCGTCGCTCATTTTATGTGCGCTCCAAGCGCCGCTTTGAAGGACTCCGGCGTGAACGGCTTGGAGATCAAGAAACTTGCCCCGGCGGCGGCGGCCCGCTGCCGCATGTCGGGAGTCGCTTCGGTGGTGATGAATCCGAATTTGACCTTGACGCCTTCTTTGGTGAGACTCTCGAGAAGTTCGATGCCGGTCATATTGGGCATGTTCCAATCGGACAGCACGAGGTCCGGGGGGCTCCCTTTGATGGCCGCCAACGCCTTCATCCCGTCATCGGTTTCCGAGAATTCGTGCCCTTCGAAGCCGGCTTGCCGCAGGGTCTTCCTCACGATCATCCGCATGGCGGTCGAATCATCGACGATCAATATTTTCACTGCGCCACTCCAAATCAGTTTGCTAAAAAATTAGGCCGGGCCCGCATCGTTGGGTCTGGTGATGTCCATTTCGTCGGCCAACGCCAATACACGCAGACATATATCGGCGAGTGGCAGGATTTCCTGAGCACCGCCGACCGCCACCGCCTCGCCCGGCATGCCCCATACGATGCTCGTCGCCTCGTCCTGAGCGATGGTACGACTACCGGCATCGCGCATTTCCTTCAATCCCAATGCACCGTCCTTGCCCATTCCCGTCAGGATTACGCCGATGGCGTTGCGGCCCGCTTGCTGCGCCACCGACCGGAACAACACATCGACCGACGGCTTGTGCCGGTTGACCGGCGCTCCCTCATCCAAACGGCAGACATACCGGGCGCCGTCACGGACGAGCAGCAAATGCATATCCCCTGGCGCGACATACGCGTGACCACGCAGGATTTGCTGGCCATCCTCTGCCTCGCAAACACTCAGTTGGCAACAAGCATTCATGCGGCGCGCAAACGCCCCGCTGAACAGCTTGGGGATGTGTTGCGCAATCACGATGCCGGGGGTATCCGGTGGCAGGCGAATCAACACCTCTTTGATCGCTTCGGTCCCGCCGGTCGATGCGCCGATCGCAATGATGCGTTCGGTAGTCCTAAATTGACGTTGCGGCGCCCGCTTGGCGAGCACGGCGTCTGCGCTCGACGAGCCGACAGCGGTCGGCGCCCGCACCCGCGCCGCGGCAGCGGCCTTGACCTTGGCAATGAGGTCGTATTTGTAATTCGCGAGCGTGGCGGCCAAATCGATCTTCGGCTTCGGCAGGTAATCGACGGCGCCGATCGAAAGGGCATCGAGGGTTACTTCGGCGCCCTTGTCGGTCAACGAAGAGACCATGATGACGGGCATCGGTCGCAGGCGCATCAGGTTGCGAAGAAAGGTAAGGCCATCCATCCGTGGCATTTCCACATCCAAGGTGAGCACGTCCGGATTGAGCGCCTTGATTTTTTCGCGTGCGTCGTACGCGTCGTGAGCCGTTCCGAGTACCGTAATCGCGGGATCGCTTGACAACATTTCCGTCAGCAGGCGACGTACGAGGGCGGAATCGTCGACGATCAGTACTTTGATGCGCCTCTTCGATTGCGTGTTCATCCTCGATGGTGCGAAGCTTCGCATGGCTTGCATGACGCCTTTAATCGAAGAGTTCGACGTCGTCGTCGGCCGGTTTGGCAGCCATTCTGGTTCGGTAATTGGTTTCGCGCCGTGCAATTTCCACGACGTCCAGAGCGCGCAGCCTTTTCAACATGACGACGCCGGTGGTGGGAAAGTACAAGACGCGGCGCGGACACACGTCCCCGACGTCCTCGGCCGCGATCTTGAAGCCTTCGAGCTTCAAAAACGCTTTCGCAAAAGTGATGTTCTTCTTTCCCACGTCGGTCATCGACGACAAGATCTTCCCGCCGCCGAACAGCTTGACTTCCAACCGATCGCGACGCGCGCCGAGTTTCATCAATTCGTTGATCAAGCTTTCCATGGCATACGAGCCGTATCGAGTGGCAAGCCCCCCGGGACCCTCGCTCCATGGACTCTTCCCTTCCGAACTGTCCTCGGGGAGCATGAAATGATTCATGCCTCCGACACGCACGACGGGGTCCCGGATGCACGCCGCGATGCAGGAGCCGAGCACTGTTGTAATGGCCTCATCGCTGCACGTAACGAAATATTCTCCCGGCAGGATTTTTGCCGACCATCGCTCGCATCCGGGATCCCAGTAGCGCTTTACGTGCTCGAAGCCCCTCGCAACGGCCGGTAACTCGGACTTGGCTTGACTGAAGAGGAGGTCTGCCACTACCGGCCCCGGCGGTAAATGGTTTTGCCGATCAACGTATAGTCCTCAGACACCTTGAACAGCGACTCAGAGTGTCCCAGGAACAACAAATCACCCGGCCTCTGTAGTTTCGCCATCCGTGAAAAGAGTCCTCGCTGAGTGTCCTTATCGAAATAAATGACTACGTTGCGGCAGAAGATCGCGTCGAGCGGCCCGGACATGGGGAGGTCGTGCATGAGATTGATCTGCTTGAACGTGATGAGCTGCGAAAGCTCCGGCACCACCTGATAGGCGCGTCCCGCGGCATCTTGCGTTTCCGTGAAAAATCTACCGAGTCGCTTCGGATCGAGACCCTTGACCCGATCGGCGTTGTAAGAGCCGCGTTGCGCCCGCGCCAAGATGTCCGAGTCCAAATCGGTCGCCAGGATCTTGATGTCCCAATTCCTCCATTCCGGGATCGTCTCGATGATCGTCATCGCCATGCTGTACGGCTCTTCCCCCGACGAGCAAGCCGATGACCATAGGCGGATACGCTCGTTGCGGCATCCCACGCCGCGGCGCGGAAGCAGGAAATTGTCCCGCAAATACCCGAAATGATGAGATTCGCGAAAGAACGATGTCAGATTGGTCGTCAGCGCGTTGCAAAACGCGACCAGTTCCGAGCCATCGCCGGACTCGAGCAGCTTACGATATGCACCAAAGCTCGATAATCCCAGCGCGCGTAAGCGCCGCGAGACCCGGCCGTAGACCAGCTCGCGCTTAGACTCTGCGAGGTTGATGCCGGTCATTTGCTTGACCAATGTTCGTAGCGCCTGGAAATCCGCGTCGCTGAATTGAAATTCCCGTACGCGAGCTTCGACGGGAGGCCTGATTGCGGATTGTTGGTTCATACTGCGGTCTTGGCGCGCATCGATTTGATTCGGCCGTTCGGCGTCGGTTCCCGGGCGGGGTGCGGCGCGATGCGGCGCTTGAGAAGCGCGCTCAACGATTCACGACCAACGACGGAATTCACGCGGCGCCGGCCAGGACGCTGGCCTCGCCCGACAACAAATCTCGACCGATCAGGGCGTCCACATCGAGGAGAATCAGCATCCGATCGGCGACGGTGGCGAGGCTTTGGATGAAATCCGTATTCAATTTTCCGCCAAGATTGGGCGTTTCCTTCAAGTCGTCCACGCTGATGTCGACCACATCCGAAACGCTGTCGACTACCCACCCGAACTCGCTACGCCCCGTCGAGGTGACGACGGACAAGACGATGATGACCGTAAGCGGCGTGAACTCCGCCTGCTCCAAGCTGAACCGCACCCGCAGATCGAGGATGGGCACGATCGAACCGCGTAGATTCAAGACGCCGAGCACGTGAGGCGGTGATTTTGGAACCCGCGTCACGGGAGACCAACCGCGGATTTCTTGGACGCGGAGAATGTCGACCCCGTAGGTCTCGGCGCCCAAGCAGAAAGTCAACACCTGGCGTGAGGAGGGGTGGCCGCGATCCGCAGGCTTCTTCGATGATTCATCCGTCATTGAATTCTTCTCCGCTTCTGTATGCGATCTTTCCTTCGGTTCGCGCAGGGGCGACCGCGTCGTGCATTCTTTTATCGGCACCGTGGCACGGTAACTTAAGGTTCGTTCCGTACTTTCAAAAAAGCTCCACGCTGCTATGCGACACGGCCGAGCGCTGCGCTCCGCCTGTTTGCCCGTGCGCCGCGCGACCAAGACGTTGCTGCTCGGCGCGATTGACTTGCTCCACATCGCGGAGCGCCTGCAACCATTCATCGTAGGAGCTTGCTGATCGATCGTGTAGCAGGGTCTGCAATCGATTCAGGGCCATCCGGACCAATGCCAGCCGTTGCGTCAGGCGATCGTGATATTGTAGTGCCACAACCGCGGCATGAAGCGAATCGCCAATTTGCTTGCAGGAACTTCGCAGGACACTTCGTTCCGGTTCCGCGCAGCCGATGCCCGCGATGATGTTCTTGGCCGTCGCCATGTCGTGAAACGATTCGCCCACGGAGTGGCACTCGCGATCGGCTTCCGTAAGGGCGCCATTCAACTGCTCGGCCAACATATCCAAATGACGCCCGAATTCCACGATGACCTCCCGTAGCTGAGCGCCCTTGGGCCCCGCCTGTCCCGCCATGGGTTGGCTGCTGTCAATCACGGGAAAGCGCGATATGTAATTTACCGCCCAAGCCCAACACGGTCAGCGCGCGCGCGAGTGCTGGCGAGTCTCCGCAGAATTCGGCCGGCATACCAAGCTTCACGGCTTCGCTCTGGAAGGCGAGCAGCAGTTGGACGCCGGCCGTATCGACGGCCACTACGCGACCGACGTCCACAGTGACGCCTCGCCCACGAGCCAACGTCCCCGCGAGCACCTCGTGTACTTTCTCGACGTCTTTGATTTCCAATCCTGGTTCCAGGTAGACTTTCGTATCGACGGTGGCAGACCCGTGTACTTTTTCTACGGCACTACCGCAGGCTTCCGTTACCGGCATGGCGTTGGCATTCACGTCCTCCAGCCCGGTCACGATGCCGGGTGGACTTTCGGCCATAGCGCCCTTCGCATGCAATCGCGGCGCAGATTTGCGCTTTTTTATCCCTGTCACTTTCGTTACGCTCAAGCTGCCGCCTTGTTGTCGCCCGATACGCTCGAGATGACGATGTGCTCGATATCGAGGACTATCACCAGCTTGTTCTCGAGGCTGGCAAGCCCCAAGACGAACTGATGATCCACCGACCCTACGACACCGGGGGGTGGCTGAATGTTCTCGCCGGCGATGCTATATACGTCGGATACCGCATCAACCACGACGCCGACGACGCGCTCGCCGCGTAGCCCCGCCACGTGCACGACGATGATTACGGTTGCCGAGTCGAAAGCGGCGTTCTCGAGAGAAAAGCGGACGCGAAGATCGACCACGGGTACGATCGAACCGCGCAGATTGATGACGCCGAGAATATAGTCGGGCGAATACGGCACGCGCGTAACGGTATCCCAGCCTTTGATCTCCTGGACGCGCAGAATATCGATGGCATACTCCTGGCCTCCGAGGAAGAAGCTCAAATATTGCTGTGTAGCGGCACCACTGCGCGTTGCAACCGGTGCAAGCGCCTCGGACGCGCGCTTCACGGCCAAATCTTGTTTATTCATGCGGCCCTTCCCATGTGGGTCGATTGACGCTCGAGGAAAGTTCTCACCAAGCCGGGAACATCGAGGATCAAGGCGACGGTACCATCGCCATGAATCGTCGCGCCGGCGAGGCCGGGAACTTGCTTGAAGTTCGTTTCTAAACTCTTGATCACCACTTGCTGCTGAGCCAGCAACTCGTCGACCAGCATCGCTACGCGACGCCCATCGGCCTCCAGGACGACGAGTAATCCATCCGTAATGTCCCGGCTATCCGGTTCGATGCCGAACAGGTCATGAAGCCTGATAATGGGCAGGTAATCATCGCGGTGTTTGAAGAGTTCGGTGCGCCCTGCGACGCAGCTCAAACTCTCACGCGTGGACTGGACCGTTTCGATGATGGACACCAACGAGGCGACGTAGATTTCTTTTCCTACGCGTAGGACTTGACCCTCGAGAATGGCCAGCGTCAACGGCAGCCGGATGCGCATCGTGCTGCCCTGACCCCGGGCGCTGAATATTTGAACGTGTCCGCCCAAGTCGTTTATATTGCGCCTAACCACATCCATTCCGACGCCGCGGCCCGATACGTCACTGACCGCTTCTGCGGTCGAAAAGCCGGCGAGGAATATCAAGTTGTGAATATTCTCGTCCGATAGCTGCGCATCGGCATCGACAAGGCCTCGCTCGCGCGCTTTGGCCAAGATGCGATCCTTGTTGAGACCCGCGCCGTCATCCTTGACTTCGATGACGATGTTGCCGCCCTCGTGAAACGCATTGAGCTCCAGTGTTCCGGTTTCGCTCTTGCCCGCCGCCAGGCGTTGCTCGGGCGATTCCAGACCGTGATCGAGCGCGTTGCGCACCAGGTGCACCAACGGGTCGCTGATTTTCTCGAGGACGGTCTTGTCCAGTTCGGTGTTCTCGCCGCTGAGCTTCAGCTCCACTTTCTTTCCCAGCTTGCGCGACAAGTCATGGACGAGACGGGGAAAGCGGTTGAACGAGAAGCCGATGGGCAGCATGCGTATTTGCATCACGCTTTCCTGCAGCTCGCGCGTATTGCGCGTCAGCTGCGCGAGGCTGCGCCGCAGGGATTCGATATCGGTTGGTTCGTATTTCTCGGCGAATCTGCCGAGCATCGACTGTGTGATGACGAGCTCACCGACGAGATTGATGAGCGCATCGACCTTTTCCGTAGCGACGCGCAGCGAGCCGGATTCCCCGCCCGACTTGGCGGCGTTCGGGGTCGCCGGATGCAGATCCGACGCGGCCGATGAACGCGGTACGGCAGCGGGCGGCAGATCGGCGATCGGGCTGTCGGCTGGAGGGGCGGCCGGGAGGCCGCTCGCGTAGATCGGCTCGTAAGCGATCCTCGAACTCGCATCGACCCAGTCGAACACCTCGGCAACCCGCGCATGCTCGATGGTGCCTCGCAGCCGCAACGTCCAGCTCAAGAAACATTGAGTCGGATCCAGGTCGCTCAAGTTCGGTACGTGGTCGACGTTCGCCATGATTTCGAGCGGACCGAGATTGGCAAGCTCGTCGAAGATCCGCATGGGGTCATTACACGTCTTGAAGAGACTTACGTCTGGAGCAAACTCGATGCGCCACCCCTCGGGTGGGCCGCTAAGGGGCATGCCCGGCGACGCATTGCCGCGCATGGTGGGCGGCACGGGGCACGGTGCCGGAGCACTCGGCGCCGGCGGGGCGGGCGGCGCCGATGCGCTTGCCAATGCCACGCCCGGCGCGGCGCCAGACGGCGTCGCAGTGACGCCAGGGGGCGCCTTTTGCGCGAGGATTCGTGCGAGTTCGCCGCCGAGCTTATTCGCGCCGGTCATGACAATCGGCTGCTTCGCTTGCGCTGATTGCATCATCTCGCGTATGACGTCGACGGATTGTAACAATGCTTGCAACGCATCAGAGGTGACGCCGCGCGCACCGTTGCGCATTTCGTCGAGCAAGGTTTCCACTGAATGCGTGAATTCCGAAATCTCCACCAAGCCGAAGGTTCCCGCCCCGCCCTTGATGGAGTGCGCGGCGCGAAAAATCGTATTGATCATCTCGCGATCGGTGCCGTCGCCGAGCGTCAACAGGCTCGATTCCATCGTATCGAGACCCTCGAAACTTTCTTCGAAGAACAGTTTCAGAATCTCTTCCATTTCCAGATCGACCGACATGGACTTACAGGACCTTGGCGATCGTCGCTAGCAGCTTTTCAGGATTGAAAGGCTTCACCAACCAGCCCGTCGCGCCCGCCTGCTTGCCTTGCATTTTTTTGTCAGGTTCGGCCTCGGTGGTGAGCATGAGCATCGGCGTGAACTTGTAGGCGCTCAATTGGCGCAATTCCCGCACTAGAGAGATGCCATCCATGCGCGGCATGTTCACGTCGGTCAACACGAGGTTGACCGAGTTGTTGCGGGCGTATTCCAGAGCATCGACTCCGTCGGCAGCCTCGATCACTTCGTAGCCCGCATGCTTCAGCGTAAAGCTAACCATTTGCCGCATGGATGCTGAGTCGTCGACTGCGAGGATGGTCACTGCCATAAATCTTCCTATGTCAAATAGATTTCGATCGCAGAACATCAATGGTGCCGGGCGGTAATGCCCTGGCGATACAGTCCCGGTGCGAAAAGCAGGTGCGTGATTTTTGGCGTCCTACCCTTGCCCTAACCAAGGTATCGGCGGCCCACGCACGAGGTTTAGCGGCTTGGGCACAAAAAAATGCGCCCATCCTTGCGCTGTCGACCGCACCGGCGGCTGCAATATTGATGTCGTGGGACGCGCTTCTGTGCGGGCGCCGCATCAAACGCTCTTCCCGCCGTCATCGACGACTTTCGCAGTGGTGAGGGTCATCGCCGAATTTGCAGGCGACGCTGCCTTCGGCCTTTCGCTCCATGGGCGGTTCGCCGCTCGTCGCTCGCCGGTGGCACCCGACCGGCGGGGCAGAGACGCCGTGCGCGCCGGCAGTGCGTTTCCTCCGGTCTGGAAGCGTGCAATCAACTCGGCCAAACTGGCTGCCTGCTCGGTAAGGGCGTGCGCCGCGGCGGAGGATTCTTCCACCAATGCGGCATTCTGCTGGGTGGTACTGTCCATGGAGGTCATCGCCTTCGTGACTTGGTCAATGCCCGACGCTTGTTCGCGGCTCGACACGGCGATTTCCGCGACGACATCCGTGACTTTCTTCACACCCATGACGATCTCACCCAGGACCTTACCGGTCTCATCCACGAGCCTGGTGCCCTCGGTGACCTTCCCGACCGATTCCTGAATGAGCGCTTTGATCTCCTTGGCCGCCGCGGCGCTGCGCGAAGCAAGATTGCGTACTTCGGCGGCGACGACTGCGAAGCCGCGGCCCTGTTCGCCCGCGCGCGCCGCTTCAACGGCCGCGTTGAGGGCCAAGAGATTCGTCTGGAAAGCGATCTCGTCGATGACGCCGATGATGTCCGCAATCTTCTTGCTCGACGCATTGATCTCGCCCATTGCGAGAACGGCCGATCCGACGACCCGCCCACCCTTTTCAGCATGCTCGCGGGCCGCTACGGCCAGTTGGTTGGCCTGAGCCGCGTTGTCGGCGGTATTCTTGACGAGGGTAGTCATTTGCTCCATCGAGGCGGAGGTTTGCTCGAGGCTCGACGCCTGCTCTTCGGTCCGCTGGCTGAGATCCATGTTGCCGTGAGAGATTTCGTCCGCGGCGGCGCGCACGTCATCCGCGGCTCGTGACATGGTACGAACGACATCCGCCATATTGGCGAGGAGACTGTTCATGCCGACGGCGAGAACCTTGAAGAATCCTTCCTGACCTTCTTCGCGTAGCCGCGTCGCGAGGTCCCCCGCGATTGCCTTTGCCACCGTCTGTTTCACTTCCTCCTCGGCGAACACTTCTTGCGTCCGATCGTGCCACTGCATTACCGTGCCCAAACGCTTGTTGTCACGGTCGATCACCGGGTTTGCAATGACCCGTAAGCGCGCGCTGCCCATCACGACATCCGCAACGTGCGTGCCCGTCAAGCCGGTGAATAGGTCGCGCCGCAGTGAAGCCAGGCCGTCGAAGATGTCGAATGAACTGCCGACTATGTGCTCCGGGTCGAACAGCGGCAGCTCCTTACGTATCTCCGGGCCTTGTGTACGGAAAATGGCCTTCGCAAAATCGTTGGCATAAATGATCTTGTGGTCAAGATCCACAACGATTGCGCCCGCACCGATCCGATCAAGCGCTACGCGGATCCGGCTGTTTTCCTCTGCGCCGGCTCTTTCACGCTCGATATTTGTCTTGAGTTCCGCCCCAATGGCCGTCTCCCGTTCGGTGTTGGCCTTGAGTTCCGAGCGCATTCGCTCCATTGCGCAGACCAGACTCGTTGGGCTCGCCCCGGTCGTTTTGATATCGACGTTCAGGTTGCCGTTCGCCAGTTCCTGCGAGGCGGCCGATAGCTGTCCGGGATCGCCCCCCATAGCCTCGATTTCGCCACGCAATTTCGTGGCCATCCAGACCAGCAAGGCGGTCTCGACAACGACGAACACAGCATGCAGAAGCACGATGCCGATGCCGCCGCGCGCGGCAAATACCCACACCGGTTGACCGGCGCGCTGCAGGACATCGAGCGCCAGATGCAGTACGGCGATCACGCCCGCGGCGACTACGAGTGGGATCCAGTCGCGATAAAAAAGGAGAAATGCGAGCAGCACGAAGATCGAGAAATGCACTTCAATCATGCCGTGGGCCTGATGGATTTGCAGCGCTGCAAACACCATCAGCGCTGCGGCGATTGCACAGCGTGTAACCAAGGCGCCGCCGTACGCCCATACGAGCCAGGTACATACGAGCCAAGCGGGTAAACCGATGATAAGCGCCTCGGGCCACGTATGCTGCCAGGGTGCGAGTGCGAACGACACCGCTAATAGCGCCGTCAGAACCCACAGGAGCAGCCGATCCGCCGCCTTGAAGAGCTGGGAAAAATATGCGTTTTCGCTGCTCATTGAATAGGTCCCTCCGATACGTTGTTATTGCCCGCAGCCGCGCACCATGCGGCATTGCCGTAGGGCCCCTGCAATGGAAGCTCGAACGACCAGAACGCGGCGATTGCGCCGATCAACCAGACACAGACCACGAGCCACGGCAGTAACGGCACCACGGGACCGGAACGACCTGCTCCATCGGGTCGATCTACCGCTGTTGCGGTTAAATTCATTAATCACTCCTTCCATCCACCGCATGGCGCCGCGGCAACGCAGGGGTAAGCGCGACGCCAGTGGACATAGAGTCGGAACCCGTGCGCGCAACTGAAGCGGAAACGGCTGGATTGGTTGGATTGGCAATCAAACTGTGAGCTCGGTGTCAAAACGGTGGGTTTCTGCGCAAGCCGCGCACTTCGCAGGCGCTGCGCCGGCTTGACTTAAGGCTGGACATCTTTGCTCCGGACGGGTCGAACGGTGGCAAAACCCGCGTGTTTAGGCCTATATTCCGGTTCGCAAGGCCAGAGCCTCAATCTAAGGAGTGTGAATCGTGAGTTTATTCGGCCACGGAAACGATCTAAACCGTCAGTTCATCGCGAGACCCGACGCGGCCAAGGAAGACATCCTTTTTAAATGGCCCGATATGACGATTCGCCGGCTCACGCAAGTGACGGTGCAGCCGGACGAGACGGCAATTTTCTTCAAGGAAGGCAAGGTGGCCGGCACGCTGCCCCAGGGACGCTCCACACTCGACGGGGCGCTGATTCCGTTCCTCGGCGACATCGTGGACTGGGCAAGCGGCGGCAATATGTACCGCGCCGAACTGTACTTCGTGGGGACGCGCGAATTCGTGAGCCTGCCCTTCGGGGGTCCGATCGATAACATCGAGGATCCGGAAACCGGTCTGGCCGTCGGCCTGCGCGTCTATGGCGAGTATGCGATCGTGGTCAGCGACCCGGCCGCCATGATATTGAACTTGGTCGGCACGCGGCAGGCCTCCAATGAGCTGATCACCGATTGGGCTCGGGAGCAAATTCTCAAAGCGTTGCGGACCAGCGTTGTGCGTAAACTGACGGCCGAAAAGTGGCCCGTCCTCGGCATCGCGGCGCGCACGACAGATATCGAGACGGCGCTGGTCGCCGACGTCCAAGCACCCCTGGCGCCGTATGGCTTGAAGGTGACTCGGCTTGGCAACGTCACCATCAGTCTGAAGCCGGAAGACGAACAAACCCTCAAAGGCTTGCGTAAGGACACGGCGTACACGCGGCTTGCCGGCGGTTTTCGCGAGTACGGCGTCGGGGCCGCTTTGAAGGGCATCGGTGAAGGAGCCGCCGCTGGCGGCGGGGGTGGGGTGGCAGCGCTCGGCGTCGGCATGGGTTTGGGCGGTATCGTGGCCGGGTTGGGAGTCGCGAGTCCGTCTCCCGGAGCGAATCCCGGTTCCGGGCCGGCGTCCGGACCGGAACCCGGGCCAACCGGGAATGCCGGCGGGGCAATCTGCGCGAGTTGCCATGCGCCGAACGCTCCCGGAGCGAAGTTTTGCTCCAGCTGCGGAACGGCGATGGCTGTTCCAAAAGCCACTCACTGCACGCAATGCGGTACCGCCGCGGCGCCTGGAGCCAAGTTCTGCGGCAACTGTGGAGCCGCGCTCAGTTGACGTCACGGGTCCCCAAGGGACGTGGCGCTGTTGGCATTGCCGCGATTGGCGCGGCCGGCGCCGCGTTCGGTCGCGCGGGGGGTGGAGGACACTCGGGCTCCACCCACAGTTCGAGTACCGGCCACTCCGCGAGCTCGACGTTCGGCGGTGGCGGCGGAAGCGGCTCCCTGGGCGGCATCATTGCGCTGGTCATCGTCGCGTTGATCATTTGGTATTTCGTTCGTCGCATCAAGACAAGGACCCAATCGCCGGCAAACCTCGGCGGTGCGTCTGGCGCACCCACCTCGCAGGCCGCGCTCTCGGCACTGGGCGCTGCTCTCGGCGCGGCGGTGCTCGCGCGAACGGGTACTGATGCAATGACTTCAGGGAACACGGCTTGGCGACCGGGTCTTCCCGCTGCCCTCGACGTCATACGTACTCAAGATCCTGAATTCGAATTAGAGACTTTCCTGCAGCGCGCCGAGATGACCTTCTTTCTGGTCAAGCGCGGCATGCAAAAAAATGACCCGGCCGCCGTCCGGCCGTATCTGAACGACGCTGTTTTCGGCGCCGTGTCGCGCTATATGGGACAAATGAAGGGGCAGCATCGTCACGCGCTATTTGAAAGCTTGAACGTGCGGGCGGTGCATTTGGAGAACGCTGATTGCAATGCGCAAGCTCAAACAATACAAGTGCACTTCGATCTGGTGTATCGCCTCAAGACATTCGACGACTCGAACCATGTCGTTTCGGACGAGGGCGGGGACGGCCGCCACGGTGAGCGGTGGACGTTCACGCGCGCCGCCGCCGCCCGCACGCCGACGAATGGCGACGTCACTGCGTCGCGTTGTCCCGCCTGCGGCGCGGAACTGCGGCTCAACTTGGACGGTACGTGTTCGCACTGCCGCGCCAGTGTCACCAACGGCACGGTCGATTGGGTAGTCGCCGATGTGCAGCCCGCCGCTTTCGTCGGCTACTCGAGCGAATCGCAGCTGGCGGTTGCCGCGCCGAGCGTGCCGGCAGGCATCGCCAGCTTAAGCGCGGCGGATCCGAATTTTTCGATGGAGACTTTCAAAGGCCGCGCCAAGAAGGCATTCCTCACGCTGCAGGACGCATGGTGCAAGCAGAATCTCGATGCGGGCCGTGCCTTCTTGAGCCCGGGCGCCTATTTCGCCTGGAGCGCGCAGCTCGAGGCGCTGGCCGCCGAAGGCCGCCGCAACGTGATGGAAAATGTCGAGGTGCGGGGCATCGAGATCATCCGCGTCGTACACGGACGCGTATTCGATGACTTGACCGTACGCATGTCGGCCGTCGCGGCGGACTTCGAGGTCGACAAAGACAACAAGATCGTCTTCGGTGATCGTCAGGTGCAGCCGTTTACCGAGGACTGGACGTTTCAGCGCTCCATCGGAGTAGCGACAACCAATAAGCCGGGTACTCTCGAAAACACCTGTCCCAGCTGCGGCGCACCCGTGTCGCTGACGCAGATCGGCGAATGCCGGTACTGCAAGGCGGCCGTGACCAGCGGCAAGTTCGACTGGGTGGTCTCGCGAATCGAACAGGAGGATGAGTACTCAAATCGGAATGGCTCCAGCGGTGATCCAGGTACAGATCTTGCGCTTAAGGTCGGTGGAGCGATCGTGGGCGGCCTTCTCGGAAGCATTTTGTCCGGGAAGTCATCCAATGACTCTGGCGGCGGAGAATGGTAAGGGCCTGTGCGGCACAGGCCCTTGCACTTTAGAACTCCTGCCAAGTGTCGTCGCCGCCCATAGCGAGCTTTGGTAGGGGGTCCGGCTGCGGCTTCGCCTCGGGTTTGCCGCGAAATGGCCGATTCGCGGCGCGGCGTTCGGTGGCCGGCGCGGCGACGCTTCGCGGTGCAACGGGGCGGGCGGCGGGAGGCTGCGCAGCTGCGGCTTGCTCATCCAATCGGTACTTCGCAATCAACTCCGTCAGATTCGCCGCTTGTTCGGTCAGTGTATGCGCCGCTGCCGAGGCTTCTTCCACCAGCGCTGCATTTTGCTGCGTCACGCCGTCCATCGAGGTCACCGCTTTATTGACTTGCTCGATGCCCGATGCTTGTTCCAGGCTCGAAGCGGCGATCTCCCCCATGACGTCGGTGACTTTCTGCACGCCGGTGACGATCTCGCCCAATACCTTTCCGGACTCGTCCACCAGCCGTGTGCCGTCGGAGACCTTGGCCACCGAATCTTGGATCAGGCCCTTGATCTGTTTGGCTGCATCGGCGCTGCGCGAGGCAAGGTTGCGCACCTCCGAGGCAACGACGGCGAAACCGCGGCCCTGATCGCCTGCACGGGCGGCTTCCACGGCGGCGTTCAACGCCAACAGATTGGTCTGAAAGGCAATGTCATCGATGACGCCGATGATGTCTGCAATCTTCTTGCTGGCGACGTTGATTTCGTTCATTGCAGCGACCGCCGAGCCCACCACCTTGCCGCCTCGTTCCGCCTGTTGGCGTGCCGCTGCCGCCAACTGGTTGGCCTGGGCAGCGTTGTCGGCGTTGCTCTTGACCATCGCAGTCATCTGTTCCATCGAAGCGGCCGTTTCCTCGAGACTCGACGCCTGCTCTTCGGTACGCTGACTTAGATCCAAGTTGCCGCGCGAAATCTCATCGGCGCCCGTGCGCACTTCATTTGCCGCCTGCGACATCGCGCGAATCACACCCGCAACGCTGATAACCAGATTGTTCATGCCCGCGGCGAGTATCTTGAAGAAGCCCTGTTTACCGCCCTCCAGGACCCGCGCAGTCAGATCGCCTGCGATTGCTTGCGCAACCATCGCCGCCACTTCTTGCTCGACGGCGATTTCCTGGGTCCGATCGATCCATTGGACTACCGTTCCAACGCGATCGCCCCGGGCTTCGGCTACGGGAGTCGCGATGACGCGCAGCGTAGCCCCGCCCACCTTCAGTTCCTCCGTCTGGGAATTGGACAGCTCGGCGAGCCGATTGACATGCTGCAAAGAGCCTTGATGCAAGGATTCGAACGTGCTGCCGATGATGCGCTGCGCGTCGAACTGCGGGGCCTGTTTGCGGAATTCCGCCGCGTGCGTGCGAAAGATATCAGCCGCGAAATCGTTGATGTAGATGATCTTGCCGCTCGTATCGATGAGCGTAACACCGGCCGATACCCGATCCAACGCGGTGCGAATGCGTGCGTTCTCGACCCCCGCGGCGTGTTCCGCCAAGGCGCGGGCCTGATCCGCTTCGGCTCGCGCGCGATCCGCCTCGGTGCGTGCCTTGAGATCTTGCTGCATCTGGGCGACCGTCGCAAAAAGACTGGTCGTGTCGCCCGCGCGTAATTCTATTTGGCTCGCAAAATCGCCCTTCGCGACTTTGTTGGCGACTTGCGCCACGTCGGCGGGTTCGCCGCCGAGCTGGCGGGTGATCTGCCGGAAGATCACGAAACCAATTGCACCGACGACCCCCACGGTCGCCAAGGTGAGCAGAACACCCATCCTTATCGCGGACAGCCGCGTGCGCGCCGCTGCCGCGCTTGCGGAGGCCGCCATCTCCACGTTGTATTGCAGATGCTGGTTCAGTGCATCGGTCGACTTGGCGAGTTGTGCCTTTACTCCCATCAGCACATCGATGGCTTCGGACTTGTGCCCACCCAGCGATAGAGGCAGGACCTTGTTCACGATGGTGTCATAGTAAGCGACCGCGGCTCGATCGGCCGCCAGCATCTCTTTATCCTTCGCATCCGCGGCCAACGCCTCGTATTCCTTGAGCGCTTCGTCGACTTTCTGACGACGCGCGGCCATTTGCTTTTCGGCCGCTGCCATCCCCGCGGCATCCGGAGTCGCAACATGCTGCCAGACGTTCAACCGCACACCGACGAAGTTCGAGTCCAATTTCTGCAAAGCGAGCAAGCTCGGGACCGAGTTGTCGTTCGCATAGCTGGCCGAATGATAGACGGACCCGATGTCGTGCATCAGCACCACGGAAATCAATAGGATGCCTACCAGCGCCACGACAGGCAGCATTGCGAGCTTTCTAGCGACCGTCATTCACGAATTCCTTTGGTTTCAGGGTGAGCCCGTGGCGTCGGACAGGGATGCTGATCGACGTTCAAGGCAAATGCACATCTCAAGAGTCGTAACGGCATGCCGCGCGAAAACTTGATGCACTTCCGCAATTGGGCGCTCGCGAAGCCGCTAACTGCGCTCCTCAACCAGGAGTGGTGAAACCACGGCAGACCGCGGCAAGTTTGTTGCCGTCGGGATCACGGACGTAAGCGGCGTAGAAATCCGCATTGTATTGGGGCCGAAGACCGGGTAGACCTTCGGATGTTCCCCCGCCGGCAATCGCCGCAGAATGAAAATTCTCAACTTCGCTCCATGATTTCGCGCCCAGGGCGACCATCGTGCCGTTGCCCGCCGTCGCCGCCTGCTTGTTGAAAGGGGTACAAACCCAGAGCGCGATCTCATTGGCACCGCCATTCTCATAGGTTCCCCAACCCGCAAAGGTACGGTCCATCTCGGGGTCACCCGTGATGCACCGTTGGATACCAAGCGCACCGAGGACTGCATCGTAGAACCGAACGGCGCGATCGAGATCATTGGTTCCCAGACAAATATAAGTGAACATTGAGTGGCTCCTTTGACTAAGGCGGACGATCAGCCGAAAATTGCGGCAAGCCATCTGCGGGTCTATCCCACTCGACGGCGTGCGCCATCCAAATGTGATCTATCGGATGCACCAGCCCTGGATCATCGAGGCTCGTCCCTCGGGCGCTATGGCAAGGCCGGTTCCGTGACCAACGGCTCGGCGCCCGATAGCCGGCCGAGCGCGAGCGCGAGCTGGGCCCGGGCCACCTGCCAGCCGAGTTCCGCGCTGATGCGCAGTTGCAGCGCGTTCGCCGCCGCCGTCTGCGCCGTCAAGAGATCGATGATCGTGCCGACGCCTGACTGGTAGCGGCCGAGGGCGACCTGTTGATTGTTCTCGGCGGTCTTGAGCAGTGTGGCGGTCGCCGCCAACTGTTGATTGGCGCTATCCAGCGCGTAGTAGGCGTTCCAGACATCCAGCGACACGGTGAGGCGGACCTGTTCGGCGTTGGCCTCGCGCGCTTCCAGCGCCGCTTGGGCCTGGCGCACGCCGTAGGCGACGTTGAATCCCGTGAAAATCGGCACCGTGACGTAGATGCCCACCTGACTGTAATTCTGGTTCGCCAAGCCCGAGGTGCCCACGAAGTCACGCCCCGCTTGAATCGAGATCGAGGGGCGGCCCGCGGCACGCGCGACCGTGACGTCCGCCTCCGCGGAGTCGCGCGCGGCGCGCGCAGCGGCGAGATCCGGGCGCTGCCGCACGGCCTCCGCCATCAAATCGGCCATGCGCGCCGTGAGGGCCGGCACTGCGGCAGGCACCGGCTCCGCGTCGAGCTTCAACGGTTGATCCGCGGGCAAGCCAATCACGACGGCCAAGGTGCCGTGCGCACTGATGGCCGCGCGCTCGGCCTGGACCCGGGCGAGCACCGCCTGATCGTAGGCCGTCTCGGCCTGCAGCACGTCGGCCAGCGTCGCGACGCCGCCCTCGCGCAGCGAGCGCGCCACCTGCAGGCTCTTTGACCAAGCGGCCTCCGTGGTCCGTGCGGCGAGCAGCGCCGCATCGCCGGCGACGACGCCGTAATAGTCCTGGACCACGTTGAGCACGGTCTGTTGTACGACGCTGCCGGCCGTCGCCGCCGCCGCATCCAGCAAGCGGCGCGCACTCGTGATGCGCCCGCCGCGGGCGCCGAAGTCATACAAAGTCCAGGATAGATTGAGCGCGGCGTCGCGCGTGTTTTGCGGACTCGACGTGAGATTGCCGGCGGCGTCGACGTGTTCCCCGTAGGCGCGCGACTCGGTACCCGTCGCCGACAGGCTGGGGAGCCAGGCGCTCTCGGCACTGCCCAGCGCCGCGGCCTGCTGGCGCGCAGCAGCCCAGGCGGAGCGCGTCGACGGGTTGCGACACAGCGCCAGATCCACCGCGCCAGACAGCGACAGCGCCGTCGCGTGCAGCGCGCAGTCGCGACCCAGCGGATCGGTGAGCCCCGGCGTGCGTTCTTTCAGCGCCGCGCCCGTGCCGAACACATCCGGCTGGAAAAGATCCGAGCGCGAATCGGCGGCCGCAGACCGATTGACGAACGGATTCAGCGTCATCGCCACAACGAGACAGACGATGCCGCGGGAGAGGCCGGTTGGAATCGCTGGAATGAGATTCATGGGTGACCTTAAGGTTCGCGCATCGCTTCTGACCCGGTGCGCAAGCCGCCTTCCACCAAGTACGACAAAATCGTGCGCCGCCCCACCATGATATCGCCGGCGAGCGTCATCCCGGGAATCAATCGGAAATCCGCCGGCACATTGCGCAGGTGCACCTCTTTGATCGCCACGCGCACTTTGAAATACGGTGCCACCGGCACATTGTTGGCATCGGTCGTGAACGACCCTTCGCTGATCGTCTTGATCACGCCTTTGGCGGTGCCGTGTTGCATGTAGCGATAGGCCTCGAGCTTGAGCTGCACCGGGTCGCCCGTCTTGATGAAGCCAATATCCGTGGCAGCGACGTTCACGTCCGCTTCCAGCGGCGCATCGAGCGGCACCAAGGTGAACAGCGGCTCTTGACCGGAGGTTTGTGCGCCACCGCCCGCCACCGAGCCGGAAGACACTTTTCCAACCTTCAGCACGATCGCATCCGCAGGCGAATCGAGGCTCGACAAATCACTGAGCTTTTGCGCTTTTTGCAAATTCTGGCGCGTCACGTCGAGATCGTTGCGCACCGTCACGAGCTCGCTCCCGGCATCAGAGTTCCATTTCTGGATAAACGACTCGCGCTGCGCTTTCAGGGAGGCCAAGGTCTGGCGCAGCGAGGACATTTGGTTTTGCGCAACCGCCAACAGGCGGCCCATCTCGGTGCGCGTATCGGTGGCCTGCATCAGTTGCAGTTTGGAGACGTAACCTTTCTCGAGCAACGGTTCATACACCTTCTCGACTTGGGCCGCGAGCTTCAGACGTTCCGCATACTCCTGGGAGTCGGACTGATACTGCGCCACCTGCGCCTCGGCGCTGTGAATGCGTCCGTCGAAATCGGCCAAGTTGGAACGGTATTCCGCCTGACGCTTTTGCCAGATGCCTCCTTGCAGCGACTGCACCGGATCCGTCGCGGAAAACGCGTAAGGCTGTCCCGAGAGTTCCGCCTCGAGGCGCGCGACCGACGCTTCATCGCTCGCGAGCTTCTGCTGCAACTGCAGGAGATCCGCGTGGGTAAAGGTCGGATCGAGCGTCGCCAGCACCTGGCCTTTTTTTACGACATCGCCCGCCTTCACATTCACTTGCCGCACTATCCCTGTGTCGAATGGCGAGACGTACAGCTCCCCGCCGGTGGGCACGATGCGACCGACGCTCGAGACGACGCGATCAAGCTTCACGACGGCCATGAGCCCCACCGACAGAACCAACATCGCCGCGAGCACATAGAGAATGATATGTTCGTTGGCCGGCGCGGTGCGCAAAAACACCGCGACAGTGTCGGACTCAAACGCGCCCACGACGTCGCCGACGGCGTCGGACCTGCGGCGCACCACCGGCAGCTTACGCGGATTCGCGAGCTGAATGCTCATCGGACGGCCCCGCGGGGCACGACCAACTGCATATCCGCCGCGCGCGGATCGAGATGGCGGTTCTGCTGGTACCACATGTGCTTGTAGATATCGCAGCGATGCAACAGTTCCTCGTGGGTTCCAAGGTCATAGACCTTGCCGCGCTCGAGCACCAGGATCGCATCGCACTCGACCAGCATCGACAATCGGTGTGAAATGGACAGCACGGTGCGGCCCTTGGCCATGCGCTTGAGATTCGCGTTGACGATGGCCTCGCTCTCGGCGTCCAGCGCACTGGTGGCTTCGTCGAGAATCAGCACCGGCGGGTCGATCAAGAGTGCGCGCGCGAGCGCGAGGCGTTGGCGCTGGCCGCCGGACAAATTCGTGGCGCCCTCCTCGAGTACGGTGTCGTAGCCGCGCGGCAGACGCTCGATGAATTCCTCGGCACCGGAAAGCTGCGCCGCCCGCACGACGCTTGCAAAGCTTGCATCACCCTTGGCCATCGCGATGTTCTCGCGGATCGTCCCCGAGAACAGGAAATTCTCTTGCGGCACGACGCCGATGTGCGTGCGCAGATGCATGAGGTCGATCTCGCGCAGATCCATGCCGTCGATCTTGATCATGCCCTCGTAGCTCGTGTTGAGGCGCTGCAACAGACGCGTCACCGTGGTCTTGCCCGAGCCGCTGCGCCCCATGATGCCGAGCATGGTGCCCGCCGGCACGGTGAAGGAAACCTCCTCCAGCGCATAAGGGGCACCGGACGAATAGCGAAAGCGCACGTCCTTGAACGACACTTCGCCCTTGATGGGCAGGCGCAGACCATTGCGGCGGCTTTCTTCCGGCGCAATGTTCACGACCGAAGCCACTTCGCCGATGGCTCCGCGCACCTCGCCCAGCTCCGATTGCAGTCGCGCGATCTGGACCAGCGGCTGGCCGAGGCGCATCGACAGCATCGCAAAGGCCACCAATGCACCCGGATTGATCGTGCCCGGATTGGCCAGCACCATATAGGCGCCGACGGCCATGCAGCCGGAATAAATCAGGCGTTCAAACGGCAGCGACAGCGTCTGCGGATAGTTCGACATGAGCCCAAACGCGTGTTGCGCCGCGGTCGCGTCGGCCACGCGCCGATCCCATTCGCGCCGCCGCCGACCTTCCAGCGCCAAGGATTTGATCGTGCGGATGCCATAAATCGTCTCGACCAGATGCGAGCCCTTGGCCCGCTCCGTACGAATCACGTCACCATACAGCCGATTCATCGGCTTCATGAACACCAGGATGATTACGAATATGATGCCCGCCAGCGCGAACGCCATCAGCGCCAGGCGCCAATCGAGAATCAGCATCGCCGGAATCAGTCCGATCAGCGGCACGGCATCCAGAAACGCCCCGAAGAGCTGACCGGTCAAGAAGTTGCGAATTCGAAAGATCTGACCGATGCTGCCGAGCGTGAGCCCGGTCGGTGTCCGCTCGAAGTAGTCCATCGGTAATTTAAGCAGCTTGTCGACGATGTATAGATTCAGCCGCCCGTCGATGCGCGTGGTCGCCACCTGCGTCAAGATGCGGCGCAGATAGACCAATATTGTTTCAAACAACAGCATGACCAGAATCGCGCCCACCAGCACGTTCAGCGTGGAATAGGAGTGGCTGACCAGCACGCGATCCAGCACGATCATGAAAATAAACGGCGGTGCGAGCGCAAACACAGTGCTGACCAGGGCCCCCGCAGCAATGTCCCCGAACAGTTTGCGCTCCTTCAGCACCTGTCCAGCAAGCCAAGCCAACCCGAAAGGTTGATGTTCATCGCTCGTGTAATGAAGGCGCTTGATGAGAATCGCCTCACCTTCCCAGACCTCGGCCAAGTGCAGCTCATCGATCGCGAGCACCGCATCGTCGCTCGCGCTCGGGTCTCGAATGACCGCCACCGTCCCCTTGGTGGGGTCTGAGCGCGCATCTTCCAGAATCAACGCACCGCCGTCCTTGGCGCGCAGTATCGCGGGCAGCGTCTTGCTGAGTCGCGGCAGGTCCTCGAATTTTATATGCAGAACATGGGCTTCCAGTCCGAGTTCGCGCGCCACGGCAATCAGCGTCGGGGTATCAGGCTCCCCGGGCTGCAGCGCAAAGCGCCGCCGCAGCTGATCGACGCTCGCATCCACGCCGAGACGGGCCGCGACTGCAGCCAGGGCTCGAAGCGAGCTGGAAATGGGCGCTTCGGGATTGTGTGATTCGAGGCTCATCGCCATGCGTATTCCGATAGCAAGCTGCGTAACTAGTCGGTCAGTATATGGGACATGCCGAAACGATACCTCAATTTGACTTAAAGCTGCCGTCCCGCACTCCATCGGTCCACTCGGAATTGACCGGCCGAGCCTCCGCCATCCATTAGAACCTGGTCGAGATCTGTACACCGATGCGAACATCGGCCAAATCAGCGGATGTGTTTTTTAACCACTCCGCTTATGCTAAACGCGGATCAGCGGATGGACAGGAAAGGCGCGGTCGCGACGGGGCGATGCGTATGGGTAGCCGCTCACTCGCGCAGGAATAATGCATATGCTGAACGTGAATCGAGACCGCGGGTCGACTCGAAAGGACGCCGACGTCTTGTTGGCGCAGGAGCTGCGTGAGCATGCCGAGTTGTGTAAAGCGTTGGAACAGTGGCTCAAGCTGGTGTAGGTCTCAATGCACTTTCCGACACTGTCCGCACTATTAAACGGCTATCACGCCGCGCGCGTAGTCGTGCTCGGCGACGTGATGCTCGATCGCTTCGTCTATGGCTCGGTGGAGCGGATCTCTCCGGAGGCGCCGATACCGGTCGTCAGCGTGGACCGGTTCATGGATATGCCCGGTGGCGCGGCCAACGTGGCGCGCAACATCGCGGCGCTGGGCGCGCGCGCGATCCTGCTAGGCGTCGTCGGAGACGACGCCGGGGCCGCGGACTTGAGCGCGCAATTGGCCGCCTCGCCGACGATCGATGTGCATTTAGTCGTGGATGGCTCGCGGCCAACCTCCGTCAAGACGCGCTATGTCGCCGACGGTCAGCAAGTGATGCGCGCGGATCGGGAGAGCCGTGCGCCGCTGCCTCCGGAGGTCGAGCAGCGATTGCTCGAGGTGTTCTCCGCGGCGATCCGCGACGCGCAAGTCATCGTACTGTCGGACTACGCGAAGGGGGTGCTCTCGGAATCCGTGACCCGTACCGCAATTGGCATCGCGCGCGGCGCCGGCAAGACGGTCATCGTCGACCCGAAGAGCAAGAACTTCGCGCGCTACCGGGGCGCGACGCTGCTCACGCCGAATCGGCTGGAGCTGCAGCAGGCCTGCGGCCGAGATTGCCTCACGCAGGACGATCTGGTCGAGGGTGCACGCAGTATCCTGGATCAGAGCATCTGCGAGGTCATGGTGGTCACGCGCGGCAAAGACGGCATGTCGGTCATCAGCGCTCAGGAGCCCGCCGTGCATCTGCCGACGGCAGCCCGCCAGGTCTTCGACGTCTCCGGCGCGGGCGACACAGTGGTGGCGGCGCTCTCTCTCGGCCTTTCCGCGGGAGGCGAGGTCGCGCTGGCCGCGGCCTTGGCGAACCTCGCGGCCGGCATCGTCGTCGGCAAACGCGGTACGGCAACCGTCACGACGGGGGAGATCATGGCGGCCCTCATCCCCGTCGACGGACGTACCGATCCGCAAAAAATATTCTCGCTGGATAACGTCCTGCAACTCACGCGCAACTGGCGAGAACAAGGACTAAAAATCGCGTTCGCGAACGGCTGCTTCGATTTGCTGCATCCGGGGCATATCTCCTTGCTCGACCAAGCGCGGCGCAGTGCCGATCGGCTGATCGTGGGACTGAATGCCGACTTGTCGATCCGCCGTTTGAAGGGACCCAACCGGCCGGTGCAAGGCGAAGTGGCGCGCGCGACGGTGCTTGCGGCGGTGAAATCGGTGGACGCCGTCGTGATTTTCTCAGAGGACACGCCGATTCATCTCATCGAGACCTTGGAACCGGACGTCTTGGTCAAAGGGGCGGACTATACCGTCGAGACGGTGGTCGGCGCCGACCTCGTGCTACGCCGCGGCGGCAAGGTGGTTCTCGCGGACCTGCTGCAGGGTCACAGCACGACCGAGACCGTGAAGCGGGTCGCCGGATCGTTAAATTCTAATTCTTGAGCGCCTCGAGCGCATCCGCCAAACTTGGCATCTTGGACCACGACGGCACGATGGTCGTCGATCGCGACTACCTCAGCGACACCGCAAAGCGGGCCATGATCATCGCGACGACGTTCGTATTAACGGACTCGCCGCCGTCGTCGTGTACGACTCGCGGCTTGATGCCTGGAAGTGCTTCCAGCGCAGCCTGCACCTCCGTAGCCCCCGCCTCACCATTCAAGGTGATCAACTGTTTATGGTGTAAAGATGAACCGACTGTAGGCATCGATAAAGCTCAGCAAGAAGTGAAACCGACCAGCTACTCATACATACATCACATCGGTATGCCACCGTTGATACGGACCCATCGGCTGGAAATGATATTCCCGCTTGACGCGGCTGATCGTTTCCAGCAAGGACTCGCCGCACCACGACAACAGCGTTTCTCTTGTTGCCCCAATACCCATACAAACTATATCTTCTTAAATCACTCAAATCTAACGGTGGCCCCGATTTCGGCCGGAAATTTCGCCTTTGCCATCACATGACGTTCGTTGAAAGTATTAATCTTGAGGCAGCTATGGCCACCTTGGATTCAGAATATTTAAATGACTTCGGCTCTTGATCAACTTCCGAGAGGATTTTGTCTGATTATGTCTATACGGCATTATAGGTGCATATTTTCGTGTAACAAATTAGCGTACGCGCTCGAGGTTACGGTTGTGAAGCCGCGAAAATATTGGAAAAATCTCTTTTGGCGATTTGTCGTAATGATTTCAGCTGCTCTAATCGCAACGACCACAACTGTCGCAGCACAGGCAGATACGCTTATTCCACAACTCGTTATTGGTCCCCCAGGCGACAGTATCCGCGAACTCTTTGACCATCCGAATGAATGGTCGAGAACTCGCGCACGAACCGGGGCGATCCTTTGCACTGATCACATATTAGCTCACTTTAGTGACGAGGAACTTCGAAAATGGTTCGGGCTAATGCGTAGCTGGGGCATAAGCCTTGAGTTGGAGGTTGGGGCTATCAAGGAGTGGGGTCCGTCCGCCGAGGACACGTTCCGAGCTGAGAAGCCAATTTGGGACAGGGCCGTGCGGCTTGGTGCGGACATAAAATCAATCGCCATGGACGAGCCTTTGGTCGCTTCCCGAGCCATGTTGCACCGGCCTGACGACTACGCCGTTGTGCAAACGGCGCAATTTGTAAGTCTAGTCCGAAATTCTTATCCGGCGATCCGGATCGGCGATATCGAACCTTACCCAGCGATTCCTCTTGGTGACCATGTTTCTTGGGTCAATCAGCTTCAGGAACGGCTACAACAGCAGCATGTTCGATCGCTGGATTTCTATCGATTGGACGTAGATTGGGTATCGTTTGCAAAGACCGGACGGGGAAATTGGCGTGACGTCTCCTCATTGGTAACTACTTTGCGAACGGCGCACCTTCCGGTCAGCATGATATATTGGGCATCGGGATATCCGTCAGAGAAAGCAGAGGGTATCGCTGGAAATGATACGTGGTATGTTGAGGTGTTGGGACAAGGCTACGACGTGGCTGACGCAGGGATCGCTCCAGATCAGTTCGTCGTAGAGAGCTGGATCGAAGCGCCAGACAGGATCGTTCCAGAAAACCAAGAATTTACCTTCACTCGATCAGTATTGGACCTCGCGCGAAAGCATAATGTTCCGTCTAAGGGAAATATCCCTCGTCTGTAACATTGCGTTTTGAGCTATCAAGGCATTACCAGTTATATCAGTGATCCTAAAATCTAAAAGAGCAACGCAGCAACGTATCAGAGCCAACAAAGATGGTCGAGCGACACCGTCTGGAATTGTCTCGTGGAGAATTCGTCCGCCGCAGGTGCCGTTCATGTATCGTGACCCGGAACCATCTACCACTGTAGATAACTACGGCGCCATTATCCGAATGGGGAACGAGTTTACTAGGCACGGTGCATATTCAAGAGGTCGAAGATAGAAATTTCCAGTGATGCCGAAGGAGGGGGTAACAGGGGCAGATAAATGCAGGAGGTAAGGTTCTACTTTCCGGTGTGCTCTCACCGCATATATTATGCAAGCTGAAACGCAACAAGCGAGCCGCAAAGCCTTTCGCTTGCCGTGCCGACCTAGGGTATAGCACTCAAGCAATTCGACAGATTCCCGAAGGCTTCCTTGGAGCGGAGCTGCACCGTGTCTTGTAGCAAAACTAGAGCAGGAAAGAAAACGTGAGGCGCATAGCTTGTCTCATCCTAGGTTACGGAGCAGCAGCAGTGCTGGCGAAATCAGCTCGCATTCTTGCAGATGCTGGTTTTGATCTCTATCTTCACATAGATAAGAAGGCCAATATTAAAAGTTATATGGAAGAGCTTGGTAACGCAGCTGACCTTTGTAAAATTCTAGAAGATCGGGTGGAGGTTTTCTGGGGCGGTTTTAGTATGGTCAGAGCCGAGCTATTATTGATCAAGACCGCGAGAGATTTTGCAGAATACGATAAGTACTTGCTAATTTCAGACGATACATTTCCTGTATTCCCTGCTAACCACTTAGCGAGGCGTTTCGAGTCTTCTGACGATCAAATCACAATTCGCAGACAAGGGCCTGAGTCACCCTTTTATTGGCGTTATCACGGTTTCTTCTGTTACGACCATCGCGCAACGACTGTTCGCACGCCACCAGCCCAGCACCCATTATTTCCAATCCGAGAAATTGATGGCGATCTAGAGGTGGCGTTAAGTGATATTTCATTCCTCAGGCGTGCGGGAAAGAAAAGCATCTCTGTCTGCCATGGTCCGCAATTTTGGGCATTGCCCAGCAATACTATCGATCTAATAATGCAAACATTAAAAAATGACATTCATTTTGTGAAATCATTTGAATATTCCGCGCTCCCAGATGAGATGTTTTTTCATAGCATAATCGGAAATTACGGCGATAAGGACTTTGTTGAAACCGCACCCATCTACAGTGACTTCTCCGGCGGCGGCCCTCGTGTGGTAGATAGTGTCGATAGTTTGCCACTTGATCTCAACCCTCCTCATGCTCTCATTCGAAAAATTTTGCCAACCGCAACTGAATTTTTGGGCGTTATAAGTGAGCATCTGCTGCGGGGATTAACGATTTACGGTGCGCCGCCTGATGAACCGTTATCCACGGTGTCATGGATTAATATTGGAAATAATAAGATCTGCAGAATCAGGCTTTGCGCTCCAGATGGTTACACACGGGTTGAAGGTTGGCATGACATCGAAGTTGGGTGGGGGCGGAAATTTCGCTGGACAGCGAAATCTCGCGTGGTTTGGGAAATTGAAGTTCCGCCATCTGATGCTGCGACGATACGATTCATCTTAGCAACCGCGATTTCGCCAGCGAAAAATTGGGTATCAGAATGTAGAATTGCGGCCTGCGATACCGTTAGGCCGGTGCTCGCTTCTGGAGGCGAATTGTTCGCCGATTTCATTGGAATTCCTCCCGGACGCGTTACAGTGGAGCTCCTAACACCTGAGCCCCGGGTTCCGCCACCCGATTTTCCAGACGCCCGGCATCTAGGTCTGGCAATATCCGTTTGAGATCCGAGGATACCCCATGGCGTGTATTGAATCCGCAGGGCGAGGCGCGGTGAACTGGTGAAGGAGCTGGTTGAAGTTATTGAACTCTGCCGGGCAGGTGGGATCGGAGATATATTGATGTGTACGCCGGGGTTAAGAGAGCTCAAGCGATCACGTCCGAACAGCAAGATAGTGTTCTATGCTCCCCATCACGAGGTGCTTGAAGGCCTTGAGTATATCGACGAGCTTAGACCTTTTGCGGAACGCCCCGATGACTCCCTCTGGCTAAATTATGAAACGGGCGGCCACCCAAGGTCCCACATAGCACGGGTGTTCGGGAATCAACTTGGCATCGCGATTGAAGACGTGCGACCCGACTGCATCGTTGTTCAGCCATTGCGCGATCAGTTTCGATTGAAGTGGGCCGCGCTACCTCGACCTTGGATTACAATCAACAGGCGGGCAAGCAGTTGGACCCCAAACAAGGACTGGCCTGACGAATATTGGCGCAAACTAATTGAGCGCCTCGACGGCCGTTGTGGATTGATAGAAGTTGGTTGGCCGAGAGACGGGTGTAGCGAAATTGGCGGCTCAACCTACGTTAATCTTGTCGGCCAAACGAACACTGTCGAACTAGTAGCAGCCATAGCTGCTTGTGATTTACATGTTGGCCCAATTTCGGGACCGGTTCATATAGCCGCTGCATCTCGACGCCCGTCAGTCGTTATCTATGGCGGCTACGAACCCCCCGCCTGCACGATGTATGAAGGAAATCGGGCTCTCTATTCGACCGTCGAATGTTCGCCATGTTGGTTGACTAAGCCTTGCCCATATGAAAAGCGGTGCCTGACTATGATCGACATTGAAGAGGTGGTGGGTGCCATTCGGGAGACGTGGAACTCAATAAGTAGCTATAGTCAATGTAATGCGTATTCCGACGATGGCGGACCGTCGTTCCGGCGGATGCCGGAGCCGGATTCAGGATGATGGCCGGGCTGAGCGTGACGCGGTAATGGACTGTCGATCAGAACACGTTTCGGGTCAAATGTTTTTGCTTGGATGCGGTGGTGAGAGCGGTCAGCTAATTTGATGGACTGATTTTCACGATCGGTGATGGCCCATCGGCGATCGTGACCGCGGCGTCGGCGCCGCGGTCATTTTCAAGGCGATCAGAACGGTGGATCTTTGAGCGGTGGCGGTCGTGAGGGCACCGGATGGGGGCGAGCCTCGCGTTCATCAAGCGCGTGATACGAGCGGTACAGTTGTAGTCCGTAATGATGTTGGAAGCGATGGTAGAAGTCCTCGAGGAACTGATCGAGGGCGGCTGCGGCCTCGTCGGGTAGCTCGGGGAAGACGAACGGATCAGGCTGGTCGCACATGTCAGCGAGCGCCGGCGGCATGGCGCGGCGCTTGCGATGCCGGCAAGTTGAAGACCTGGAAGTAGAGCTTTTCATCGAGCACGGTGATTTCGGTCTGGGCCGCCGTCATGAGCAAGTCCGCCGCCATGCCGATCAGGATGCGATAGTTGCCGGCGGCGTGATCACATAAGAGTTGACGCAGCTCCTTGGTCATGAGGCCTGCGTTCCCGGCAGTGGCGAGCAGGTCTCGAGGCAGGTCAGCAGTTCATCGCGGGTGGCGGCGCCGGTCGCGAGCCGGGTTCGGGTCCGGGAGCCTAAGGGGATGAGTTCGTCGCGCCGGAGCTTATCGAGGAGCCGACCGTCGCCGCAGAGCACCACGCACAGGAGGGCCTGTGAGTCGAACCGGGCGCTGGCGAGCAGGTGCAACTCGGAGAGCACCATGGGGGTCATCTCCTGGGCTTCGTCGATGAGGATGACCGGCCGGCGACTGGCGGAGCCCAAGTGATCGAGCCAGCGTGCCCGCAGCGCTTTGCGCCCGCCCCAGCGGTTGCTCACGCGCACGGAGATGGCGAAGATGTCGCCGAGCTCGCGGTAGAAGTCACCGGCTTGCCGCCCGCCTATTTACCCACCCCCGAGAAGGACGATGCTGTATGAACCAAAAACTTCTGGCCCTCTATGGCCTCAAATGGAACCCGTTCACCCCGGAGGTGCTCATCGAGGCGCTCCACGTGCCGCCGAAGGTCGAGAACTTCTGCTGGCGGCTTAATCGGCCATCATTTGCTTCAGGAGCGGCGCGATTCCGGCGGCCGGCATCGCGCTCGTGTCGGCGCTCGTTGCCGCCGGATCGAGGCGCCGACGCAGCGCGTCGGCGTTGGCGGCTTTATCGAGCGGGCGCACCGGACAGAGGAGTTGCCCTGAGCGCGCGTCGATCAGATCGACGCGACTGAAGTCCCAGCGGGCATAGCGCAGATGGATCTGCTCGAGACGACGATACCGGGACGGGATCTCGAAGCGCTGGCCCTCGAGACTCACCGTGCCGTCGGAGCGGCGTTGCTTGCGCTTGACCTCGATGCGGAAGGCATCGCGCAGCGCCTCGCTGCCCGGGCACTCACGAGCCTTCGTAGCTACGCACCTCGCGCTGCTCGAGCCGCTCGCGGGCGGCGATGGCGCCGTCGGTGCTGCGCTTCGATGGACGCCGCCGCAGCAACCCCTCGGCTTTGAGGTAGCGTCGTACGCTCGGATACGACGGACACTTCATGCCAGCGGTAGTCAGCGTGACCCGCGGGTTGTCGTGATGCAGCTGCGCGGTCCAGCCCGGGTGCTCGCGGTACTGCGCGCTCAGCGCCGCGACGGCGTCGGCCGACAGACTCGGGAACCGCCCGATGTCGCGCCGCACCTGATTACGCAGCGCCTGCACTGGATCGGCGGCCTTTTTGGCTGCGTACAGCCAGCGCTCGATTGCTCGATTGTCGAGACGCCGAAGCGCAGGTCGAGTCCGGTGAACGGATGTCGCCAAGTCTTCGCCGCCAACACGGTCAGCGCCTCGTGCAGTTCGCCGGCTGCTGGCGGTGCCGCCAGCAGCGGCCCGACGATCGCGAAGCGCAGCCGCGCCCACCGATCTCGTTGCGGTAGATCGTCCTCGGAACTCAACGTCGCTCCCATCGCGACGCCACACACGGCGCCGTTCATGGGATCGCAGGTTTTCTAATAACAAATTCAATGGCACACTCACCAATTGGAGTTGCCGTTTGATCATATCGCTTTTGATTCAAGCGCTTATTCAAGTCATAGCGGTATGTGGCATCAAGTAATTCGATTTTCCTTACCTCAATCTCATGGCGTAAGCTTGAGAGGAGATCGAAAACGTTAATACTATGTTCTGTCCAAGACTTCTTCTTGAAGATTGTGAACGTATGTTTGTGATCATCATTGAATGTAGAGGGGAAAACTCCTTGCTCATACAGGTCTTCATCAGGAACTATGCAAATTAAGTATCCGCCAGGCTTTAATATTCTCACCCAATTCTCTAGCGCATTTTGGGCGTTCCGCATGTGTTCTAAGCAATGAGAAGAATGTACAAAATCATAAGTGCTACTCTCAATGCTTTGCATGAACTCAGCGTCACCATCAGGTTTGTCCCACGCGCGACACGACTTCATAAGTGGGAAGAAATCACTATAAATGGCCAATGAGTCTGGACCAGCCCCAATATCGATGCCATCCCCAACTAAATAGCGAGTCGCATACCTTGAATCTTTTATTTTGTGAAAGATAGACTTACTTGTTTCGTGCATACTCTTGAGTCCAAGATCTGTTTAGGTGTGAGCGCGCTTGATAGGACAGTAAGGAAAAGGCTTTTTTTCACAGTGTTAAGCCGAAGTCAATGCTCCGTTCCTCACGGCGCGTGACTGTATGGCAGCCAGCGTCCGTCAATTTTGGCATTCCTCGCCGATGCGGAACTTGAGGATGATGCTTAGCAATGACTTGTCAATCAGCTCGTCATGCGTACCCGTCCAATGTTACGCGTGTGTAAATGCGGGGTCCAAGGTGGCAGGTTAACCTAGTCACAATGGAACAACCGGCTCCCGATTCGCAAAGCGCGGATTACGCTTCGGATCGGGAAAGAACCGCGGCGCAGAGCCGCATACGAAGGGGAGCCGGCCATGAAGAACGTACGCGCGCTGCGGCGTACGATTTATTGGATTGGATGTCCATGCGGAGACGATTGCGGTGGCGGTCGCGGAACCAGGAGGTGAGATGCGAAGCCTCGGGACGTTCCCGAACCGGCCCACGGCCGGCAAGTCCAATTGTCGCCGGTCAGGCCCGAGTCGGTCGGGCGGCTGATCCGCAAGCTCGGCAAGCCTGAGCAGTTGCGGGTATGTTACGAGGCGGGCAGCGCTCTCCGCGGCTGCGGAGGCGGTTGACGGTTGACGGTTGACGGTTGGGTTCGAGACTTGAGCTGCGGCGAATCCGTTCGGGACGAGGTCTGCTCTCATGCAATGCCTCCACGTTGAGACCCGTCAGGCAGCATTGAACGTGCCGCGCCAACGGAAGCAGTGATCGCGCCAAAATCAATGGTACCTGTCTACTATGACGCCTTTCTTGAATCCAGCTCCGTTGCTGACCTCAATATCAGGCGTCGTCGACCGTCTTTTAGGCCCACCGCAACAAATGCTTTGCCATGCCCACACTGCTCAGACAGTAACTTCAGCGTCTTTCCAAACAAGGCGTGGGTCGAGTCCACCACCTAGATTGCAGACATCACTCGATCGCTTTTGGGGTACGCTGCCGTGTTCGGCGATCGCACCGTCGCCGATGCGATCCTCGATCACTCGCGCACAACAGCTATCGGCTCGTACTCAAGGGCGAGTCGATGCGCCGACACAAAACCGCCGGAAGCAAACCGACCACCGCGTCCAAAGCAAAAAACATTTGACCCGAAACGTGTTCTGATCGACAGTCCATTGCCGCGTCGCGCTCAGCCCGGCATCATCCGGAATCCGGGTCCGGCATCCGCTGGAACGACGGCCCGCCATCGTCGGAATACGCACTACTGATCGAGCGCCTCTTCATCACACATCACTGCCATGGCCTGCGCGATGATCCCCTGGCGTTCTTCTTCCGCTGCTTGCTCCGTAACCGTAATGGTATCGGTTTGCCGTGGCGCGGTTAGCGCCTCCGTGTAATGCTGCATGAAGAGCGTCATGACTCGGCGCACTCCCTCATCGGTGACCGACCTCAGATCCTTTTCGAAATACCGACCACGCGTGTGGTTGCCGGTAACGATCTCGTAGGAAGGGAAGTACGCGACCTGCTCATCGCCGTTCGCGATCTCCTCGGCTGCCACGCGCAGCACTGCCTTGGAATACGCCGTGGATACCAGCACACTACGCGGCTCCGCCGTTGCGACCAATGGCACCGGGGATACTGTCAGGATGAAGCGCGCCAACGGATTGCGATTCCGAATGAAACTCACCGCCTCCCGGAGGTCAGCAGTCACTTCAGCAGCGCCCAGATTTAGAAAAGCGTGCTTGGTTTCGTCAAAGATCCCGCCTGCGACGCCGGGACAAAGTGGATAGGCAGCTCCATCCAGTTTGCAGACCCAAGTTTCAGTCAGGCCAAGGGTGAAGACAAAGACATCAAGTTCCTCAACGGCCCGCCGGATGGCTGCGAAATGCTGACGCCGGTCAGCCCAATATTCCGCTTCCGACGCAAACCCGCGGGGCTGTATCTGCGGCCGAAAAGGGTCGACGATATATCCATCGCTGCTGGGCCACATGTCGTCTATAGGCTGAAAGAGCCCATAGGCCCGCCTGAGCAATTGGACGAGTTGGCGCGACGTATAGACGTTGCCATATCGTGCCGTATACAAACCGAAACTGTATTGCCCTGCCAAACTATCGGGCACGATGGGATTCGGTTGCTCCGATACGAAGTAATCAAATCCAGATGCTTTTAGATGGCGCGCTATATGCTGTGCAAAGCAGCTCCCGGCAGTAGCGACGCGGTCGGAGGCGCGAATGCGGAACTTGCCGCGGATCACGGGATCGACCTGATCCATCGGGGGCTCGGCGACGGATCGTTTCCAGTAATTCCACGCTGGAAGCTGCTTATATGGATGCTGAGCCATGGCTGGTATTCCTTACCGCAGCTGTTGTTCGACCAATCTGTTAATCTGATTCAGCAAAAGCTGTCCATAAGCTGCATTCGCATGAAATACGTCTGAACGAAATTCGGTTCGTAAACAACCATCTTCGCCAAACGATTCAGCCGGCGGATCAATAAACGCGATTTTTCGATCGGTGTAAACAGCTCTGAGCGCCATCACGTGGACTTTCCATACCCGAAGCCGCCATGAGGTCGAAGGCAGCCCAAACTTCGCGATGTGGCTCGATATGCCCTCGTGACTTGTGTCGCTGTTCAGGATGAACTTCGTGTCGCCGACAATCGGGGGAGGGCATAGGGCAAAAGCTATGGGCGGTAATCGGTCGACGATCAGATCCAGAAAGTCAGCGATCAGACGAAATTTGTTCTTACAGATATTGAAAATAATATCAAACGGAATTATTTCACTATTCGGATCAGGAATGTATCCGACTTCTTGAGGGAAGAAAAAATCATACGGTCGCACCGGCGCGATCAAACCGGACGAGACGGCCTGCTCGCCTTGCAGCAGGATTGCCACTGCGGCAGGCTTTGTATTCTCTAGAAGGTCGAGAATATCTCGCTCGATTTCTTGATTGTAGCACCACCCCCTATTTTCGACATGTACAATATGTGGGCGATCGACGCGCAAGAACTGATAACGCGTCAGCTCAAATGTCAGACCAGAATGCGGCTCCACATTTTCATACGCGGAACTCAGAGCTCCCAAATGGCTGTGTCCGAGCGAAAATACTTTCTGCAATTCCATATTCATATAGAGACGGGTGGTTCCGGTTCTTAGGACAGGTTTCTGTTTGAAATAAGAGGATCTGTCAGCCTTATTGATTTGATGATGACCTCTTCGTCTTCGCTCTTGATCAATCGTTCCACGGATCCTCCGTTTGGCGCCGAAGGCGTCCGAATCTCCCCGGGTTTCTTCTTCGCTCCATCGGTCATGCTGCGACGGCGGGTCCGGTGCCGCCGAAGTACATCTCATCCGGCGTCCGGTAGCACAGGGCCTGATAAGGCCGTCTTGCATTGTAAAAGTCACCCAGATCGGCGCCCACGCGCTGGTCTGACGCTATATCCCAACCGATACGAATGGGATGGTCAAGGATTATTACGCCAAACTGGGGTTCACGGTAAACGAAACGGACGCGGGGGGCGAGAGCCGCAGCACGCGCGACCTCAAGCCCTTTACATCTGTCGACACCTTCATTCAAGTCATCGAGGACTGCGATCAAATACGCGCTCCGAAGCCGAAAGCTATGAAGCCGTTAACGAGATATTCCGCGACGTTTTCGTGTGGGACGATATTGCGCTGCGCTCCGACTTTAGTGCGAAAGACGTCAACGGATGGGATTCGTTCAAGCAAATTGAAATCATCATCGCGACCGAGCAACGCTTCGGCATCCGGTTGAACACGCGCGAGATCGACGGCCTGCAAAACGTTGGTGACCTTGCGCGGATCGTCGCGTCGAAGAATGCGAAGTAAACGCCCGGCACCTCACCCGGCCAGCAGTGCGCGCCCTACAACCCATGGGCGACCAGACGTGGTCAAGCCGTTTTGCAGAGCGGCGTAGAGCTTAAGATCCTCGCGAGAAACTTCCATAAGATAGTCACGATCTTCCGGGTTCAAGCTAGCGGCTGTGAAAAATTTGATCGACTCGTTTTGGCGCGTGGAGCTGCTGATGTCCCAACGCTCCACCAACCAGTTATTATACCTCGCAGTATCCGTGATCTCGACGTCGTGCTCTGCAAGACGTTCCAAGACCGTTTGCGCGTCGCCACCCCCCAGCCAGCGGCACATCGAATTGGGAATGACTATTTGTTGATTATACAATGCCCTTCGAAACATTTCGGCGGCAAATTCATCGGAGAATTCATTTGGCATCGCTTTGATGCCGAGAAAACTAAACCACTCCTTCGTATCCCAATCAAGCCGCTGCCGTTCGAAATCCTCACGTATTCGCGTTATCAGATAATTGACCTGCGATACCGAAATTTCCATGGGATCACGCACGATTGTAAACAATCGGTCCGACGGACGTGCAAGTCGCTTTTCAAGATAATAATTAAGATCGATATGACCGCGGAGGAACACCGAGTCCGAAAAGCGCGAATTTTCGACGAATTCGCGCACCTGTTTGAACAGCTCCTCCGCGCCGGTCCACCTCGGTTCCATAATCCGTTGATCAAGCGACGGATAACGAGTGCGAAGGTTTTTCGAGAGATCACTCCCGGCACACTTCGGTATGTGAACGAATAGAAGACGACGCTTCTCGGCATACGCCTCAAGCAACGACGGAATAATCGAACGCTGGAATTCGATGGTGTATAGCAAATCGTTGAGATAGTCACGAAGGAAGGAAGATGATTGAATCGCCGAGTTCGGCGGCCCTTTTGGTAGGCTCCCGAACACTGCGCAGTGGGCTTGGCTTGCCGTCCAACCATTGAAGTCGAACCGGCGAAGTAGCTGATATATCCCATATTCCGGTTCGAGCAACGCGAACATCTCGAATAGGGCCCTTTGGCTCGCAGGAGCTGGCAGTCGCATCAACTCGCCCGCTCGCTTCTCATCGAGTCCAGGTAGTAGCGTCACTCCTTCCCTCGATAGCATGACCTCGCCATTGTCCAGCGCTACTCCGGTTTCGGCGAACCGGACCACAATTCTCTTGTTCGATGTTTCGTCGAGCTTAACCGGAAAATCATAGGAAAATCCGTGCCTTCCTCGTCCAAACCCCTGCTCATTCAGGTCCTGGCGAAATTGATTACATTCGGTCTGGACGACTTTCCGACCGTCAACGAAAATCGAGACCTCCACAATGCCGTTGGGATTGGAAGTGTCCGCGGCCCAGCCCGCAACATGGCGATATGAAACCTCGTCCAGATGGCCACGGAGCATGGTGACTGCCAACCCTCACTTCTGTAGTACTAATGCCGCGCGCAGGCCAAACTTGATAAAGCCAGCATCGCCCACCAACACGATCATCCGTCACAACTCCGAAGGGAATCGGCCTTCTTGATATCCATGTTCGTTGAAGTGTCGACGTGCCGACGTGATGTCACCCTTCTTGATGCCGTCGACGACATCCGGATTATTCTCGAGATACCATTTCTCGTCGATCTCGAAATCACGTGGATGCCGACCCTCGAAATAGCCGACCTCGATAAAGTGATGCCGCCCCGATTTAAAGGCACCGGCCGCAACCGCCTCGGCAACGTCGGTGTACGTCGACAGGTACCATTTCTCATCAAATACGGTGCCGCGAAGCAGCAGCTTAACGATCTCAACGAATTCGTCATACGAATTATTGATCTTGGTCTTGCCGTTGACGGTCACGACCGTCATCCGGCCGCGAACCACTTTGAATGGCGGAATGTAAGACATGTTTACCTCGTCTCGCTGAATCATAATGACTACTCTCTCCTCTTCATGCCACGGTCGCTGCCGACGCGGTGTGGCGCCGCGCGGGCGGCTCGCCATGGGGTCCCGCCGCCGATGTCGCGAGCAGACGTTGACAGACCCGCAATACATCCGCCGGCAATAACCCACGCAGGCAGGCTAACTCTCGGTGGCAATCTTCGAGCTTCGAATGGTAGCAGGGCGAACAGGTCATGACGCGTTGGATGGCGAGCGCATGAGTCCCCTTGGGTCCCCATTCATGCGAATCGACGACGCCGGAATGAATACCGACCGTCGGAATGCCTAAGCCTGCTGCGATGTGTTTCGGTCCGCTGTCATTGCCGACAAAGAGTGAACAGCGAGCCATAAGCGCCGGCAAATCGCCGAGCTTGATGCGCCCGATCACGGACCAGACGGATTTCGGATTTGCAATTACTTCGAGGATCTTCGCCCCGAGCGCAGCCTCGTCGGGGCCGCCGATCAGAATCACGTGGACATCTTCCGTTTCGATGAGCTGATCGATCAGTAGGCTGAAGTATTCCGGTGGCCACTGCTTCATCTCGTTGCCGGCCGATGGATGCACGCACACCACGCGCTTGCGAAAGATCCGGCTCGCCCTTGGTACGCTGGCAAGCGCTTCATCCGCAAGTGGGGCGGGCAGTTGAGCAATGCCGGCGCGATCCGTCTCGCCCGCGGCGGCAACCGCATCGACCAGATTGATGAGATCATCGGTCGTTTGTTGACGCTTGCGAATCAAGGCGATGTCCTCGGACCACTCGATCGCCACGTCGAGCCACGGAAACTTGCCCTTCATATCGAAGCCGGCGAGGTAACGCGCGCCGGTGTACTGGAGTACCGGCCGGGTCTCCCAATGCTTACGCAGGTCGATGGCCAGGTCGAAGCGGTGGGGCGCGAGGCGCTCGCGGAGCTCGCGCCAGTCCGCCTCGCTCCGCTCGACCAAGCCCGACGAGGAGCGGGCATGGAAGAAGTCGAACTCGATGAGTTCATCGACCGCCGGCTCGAGTGCCCAGATGGGTTTCGAGGCGCGGCCAGTCAGCACAGTCAGCCTCGCCGCCGGAAAATATCGCTTCAAGCGACGGATCGCCGGCAGGGCGATGACGCAATCGCCGATATGATCGAGCTTCACGATCAAGATGCGCCGGATTGAATCTCGCGGCAGGACCGGATGGCCGGCGCAAAGTACCTCCACCGGTTCCCACTCAATGGAATAATCGTCGCGATCCTTCGCGAGGCGTGGGTGAAAAAACGGATCCCCACAGACGTAGACGCTGCGCCACTGGCTCTCGAAGGCCGCTGCATCGTAGTTGTCGGCGATATCCGAACGGCTGGCGAGTTCGTGGTGAATGAGCGTCGTGTGCGGCGTGTAGATCGTGCGCAGGCCGCGACGCCAGACGCGCAGGCAATAATCGATATCGTTGTTCACGACATCGTGCGTCTCGTCGAAGCGGCCGAGCGCCTCGAACGTGTCTCGGCGGGTCATGAGGCAGGCGCCGGTCACGGCGATCACGTCGCGCTGGGCTAGCGCCAAACCGAAATAGCCCGGATCGTCTTCCGCCGCATAGCGAAAGGCATGGCGCGCGACGCCCATCGCGGCAAGAAACATGCCGGCATGCTGCACCCGCCGATCGGGATACAGTAGCTGCGGACCGACCACGCCGACCTCGGGGCGTTCGGCCTGCTCGAGCAATGCCTCGAGCCAAGCCGGGTCGATGATCTCGATGTCGTCGTTGAGAAAGACCAGGAATTCGCCGTGCGAGGCGCTCATGGCGAGATTGTTGAACCGGGACCAGTTGAACGGCTCCTCGGTCTCGATCACCCGATCCGCGTTCGCGCGCAGCCAATCCTTCCAATCCGGTTTGTCCGTCGGAATGTTCTCGATGCAGACGATCTCAAGATTGCGGTAGGCCGTTAGGCCGCGCAGTGTCTCGATGCAGGGGCGGATCAGCCCGCGCGCCGCACAGGTCGGGATGATGATCGAGACGAGCCCGCGGGTAGCGACCTTGCGGCGCACGCGGTAGGTGCCCGCGGCCCGGCCCGGTTTGATGGCGGCGGCAATCCCGCGGCGCGTGAGCGCCCTCTGCAGCGCGCTGCGCTCGGCGGCGGCATCGTCCGTGGCGGCATCGACCGTCTGCAGCAGCAGAGCGGGGACATGCCGGATCGCGGCGGCGTTCTCGGTCAACCGTAGCGCCAGGTCATAACCGCCCAGCTTCGCAAGCTCGGTGGGGACAATCGCGGCGCGACCAAAGATATCCACCCGCGCGCACCAGGCCCGCCCGAGATAATTCATTGAGGTCAGCAGATCGGGCGACCATTGCGGCTTGAAGAACGCCTCGACCTTGCCCGAGGACGGACTCCGCCGCCGTTCGTCGCAGTACAGGAAGTCCGCCTCCGGATGGAGAGTCGCGTGAACGGCGAACTCCAGCAGTGCGTCACAGCCGAGCTCGTCCCCCGGGCGCAGCATCATGAAATGGGAGCCGGCGCTACCGGTGGCGAGCAGTTCGCCTACCGCGCGGTCGCCGGACAGCAGCTCGACGCGGTCCGCGAGCTCATCGAGACCTTCCAAGAGCACGCGCCGTAGACTTTCGAGATGGCGCGTGCCGGTGAGGATACACAGCCGCCAGCGCTGATAGGCCTGCGTCCCGAGCGAGGCCAAGGTCGCGCGAGCCTGCTTCACCACCTTGACGCCAAGCGGCAGCGGCAGCACGACGACAAACGACGGCCGTTGGCTGGCCCCGAGCAGCGGCCGGGCCAGAAGATCGATCTCGGCCGGTGTCATTCGACGGCGCAGCGACCAAGGACCGTCGGTATCTGGCGCATCCTCGACCTCGATCCGGAACTCCGCACGCGCCGCTTGGCCCGCCTGATCGCGGAGCACGATCGAGACGGTATGCGGACCTTTCGGCAATGTGCGGTGCGGCAGCAGCGCGGAGAAGCCGGCGGTCAGTGCGCCATCCCAGTCTGGAAAGCTGCGCTGCACGTCGAGCCGCCGGATGCCGGTATACGCGGATGTGACTCGCTCGCCATCGATCGCGATATCGATGGAGACCGTGCCGCGGCGCGAAAGCCCCCAACCGGCGATCTCGAGATTACTGCGGATCGGGGTGGCGACCGCGCCGCCGATCAATGGCGGCAGGTCGATGTGGAGCCGCAGATCCTCGCTCGGTGTAACGGACGATGTGTCGGCTGCGGCATCGGGTCCCGTACCTGGCACGGCGAGGACGGGCAGCAGGATATCGGTCGCATCGCCATCGGCCACATGGCGAAGCATGACCAGATGCTCCCCCTCGCTGACTGGCGCAAGCCCATGCCGGAACGAAAACCCCGCGCGGCGCGCGTGCGCTAACGCTGGGAAGCGATTGCCGACGTCCGGCCGCTCGATGCCGATCTCGGCATCCCCGATTTCATGGCCGTCGAGCAGCACCGCGAGGCGCTCGGTCGCCGCGCCGCCGACGGCCCATCCCACGATCACGCATCGCCCGCCGGTGGTCACTTCGATCTGGTCGCAAAAAAGATGGACCTTGCTATCCTCACGGTCCGGCACGGGTGCGCGCCGTGCGCCGGAGAGGGTCAGGGGCAATGTCGTCTCGCGGAAAATACCCGTCGATGCCAGGGCCTGCACCTTGATCAATCGCTCGCCGCCGCCATAGGAGCTGATATCGGTGTGCAGGGCGAAACCACAATGCCGCGCATTGGGGTATCCCGCGTGGGTCGAAGCGACATCGTCGCGCGGCTTGCCATACTCCGCCGCGGCGAGCCGCTCGTCATCGATGAAGACCTCGACGGAGACGATTGGCGCCAGGCAGACGGCCCATCCGACGACGTGGAGGATTCCGGCATCGTCCACCTCCGCCGAGTCGATAAACAGCCGCATCGATGGCCGGCCAAAGACGGTTTGATCTGCAGTGGGTGAAGTCACGACGTCGATCGATTCCGCCGCCGCCGCACGGAGGGCTCCGAGATCGATGGGCACGGCCTTTTTGGTCGTGGCGCCAAGGGCCGTTCTCGCCGTGAACATGAGATCGACGAGACCCGCCTGTTCGTCCGGGATTGCATCGAGCGTGAATTCGAAACCGGAGTGATCGGCTTTCTGATATTGCGGGAACATGCGCGCGACATCGGCGCGCTGGAGACCTGAGCGCGCTCGGGATTCGGTTGAACCGAGCGCAACCCGGAGTTCGACGATCGGGCTCGCGGCGAGGCACCAGCCGATACCGGTCAACCGAGCGGCGCCGCGGCCCGGCTTGATCTCAACCCGCTCGAGATACAAGCGAAAATCCGGCGCTTCGGGTGTAACGGGCTGCAAGCCTGCACTTGGGTCGGCGACCGGATTTGCGTGAAGCTCGGGCGTTGATCCCTGGGCACCGCGCATCTCGAGATAGTGCAGCAGCGGGTTTTCAACGCTCTCGCCTCGCTCTCGGCAAACTTCTGTATAGCGACGGGCGTCGAACGCCGCGCTCGGATTCCGCAACTCGATGGCACCCGTCTCGATATAGTGCAGCAGCGGATCGATGTTCAGAGCGGCGACATCGGGATTGGCCCCGACATAGTACGCCGCGTCGAATAGGCCCGACTTCGCCAGCAGTTCGTATTCTCGAAACAGAATTGCCACTGACACCCCTCGGCCCTGTTCTCTGCAAATGACTCGCCCAATCAGATCATAGAACCGATTGATCTGTCGCGCTTGCGTTGGATCCGCGCCGGCTAGATGCCGGCTTCGTGCAGCAAAGTTCCGACGCGCTCCACATCGGTGCGCGTCATGAAGTCGGATAACGGCAGGGAAATGATCCGGCGGCCGACGTCCTCGGTATTATGTAAATCGCCCGTCACACAGGCCGTGCGGAAATAGGGCTGTTCGGCCAGGTGCGGGCTGAAGTACGTGCGCAATTCGACCCCGGATCGCGACAATTCCGCAAGCAATTCCCGCCGACTGTGTGCCATCTCGTTCGGCAACAACGCGCTCACGAACGTGAAGGCATGGCGCCGGCCGATCAGGCGCTGAAAGACCAGTTCAGGCAATTGCGCTTCGTAGTGCTGCGCGAGCGCCGCGCGGTGCGTAATGACCGACTCGATTTCCCGCAATTTCAGCAGGGCCATCAAGGCTGTGATTTCGTTCAATTTGGCGTTGAGCCCCGGCATGACCGCAGCGCGCGCCTCGCCGAATCCGAAATTCGCCATCCCGCGAATTTCGCGCACCACCTCGGGATCGGCACAATAAATAACGCCGGCCTCGGTGGTAGCTACGGCTTTGGTCGCGTGCATCGAGAACACGACCGCCGAACGAAAACCGACCCCGAAGCCGGTGCCGTCATTGTTCAAGGTTCCGAGAGCCGCGGCGGCATCCACGACGACCGGGACTCCATATTTAGCCGACAGCCGCTCGTAGCGCGCCAGGTCGATCGTGTTGCCGAACGTCGTGCATGGAATCATGACGGCGATGTCGCCCGCGTATTTTTCCAGCAACTGCGTTTCGGCGTCAGCGGCGGGAATGAAGCTGTCCGATTCGATGTCGCACAGGAGGGGCGTCAGACCGGCCCATAGCGCCGCGTGCGCCGTGGCGGCAAAAGTGAAGGACGGCATGAGCGCGAAACGCCGAGGCGTCTTTTCGCGTGCGACGCACCGCTTGATCGCGATCATGAGGCCTATCGTGGCATTGCACACGGTCACGCAATGGCCGGTACCGCCGAACATGGATCGCTCCAGGTCGCGCTCCAAGCGCGTATTGACCGGTCCGAAATTCGAGAAAACGCCCGACGCCTCGATTTCGCGCAGCTCCTCGATCGCTTCGCTCAATTTGGCCGGATTCGGCCGCAAAAATGGGATTCTATCCACGCCCAAGGTCCTGAATGAAGTCGGCGATCTCCGGGGCGTTGAAATCGATTTTCCGGGCGAACAAATAATGCGTCTCAACTCGCAGAGCGAGCAGCTCCGCCCGCGTGCGATAAACGAAGGGCCGCGGATTTTTGCCCCATTCCATATGTAAAAAGAGTGCGGACCGAGAGCCGTAATCGGTTTCACCGAGAATCGTGTGGTAGTACATTTCCTCGGGGATCGCCGAGAATTCGAATGATTCGCGAAAATGAAGATCCGTCTCATGGCGCCGGAGAAGCTCGCTTACCGCATTCGCGGAGAGCCCCCAATAAGCCGCACCGTAACGCAATTGCGGGATTTTGACCTTGCCGCGCACCCGCAGCTGCGCAAGGCGGGCGATTTGTTGTTCCATTTCCGGAGTGACGACGTAGTCGTCCATGTTTCCGCGACGCGGACACATGGCATGGCAATCCCAATAATAAAATTGTTCGTAACGAACTCGGAAGGGATCCGCGTTGCCTAAGTCGATAAATTCACGGTCTAAAGCCAGCAGGCCTAAGAGCTCCGGGATCGAGCGAAGCGGCACTGAATCCTCCGTCAAGTACAGATACCGATCATAGGGTTTGGTTGCGCGCGCTTGCGCCGCAACGTTCAGCACTGCCTGCGCGCCATTGAATCCCCCCCACCAGCAGCGCAAGCGGGGCTCGGCGAGACGCAATCGAGGGGTACGCGAGGCTAGCGCTTGGTATTCGGTCGCATCCGTGGCCGAATCGACGTGCAGCCAAATATCGGCGTCCGCGTGCGCAAAATATCCCGCCAGCAACTCCACGCCGCGTGCGGACCCGAGATAGCCGAGGCAAATCACCGCGATTTTCATTGAATGCACCTTCTCCTAATCCAGGAGTCGATCCAAGCTCGACGGCGACAACTGCTCGTCAATAATTAGTCAGCGCTGTATATTTAAAAACGGTCGCGATTCGGGAGATTAGCACATGAAGTACGGAGATCGCGGCGCCGCCGCCGGTGTTGGATCCTCGATCGGAGTCTACGACTCATTGGCCGATCGATACGATTCGCTTTTCGAAGCGCCAGGCCATCGAAATATTTATGACACATTGGCGTGGGAACACGTGTCGCGTTTTGTTCCGGCGAGGAGCGCAACGATTATCGATGCCGGTTGCGGCACTGGACGATGGGCCGCCAAATGGCTTGCGGCGGGGCACCGGGTCATCGGGATCGAAGAATCGCCGCGAATGATCGAGGTTCTCTCGAAAAAAGATCTCGGCCCAAGTTTTGAATTGGTTCAAGCCAGCATGGAAAACGCGGCCGTCGAGCCAAAGTGCGCCGATCTCGTCGTCGCCATGGGCTCGGCGCACTATGCGCGCGACCCCGCGGTAATGATCGAGAAGTTTGCGAACTGGACGAAACCGGGAGGCGCCGTGTGTGTCTACGTCGATTCGCTCGTTGCCTTAACGTTGGAGCTACTTCTCCTTGGAGACGTGTCGCAGGCCTTAGAAAACCTCGAAAGCCGCCGAGGCGTATGGCAACAAGGCGGGCACCAGGCACGCCTGCATTTGCTCGATCGCCGAGCCCTCGAGGCATACTTTGATCACGCCGGTCTTTGTGAGGTAACAAGCCATGGACTTCTGGTCACCGCCAGCGCTTGGGGACGCGAACGTTTCACCCAAGCGATCGCCGACGATCCCCAAGCATTTCTAAATCTTGAGCGACAGCTGTCTCAATTTCCCGTTCTCGCCGATGTCGGCAAGCACCTCTTGGTTACCGGGCGGCGGCCAATTTCCTAGGATCGCATAGCAGAGCGTCCGCCAAGGACGAGCGTAGCCGCACGAGATGCCGGCAGGGACTTCATCAGACGTATATCTCGACCTCATCGAGGTGCAGGGGCAGGTTGCCCGGCACCGAGACCCGCAGGAACCGGAACTCCACGCGCCCAAGCAGCGGGATCTGCAGCGGCGATCCATCTGCACCACCGAAGCGCGTCGGCTCCGGGTGCTCGAAGAGCACCTGCCATTGCACGAGGTCGACCGATGCGGAGACCACGACGAAGTCGGCGCGCTCCGGAAGATCCAGCCTGTTGTAGAGCCGGACCTCGCGCACGGGGTAGACCGCCTGCAGGTCGACGCACCACCAGGGGCCGGTCTCGATCCCGGTGTGGAACCCGTACGAACCCGTGACGGCGCCGTCGACGGCGCCGGCGGCGTCACCGGCAAGGGTGTTGGCGCGTGACCACTCGGAAACCGAACTCTGCGTCGCGGGCTTGCCGAGCGCCACGTTGAAGAAACCGGCCGCCGCCGCCGGGACACGCGCGGCGGCGTACACCTTCAAGTGATCGAGGGCGTCCCACACCCGCTCCCGCAGGAACTCCCCGAGAAAGCCGCGCACCACGGCCGCGGGCTCCAGTACCGCCATGTACCGGGCAAGCGGCGATTCCGGCTCAAAAAGATCGGTGAGGTCACCACCTCTCTCCCGATGGGCGCGGATCATGCACGCGACGTACACGGACTCCAGTCCCCCGGCAGAATCGAAGCGGGCCAACAGCGCGGGCAGGTTCGCCTCGACCGCGGCGCGGGCATCCGCCACCCCCGGCAACGCCGACAGCGCCTCGACCTCGGCCCGGACCACCCTCACCCAGTCGGCCGGTAACTCCTGCAGATGCTGGACGTCCTCCGGCGCGTTCCACTCGAAGAACTGCGAGAAGTCGCGCGTCCAGCCGTGCTCTGCCAAGTCGTCGCTGACCGCCTTCTTGATGGAGAACTCCTCGAAGGACTTGGGCCAATAGTGGTCGAGAGCACCGAAGCGATAGTCGGGCACCCGCTCGTCCCAGCGCTCCGCGTAGGGAAATACACGCAGCGCCCCGTCGCAGAGAAATCCTTCGGGAACGATCTGCGGAAAATGCACCTGCCCCATGCACAGCACGTCGCGCAGCCGGACCAGACTCTTGGATAAATTGTGACTGTTGGCGTATACGAAACGCTCCTGTAGCAGGCGAGCGTCGCGGTGGTAGCGGTAGTCGCTCGTGCGCCAGCGCCAGTTGAAGCACACGGCCGACGGCAGGCGCGTCGGATGGGCGGCCGCCACCGCCTGGAAGAGGGTGTCAAGATGGTGATCGCAGGACGCTCCGGGAACGAACAACTCGTCGGAGTCGATGAAGAACACCCACTCATGCCGCCACAGCTCCGGCAGCAGGTGCAGCGCGTGCGCATAGGCTTTGCGCTGCGGTTCCCGACTCGGGCCCACCTGGTTCTCGACATAGGTGATGACGCCTGCGGCGGCGAGGGCCTCGAGCATGGCCTCGGAGCCGTCAGCGTTGTCGTTCGAGTAGACGAAGATGCTGTCGACCCCCAACGCGCGGTGATGTGCGATAAACTCCAACATCGACAGACCTTCGTCGCGCATGGTGACGACGACGGCGACGCGGCGAGTCGGCACCGTCTCGCGCAGCGCGAGCGCGTTCAGCCACTGTGCGACCGTCCAGTCCTCGGGAAAGTTATGGTCGAGCAGCGCGTCCGCAGACTGTGTCGCGACTTGCCGCGCGACAGGCGCGCAGTAGTCGCCGTAGGCTGCAGGGCGTTCTTGCAGTTGCTGCACATGCGCGAGGTTGCGCAGCAACTCCCGCTCTAGGGGCGAGGTTGCGAGCGTCGCCGCACGCTCGACGTCCGGCGTGAAGGCGAACCGGACGTACGCCTCGACGGCCTCGCGGTCACCGGCATCGCGAACGCACGCGATCAAGGCGTCCGCGAGGGCCTCGACGTCGCGGTCCGCCCAGTGCGTGCGGAGCCGCCGCCAATGTTCGGGGTTCAGCCCCTCACTCATCGGGGTACGTCGACCCCGGTGTACGGCGCACGGCGCACGTCATCGCCGTAGAACTGCGACGTCATTGCCAGCGTGGCGCAGATCGATGTTGAACCGGTCGATGATCAGCGAACGCGTCATGGCGCCTGTCGAGTGGACGCCCACCGCCCAATTGTGCACTTCCATAATTAGTAGCCGGATTCCCGTGAGGTCGGCACTGGCGGGCCTCGTTGTGTCGGTTAGCGGGCGGAACAGTTTGTCAATTTCAATGGTGCGATTGCAAAAGCCACGAGAATGCCCGCGAGGCTGATATATAGATTTTGTGAGGTTAGACGTAGATTTCCACTTCATCAAGATGGAAGAATTCCTTTTGCGGCAAATGTACTCGCAGAAAGCGCAGCTCAACAGGATTGCTCGGCCTGATTGCCAAAGGCAACCCGTCGGCGCCGCTAAAATCAGAATCCGATTCGTGGCAATATAGCGTGGTCCAGTGCATCAGATCCGTCGAGTAACTCATCGCCAGCGAGCGGGATCGGCATGGAGGATCCGTCCGATTGTAGATACAGATTTCCCGAATGAGGTAAATTCCCTCTAGATCTACACACCACCACGGGTCTGCCTCCAGGTCGGTATGGAAGCCAAACTGTCCCGTGACTTGGCCATTTACGGCAACGGCGTCCTCGGCGAGATATGGCGAACGGGACCACCTAGACGTCGAACTCTGAGTCGCCGGCTTGCCCCTGGCAACATTAAACAGGACACGGGCCAGCTCACCAATGCGTTCGCTGGCATAAGTCCGAAGCTGCTCTACGGCGGCCCAGTTCTTCGCATCCGCGAAATGTTGTAGAAACATCGGCACTACATACGCGGGATCGCATTGATCCATCCGGTGCCGCAGATGCGAACCCTTCCGAAATAGGTCCTCCAAGTCCCCCTTCAAATTGACGAGAGATCGCATATATCGCGGTCCATCGAGGACGGGATGCACGACGGCGCAATCCGATAGATTCGGCAACTCGATTTCGAGATGAGGAGGCGCCCAGTCATAATGTGAAGTGTCGCCGAACGCGGATAATGGCAATTCTGCCGCGGAGGTCCGCGCAATCTCCGCGCCGACAAACGCTTCGTTATTGGGCCAGACAATTGCGTTTGGCTCCATCGTCGGAATCTCCTGTGCCAGCGCGCGTCGCGTGTGATCGCGACGTGCGGCTTGCAATTGCCGCGCAAAACCGCGGCTGAATGCCGCGCAGCATACTAATCGGCCCGCAATCTCGACGTCTCCAGAGTAGTACGGTCGGACAAGCGCTGCCCAATACCAATCGGATGGCGGCGTCCGAATACGCTCACCAACAAAAGACAACCCCTTTTCGGCCATTGCCTCAACAATTGTTGAAATATCGATGTTGACCGTACAGTCATACTCACAAATGAAGATGTATTCGTATTCGGGATGTCGATCAACAAAATGATACAACTGATAATCTGTGTTGTACCAAAATACATTTTCTGCTGGGTAGCGAAGATATCCCTCTGTCTCGGACATCTGCTCAGTCATGCGCACGACGTCCTTGTGCCGAATGTCCGCGACCGGTGCTTTTGTCTCATCGACCACGACGAATACTCGGCCGGAGCCAGCCCGGTCGCAGAGGCGTCTAAATTGCCGTTCGACAAAATCGTCCCAGAAATGCGTCTTGAACAGCACAGCGAAGCGGGGAAGAGCGGCCATCAGTCTTCCGGTGAACTGGAATAAGGCAGCTTGTAACAGTGGGAGGGCGCTCCCGTAACGTTCACATGTCACTCCAAATCTTCACGCAGCCGCAGCCGGCGCCGGCGCCGGTGCGTACACCGCGCGGTGCTTCGCCGCCACAGTATCCAGGTCAGGCGTCGCGCGCAGGGTAGCGGACACCCGCTCTAGGATGTAGCGGTCGGCGGCGATCCGCGTCAAGAGGGACGCCAGGGCTGTCGCGTTGCCGACCGGGAAGTGGAAGCCGTCTTGGCCGTCGCGGACCTTTTCGGCCATACCGCCGATATCCGAGCAGACCACCGGCCGGCGATTGCGCAGCGCCTCCTCGATGACGAGCGGTGAATTCTCCCACCAGATACTGGGCGTCACCACCAAGTCCACCTGGCGCATCAGATCGTCGACGCGCTCGGGCTCATACGGTCCTCGCAGAATGACGTTGCGGCCGACCTTGGTCGCACGCTCCAGGTACTGACTCTGGAATTCAGGCGGCTGGCCGCGATAGTCGCCGAATACCTCGATCGATACCCGCGTCTCGTGCGCATTCTCGAGGATCTGCGCGGCGTCGAACAGCACGTCGATCCCCTTCAAAAAAGAGATCTGCCCGAAAAAGCCGACGCGCAGGGGTCCCGGTTCGCGGCCGGCGCCCGTGCGCGCCGTGGGCAGGGGCACGAGGTTTTCGATCACGGACAGCTTGTCCGGCGGTAGGCCCCAGGCGATGTAGCGGTCGGCGAGGAATTCGCTGGGCGCGATGAAATGGTCGACCAGGTCGAAGAACCGCTTGACGTACCGCTCGCGTAGGTAGAAATCCGAGGGATCCCGGTCCGGAAAGCATCCGCTGCAGCGCACCTGGCTGGCCCGGTGGCAGAGCGCGTGATCGCCCGGGGTCACCATCTGCCCAAAGTGGTTACAGATAGCCAGGTATTCGTGCAGGGTCAGGACGATCCGCGCCTGCGGCAGCGTGCGCCGGACGTGCAGCAGCGCTTCGAGCCCGAGCACGATGTAGTGGCTGAAGTGGACGACGTCCGGGCAGAGTTCGCCGAGCAGCCCGCGGAATTCACCCGGAAAGTTGGGATCCAGGTTCGAGAACTTGAACCAATCGAATCCTCCCGGGGTGTACAAGAACTCCTCCGGCCCGAACGGCTGGCTAAAGGTGGCGCCGGGCCTTTGGTGCTTGGGATCGCGGATGCAGCCCAGGAACCAGGGCTGGCAATTCGGCCGCAACTGCAGATCCGCGAACAGTTGATAGCTGGCGATCTCCGCCCCGCCGTTGCTGAACCGAGGGTGGCTGTGCGAGGCGATCAGCACCTTGAGCGGCGCGGTGCCGGTCACGTCGCACCCGCCGGATACCAGCGTCGCTGGTGGACCCACGCGTTGTAGAGAGTCAGGTTTTGGCGCCAGGGCTGCACCGACCCGGCCTGCGACTTGCGCTCCAGGTGATACAAATGGATGTCCCGGTCGACCGCGCACGTCAGCCCGCGCGCCAGGACCTTCTTGCATAAATCGGAGTCCTCGAAGTCGCCGATGATGAAGGCCTCGTCGAAACCGCCCAGTTCCTCGGCGAGACGCCGCCGCATGACCATGCAGGCGCCCGTGATGGCCGGCACCTTCCTCAGGCCGCGCTCCGGGCCTGGGCGCCGGCCGCGATGATCATGATCGACGTAGATCCAGCCGCCGAATTCCTGCAATGGCCGGTAGATGCAGCCTTCGTGCTGGATCGACCCGTCCTCGAACAGGAGGCGCGGCCCGATCACGCCGATATCGGCATGCTGGGCCAGGTCTGCGGTCAGCCGCTCAATCCAGTTGGGGGTGCCTGGAAACACATCGGAGTTCAGGAAGCAGACAAATTCTCCCCGGGCCGAGCGTAGGCCGTGGTTGTTCGCCGGTGCGAAGCCGAGGTTTTGCGGCAGAAGCAGCAATCGAAACGGGATCTCGAAACGCGCGAACACGGACTGCGCGAGATTCTCCAGCTCGCGGCGCCGCGGCGGATCATCGAGCACATAGATGAACTCGGCCTCCGCATGCGCGCCGTTTGCCGAGAACAGGGCCATCTGGTACTCGAGGAAGTCGATCCTGCCGAACAGGGGGACGATGATCGAGCATCGTGGCCGGTCGGGAATGGCGCCGAACTCGATGGTCGCGACGCTGGCGGGGGTGGCCAGCCGCTCTGTGTTCAGCGCCGCGACCGCGGGGCCGATCACCTGGTCGAACACGTCGTCGAGCTCATTGAAGCGGACATCGGCATCATGCAGCAGCCGCCTAATCGCGGCGAGGCCGGTCAGCGGCGACCTGAGGATCGGCCGGAACGCCACCTCGCCGTCGCAGGTTTCGACCTCGAGATAGGGGGGTTCGCCGGCGGACAGGCCGTGGGGAAGGAACGCCGCAAACCCGCATCGAGCATCCTGGAATTCCAGCTGGCTGGCCGGATCCGCGGCGGTGACGTCCGGGCGCGCGATCGGCAAGCAGTCCTCAAACCGGATCTCGCGGCTTAAGGCACCGCAGCGTGCGCGCATACTCTTGACCACGCCCGGTGTGAACAGCCGCCAGCCGATCAGCAGAAGTCCGTCGGGCGGGCAGACGATCGCATCATCGATTTCCAGCCGCACGGACGGCGCCAGCGATGCCAAGGTGTCTTCGCCCACATAGACGCGGGAGAGCATCGTCGTAAGCACTTGCCGCGCCTTGCCCCGCGCCAGCCGGTCCCTGACGATGGGCTTCAGCTCACTGACCAGGTCGGCAGCCGTGAGCTTTCTCGAACGAGCACCGCCGTTGGCTTTGAACTCCGCGCCGCCGATCGAGAGGCTCAGCTGCCGTAAATCCCACGCCGGGGGCGCCTCGATATCGGCGCGGATCAGCACGCCGCCGCCGCGATCCTTGATATCGTCCCGCTTGAAATAGGCGACCGTCGCTGTGCCGGTGACCTCGCCCTCCTCAAACCGGGCGATGAAGTCCGTGGCTTCGGCGCCGAGCGGGCCGTCGCGGCGCCCGATCCAGCCACAGAAAAACCATCCCGACAGGCTCCCCGCGTAGCCGTACATGTCGATGAATCCGGTTTCGGGCTTAGGCGCGACGAACGCGGCGGTCAGCGGCACCGCTTGGGCCTTTTCCAATTCAGGATGGTCTTGCTGAGGGTCTATTACAGCCATCTTTTGAAGGGTAGCAAGTAACCAGACGATGCACGACTGGATTGTTGATCGAGCCGTTGCCCAAGGGATTGCTTCTAGGCGCGAAACATTTCGACGTCTTCGTACCGGCGCCGCCAACCGCACGCCGTCTGCTCACGGAACCGATCGCGGCTTCGGCAGATCACATGCGCAAAAAAGGTGCGTCATGACGATTCGCTGAATTGATTCAGTGCAAAAAATAATTAGGCAAACGCCGTGATTTCTGCAACAGAACCATGTGACATATTCCAGATATATTAGTCGCCGATTGGAGACATGAAATAAAAAATTCTCTGTTATGCATCACATATTGTGTTAGATTTTTTTCGATCGCGTCACAGATCAAATCTGCCGAACGTGGTTCCGAAGGGATTCCATCGATATCGCCGCGCCAAGACCTCGCTATAACGCGAGATGAGGCCTAAGGGAGAATTGTAGTGACAACAACCGTGACCTTAACCGGTGGTAGCTATTATGACGCTACCGGAAACACCAAATACGATATCACCGTCTATGGTAACGGCACCGTTGCCGCGGGCAATGGCAAGGACACGATAGACGTGCAGGGCAGCGGGACCATCACGGCGGGCAATGGGAACGACTCGCTGACGCTGCTTGGTAATGGCTTGATCAGTGCAGGCGACGGCAACGACACGATCCATCTCGGTTCGGCTTCTGTGGGTTACGACTCCATTTATGCTGCGGGCCACGCGACGGTCACTGGCGCGTTCGGCAGCGCCACGGTTGTCGGGGGCGAATTGACGACGAGCTTCGCCGGTTCGATCGTGACCGATACCGCGGTCAGCGGCGTCATGACGCTGATGGGAGGCGTTACTCCCACGGATTTCGTCGGCGGCATCGGCACGACCTCAATGACCGGCGGCTCGGGATCCGACACGTTCGTCGGTGGCTCGGGTCACGACACGATGACGGCGCTCCACCATAGTTCGAACAACGTGTTCGAGTTCGTCACGGCGGCTGGAGGCGGCCAGCACGTGATCAACAACTTTGTCGCAGGCGATCAACTGTATGTTGAGGGACTTAATTTCTCGCAATTGACGACGGGCGGCAATACCGTCACAACGAGTGGCACCAGCACGATCATCACACTGGCCGACCACACGACGATTACGCTGCATAATTTTACCAGTTTGAATTCGTCCGAAATCAAAACCACACTACCTTGAGCCCCGATTACTCGTAGTTAGTCGTTGAAATCAGCCTTGACCCTGCCCGAGGCGCTGATTCCTAACGACGAGTTGCCGGGCGACCGGTCGCTGCGGTTACGGCAGCGTGCCTCTTTGTTAAGGGTCTTGAACGCCGGCGTGCGCAGCGCCGCGAGCCCGGCGGCGACTCGCAGCCTGCGACGCGTGCGCGATGCGCTGCGCGCTGATCGGTTGGACATCGCGCTGCGTGAATTGGATCGCGCCTGGCGCTGCGTGCCCGGGGACGCCGCAACCCTGGCGCCGATTTATGGGCGCCTGCTGTCGCTCGACGCGGCCGATGACGAGGCCGCGCTGCACCTGCTGCGACGCGCGATAGACTTCACACCCGATCCCGACGTGGCGGCGCTGATCGCGCTCGCGCTGTTGCGACTGCAGCGTCTCGAAGAAGCGCAGCGACAACTGCAGGCGGCTCTCGCAGCCTACGGCATCGCCGCCGACGGCTTGCTGGCCCAGATCGCCGGCGAGGTCATGCAGCATGCCGCACTCGAAACCCCCGGCTGGGTCGGACGCGGCCCGCATCTCGAACTCGTGGGCGCGCTCAATGCCGGCGAAACTTCCAGCGTGTTGGATATCCGGCTGGACGGGCAAGCGCCCTTTACCCAACTCCTGCGCAGCACGAGCGGCGACGGGCGGCGCCCGTTCAGCCTGCAGTTACCGCAGCTTCGCCTCAACACAACCGTTGAAATGAGCTGCCGCGGCGTACCGTTGCTGGGCAGCGGTGCCCGCACACCCCCGGACTTCGCGATCGATGCGCGGGCCGCAAGCAGCGGCCGATGCGTCAGCGGCTGGGCACGTGTGGGGTGGTTGCCGACGCGACCGGTGCGGCTGCGTTTCGAAGATGAAAACGGTCATCGCGGGGCGGCCAAGACTAGCCGCGCGGCGCTGCCCAGCTGGCGCTGGCCGTTCCAGTTCGATCGGCGCGCTGCGGGGCTGCACGGCAGCCGGATTCAGATCTCGGCGCAAGGGCCTGACGGCGGCTGGCAGCCATTGCCGGATTCCCCACTGCTGCTCGAGCCGGCGGTCCGCCTCGCCGGTCGCAATCCGGTTCGGTTGTCGACCTGGCGCGCCAGGCCCTCGCGCGTCCGTCGTGGGCAAGCGAACTTCAAGCGTGCGAAGTTCACCGACGTGATCATCCCGGTCTATCGTGGCCGCGAGGAAACCCTGGCTTGCATCGATGCGGTGTTGACCACGATCGACCACGCGGCTCGGATTGTAGTCATCGACGATGCAACTGAGGATCCCCTGCTCGCCGGCGCGCTCGACGCGCTCGCCGCCACTGGCCGTATTACGCTGCTGCGAAATCCGGATAACCAGGGCTTCGCGGCCTCCGTGAATCGGGGCTTGGCATTGAACCTGACGCATGATGCCGTGCTGCTGAATTCCGATACGCGGGTCTTCGATGATTGGTTGATGCGCCTGCGCCGCGCGGCCTATAGCGCGCCCGCGGTCGGCACCGTCACGCCGCTGAGTAACAGCGGATCGATTGCGAGCTATCCGGGCGCGCTGAGCGATGCGTTTGACCCCGCAGCCGGGGCCGCTCTGCACGCGCTCGCGGCCTCGACCCATCCCGGCGGCAGTGTCGAAATTCCAGTCGGAGTGGGCTTTTGTCTCTATGTGCGCCGCGACTGCCTGCGCGATGTCGGCAATTTGGATGCCGGCGTTTTCGGCAAGGGATACGGCGAGGAGACCGATTTCTGTCTGCGTGCGAGGCGTCGCGGCTGGTCGCATCGCCTCGCGGCGGACGTCTTCGTCTATCATGCCGGCGGCCTGTCATTCGCCGGCCGGCGCGCGGCCCTGCTGGATCGCAGCCAACGCCTGATCAATTTGCGCCATCCGGGCTATGACCGCTTCATTGCCAGCTTTCTGGCGCAGGATCCGCTGCAGCCGTTGCGGCGCCGACTCGATGAGCGCCGGCTATCCGGCTTCGAGGGGCGCTTCGTGCTGCTGGTGACGCTGGGGCTGGCCGGCGGTGTGGACCGCTTCGTCACCGAGCGTTGTCGCAATCTGCGCGGGCAGGGTTTATTTCCACTGCTGCTGCGGCCCGCCGCGGGCGGCAACGTGCGCCGTTGTGAATTGTGGACCGATGCGATCGAGGTGCCGAACCTCCACTACGACATCCCGGCGGACCTGTCCGCGCTGACGGCCATCTTGGGCGCCGTGAAACTCGATGCGATCGAGATCCAGCATTTCCTGCACCTGGATGCGCGTGTGATCGATGCGGTGCGCTCGCTCGCGCTGCCCTTCGACGTCTTCATCCACGACTACGCCTGGATCTGTCCCCGCGTGACCCTGATCGACGGCAGCGGCCGCTATTGCGGCGAGCCGGCGGTGTCCGTATGCCAAGTCTGCGTGCGGCGCAATGGATCCAACCTCGGCGAGCCGATCTCGGTCCCGGCATTGCGAGCGCGCGGCGCGCGCTGGCTGCGCGCGGCGCGCCGCGTCATCGCGCCCTCGGCGGATACGGCCGCGCGGCTGCGCCGGTACTTCAGCGATCTGGAGGTGCAGGTGCAGCCGCATACGGTGCCCGTCGTGCCGACACCGCGGCCGTTGCGGGCGACTACAGGGAAGGTGATTCGCATCGCCCTCATCGGTGCCATCGGCGAACACAAGGGCTATCGCATTCTGCTCGACTGCGCGCGCGATGCGCGCGCACGCCGATTGCCGATCGAATTCATCGTCATCGGCTACACGCAGGATGATGCGCCGTTGCTCAAGACCGGCAAGGTGTTCATCACGGGCCGCTATGGGGAAGCCGAGGCACCGCACCTGCTGCGCCGCGAGCAGCCCGAGATCGCGTGGTTGCCTTCCGTGGGGCCCGAGACTTGGTCTTACACTCTTGACTACGCGCTGGCAGCGGAATTACCGGTGCTCGCCTTTGATCTGGGCGCCATCGCAGAACGGCTGCGCGCCGTCGCAGGCGGGGCGCTGCTGCCGCTAGAGCGGGACGCGCGGCAGATCAACGATCAGCTGCTGCAACTCGCCCAGCAGCGACGGCTTACCAGCATCACCCAAGCGGGTTCTGTCCAAATGCCGCGCCCGCGCCGGCGCGATGACGCTAATATAGCAGGCGCCCAATCTGACGAGATGCACATGACCAAGACCTCCGAGGCAAAGGCCAAACCGAAAACGCCAGAAACCAAACCGGAAGTGCAAGAGGCAGGATTGAGCGCCTCGGTCCAGGTACTGCCGCTGCCACCAGGCCTGTACCTGTTCTCGGTCACATCCGTGGGCCCCATTCCGGCGCGCACCAGCGATCAATTGTCTCTCCCCGCCGTGCAAGTGGGCCTGGGTCCCGGCGTTCGATCCGAGCAGGTGGAATTCATTACCGGCCCTTCCACGCAGGGCGCCTGGCTGTTCGCGCCGGGTGATCTGCTGGTCGCCAAGGTCATTGGCGCTGGGGCCACGCTGATCCTGACCTCCGTGCGTGCGCCGGGCGGGCAAGTCCTCGCGATCAAAGTGGAACGCCTGGATGCGCGCGCGGATGCGAGCGCATCCGCGGCCGGCGCGGTGCTCCCGGCAACGGATGACAACAAAGCGCCGGCCAAGACAGCGGGCAAGCTATCGACTCTCCCGCCAGGCGCGGTGCCGGTTCAGATCGGGGCCCATATCCGCTCGCGCGGCGACATGATATTCGTCGACGTGCCCTGGGCGGGGCGCGTGGCTCCCGGGCTGTGGATTGAATCGTTCTCGATCCGACCCTTGGATCGATTTGGGGCGCAGGACATCGAGTACAAGGGACTCACAGGCAGCGGCTTCGAAACCCCCTGGGTCAGCGAGGAGAAAATGTGTGGCACCAAGGGCATGGCAGTGCCGTTGGTTGGCTTTGCCGTACGGCTCAAACCCAGTGCCGCAGCGGCCGCGTACGACTGCGAATACAGCGGCTATTTCCAGTCCGGCGTGACAGTCGGTCCGTTGCGCAACGGCGCCCCTTGCCGCTCGACCGTAGCGAATGACGCACTCGAGGGAATTCAAGTCCACGTGGTCAAGCGCTCGGCCGAGCGCCCGCCTAACCGCCGACCGTGATCGAGTCGCAACGCGAGCGCGTGCGCGTGCTCGTCAACGTCGGCTCCGGTCCGCGCGAGGCGAGCAGCCTGCCGGCCTACTTCAATTCGTGGCGGCAGCTGCGTGTTGACAACGATGCCACCGTACACCCTGACCTACTCGCCGATCTGACCAATCTGGCGGCGATTCCCGATGGCAGTGTTGACGCCGTCTGGGCGGCGCACTGTGTCGAGCATCTGTATGCGCACCAGGTAACGCTCGCGCTCCGGGAGTTTCGGCGCGTGCTGCGCATGGACGGCTTCGCGTGTGTGATCGTTCCCGACCTACAATCGGTGGCACAGTACATTGCCGCCGATCGGATGCACGAACCGCTCTACTGGTCGCCGGCGGGTCCGATTACGCCGCACGATATCGTCTTTGGCTATGGCCCCGCGGTCGCCCACGGCCGCCGCTCGATGGTCCATCGCTGCGGTTTCACGCCGGGAATATTGCAGCAGTGTTTCCAGCAGCTGTCCTTTGGCGAGGTGCTGCTGCGCCGGCGCAGCGCGCAGTTCGAACTGGCGGCACTCGCGCGCCGAATCCCAGCCAGAGATGCTGCCGAGCGCGCCGCCTTGGTGAACGCGCTCGAGCTATGAACTACCTGTTCATTCATCAAAACTTTCCCGCGCAGTACAAACACGTCGTCCATCACCTGGCGAGCCAACGGGGCAATCAAGTCTATTTCATCACGCAGCCGAACGAGAACGCCATGTCGGGGGTCCATAAGGTGACCTATCCCAAGGATCAGCGTGGACCGGTCAATTGCCATGCCTTCACGGCCGAACTCGACCGCGCAATTTTTGCCGGTGCCAACGTTGCCGAAACTTGCCGCGGGCTCCACGCGCGCGGCTTTCGGCCGGATTTGATCGTTGGACACTGCGGCTGGGGCGAAACGCTGTTCGTCAAGGATGTGTTTCCGGACGTGCCGCTGCTCGCCAATTTCGAGTTCTACTACCATTCACAAGGCGTCGATGTGGACTTCGATCCCGAGTTCACCTCGATCTTCAACGATCCCTCGCGCCTGCGCATGCGCAACGGCATCAATCTCATGGCCTTTCAGTCGGCGGATTGGGGTCACTCCGCGACGCAGTGGCAGCGCAATCTCTATCCTCCCGAAATGCGGCCCCGCATCAGCGTGCTGCATGAAGGCGTGAATACGGACCTGGCTCGCCCGAATCCTAAGGCTCGCTTCGCGCTGCCCGGATCGGCCCAGGTGCTGACCGGTCATGACGAGGTCGTCACCTACGTGGCGCGCAATCTGGAACCCTATCGAGGCTTTCATATCTTCATGCGTGCATTGCCCCAGCTCCTGCGCCGGCGCAAGCGCGCGCAGGTCGTGATCGTCGGCGGCGATGGCGTGAGCTATGGCGCACCGCCGCCGCCGCGTTCGAGCTTTCGCGAAATGATGCTGCAGGAGCTCGGCGCCAAGCTCGATCTCAAACGCGTGCACTTCGTGGGAATGCTCGACTACGGAGCCTATTTGAACCTGCTGCAGGTGTCATCGGTGCACGTGTATCTGACGTATCCGTTCGTGCTGTCGTGGTCGTTCATCGAGGCGATGGCCTGCGGCTGCTTGATCATCGGCTCCGCGACCCCGCCGGTGCTCGAGGTGCTGCGCGATGGCAGCAACGGCTTGACCGTGGATTTTTTTGCTCACAAGCAGCTTTCGAGCCGCATCGAGGCGGCGCTGGCGCAACCCGGGCCGATGCAGGCACTGCGCAAAGCCGCGCGTGCCACTGCCGTCAAACAGTTCGACCTGAACCGCTTACTGTTGCCGCGGTGGAACCGGCTCTTCGACGATCTCGTCAACGGCCGGCGACCGAAGTCCGCTGATTAAGCGCGACGACCGGGACGACCCTTGATCAGGGCGCGTGCTCCGGCGCACGCAGCTCCGCCTCAATGCGCCGCACTTCAGGGGCGGCATCGGCGTAACCCGCAGCCAACGCTTTTCGGTAGAGCGTCAGCGCCGCGGCGCGGTCGCGGGTAACACCTCGGCCGCTGTCGTGGAGCTGCGCGAGCGCTGCGACCGCCGCCGGATGTCCGGCATCGGCGGCGAGCCGATACCAGCGCGCCACTTCGATCCAATCGGCCTCCGTGGTAGCGCTCTGGGCTTTGAGTGCGCCGAGCGCCAGCTGAGCCGATCGATGACCCTGTTGTGCGGCGCTGTGATATAGCCGCTCCGCGGCGGCATCATCCCGCGACACCCCGAGTCCGCGGCGCAGGCATACGCCGAGGTTGTAGAGCGCATCGAGGTTGCCGGTGGCGGCGGCGCGCCGGAACAGGTCTGCCGCCTGCGACTGGTCGGCGGCTTCGGTAGAGTGCTGCAACAGCAACCCGCCGAGCAACACCATGGCCGGCACGTGACCTTGCAGCGCTGCGGCGTTGAGCCAGCGGCGTGCCTCCTCGATTGACGGCTCGGTGCCCACACCGCGCTGGTAGAAATCCCCGACGACGCGCTGCGCGCCGGCATCGCCCTGCTGCGCGGCCCGCAGCCACAGCTGGAACACCTGCGTCATCTCGTCTGCACCGGCATTGGCGGCCACACGCAGCGCGGTCAGTGCGGCGATCGCGCCCGCATGTCCTTGCAGCGCGGCCCGTTCATACCACATTGCGGCGGCATCGCGATCCACCGGCACGCCGCGACCCTGGATCGATATGTCGCCGAGCCAGGCCTGCGCAAAGGCATTGCCGCCCTGCGCCGCGCGCGTGAACCAGCGCATCGCTTGAGCGTCGTCCTGCGCGAGGTGTTTGCCGTCGAAAAACAGCAGCGCCAGCAGCGCCTGGGCATCGGCGTTGCCTTGCACCGCGCACGCATTGAGTATCGCGACGATGCGCTCCGTGGCTGGCAGATCGGGATCGGGACGCTCGAGTCGCTGCGCCAGCCGGCAGGCAGCGCTCGCACTGCCCAGCTCTGCCGCGCGCACCAGCCATTGCGTCGCGGCGCGAGCATCGCGAGGGAGATACTCGCCCTCGGTGAATTGATGATGCAGAGCCCAAGCGGCCTCGACGCTGCCCATCTCCACGGCTTGTTCAAGCAGCTGCACGGCGCGCGCATTGTCCTGCCGCACCCCGAGACCTCGCAGGTGCAGGAACGCCAGATTGAACCGGCCCGCCGCCACGCCGTGCACGGCGGCCTGGGCATACCAGCGGGCGGCCGCCACGTAGTTCTGCGGAACATGTTGGCCGGTTGCGTAGAGAATGCCGAGTTGCAGGCAGGCCGGGCCGTTGCCCTGTTTTGCCGCCTGGCGGTACCACCGGCGCGCGGCGCGCGGATCGCGCGGCATGCCGAGCCCGCCCAGTTGCAGCGTGCCCAGGTGATACAGCGCGTGGCTATCGCCCTGCGAGGCGGCACGTTGAAACCAGTCGGCCGCCGCCTGAAAGTCCTGCGGCAGCCCCCGGCCTTCAGCGTACAGGGCCCCGAGTCGTTCGAAGGCTGCCGTCACGTTCTGATCGGCCGCCTTGGCGATCCAGCGCGCGGCTTCGCCGGCATCGCGCGGCACGCCCTCGCCGGCCAGATAGAATTGCCCGAGCACATACTGCGCCTCGCCATCGCCGAGATCGGCGGCCTGACGGCACAACACCGCCGCCGTATGCGCATCCGGCTCCGGGCCCGAGCGAAACAGCTGCACGAGCGACATCCAAGCCTTCAGGTAGCCGCGCGTGGCCGCCCGACGCAACCAAGTCTCCGCCTCCGAAGCACTTCGGGCGACGCCGCGGCCGCGCCGGTAGAGCTCGCCGAGATGAAACATGGCGGCGGGCTGCCCGGCGGTGGCGGCCTGTGCCAGCAGCGCCGCGGCGCGCAACTCATCGTGCGTTACGCCCTCACCAAACAGCAGTAGCATGGCCAGGCATAACTGCGCGGTCGAATTGCCGCGCGCGGCGCAGGGCTCCAGCAAGGCCAGTGCGCGCGCATGCTCGCGGCGTTCGCCATAGCCGCCGGCGTACAGCATGCCGAGGCCCAGCTGGCCGGCGGCGTGCTCCTGCGCAGCGGCCGCCGCAAACCAGCGCTCCGCCTCCTCGAGGTTCCGCGCGAATCCGAGCCCGCTGGCATATTGATGACCAAGGCGCGCCTGAGCGGCCGCATCGCCCGCCTGCGCGGCGCGAGAATTCCAATGCGCGGCCTGCTCGAAATCCTGCGCGACCGCAAGCCCCTGTGGATACAGCCGCTTGAACAGCGACTCCGGGCTAGACGCTTCCAAACGCAACAAAGCCGCGGGCGTGGCGGTGCCTGGTGCCGCCATGCCGATCAAGTAGTACTCCCCGAGCCGCGCCATCGCCGGCACCGAGCCATGCTCAGCCGCGCGGCGAAACCAGTTTGCCGCCTCGACGAAACTCTGCAGAACGCCCTCGCCGCGCTCGTACAACTGGCCCAGGCGCCACTGCGCCTGCAGGTCGTTTTGCTCGGCGAGAGTACGGAACACAGCGGCTGCATCGGCGTGCTGTGCCTTCGCATACAGCTCCTCGGCACGCTCGAGGGTTACCCCAGCTCTAGGTTGGGTCAGCTTCTGAATGAATGATCGGATCGTCGCCAAACGCGTAGCCTCGCCCTTACGGCCTACTACA
>Ga0326728_10000922_pt1 | contig 109345 bp, 80 predicted proteins | sample MB3enrmetagenome_FD_207602 | JGI IMG/M metagenome (GOLD analysis project Ga0326728, IMG submission 207602) | Lab enriched peat soil microbial communities from McLean, Ithaca, NY, United States - MB31MN | ecosystem: Environmental > Terrestrial > Soil > Wetlands > Peat | place: USA: New York... | reverse complement strand
TGCGATGGCCTACGACGCAGCTCACGGCCAGATTGTGCTGTTTGGCGGCATGGCCGGGACCCCGGCCGCCTACAGCAACCAGACCTGGATATGGAACGGCAGCAACTGGCAGCAGATGCATCCGGCCGTGAGTCCACCCGCGCGCGTCGGCCATGCCATGGCCTACGATGCCGTGGCGCAGAAGGTTGTGTTGTTCGGAGGCTACGGAACCTATGCTGAAAGCAATGACACCTGGACGTGGGACGGTTCCAATTGGACTCAAGTTTTAACCCTGGCAAGCCCTCCGAAGCGATATGAGCACAGCATGGCTTTCGATGCCGCGCGCGGCGTGACGGTGCTATTTGGCGGCTGGCAGAGCGAAGGTCTTGTCTGGCTGAACGATACTTGGGAGTTCGATGGCAGCAATTGGCAGCAACAGTTGCCCGATAATCCGCCCGCGGGCCGCGCCGGCCATGTGCTTGTCTACGACCCTTCGCTGCAGGCTGTAGTCATGGTGGGTGGCGCGGGAGGCAAAGACGTCACCGCCACCAGTTGGGTCAACGATTTTCACCGGGAAACCTGGCTGTGGAGCGGCGAGGCTTGGGTACAGCAGTTCCCGGCGAACCAGCCCGGTCCGGCTTATACGCTGGGCGCGGCATACAACCCCGCCAGCCAAGGCGTGACCTTCCACGTGGGCGACGACCTGACTTGCCTTTCGCGCGGCCCCAAGACGTTTCTGCTTACGGGAACTGCGGTGGCGAATGCCACGGCCGCCGGTTTCAGGCTGACGCCGGCGGCTACCAGCGCGGTGTTGGCGCCGGGCGCTTCGGCGCAGGTCGCGCTGTCCACGGCGGTGTTCAATGAGTTCCAGGCGCAACTGGCCTTGTCCGTGAGCGGGCTGCCCACCGGAGTTACGGCGAGCTTCGCGCCGGCCAGCATAGCGGCACCGGGCAATGGCGCCAGCACCTTGACGCTGGCGGCAGCCTCCGGAACGGCGCCCGGCGTCTATAGCCTGACCCTGATGGCTGCGGGTGGCAACATGACCAAGACGCAGCCTTTCAGTCTAACGGTCACGCCGGCGCCCAGCTTCTCGCTGACGCCCAGCGTCGTCAGCGCAAACCTGGTGTCCGGGGCATCCGCCGCGCTCAAACTGACCACGGCTGCGCTCAACGGCTTTAAGGCGGCCATTGGGTTGTCAGCCAGCGGTCTGCCTAAAGGAGTTACGGCCAGCTTTGCGCCGGCCAGCATAGCGGCGCCGGGCAGCGGATCGAGCACCCTGACATTGACTGCGGCCTCCGGCACGGCAACCGGTTCCTTCAGTCTCACGGTCTCGGCTGCCGGTGGAGGGGTCACGAAGACGCAGACTCTCAGCATCACGGTCCTGCCTCCGCCTAGTTTTTCGCTGACGTCTAGCGCCTCCAGTGCGACGGTGATGGCGGGCGCGTCGGCCACGCTCAAGTTGACCACGGCGGCGCTATATGGGTTTGACGCGCCCATCGCTTTGTCCGTGACTGGAGTGCCCACAGGAGTTATGGCCAGCTTTGCCCCGGCCGGCATCGCGGCGCCGGGCACCGGATCGAGCACCATGACGCTGGCGGCGGCCTCCGGGACGGCGGCCGGCGCCTTCAGCCTGACGGTGACAGCCAAGGGCGGAGGGCTGACTATGACGCACGCAGTCAGTCTTACAATCGTGCTGCCGGCGAGCTTTTCGCTGACGCCGAGCGCTACCAGCGTCACGGTAAAGCGAGGCGCCTCGGGTACACTCCAGTTGACCACCAATGCGCTCAACGGCTTTAAGGCGCAAGTGGCATTTTCTGTCAGCGGGCTGCCCAAGGGAGTTACGGCGAACTTTGCGCCGGCCAGCATCGCGTCGCCGGGCGGCGGCACGAGCACCATGACGCTGGCGGCAGCCTCCGGCGCAGCCGCCGGCTCCTACAACGTGACGGTGACGGCTGCCGGGGGAGGAGTGTCGAAAACGCAGGCGCTCGCCCTCGCGGTGAAATAGCGCCCCTGCCGCGGTTAGCGGTTGACATTTTCTTTGGACCGAAGTATATCTCGTTCGCTTAGGAAATTCCTGAGCATTTCTACGCCATGACGGGCGGGCAGTTGCCCGTCACGAACGGCCGCCGAAATCTTGGCGGCTGCGGCCCCGGGCTCCTTTGCTTTTCGGCTGAAGCCGGAGCTCCACACCGCTCTGGATTCAGCTTTGCACATAAACAAGTTCAGAATTGGTGGAAGACAAGACATTCCCGCTCTCTAGAAGGGTAATGTCCGTGGTTCTCCGCTCGCTGTGGATTCTGGGCTCGACCCTAACCGGAATTTGAACGGCGCCCCCTTCCAGCAGGATCGGGGCTTGAGGAGAAGACTATGAAAACATCGAATTATGTTCCGATTTCTACCCGTCCTAACCCAGGCAACCGATGGCCGCGGGCCGTGGCACTGGTGATGCTGCTGGCGCTGTTGCCCGCCGCGGCCGCGGTGGCGCAGAGCGTGGTCGCCACCATTCCACCTCCGAGCCAACTAACTTATCCCGCTACCTATGGCGCGATATATATAGACTGGCCCACAACAGGAGCGGTAGCAGCGGACCCGCAAACAAATATGACCTATGTAGCCGATGATCCTCTGAACCTTGTGCAGGTGATTGGCGGCAACAACATTGCGTCCACAGTCGCCGTGGGATACGGCCCATACGCGCTGGCCGTCGACGACAACCCGAACACAACTCCCCCCACGGACAACATCTACGTAGCCAACGAAAATGCCGACACCGTTACCGTAATCAATGCCAACAACGGTTACAGCGCGACCACGATTCCCGTGGGCGGGGGGCCAATCGCGATAGCCGTGGATGACAACCCGAACACAACTCCCCCCACGGACAACATCTACGTAGCCGACATAGGCGGCAACACCGTCACCGTAATCAATGCCAACAACAGCTTCAGCACGAGTACAATCAGTGTGGGCTCTGTCCCGGACGCCCTGGCCGTCGATGACAACTCGAACACAACTCCCCCCACTGACAACATCTATGTAGCCAATGTCGACAGCAACACCGTAACCGTGATCAGCGCCAACAACGGCTTCAGCACGACCACGATTCCGGTGGGCTCGTATCCATGGGCATTGGCCGTCGATGACAACCCGAACACAACTCCCCCCACCGACAACATCTACGTAGCGAATGCCAACAGCGGCGCGGTAACGGTGATCAACGCCAACGCCGGCTTCAGCACGAGTACAATAACTGTGGGCGATACTCCGGAGGCGCTGGCCGTCGACGACGACCCGGCCGTGAACATGGACAACATCTACGTCGCCAACTGGGGTAGCGGCACTGTTACCGTGATCAACGGCAACAACGGTTTCAGCACGACCACGATACCCGTCGGCAATTATCCAAACACGATCGCCGTCGAACCCAACACGCACCAGATCTTCGTAGCGAGCTACTGCGTGATTTCTGCTTCAGAGGAATTGTTTTGGTGTCCCGGCGATAACCTGCTTACCGTAATCACCCCGACATTCAACTCCAATACCAACAGCTACACGTACAGCACAACTACTGTCGATGTTGGCTGGGGTCCCGACGCCATCGCGGTCAATGCGGCAACCAACATGGTATATACGGCCAATTTTGATTCCGTAAGCGTCATCAACGCGACCGCCAGCCCTCTGCCGGCCAGCACGACAACGGTGACGAATATCGCTCCGAGCCCAACGGCCTATGAGGTGAGTACCGCTTTTACGGCAACCGTAACTCCAGCCGGGGCAACGGGGAGCGTTTACTTTTACCTGGAACAGACGATATCCTCGGACAGTTCCTCCCAGTGGGCCATTGGCTCGGCGGCGCTGAATGGCAGCGGCCAGGCGACCCTCACCGTTGCTGCCATGCCTGCCACCAGCAGCGGCACGACTGCGGTGATTGCGGTCTATACCGGCGACAGCAATTTTGCGGGAAGCGCGAGCGCCGCCACGACCGTACCCATCAAATCGCCGAGCCCCGTGGCGTCGCCGACGTCGCTCTCATTTACCGCCCTGGCACATACCGTAAGCCCTCCCCAGATGATCACGCTGACGAATAACGGAGCGGGGCCGGAGGGAATTACCAGGATTCACTTGGGCGGCTCATACCCCACGCAGTTTCAGATTGTCTCTGACAATTGTCCGGTGGGCGGGTATCTCTCGCCGGGCGGCGGCGAGTGTACCATCAGCGTGGATTTTTCCCCCACCCAATCGAGTCCCACCTGCATGTCGGCGTACGTGGGCATCGACTTCGTTGACGGAAATTACCTTGAGGTGACCCTCAACGGGTGCTTGACAGTTCCTACCAGCATGCTCTCGCCCAGCTCGCTAAGCTTCGGAAACCAAATGGAGAACACGAACTACCCGACGCAGAATGTTCTGGTGACGAACACGGGCTCGGTGGCGCTCACGATTACCAGCATCACCATTAGCGCCCCATTTTCCCAGACCAACAACTGCCCGCTCTCCCCGGCGACCTTGGGGGTGGGGAACCAATGCACCATCGCCGTCACCTTCTACCCAACCGGAATTGCGTCTTATGCGAAGACCTTGACCGTTACGGTGAAGTCGCCGGGTACCTCCGGCACGGTGGCGCTGACCGGGACGGGCGTGGGGCCGGTGGCGGGCTCTGAGGTATCTTTCGGTAGCGCTACGCGGGGAGGAAGCGGAAAAACCGAAAATATAACCGTGAGCAACCCGACCGGGAACCCAACCTTAACCCTCAACCTGCCGCCCACCGTTACCACCACCGACATCAACGGCCTCTCGGTGTTTGCCTATGCCAACGCGACGACCTGTGGGGCAACCCTGGCCGGAGGCACAAGTTGCACCGTAACCATAAAGTTCTCACCGCAGATCACGGAACTCTATGGCACGAGCCATACCGGGAATGTAACCATTACCGGAAACATAGGAGCAGTGCCGATCATAAGCAGCTCGGCGCTGTTCGCAGTTTCGGAATAGAGACCTGACCCTGCCGCCGCTGCCCACGGGATCTCTCGTGGGCAGCGCTGTTTTGGGTAGCGCCCGGCGGCTCCTGGGGTCCCCGGCAAGCCCGGTTTTGGCTTGCTGGGGTGAGAGGCTGGCGGGCCCTGCGTGGGCGACCGAGGGTACGGACGGAGAAGAGAACGGCTTCGCGGGTAGCGCCCTCCCGCTAAGAGTTTGTGACTTTTTGACTTTGATCGTGAGTCGATATTGCAAGCAAAGGACTTAAGTGCCACAAAATTCCTCAAAATTCAATAAAGTCACCGCCTCTAAGCAAGACCTCGTGTTTGGCTAGATTGGGGTAGGAGGAGGCCAACGATTCTGTGCAGTTAAGGAATTAAATCGGCTTTGCGCTGCGTGTCTGACCGTACACGAAGGTGTTTCTATTGGATGGGCGCCGGGTTTGGAAAATGTAGGCAGGTCCCGAGCCCGAGCCCGGACTCGCGACCTGCCGCCTGTCTATTTGTGCTACCCTACAGCTTTTTCCCTATTGACCACACCCGCCGCCATCGTCAACGCAGAAGGGTCCAAGCCCCGTCGACGGAGACTGATAGTCACTTGTATCGTTGGGGTAAAAAGTTATCCCGATGGTATGCAGCCCGCTGGTGAGACTATACGAGCTGGGAGCCACCAACACCAGCGAACCATTATCAGTATACTTGAAGGTGCCGGGCACCGCCTTGCCGTTGACGTCCGTTGCGGTTGGACTGCCGCAGACGACCGACAATTTCACGCCCGTTTTAAGGTCGTTGAAGCTCGCCGTCAGATTAATCTGCGGTGTATCCTTCGAGACCGTGATCGGCGCCGACGACCCTTGTGCCGTGGTGTAAAACTTTGGCTCCGTCGGAGTAAACGTGGCCGTAATGGTATATGGCGTCGCCGACGCGGGCAAAACCGTGGTCATAGTCACCTTCGCGCCGGTCTGCGTGGTATAGACAATCTTTCCGCTGATGGGAACGCCGTTATTGTCGGTTACCGAAACGGTCAACCCCGTGGTACTCAGCGGTTGGCCATACGTCAGGCTGGTGCTTGTGGTCGTCAGGGGGGCCATGATCGACGGGGTCTTCTGCACGGTAATCGCGGCCGCGGTGGACTGCTTGGCTTTGTAGTTGGAGCTGTTGCCCGGCACGTAGGTCGCGGTTATGGCGTCGCTTCCCGGAACCAGGACGGTGCCGTCGGTCACCACCACTGTGCCCGAACTGAGCGTATTCTTGCTCGTATACACAATGGCGCCGCCGGGATCGTCGTCGATGCCCCCGGGGCCTTGGATGGGCGTGAACCGGCCAGTGGGCAGGTTATTGCCGTCCAGAACAGGAGTTTCGGCAACCGCTTCAAGCTGGCTCGGTACAAGCGGGCTCGGGTAGGTCAGGCTGGAAGCGATCGTGTACACCACCACCACCGGTGCCGCCGTAACCGTTATCTTTTTCGTCAGTTGCTTAGGCAGATAATCGGAATAGCTGTAGCTCCCGGTGCTCTCGGAGTTGAGCGGAGGTGTATAAACGGCGGTAATCTCTTGAGCGCCGCCGGGCAGCTCCTGGCCCACGGAGAGATTACCTGTTGGACAAGGGGAAGGACACGTGAACGTCCAGGCGCCGCCGGTAATGGGTACGTGGAACCGATCGGTGACGGTTGTGGCGCCGTCTAGCTGACCGGAGACCAAGAGACTGTGATACGGCATGCTGGTCAGTGAAGGAGCATACGTGATGTCGACGGGCGCCTGCACGACATCGATTGGCACGCTAATGGAAGAGCCGTCGGCATAAGTGGTCAGATCGTTGGGATGGAAGACCGCCGTTATGATGTGCGCCTGCGGTCTCGCGTGCAGCCCGGTATAGCCAACGGCTATCTGGGTATGGGCGGCATCGTCGGCGTAGTAATCAAAAGTTCCAGGAACCTTTTGATTGTTGTGCGTCGCTTTCGCGTCCAGGTAGCTCGCGGCCAAGGGCGCGCCATAGGCCAGGGAGGCGGCGTTGGGACTCCAGCTCAATTGCGGCACGTACTGGGTAATGGACAGCAGCCCCGTCGTCGTTTGCGAGGCATAAGACGAGGAGTTGGGCGTAAAGTTCACGGTAATGATGTAGTTTCCCGCAGGCAGCATCTCGCCGTACGACAGCGGTGTAGATGAGTAGCTGGCAGGCGGGTAGAAGACAGCGGTGCCCTGGACTTGTGCACCAGTGATTGTGTCCACGGCAGAAAGTGCCCACGTGAGTTGCGCCCAGCCCAACGCAGTGCCATTGGGAATGGCGGGCGGAAGGTAGGTCAGCGTGTAAGCGCGGGTGACGATCAGCGTGCCAGAAACAAAGGTAAAGTTGTAGTTGTTGTATAACGTCTGTAATGTCCCCTGGGAAGCGCTGATGGGATACGATCCGGCGGGGCTGCTCGTGTTCGCCGTGGTGGTCAGAAGAGGAGCGCCACTGACCACCGCTGCCGTATCGCTGCCCACAAACCCGGTGATGGTCCAACTGAAGGCCGGGTTGGCCGTTCCCGCCGGGCGGGTGGCGTTCTGGGCCGTCACGGTAAGCGGCATGGCAGCGGTGCTGATATTGGCGGTAGTCGTGGGCGTGGTGGAAGCGAGAACGTAATGCGCGGCCGCCGAACCGGTTAGGGCTACGGTCGCGGTCACCCTGATCCCCGTGCCCGTATTGGGGGAAGCGAAATTATTCGGTCCCACGATGGAGCAGGTCACGTTGGGGGATTCGCTAGACACGACGCCGCTCAAGTTGCAAGAGGAAATCGTGGCGTTTGTAGTGCCATCATACGGCTTGTTCTGGGCGGTGACGCTGGCAGTCACCTGAGCCTGGTTGATATTGGCGCTGGTGGTGGCGGTAGTGGAGGTCAACGCGTAATTCGCTGCCGCGCCTCCGCTCAGGCTGATTCCCGTTACCGTCACTGTGATTCCATTACCCACATTGGCCGAAGCGAAAGATGCCCCCGTGCCGGCGCAGGTTACGTTGTTCTGGTCTGCCGCCAGGACATGCGGATTGCAACTGATGCCGGCAAGAGGCTCATTGGTGGTGCTGTCGTAACTCTTGTTGGCGGCAGTCACGGTGGCGGTTACCTGAGCCTGGGTAATATTGGCGCTGGTGCCGGCAGTGGCGGACGCCAACACGTAATTCGCTGCCGCGCCTCCGCTCAGGGCGATGTTGGTTGCCGTCACCGCGATACCCGTACCGACACCCGCTGAAGCGAAGGTATTCGGGCCCGCGGCGGCGCAGCTCACATTGCCGGAGTCGCCGGAATATACGCCGGTCAGGCTGCAGGAGTTGATGGTAGCAGCCGTAGTGGCGTCATACGTCTTGTTCTGGGCACCGACGCCGGCGGTCACCTGAGCTTGGTTGATATTGGCGCTGGTGGTGGCGGTAGTGGACGAGAGCGCGTAGTTGCCCGCGGCCGAACCGCTGAGGCCGATCCCGGTCACCGTCACCGTGATGCCCGTGCCGACACCCGCCGAAGCGAAAACTGCTGCCGTGCCGGCGCAAGTCACGTTGTTCTGGTCCACCGCCAGGACATTCGGATTGCAACCGATGCCGGCGAGAGGCTCGTTGGTGGTGGTGTCGTAGGTCTTGTTGGCGGCCGTCACGGTGGCGCTCACCTGAGCCGGGGTGATATTGGCGGTGTTGGTGGCGGTAGTGGACGACAACGTGTAGTTGCCCGCCGCCGATCCGCTGAGGCCGATCCCGGTCACCGTCACCGTGATGCCCGTGCCGACACCCGCCGAAGCGAAAGACGCTACGGTGCCGGCGCAGGTCACGTTGCTCTGATCTGCCGCCAGGACATTCGGATTGCATCCGATGCCGGCGAGGGGCTCATTGGTGGTGCTGTCGTAAGTCTTGTTGGCGGCCGTCACGGTGGCGGTCACCTGAGCCGGGTTGATGTTGGCGTTGGTGGTGGCGGTAGTGGACGCCAACACGTAATTTCCTGCCGCGCTTCCGCTCAGGGCAATGTTGGTTGCCGTGACCGTGATACCCGTGCCGACACCCGCCGAAGCGAAAGTATTTGGACCGGCGGCGGCGCAGGTCACATTGCCGGAGTCGCCGGAATAGACGCCGGTCAAGCTGCAAGAGCTGATGGTAGCAGCCGTAGTGGCGTCATAGGTCTTGTTCTGGGCGGTGATGCCGGCGCTCACCTGAGCCGGGGTGATATTGGCGTTGGTGGTGGCGGTAGTGGATGACAGCGTGTAGTTGCCCGCGGCCGAACCGCTGAGGCCGATCCCAGTCACCGTCACCGTGATGCCCGTGCCGACACCCGCCGAAGCGAAAGATGCTGCCGTGCCGGCGCAAGTCACGTTGTTCTGGTCGACCGCCAGGACATTCGGATTGCAACTGACACCGGCGAGAGGCTCGTTAGTGGTGCTGTCATAAGTCTTGTTGGCGGCCGTGACGGTGGCGCTCACCTGAGCCGGATTGATATTGGCGTTGGTGGTGGCGGTAGTGGACGACAACGTGTAGTTGCCCGCCGCCGAACCGCTCAGGCTGATCCCGCTCACCGTCACCGTGATGCCCGTGCCGGCGTTGGCCGAAGCGAAAGATGCTGCCGTGCCGGCGCAAGTCACGTTGCTCTGGTCGGCCGCCAGCACATTCGGATTGCAACCGATGCCGGCGAGGGGCTCATTGGTGGTGCTGTCGTAAGTCTTGTTGGCGGCCGTCACGGTGGCGCTCACCTGAGCCGGGTTGATATTGGCACTGGTGGTGGCGGTAGTGGACGCCAATACGTAATTTGCTGCCGCGCCTCCGCTCAGGCCAATGTTGGTTGCCGTCACCGTAATGCTCGTGCCGACACCCGCCGAAGCGAAAGTATTCGGACCGGCGGCGGCGCAAGTGACGCTGTCGGAGCCCAGCACTCCCGCCAGGCTGCAGGACGTGATGGTAGCAGCGGTGGTAGTGTCATACGTCTTATTTCCGGCGGTGACGCTGGCGGTCACGCTGGCCGGATTAATAGTAGCCGTGGTGTTGGCGGTAGTGGACGACAGCGCGTAGTTGACCGCGGCCGATCCGCTCAGAGTGATTCCGGTGGCCGTCACCCCGATAGCCGAGCCCGCTCCCGGAGAGGCAAAGTTCGCCGCACTCGCCGCGCAGGTCACGTTGTCGCCATCAAGCACATTGCTCAACGAACAAGTAACGGACGCAGCCGTCGTCGTGTCGTAGGTCTTTGAGGACGCAGTAATCGCTGGCGTCACCGTTCTGGGGTTGACGGTCAATTGTCCCGGGTTGCAGGTGAAGGGGCCATAGCCGGAAGCCGCCAAACTGGAGCAGTTACTTACGGTAATGGCATACGGGGAACTCCCAACACCGCTTTCCGGAGCCACCACACATACCGGGGCGACGGTCCAGGAGCCTACCGCGGGGCTGGACGAAGAATTAAAAGCAGGATCTGCGTTGCCATAAGTCTTCGACGCATTGCTGCAAGTAACCACTACCGGGTTATTGCCATAACCATCCAGGGACACATTGGTGCTGCCCACGGAGAGGCTTCCCGGCAGAGGACCGCCGGTAGGGGGCGTGAAAGCAGTCGAAACCACCCAGTCGTTCTGCAAGTCGGTCCCGGAGCCATAGGCGCTGCAAGTGGTGGCCGGGTTGCCGATGGAGTATGGCGCCGCCGTGGAGAGCACGGTTGCGGAGCCTCCGCTGCAGACGCCGGACCCGTGGATGAGGGTGGAATGAGTTACCGAGCTGTTCGGAGTCACAAACACCTCGGGACCGAACCCTTCGAAATCAGTGCCGATGGCCAGCTTAGTGACCTGACCGTTGCCGTAGTCGGCCAGGTACAAGTTTCCATAGGCATCCACTGCCATGTGCGAGCCGCCGGAGCTTCCGCTGAAGGTCGCGTGGGGGGCCGGGCAGCCGGTGTAGGGAGTCGTGGTATGCCCGGTGCATCCGGCGCTGCCGCCATTCATAATCTCGTGGACCCAGCCGGTCGCCGCGTCATACATCCAGAGGGAAGTGTCGGCGGCGATGTAGAGATTGCTGGTGTTGGAAGTCCAGGTAGTGGGATTCAGGCTGGCCGTGGTCACCGACTGAATCTTATAGTTGAACGCCGTCGGGGCAGCAGCCGTGTCGTACCATGCAGTCGAGCTGCTTCCCTGAGTCCCGTTTCCGATCAGGGTGCTGAAAGTGCTGGTTCCGGTGCCGTCCACCACCCCCTGACTATTAGGCGTAACCTTGCGCAAGCTGTAACACTCTTTGTCGCCAAAGTAGAGATTGCCGTTAACATCGAACGTCAAGCCATAAGGACTGTTCGTCGTAGCTGTGTTGGCCGGCGTTACGGTCAGATTAGGACTTATCTCGCATGCGCCCGTAGCACCAGTGGTGGTTGAGCTGGTATAGTTCACCACGGTGTGAACCTGCGGCGGGTTCTGGGCATAGTTGACCATGCGCACCGCGGAGAAGCTGGTTCCGCCGTCGGCCCAGAAGACGTTGCCGTACTTGTCCACGGCAACGCCGTAAGGGTTCTTAATTTCGGTGGTAGCCTGAGGCCCATCCCCGTTCCAGCCGCTGGTGGCGGTTCCGGCCACCAGATCCATTTCATGGGCATAGGTTCTGCCCAAAACCGGACCGTTGGCTAAGGTGACGCGGTGAATCTTGCTGCTGCCTTCGTCGGCGACATACAAGTAGTTGGCGTCGATAGCCAAGCCGCGGATTTGTTTGAAGGACGCGTTGCTGGCCGGACAGCCGTCACCCGACGTGTTCCCGCTGCCATTGACGTTTGGATCCGGGTTGTTGCAATTCGAGCCGCTGGATGCTCCGCCGGCAAACACGCTGATGATTCCGGTCGTGGCATTGATCTCCTGGACAATTGCACTGCTATTGTTAGCTACGTCGCGCGACACCAGATAAATATTCCCGTTCTGGTCCACTACCTGGTCGTCGACCGATTTATCGAGGTAGGCTTCGGTCGCCAGGCAGCCATCACCCCAAACGTCGGTGGCAATGTTGCCGCTGGGACAAGTGGCGCCCACCGTATATTGCGCGCTCACGCCTCCGGCCTGAAGGCTGGTCATATAGGGAATGGCCTTGGGCGGAAGATTAACGGCGAGGATGCTGGCCTGCGTCGTGGCTGCGGTCGATGCCAGCGTGTAATACGCGACTTGCGCGCCGCTGAGGACGATTCCCCTGGCCGTTACCGTGAGATTGGTGCCCGGCATGGCGGTGGAGAAAGTATTCGATCCCGTTGCGGTACAAACCACATTGTCGGAACCGATCACGCCGGACAAGGCGCAATTGGTGATCGTGGCGTTCGTGGTGCCGTCATAGTACTTGTTGGCGGCCGTCACCACGGCGGTCACGGTTGCCTGGGTGATATTGGCGGAGGTGGTGGCCGTGGTGGACGAGAGGACGTAATTGCCCGCTGCCGTTCCGCCCAGGCTGATGCCCGTCGCCGTCACCGTGATCCCGTTGGCGGGGTACATCGAGGCAAAGCTGGCCGCCGCGGCAGAGCAGGTAACATTATCCGAGCCCAGCACGCCCGCCAGGGTGCAGGTAGCGATCGTAGCGGCCGTGGTGCCGTTGTAAGCTTTGTTATTGGCGGTTACGCTGGCGGTTACCGTCGCCTGCGCAATATTGGCAGTGGTGGTCGGCGTAGTGGACGCCAGCACGTAGTTGGGCGCCGCCGAACCGCTCAGGCTTACCGTCGCCGTTACCGTAATACTTGTGCCGGCATTAGCGGAGGCAAAGGTATTGGGTCCCACCACGGAGCAGCCCACATTGGCGGAGTCGCCGGAATAGACGCCGGTCAAATTGCAAGAGGTGATGGTAGCGGCCGTGGTAGTGTCATAAGTCTTGTTCTGGGCGGTGACGCTGGCGGTCACCTGAGCCTGGGTGATATTGGCGCTGGTGGTCGGCGTGGTGGACGCCAGCACGTAGTTGAGCGCCGCCGAACCGGTGAGGCTGACGTTCGCCGTGACCGTAAGGCCGGTACCGGCAGCCGGGGACGGGAAGCTGGCCGACTGCACGGAGCAGGTGACACTGTCGGAGCCCAGCACGCCGGACAAGGTGCAAGACGTAATCGTGGCCGTGGCGGTGGTGTCATACGTCTTATTCGCGGCGGTCACGGTGGCGGTTACCTGAGCCTGGGTAATATTGGCGGTGGTGGTCGGCGTGGTGGACGCCAGCACGTAGTTGGGCGCCGCCGAACCGCTCAGGCCTACCGTCGCCGTTACCGTAATACTCGTGCCGGCATTAGCGGAAGCAAAGGTATTGGGTCCCACCACGGAGCAGCTCACATTGCCGGAGTCGCCGGAATAGACGCCGGTCAAATTGCAGGAAGTAATGGTAGCGGCCTTGGTAGTGTCATAGGTCTTGTTCTGGGCGGTGACGCCGGCGGTCACCTGAGCCTGGCTGATATTGGCGATGGTCGTGGCGGTAGTGGACGACAGGACGTAGTTGCCCGCGGCCGAACCGGTCAGAGTGATTCCGGTGGCCGTCACCGTGATACCCGAGCCCACGCCCGCGGACGCAAAGTTCGCCGCTCCAGCCATGCAGCCAACATTATCGCCGTCCACTACACCGCTCAAAGTGCAGGAGACGGTAGCGTTGGTGGTGGTGTCATACGTCTTGCTTTGCGCAGTCACGCTGGGGGTCACCGTCACCGGGTTGATAACAACGGTATCCGAACCCGAGGACGCCGCGAAACCGGAACCGCTCGCCGGAGCATAGGCGGCGACGATGGTGTAGGTTGCGGGCGCCTGCGGCAACGTCAGCGTGGCCACACCGTCGCTACCGCTTTGCGTAGTGCTCACCGGGCTGCCCTGCTGCGTTCCGTTCACAGTAAAGGTTACCGTGCCTTGCGGCCAGGTCGAACCGGTGTAGGGCGCAACCGTCGCCGTGATCGTGTAGGAGTTGGGATAACTCACCGGCGACGCCGGCAAATTCGTCACCGCCGTGGTGGTGTTGACTGAGCTGCTGAGAAGGCTTACCGAGGATGCCGGGCTCACGGTTAGCGGTGTGGTATTCGGACCTGGCGTCACGTGCTGGGGAATCACAATGGAGCTAGCCTGGGTGCACCCTGGAACCGTGCTGCCGATACAGGCCGTATCGTAATAAACGGTGGCATTCGCGAAGACGCTGTTGTCCGCCACCGTATAGGTAAAGCTGTCCGCACCGACGTAGTTGCTGCCGCTGCCATCAAAATCGCTGAACGGCACGTAGGTTACCGTCGGCCCCGGCACCGTCGATCCGGGGTACCAGTAGGCCGTCGCCGGAAGCCCTATGATCGAGCCGTACAGGGGCGGGTTGTCCAGCGCAAAGGTCAGGATGCGCACGCTCGGCATCAGCTCGTTGCCCGAGCACCCTACGCCCGTATTAGCTCCGCTAAGAACGACGTTCACGGAGGAGCCGGTGTTTGCAGCCGTTACCGAAGACGCCGTGGGGTTGGAATTGTTGCCGCAGACCGGCATGCTCTGGTAGGTGACCGGGAAATCCCAGGTCTGCGGGCTACTCTCCTCGTCCGTGATGCCAAATTGCTGGGTATCCGCGCCGCTGCCGGTGTAGGACACGAAGAACTCGCAGTCTTCAACCCCGCTGTAGCCGGAAAGATCGCTGCAGCCGTTGTGGGCTTCAGCTACCTGAAACTCACCGTCGGCGCTATTAACATAGCCTCCCCAGCCGACGCTGGCCGGCTCAAAGTGGATTAAGGAAGTTCCAAACAGATCATTGGGACTAGGGCTGGCCTGGTAGTTGGTTCCCAGGGATACCTTACGCACGTATTGGCCCGTGCCGCCGCCGTCGCGCGAATCCGGCACATACACGTTCCCCCAAGGGTCCATGGAGATGCCGCCGGTAACACCGGCGGTCATATGAATGACGGCTCCCGGACATCCACTATAAGGAGACGCCACCGAGGAGCCGCCGATAATGCAACTTGCCTTACCGTTACCACTCCCGTTGCCCAGGATTTTGGTCGCATACTGGTTGTTGTGATCGTAATAAAAAAGGTTGCCCGTTTGGCTGGTGGAGGAATGGTACTCATCGCCAAAGAAGAGGTCGCCATTCGGCAACGCCCTCACCGACCGGAAGGCGCCCTGCAGCGAGCTTGCCGGTCCGCTGACCCCGCAGCAACCAGTGTTCGCGGCGGCGTTCACTATCACGCTCACCAAAGAATTGGAACTCACATGGCCGGTGCTGTCGGCCGCAGCTTCCCATATTTGGCCGTCGTTGTTCACTCCAACGTACAGGTTGCCCTGCGCGTCAAAGGAAACGTCGCTCGCCGAGTTTGGATTAACGTCCCCCGCCGTGGCGGTACTGTTGGTGACGGCCGGCGTCGCACAACCAGAGGAGCAGGGACCAACAACGTTCGTCTCCTGGCCGGTGGAAAAGTCAATCAGGACGACTCGGTTGTTGCTGTTGTCGGCAATCGCCAACTGACCGAACTGATTGAAGGCCGCACCATAGGGGTGGTGTATGGTCGCCGTTCCATTATCCCCGATCGTACCGGTGGTATACGGAGCCGCGCAACTGTTGCACGCGTTCCAGACTACCGTGCTGATCAGGTAATTGCTGGCGCTTACCAAGCGGACGCGGCTGCCGCTGGAGTCCGAGACGATCATGTCGCCCGCGTGAATCGGTATGGTGGGACTGGGACAACCGGCACCATGCCCGTCGGTGCCGCTGCAGGTAAGGACGCTGACCGGAGCAATCGCTATTCCGCGGGCGCCCTTCATATAAGTTTCATTGCCCGGGCAGCCATCGCCGTTGGGGTCTGAGCTCCATGGACAGGTGGTTCCGATCGAACCCGTCTGGACGCCGCCGACGTACGTGCTGACTGTGCCCGTAACGGCGTCCACCCGGCGCACCGTACCGTCCACCGCCGCAAAGAAAAGGTTGCCCATGCTATCCACGACTGTGGCGTAGGCGGCGTTGAAGGTAACTGAACTGGAAGTGGCCGGCCAGCCGTCTCCATGGCAATAGGCATGGACCGGCACCCCTACGGTTGTGACAGAGCTGGGGTAGGTCACCAAGGAACAAGCGGAGTTCGAGCTTCCCGCCGCGATCGTCTCAATGTATGGAAGCAGGCGCGGTGGCGCCACCTGCGCGTATCCTGCCGAAGCGGCCAGCACCACAACCACCGCCAGCAGCCCTACCGTGCACGCAAAGGAAAACAAACGAACAGATTGATTCACGCCGCAGAAACTTTTCATCGCATCCTCCATGCCCTGTCACTTGAACCCGAGAGCGGGGACAGACTCGCGTACCACGCGACTGGCGGAAACTCACGCCCCTGCGTGCAGGCTCCGTCCGCCTCCTAACGCCTGGAATGATTCAAGTTGGCTATGACCTCAAGACGAGGCTATTTTAGGATATTCTAATGACATGTCAATGTATTTCAACAGGTTATCGATTATAAGAATGCGGCAAAAATCCCATTTTGGGAATTAGGTTCATACGGTTGAACAAAATAATAGTAAACACTGCTGGTCGCTGTGTTGTCAGGGTAGTAAAGGGGTATCGTTGATTCTGCGGGAGTTAGCTTTATTTCTTGTAACCTATCTTTCGCAGAAAGTCATGCCGAGCCTTAACGTCCTCCGGGCCTTCAAGGCCCTTTGGAGAGCTGCCGTCAATGACGCCCATTATGCCGCGGCCCTGTTCACTGCCGGCCACAACGACCTGTACCGGGTTAGCGGTGGCGCAGAACAGATTCACCACTTCGGGGGTGCGGCGGATCGCGTGCAGAAGATTGACGGGGTAAGCATCGCGCACCAACAATACGAATACGTGGCCGGCGCCAAGCGCCTGCGCATTGCGCACGGCGGTCTGCCGTAACGCGTCATCGTTGCCCTCGGCCCGCGTCAGACATGGTCCGGAGCTTTCGTTGAAGGCGACCCCGAATTTGGCCTGCGGCACGCTATTCACCACGGCCTCGTACAGGTCCTCCACGGTTTTTATGAAGTGCGACTGACCAAGAATCAGATTGCTGTTGGCGGGAACTTCCAGAGCCACCATTTGAAAATCAAGCATTGCCGGCCTCCTCGAGGGAAAGGTCTGAACGTTGAAAAGTTGGAAACCTTGAAACTTTGAAACCTTATTTTACCTGGCGCTTGCTTTAGAATACTTCTTTCCGCCAAGGACGGGCTTGTTCATGTATCGATGGTCAGAACTGTTTATTCCCACGCTGCGCGAGGCTCCGGCTGACGCCGAAGTCGCCAGCCACAAATTTCTGGTGCGGGCGGGGTACATCCGCCAACTGGGCGCCGGCATTTATTCCTACCTCTTTTTAGGACAGCGGGCGATTTTGAAGATCGCCAACCGGGTGCGCCGGGAGATGGACAAAATCGCGCAGGAGGTCTATCTGCCGGCCATTCATCCGCGCGAGATCTGGGAAGCCAGCGGCCGCTGGGCGGGAATGGGCGACAACCTGTTCAAGCTTAAGGACCGCAAGGGCGCCGATCTGTGCCTGGGCATGACGGAAGAGGAAGTGGTAACGGAAATTGCGCGCAAGGAACTGCGCAGTTACAAGCAACTGCCCCAAATCTGGTATCAAATCCAGGCGAAATTCCGCGACGAGCCGCGCCCGAAATCGGGCCTGCTGCGCACCCGCCAGTTCACCATGAAAGACGCTTACTCGTTCGACATCGACGCCGCCGGCCTGGACGTGAGCTACCAGAAGCACTACCAGGCCTATTGCCGGATCTTCAGCGGTTGTGGACTGCAATACGTGGTAGTGGAGGCGCACTCGGGCGCCATGGGCGGGTCGCAGTCGCATGAGTTCATGGTGTACACCGGCGCCGGGGAGGATTTGGTGGTGAGTTGCGGGCAGTGCGGTTACGCGGCCAATATGGAGAAGGCCACATCGCGCCTGGAAGCGGTGGAAGACTACGCGCCTATAGGTGATGGCTCTCCCCTCGAAGTCCACACTCCGAACCTGAAGACCATTGAAGAAGTGGCGAACTATTTGGGGGTTTCGCCGAAGAACAAGATCAAGACGCTGGCGCTCATGGCGGTTTATCCTGCCGGACCGGACGGCAAAGCGAAAACCGCGCCGGTAGTGGCGTTCCTGCGCGGCGATCACAGCCTGAACGAGGCCAAGCTGGCCAATGTTGTCCCCGGCGCGGATTTCCGGCCCATGCTGGCGGAAGAGATAGAGCAGGTCTTCGGTTCCCCGGCCGGCTTCCTGGGGCCGATTGGCCTTGAGGGGCGGGCGTACAAGGGGGTTCCAGCGCAGGTATTCGTGGACCGGGCGCTGCAAGGCCGCAAGAACCTTATTGCCGGCGCCAATCAACAGGACTACCACTTGCGCAACGTGACACCCGGACGGGATTTCCCGGTGGCCGAGACGCAGTGGGCCGATCTGCGCAGCGTGGAAGCCGGGGAAGGCTGTCCCCGCTGCGGCACGGGAATGAAGGTGGCAAAGGCCGTGGAAATCGGCCACATCTTCAAACTCGGATACAAATATTCCGGCGCGATGGGATTGCGCGTGCTCGACCAGAGCGGCAAGGAAATCACTCCCATCATGGGCAGTTACGGGATCGGCATCGAGCGCATCCTGACCGCGCTGGTCGAGCAGAATCACGATGAAAACGGCTTCTGGCTGCCCGCCCAGGTGGCGCCCTTTGCGGTGGTGGTGGTCCCCACCAACATGGCGGATAAGAAACTGGCGGAGGCGGCGGAACAGATTGCCCGGCGCCTGGAACAGAACGGCGTGGACGTGATCCTGGACGACCGCGATGAGCGGCCGGGCGTGAAATTCAAAGACGCCGACCTGACCGGGATTCCCGTGCGCGTTACCGTGGGCAAGAAGCTGGCCGAAGGCAAGGTCGAAGTGCTCGACCGGCCGGCCCGGGAATCAAGAGAGGCAAGCGTCGAAGAGGTTACGGGGGTAATTTCATCCCTGGTGAGCGAATCGCGGTAAACTTCTTGCGCGGGCGCAAATTGCCGGATGAAGAAACTGCAGTCACTCTTCGGCTTGTTGGTTATCGTGGTTGTCCTCTACGGCGGCTGGAAGGTGGTGCCGTTGTACGTCGCGAATTATGAACTGGAGGACGCCATGGACAGCGCCGCGCGCTTAGGCGGGTCGAACGACAAAGCCACCGACGATGACCTGCGCAATTTGGTGCTGCGGGAAGCGGCGTCTTTGAACATTCCTATCAACGGCGAGCATGTAGTGATCGAACATGCCGGTTTCGAGGTGTATGTTTCGGGCGATTACACCGCCCAGGTGGAGATCCCCGTTTATCCGTTCGGTTTGCATTTCCAGCCAATGTCGCGCAACAAAAGACGCTCGATGAATTAAAATAACCCTCTGAGCCCGAGAAGATGCCTGGGTCCGCCCGGCGGGGCCGGATACCTGCCGCCCCCGCATCTTTCCATGCCCGGGACCGGCAAACTCAGGGCAGGCTGCGAGAAATGAGCACGGGTGGAGCGGTGGCTCCGTGACGTTGGGTTGTGGCCATCAAGGTAAAAATTCCGCGCCGTAAATCCCCCAGCGGCCCTTCCCGCCGGCCAGCCAGGGAGGGCTTGATCCAGACCGTGGTGGCGGCCGGGATCGTCCTCTGCCTGGGGATTTTGGGCGTATTCACCTTCTACTACGTCAAGTATGAGCGGATCATCGATGAGCGGATGAACGGCCCGATTTTCGGCAATTCGGCCAGGATTTATGCCCGGCCGCAGACCTTGCGCGTAGGCCAGACCATATCTTTGGACGAAATTGCGGCGGAGTTGCGCCGCGCCGGCTATGCCGATCAGTCCCAGGGAACGCTTCCCCTGGGGACTTACCGCCGGACGGGCAATGCGATTGAAATTCGCCCTGGTCCGGAGTCTTATCACGACCAGGATATGGCCACCGTTTACGTTTTCGGAGATAAAGTGGCGCGCATCGTGACCGCCGCGGACAGCGGAGGCGGAGAGATTTCGGGTTATGAGCTGGAACCGCAGCTCATTACGGCGCTCTCCGGCGATGAGCGCCGCGCCAAGCGCCAGATCGTACATTTCGCCGACATTCCGAAGGTCCTGGTGGACGCCACGCTGGCTATCGAAGACCGCCGCTTCTTCGAACACGGCGGGGTGAACGTTTTTCGGATGGTAGAGGCGGCTTGGTCTGACCTGCGCACCGGCGGACGCACGCAGGGCGGTTCCACGATCACCATGCAGACGGCGCGGCTCTTTCACCTGGGCGGATTGACGGCCGAGAAGAAGGTCATGCGCAAATTCCGGGAAATGCTGATTGCCGAGGAGTTGGAGCAGCGGCTTAGCAAGCGGCAGATTTTCGAGCTTTACGCCAATCAGGTGGATTTGGGACAGCGCGGCTCGTTTGCCATTATCGGGTTTGCCGAGGGCGCGCGCGCTTATTTCAACAAGGATTTGCAGAGCCTGACCTTGCCGGAAGCCGCCCTGTTGGCGGGAATTATTCAGGGACCGAGCCGTCTCTCGCCTTATCGTCATCCCGAGCGCGCCCTGGAGCGGCGCAATCTGGTCCTGGACAGCATGGTGGAGACCGGCGCCATTAGCCGCGCCGAGGCCGGCCAGGCCAAAGCCTTGCCGCTAAAACTCGCGCCCCCAAACGTGGAAGCCAGCGATGCGCCGTATTTCATCGATCTGGTAAAGGACCAGGTCACGCAGGAGTATAGCGAGCACGAACTGAACGAGAATGCCTATCGCATCTATACCACCATCGATCCCAACCTGCAGCGGGCCGCGGCCGAGGCGGTGGAGGAAGGAATGAAGCTGGTGGATGCGCAAATTCTGAAAATGCGGAGCCGGCGCCGGCCGATGCCGACCGGCACAGCGGGGCCGGCGGAAAGCAAGACGCCGGCGGGCGCGATGCCGCAAGTTGCGCTGGTGGCGCTCGATCCCCATACCGGCGAGGTGCTGACGCTGGTCGGAGGACGCGATTACGGCCTCAGTCAGTTGAACCATGCCGTGGCCAAACGCCCCACCGGCTCGATCTTCAAGCCGTTCGTGTATGCCGCGGCGATGGCCACCGGCATCGACGCCGCCCCGGAAGCGGCCACCACCCCCGTCTCCCTGGTTGACGATTCGCCCGCCACTTTTGCTTACGACAACCGGGTGTACGAGCCGCGCAACTACAAAGACGAGTACCACGGCGAGGTGCCCTTGCGGTACGCCCTGGCGATGTCGCTGAACAATGCCACGGTCAAGGTTGCCGAGCAGGTGGGCTACGAGAAAGTGGCGCAACTGGCGCGCGCTGCCGGCATTGCTTCGGTGCGCCCGACGCCGGCCATGGCTCTGGGTTCCTATGACGCGACGCCGCTGGAAATGGCGGCGGCATATACCGTTTTTGCCGATGGCGGCACGCGCATTTCTCCGCTGCTGGTGCGCTCCATTCGCAATGCGCAGGGCGATGTGCTGCAGGACGCGCATCCGGCGTCGCGGCCCGTGCTCGATCCGCGCGTTGCCTACGTGATGACCAGCATGATGGAAGGGGTAGTGAATTACGGCACCGGCTTCGAAGTGCGGCGGCGTGGTTTTACGGCGCCCGCGGCCGGCAAGACGGGGACCTCCCACGATGCCTGGTTTGCCGGCTATACCAGCAATCTGCTTTGCGTCGTTTGGGTGGGATACGACGATTACAGCGATTTGCGCTTGAGCGGTTCGCAATCGGCGGCGCCCATCTGGGGCGAGTTCATGAAGCGCGCGGTCAAGCTGCCGGAGTACCGCGATGTCCATGAGTTCCCGCAGCCGGCCGGCGTGGTGGACGTCCGCATCGACAAGGAAACGAACCGGCTGGCCACAGCCGCCTGCCCGGAGACGGTTACGGTGGCCTTTATTTCCGGCACCGAGCCTAAAGAGACTTGCGAGCAGCAACCCGGCGATCACCGTAACCTTTTCCAGAGATTGCTGGGGATCGGCGGCGCGCCGGCGGCTTTGCCGCCCCCGAACGCAGCCGCCAATTCCGCGCCGCCTGCGGAAGATAAAGGCAATAAGGGACTGTTCGGCAAGATTGTGGGCATTTTCAAGGGCGGCGAAAAAGATCAAGCGAAGCCGCCGCAGCGGTAGCCGGCCAATCTATTCGGTTATTGCCTTGGGTTTAGCCGCCATCAGGCTGAGGAAGCGCGGATCCTGGCGCAACTCGCGGAATTCCTGGTCTTTGTAAACATTCTTGATGTCCGGATAGCCTTCCTCCATCGCCTTCTTGAGGTATTCGAGGCTGCGATCGTTGTCGCCGGCCTGGGCATACGATTTGGCGAGCAGATAAGAGAACAAAGCGCGGTCGCCGGGACTGGAAAGCTGCGCCGAAACGCCGATTCTCGACTTGTGTTCGAAGATCTGCGGGTCCAACTGAACCGCCCGCTGGTACTCGGCCATAGCGTGCGCATAATCCTTGTTGGCGAAATAGTTGGTCCCGAGATTTACGTGAAAGGAAGCATCGGCATCGTTCAGCCTGATGGCTTTGCGGTATTCGGCGGCGGCAGGGGCATACTTCCTCTGGATGTAATAGACGACGCCCAGATTGTTGTGGGCCTCGGCAAAGTCCCGCTGCTTTTTCAGGGCCCGTTCCAAGTTCTTGCGGGCATCGCTGAGGTGCTGTGTCTGCATTTCAGCGATGCCGATGCGGTTAAGGAGCGATGCCTGTCCTGGCGGGTCGTGGGTCTTTAGCAGTGCCGCCCGGTAATATTCAATAGCGTCGGCGTACGCTTTGTCCCCGCGGAATTCGTCGCCGCGCTGGGCCAGTTCCTGCGCGGTGGCTGCGGGTGAGGGGGGTTCATAAGGGCGGGTCGGCGCCGCGGGGTGCAGCCCCTCCTGCGTCCCCAGCGGCGCGGAGTTTTGCGCCTGCACGCAGAAGATCAGAAGCAACACAAAAAGCGGAAGGATGAACCACTCGCGGCGCATGACGCGCGCCCCTTTCCGGACCCGGGTTTGTCCGGCTCGCTTGAAGCTATTGTACCGCGCTTTCGCAGAGCAAGTCTCCGATTGCCGGCCTTCCGCAGCGCCGGGAGAGGTTGGCCGCCGGCCCGCAAACTCCGGTTCCGGCCAAAGACCAAATTGCAAATTTGAAATTTTACATTGAGAGGCCGCCCGCTCACTCCGTCAGATCAAAACCGGGTTCGGCGGGCTTTTTTCTTGCAAGTAGGCGTCCATGCTGGCGTCCAGCGTATTTTGGGCTTGCAGGATGTATTCGACGGCGTCGCGGGCCGCGCCATATCCGCCGGGGTGGTCGGTGACGACATGGGCTTCGTCCTTTACGCGCTCCCGCGCATTGGGGACGGCGATCGCCAGGCCGCAGACGCGCATGATCGGGAGGTCGATGATGTCATCGCCGACGAAGGCGACTTCGTCAAGCTGCAAGCCTTCCTTTTGCAGTAGCGCTTCCACGGCGGCGCGCTTGTCGGAAACGCCTTGCAGCAAGTAGTCCACGCGCAAGTCGCGTGCCCGCAGTCTCACGGTCTCGGAAATGCGTTTGGTGATGAGGCCGGTGCGCAATCCGCCCAGCTTGGCCAGATAGAAGCCGGTGCCGTCATGAGCATGGAATCCCTTAGCTTCCACCATGTTCTGGCTCACGATGGCATAGCCGCCGGCGTCGGCCTTGGCGGCGGCGGCACTTTGGGTGAGTTGCTCGGCCCCGGCCGGCGCCGGCAACAGCCAGATGGAACCGTCGGTCAAGACGCCGTCCACATCGAACAGCACCAGTTTGATCTTTTTTGCGCGCGCTTTGGACATCGGGCAGCAGTTCTCCGCTTGTGGAATCAACCGTCAGTTGCTGGCTTCAGAAGCACATTCTATTCTACCGGGTAGCGCCGGCGGAGAAATAGCTGCTTTTCGCCGGCGGACGGAGCGGTTCGAGGGGAATGATCGCCGCTATTCGCGCCAAGCCGAAACCGGCGCCCGGCAAGGCGCCTGCGAGCGTCATGTTTCGCGCCATGCTCGCCCAGGTTCGCCGCGTGCCATACGGCAAGGTGGTTACGTACGGCGATGTCGCCTATGCCGCGGGCTTCCCGGGGAGCGCGCGCCAGGTTGCCTGGGCGCTGCACAGCAACTCTCGCGGTTTGCCCTGGCACCGCGTTGTGGGCGCCGGAGGCAAGATATTGCTAAGCGGCGAAGGCGGCTTCGAGCAGCGCATGTGTCTGCAGGCAGAAGGAGTCCGGTTCCTGGGCCTGCGGGTTGATATGGACGCGCACCGGCACCGTTTCTTTCCTGTAAAGCCTATTGTCCGGAAAACACGGCAAAAGCGCGGGTAATTGCAGTTTGCAGTTCCGGGTTTCGCGCCGGACAACGAAGCTCGAAGTTTCAAGCTTCAAGTTTGCAGCCGGAGAGGGAGTTCACAATTCGCGGTCGAACTCTGCCCGGTCCGTTCCGGCGGCAAACTCGAAACTCGAAACCTTAAGCAGGTACGCCGCCATATTTGGCGGCGAGGTCGGCGGACATGCGAATGACCGTGTCGAGGGGTTTGGTCAAGGGCGATTCCAGGCCGACGCGCGACATTGCCTCCAGGAGTTTTTCCGTCGGGACATTTTGCGCCAGCGCGTCCTGGCCGAAGGGACAACCTCCCAAGCCGCCAATAACCGAATCAAAACGGCGGGCGCCGGCCCCATAAGCGGCTACCACTTTCTCTACCGCTTGCGCCGGCCGGCCGTGCAAGTGAACGCCGATCTCCAGCTCCCCATACTTCCCATGCACCGCGTCCACCAGTTCGCTGACCAGTGCCGGCGTGGCGGTGCCGAGGGTGTCGGCCAGCGAGACCATGGCAATGCCCATCTGTTCTACGATGCCCACGGCCTCAACGACTTCCTCGGGGCTCCAGGCATCGCCGCAGGAATTCCCAAAAGCCATCGAAATGTAAACCACCGTGTCCAGACCGGCCTCGTCCGCGGTCTGCTTGACTTTTTCCATGGCGTCGTAAGCTTCTTCCAGCGTCTGGCGCTGGGTTTGCATCAGGAACGCCGGTGAAACGGAGTAGGGAAATCCCAGGGTCCGCACGGCATTGGTATTGACGGCCCGCTGGGCGCCTTTTTCGTTGCTGACGATGCCGATGATTTCAACGTCGTCCGGCGGATCGAGTTGCTTCAGGACCGCTTCGCTATCAACCATCTGCGGCACGGCGGCCGGGGAGAGAAACGATACGGCGTCAATGTGTTTGAACCCGGAGTCGATCAGGGCACGCAGATACGCGGCTTTGATGTCCGCCGGGACCTGCACTCTCAGCCCCTGCCACGCCTCCCGCGGACACTCGACGAGTTTGATATCGGCCTTCATGGCAAAATTGGAACCGCGATCGGCCCCGGGCAATTGGCTCAACCCAGTGCGCAGTTTGCAGCCCGGCCGCTGCCGGGCATGACGAGCGGTAATCTGTGGATTGTAATCCGGCGCCGGGCCGGTTGGCCAATGGCATGGCCGGGCGCCAACCGCGGATTACGGCCCGCTTCACTGCCGCCCGCGGCTAGGGTCCGGCCTTTACGGGTTCGCGCCGGGCATGCTCGCGAATGAACTTCACGATTTCATCCAGTGAGGTTCCGGGCTGGAATACCGCAGCCACCCCGGCTTTTTTCAGGCCGGCAATATCCGCATCGGGAATGATGCCCCCCACCACCACCAGTATGTCTTCGGCATGCTGCTGGTGAAGTAATTCCATCACTCTGGGCACAATGACGTTGTGCGCGCCGGAGAGAATGGATAGCCCGATCACCGCGGCATCTTCCTGAATGGCCGCGTTCACCACCATTTCGGGAGTTTGCCGGAGGCCGGTATAAATCACTTCCATGCCCGCATCCCGCAGCGCCCGCGCGATTACCTTGGCGCCGCGGTCGTGCCCATCGAGACCGGGTTTCGCAACGATGACTCGAATTTTCTCTTCGCCTGCCACGACCATGAATATAACCCAACCTTAGCTTTCCGGCGCAGCCAGAGTAACAATCTTCCACTGTCCGCCCATATCGACGATGACGAGGACAAGAGATTCGCGGCGAACCATGTAACACGCATCGAATCCCATGGAGCCGGGCGGCGCCAGGGTTGGCAGGTACGATTGCGGCCAGGCGGAATGGGCCGGCAAAATTTCCGGCGTCGCGGCGTGGCGCAGCGCGGAAATTGCCGGATCTGCCTCCGCCAGGTAGCGATTCAATTCGGCGCGCGTGGACATGGTGACCGGCTGGCCCAGCCCCATGAAGGGCTTCAGATAATCTGACTTCTTCGCCAGCTTGACAAACTCCGCGGGAAACGTCTTCAGCGGATCGCTCCTGGAACCGCCCGCATTCATGAACAGAGACGAGAGATAAGCCAGGTTCCAGTCCGCCAGTAATTTGGAATTCAGGGTGGCGCCGTCGGTAGCCAGAAGCAGCGTCTTGGCCATCCGCGGATTGGCGAAAGCCAGAAAATCGCCGGGAAAATCACGGTAAAGGGTTCCGATGTTGGGGGCAAAGAGGTCATTTTCACTGAAAACATCGAGGGATTGGTGCAAGCGTTCAATGAACTGATCGGCAACTTTGCCGATGGCCGCCGCGTCGTCCGGAGCGATGGCCTGCGCTGCGCACAAAGATACGCCGCAGCAAACCGCAAATAGGGCCGCAAAAAGGCCGGATTTTAGCCGAAGCATAATGAAATTGTACTAGCGTTGCCGGGTTTTAAGCGATGAAAATCGTTGTTAGAGGAAGACAGGAAGTCGTAATAAGAGATTTTAATCAGCGGCTTGCGGTCTTTTGCTGAGAGCCGGCCGGGACCCTACGGCCGGCTTCGCGCCGTCTTGCGGGAGAGTTCCCAGACCTTGGCGTATTTCCAGCTTACGTAGCAGGCGTGGTAAAGATGCAGCAAAAGGCCCTCTTTGCCGTCCAGGAAACCGAGGCGGAGAACATAGTTGTAAAGAAAGGTCAATTTCGGTCTAAGCACGATATTCAGCAGACTGAAGCCGCGCTGGCCGCCGGCCACCCCCATTTGGGCGCCCAGGGAAGAATAGCGGTTCATCTGGGCGAGGTAACCCTCCAGCGTGGGGTACGTATGGTGCGAGAGGGCGCCGCGCAGCATCCCCACCGGTCCATTCACGCGCATGGTCTCGTGAACTTTGCGCTCTTCGAACTGGCCCGTGCCCCGCCGGAAGAGCCGGATTTTTGGATCGGGCCAGAAGCCGCCCTGTTTCATCCAGCGCCCGAGAAAAAAATTCTTGCGGGGGATAAAGTAGCCGTTAGCCAGGGGCGGCGACGCGCCGGCCTTGCCCTCAAGCAGCGCCTTGATTTCCGCCGCCAGTTCCGGTTCCACCGCTTCGTCGGCGTCCAGCGAGAGCACCCATTCGCCCGTGCACTTGGCGATAGCCGAATTCTTTTGCGTCCCGTAGCCTTTCCATTCTTCCCGGAAGACTTTGGCGCCAAACTGCCGGGCAATCTCCAAAGTGGCATCAGTCGAGCCGCAATCCACGACGACAATCTCGCCCGCCAGGGAACGGACACTCGCCAGCGTGCGCTCCAGATTGTGCTCTTCGTTCAACGTGATGAGGGCGGCCGAAAGCATAAGCCAGGTTATTTTCCCGCGGGAACCACGTCGGGCACATGCGGCAAATGCGTTACGTTGCCGCTTTCGGCATCGGCCAGCTCGATTCCCAGATTCGTTAACATGAGGCCGGTAGCGCGGTCCATTTCGACCTTGGAGCTTTCGTAGGCGGCCATGGCGGCGATCAGGTTCGATTCGGCCGCCGACAGCGCCTGCTGCGTCTGCAAAACGTTATAGGTGGTCGAAGCGCCCAGGGCGTATTTCTTCTGCTCGGCATCCATGGTCTCGTAAGCCAATTCCCGGCCCTTCCTGGCCGCTTCCACGCGCGCCCGGTTCTGCTGCACGCCGATCTGGGCGTTACGGACCTCAATGCGGATCTGGTTTTGCTGTTGCTGCACGCGCATCTGCGCCTGGCGATACTCCAGTTGGGCGCGGATCTGGGTAGCCTGGGCGGCGCGGTTGCGGATGGGAATGTTCACATTGACCCCGACCATGTAATCGGGATTCTGCGTGCTGAACAAATTGGAGAAAGTGTGCCCGTAGCCGGTGCTCTGCAGGCCGGCGGGCACGCACAACGAACTGGTCGTGGCCAGGGGATTGGCGGGGCAGGGGCCGACCAGACTCGCCAGTTGCGTGATCGGGCCACCCAAGGCGGCCGTGCCGTAACGGCCCACCAGATCGATACTCGGGAGCAAGTTGTTTCTGGTGGCCTGATTGGTGATCTCCGCGTTGGTCAGGTTGATATTGGACTCGGCCAATTCCGGCCGGTGCGCCAGCGCGTCCGTGATCAGATCATCGGTTGGGACCACCGGCTCCGTTTCCGGAAGCTGCATGGTGTCGGTGGGGAACACGTCAGCGGCCATCAGTTGCGCGTCGGTCAGGTTGCGGCTGATGGCGTTTTTCATCAGCAACTGCTGGAGCTGGAGATTCGTTTGGGCGACGATCAGGTCCTGGCTGGCGGAAGCCACATTGCTCTGCGCCCGCACTACTTCGATGGGGGCCAAGGTGCCGATTTCGACTTGCTTCTGATTGTCGGTCAACAGGCGGTTGGCCAAATCGAGAGCGCGCTGCTTGGCCTTGACGTCTTCGTTGGCCGCCACCAGGGTCCAGTACATGTTCTCGATCTGCGTGACCGTGGTGATGACCTGGAGCCGAAGGGCCACGTCGGAGATTTCCCGGTTGTTCCGGGCAATGCGCATGAACCGCCGGTTGGAAGGGACACTCAGACCCTGCAACAGGTGTTGCCGGAAGCTGAACGATAACGTCGAGCTCAGCGCGGGATTGAGCACATCGAACAGGTCGTTGTTGACGACGCGATTGTTGTCGAAAGCCACCGAAAACTGGGTGCCCGAAGGAAACGCCTGCTGATACGCGAAGTTGGCGTTGCCGGTGTTCTGCTTCAGCGACAGGGAGCCCGTGGTATAGCTGACCGATTGCGGCAAAGTGGCGTGGTCCAGGTTCAGGCCGGCGGTAATCATGGGGTCGAAGGTATCGACCGGCGGACCTGAGCCCAGGGAGGAAATCACAATGCCGCCGGCGCCGGAACCCGCGCCTCCGGCGGCGACGCTGGTGCCGCCCGGGCCGCCGCCCGAGGCGCCGGCCGCAGCAATGCTGCCGCCTCCGGGTGTCCCCTGGAGAATTCCGTTGTTGACCCCCTGGATGGAAGCGCCGGCCTTGGTGCGCAAAATATCGGTGTCGGCAATGGGCAGGTTATAGCGGAAGATCGCCAAATCCAGGTTGTTCTCCAGGGCCAGCGCGATGGCGTCGTCCAGCGACAACTTCAGCTTGCCATCTTTCAGCAGTTCGCCGATGCGCGGAGAATTCGTGTAGCTGGGATTCGGCACGCTGCTGGGGGTAAAAGGGGCACCAGGGTTCGGAAACGGATTCTTGCCGCTGGCATACGGGAAAGGCCCCAACTGCCCCGCGGAACCGGCGGCCGCCGCGATGACGGCCAGGACAAGCAACATCAGGCTACGCAAAACTCGCATCTTGGATTCTCCGATTGGCGCACTTAGAAACAAGAAATACGGCACTCGCAGATACGGAATCTTCCGGATTTCCGTTCCATCTTCTTCGGCCGCCGGTCTTCGCTCCGCGGCGCCCCTCGGGCCGGTATCTACGGCCGCTCTGCACACCGCGGCTGCCGGGCAAAGACTTTCGGGAAGAAAACGCATTAGTATAGCTGACGCAAGGAGCGCTCGATAACAGATACAGTACCAAGCGGGCCGGGAAATTGTCATGCGGAACCTGAAAATTGTTTTGGCTTACGATGGCGCGGACTTCAGCGGCTGGCAGGCGCAACCGGAGCGGCCCACCGTGCAGGGAGCTTTGGCGGCGGCGCTGGCCCGCGTGACCGGAGAACCAACACAGCCGCAAGGCTCGGGCCGCACCGACGCCGGCGTGCACGCGCTGGCCCAGGTGGCCTCCGTCACGCTGGCGAGTCCGATTCCGGTGAGTAATCTCGTGCCGGCGCTGAACCATGTGCTGCCTCCGGCGGTTCGGGTCCTGGAAATCACGGAAGCGGCGCCGGAGTTTCACGCCCGCACCTCCGCCCGAGCCAAGACGTACCGCTACCGCGTGTTTCGCGGCGCCATTTGTCCGCCGTTTTTGGCGCGCTACGTCTATCATCATCCCTGGCCGCTGGACGAGCACTCCATGGCCGCAGCCGCAGCCTTGGTGGTGGGTGAACATGACTTTACGTCGGTGGCTGCGGTGGATCCGGAAAGAACAGGAGGTCATCGGTCGCCGGTCCTCGGCCGTCGGCCGGAAGTACAAGTGCCCGTGGCGGAAGGCGAGCCGCCGGAGAGCAAGCCGCTCTCCAACGTGCGCACTATCTTCCGTTCCGAATTCTGCCGCGAGGGCGAAGAGTTGGTATACACGGTACGGGGCAGCGGTTTTCTGCATCACATGGTCCGCAATTTGATGGGCCTCTTCCTGCTGGCAGGGAAGGGAACCATCGTTCCCGGGGAGGTTCGCCACATCCTCGCCGCGCGCTCGCGTAGCGCCAATCCGGGCGCCACTGCTCCCGCCAGTGGGCTGTATTTGGTCGAGGTGGAGTATTGAAACCGCTTTCGGCTATCAGCTATCAGCGGTCAGCCGGCAATCCCCGGTATGGCTGACGGCTGGAAGCTGAAGGCTGCGAGCTTCAGTTTTTTTCTTCGCGCAGTTCATGGCACAGAAGTTGCCTTCAGAGGCCAGGGGCACCGCTTAACCAACTATCGCCGGTCTGGCTGACGGCTGATAGCTGAACGTTGAGAGCTTCCATACGATAAAATCGCCGCACTTGGGCTTTTGTCCATTCAACGAAGAGGTTATTCTGACGAGCATGGATCCTGAAACCTCGAATTCTCCGGCTGAGGTACATGAACCAGCCGTTCCGCAACTGGCCAACCACAAAGTGAAGGTCAAGAAACCATTGCAACGCGCCTGCAACGAGAAAGACGAAAAGGGCAAACTCTGCAACGGCCATTTGAAACGCTGGTTCTACCGCAGCGATGCGGCCGAAAAGCAATGCGGCGACGTGGAATGCGCCTGGGGTTCGCAGGCCGAGGTGTACCGCTGCGAGCATTGCAAGACCCTGTATCTGCCGAATCCGCAGGACCCGCGGGTAAACGTCGCCGGCTCCGGCATGCTCTCGGTTTTTGGCTTGACCGTGCCGCCGAAGGCGAGCAAGTAGCAAGGCTCAAGAGAACCGCCGGTTCCGGCTGCCAGGGCCGATAGAGTCCGCGGCGCAAGGGGGCAGCATCTTCAGTTCGAGCTTTCGGAGGAACGAACGCGCGGGCGCCGCCGCGGCCTTATTGCGGCCGCGCGGCGAGCGGATTCACCAATTTCAGACCCGGAAAGCGCGTGAAGTCGCGGTCGGTAGAACAGAGGGTTGCACTGTGGGGATGATCACTTATGATCCGGACCTTCCGCAAACTCGAGGAGCTTGCCGATATTGTCATAGTCCAGACCGGGCCGGCTTCCCAAATCGCGCGCACCCCGCAGAACGGCATCGAAGAAGCGCGTGAACAGTTGTTTGCCCACCGCTTGAATCTGCGCAAGTTGCTGTGCGGTGAGGACCGCAGCCGATTGAGGCAGGCGGGGCTTCCAGGCGTCCCATGTTTCCGGATCGACTTCGACGTGGAATTGTAGCCCGTAGGCGTTTTCTCCAAAACGAAAAGCCTGTTGTTGAGAATTGAGGTTTTTAGCCAGCAGGACGGCGCTGCGGGGAAGGTCGAAAGTATCGCCGTGCCAGTGAAATACCGGCAATTGCTCCGGCAGGGCTCCGAATACGGGGTCCCGGCGGGCATCGGCGGTAAGCTCCACGGTGCCGAAGCCGATTTCCTGCGCCGGTCCGGGATAGACGCGCGCTTGAAGAGCGGCGGCGAGCAACTGGGCGCCCAGACAGACGCCAAGGACCGGCTTTCCACACCGTACCACCTCCGCGATCAACCGGCATTCGCCGGCCAGAAAGCGGTGTTGATCGGCCTCGTACACCCCCATGGGGCCCCCCATCACAATCAACCCCGCAATCTCGCCGGGCGCGGGGAGGAGGTGTCCCAGATCAAGCCGGCAGATATCGAAGGATACTCCCCGGCTGCCGGCTTCGGCACCGATTGCCCCTGGCCCTTCCCAGGGAACGTGTTGCAAAACAATCCAACGCGGCATACGGAGTCACCACCAGTTGGTATTTTCAGTCTAGCAGGGGAGTTATCGGTCATCGGCTGTCGGTCTTCGGTCGTCGGCCAGAGGGGAGGCACCAAGCAACAAGCACCGGGCACCAAGCGGCAAGGCCGTCAGCGATCAGCGGTCGGCGGTCAGCCAAAAGGGGGGCAGGAAGATAGTCAAGGTTCTCAACACGGTCGTCGGCTGTCGGTCTTCGGTCGTCGGCCAGAGGGGAGGCACCAAGCAACAAGCACCGGGCACCAAGCGGCATGGCCGTCAGCATTTGAAAGTCGGCGGTCAGCCAAAAGGGGGGCAGGAAGATAGTCAAGGTTCTCAACACGGTCGTCGGCTGTCGGTCTTCGGTCGTCGGCCAGAGGGCAACCTGCGGCAGATTCCATGATCTCGTTTTATCTTGCGAAACGTAACGCGTAGGAAGATAGTCAAGGTTCTCAACAATTCACTGGTCGTCGGTCGTCGGTCCTCGGTCTTCGGCCAGCAACGGCACCAGACGCAACGCCAGAGGTCGGCCGGGCAAAGGCAGCAAGGTGGTGAAGATTCACACGTGTGCGTTTGTTGCCAGCTGCCTTCAGCTCCGAGCTTGGGGCGTGGAACCTGGAGCGGATTGGGTTGTCAAAGAACCTCCGCCTAGGTGTTCCCCTGGGGGACTCGCGTGCGCACCGATGGTGGCTGGCTGGCCGCCATGGTGATCCGGCGCGGTGAAGGCGCCCGCCGGGATCCTCGTCCCGGTTCCTATACCTCGTTACATATCGTACTATAAAGCGATATGTAACGATATAATATTAGGAAGAGGAGGGGTTCTTTGTCAAGGGGTTTCCGAGGAAAAGATGTTTCATCCTGGCCGGCGCAAGCCCCCCGGGCCGGGCTATGATTCGAGCAATTCGCCATGCTTGCCCAGCTCCACGTGTTTTACGGTTACAGGGGTGGTGGCGAATTGGTAAAGCGCGTAGCGGCGTTCGCCGATCCGGATCAGGGCGCCTTTTTCGACCAGGTCCACCAGGTCGCGCGTGGCGGTGGCCGGGGAGGCGCCGGTTATGGCGACATATTTCCCCGCGGTCAGGCCACCTTTGAATCCCTCAGGGCCTTCGGCAAACATGCGCAAGAGCGCCTTCTCCTGCCGGGGATTGATCTGGCCCCGGAGCCGGTCGAACAGCTTTGCCTTGCCGATCAAAAACTCGATAAGGGCAATGGTCCTTCTTTGGGCCTCGATTACCGTTCCGGCAAACCAGGCCAGCCAAGCGGCAATCTCGATCTGCCGGCAGGCGCTCTCCAGCGCCTGGTAATAGTTCTTGCGCCGGGCAAGGATAGTTGCCGCCAGCGCAGTCATCGCCGGTGCGCCCAGGCTTTGCGAGAGCGACTTCTCCGCCAGGGCCCGCCCGATTCTGCCATTGCCGTCCTCAAAGGGGTGGATGGACTCAAAATACAGGTGCGCCACCCCGGCCTTGGCCAAGGCGGGCAAAGGCTCCGAACCTTCCGGCGCACTCCGGTTGGACCACGCGATGAATTGCGCCATCTGCTTGGGCACCTCGGTGGACGGCGGCGCTTCGAAGTGGATTTTGCGAGCTCCCATAGCCCCGGAAACGATTTGCATAGCCGCAGCGCCCGTCCGGTAGCGGCCAACGGCGGTTAAGTCGCGCCGGCCGGCCATCAGCATCCGGTGCCAGCGAAATAGGAGCTCGTCCGAAACCGGCTCGGCGAAGGAACGGTAGAGATCGACCATCATTTCGGCGACGCCCTGCTCGGCAGGCTTGATCCGCCGCCGGTCCGTGGTCAATCCAAGCTGGCGGCGAATGGAGGACTGCACACTCGCCCGGTCCAGCACCTCCCCTTCGATTTCCGACGTGGTGACGGCTTCCGCGCTCATGGCCTCGACCGCCAACTGCTCGCGCGCCTCTCCCGCGAGGTGCCTGGCCATCCCCGCCAGCACGCCTCCCGCTATCAGGAACTCCTTTTCCGCTAAGGCCAGCCGCTCGCTTTCCCAACGAAAATTCGGCCATTCGGGTCTTTGCCAATTCCAGGGCATAAGCCGCAAGGGCGCCTCCTATCGCTCACCAGCTATCGCAAGATGAGCGATTGAAGTAAATTGTATCACTCAAAATATGGCGAAACGTGAGCGATAGAAATTTTTCTATCGATCCAGCACCTGCGCAAGGTGCACCACGCGCGCGCCGGGGCAAAAATGCCGGATTTGCGAGCGGCAGGAGAAGCCGCCGGAGATTACCACAACGCCGGGACCGGCGGCTGCAATGGCGGGCGCAAGCACGCGCTGGAAGAGCGCGCGGGATAGCTCGAACTTGTCGTATTCATAACCGAAGGCGCCGGCCATGCCGCAGCAGCCGGCATCGAGCACCTGCAGCTTCAATCCCGGCACTTTTTGCAGCAACGCAACTTCCTTCTGGATACCGCTGATTGCCTTCTGATGACAGTGGCCGTGCAACAGCGCATGTGCCGGGCAGGGAAGCGGCGCAAAGTCCGGCGCGGCGCGTTGCAGGAATTCATCCAGCAGGAAGGAATTTTCCGCCAGCAGACGCGCCCGCGGATCGGCGGGAAGCAGCTTGGGCAACTCGTCGCGAAAGGTCAAAATGCAACCGGGCTCCAGGCCCACCACTTGCATACCGCGTTCCAAGCCGGGGCCAAGCACGCGCAGAATTTCCTCCAAACGCTGCTTTGCCAGGCCGAGCATTCCCTGGTCGTAGAGCGGACGGCCGCAGCAGAGCGGTGGTGAAGGAATGCTTACCCGAAAACCCGCCCGCTCCAGCACGTCAACACCCGCGATGGCCACCTCCGGCTCGAAGTAGTTGGTAAAACAGTCGGGGAAGAGTAGCACTTCCGTCCCCCCGGGGCGGCTGGGGAGGTGGTGCGCAAACCATTTTCGGAAAGGGCGCGGAGCAAAGCGGGGCAGCGGGCGCTGGCGATGGATGCCGGCAGCGCGCTTTAGCCAGTTGCCAAGCCAGGACTCCGCCAGCGCATTCACCAAGGCGGGCACACGGGCGGCCAGCGGCGCCCACTGGTTGATGCGGCCAAAGATATGCGCCGGCCAAGGCCGCCGGCGGCTCTCGTAGTAGCGGGCGAGAAATTCCGCTTTGTACAGGGCCATATCGACCGCGGCCGGACACTCGGACTTGCACGCCTTGCAGCCGAGGCAGAACTGCAGGGCCGCAAATACGGCCTGCTCGCCGGCATTCCCCTGCAACATGCCGTCCTCGCTAAGCAATTCGAAGAGCAGGCGCGCCCGTCCGCGGGTGGAGTAGAGTTCTTCACCCGCCGCCATATACGACGGACACATGGTTCCACTCTCCAGCTTGCGGCATTTGCCGATGCCGATGCAGCGTGAGGCCGCGCCGGCAAAGCCTCCGTCGGCGCTGAAATCGAAACGCGTGGCCACGGCTTTAGGACGGTGCCCGGAGCCAAGGCGAAGATGGGAATCGAGCGGATACGGATCGACGATGTTGCCGGGATTCATGCGGCCGGCGGGATCGAAGATGCGCTTGAATTCGCGGAAGGCTTCGGTGATGCCGGCGCCAAAGACGGCCGGCAGCAACTCGGAGCGGGCCGTGCCGTCGCCGTGCTCACCGGAAATCGATCCGCCGAATTCGCCCACCAGTTCCGCAATCTCGATCATGGCGGCGCGAAACGTTTGCACGCCCTGGGGAGTGGAGAAATCGAAGTCGATGCGGCAGTGAAGGCAGCCTTCGCCAAAGTGTCCGTAATACATGAACACCCGCAGGCCGCGGCGCGCCAGAAGTTGGTTGAAGCGGCGCAGATAGGCGGCAAGGCTGGCCGGAGGGACGGCGGTGTCTTCGGCCCCAGGCCAGAAGCGCGCATAACCGGCACGGGGAGCGCCGGCGCCTAATCCGGATTCCCGCAAGCCCCAAACCGTGGCGCACTCCGTGGAGTCGATCAGGAGCTTGGCGCTGCGGCAGCCTTGCCGCCGCGCCTGCTGCAGCAATGCCTCGCCGCGCGCGCGGGCTTCGCCGGCATTGGCGCCGCCCAACTCGGCGACGAGGAATGCGCCGCCCTCGGGCAACAGGTGAAGCGCCGTAAAGCCTCTCTCCCGCCCAAACTCGACCATATTGTCATCGAAAGCCTCCAAGGCTTCGGGACGATGTTCGAGAATCCAGGGAACCTGATCGGCGGCGGCATAGATATCGGCAAAGCCGAGCACGGCAAGCACGATCTCCCGGGGACGCGGCACTACCTTTAGAGTGGCGCCCAGAACCAAGGCCAGAGTGCCCTCGGAACCTACCAGGGCGCGCGCCAGGTTACACCCATTCTCGGGCAGCAGCTCGTCGAGGTTGTAGCCGGAGACGCGCCGGGGAATGCGAGGAAAGCGGGCGCGCACCAGCTCGCCGTGGCGGCCGATGAGCGCGCGGATGGCGTCGTAAATAGCGGCCGGGCGTTCGCCGGACGCGGCAGAGCCACTGGCAGACGCCGGCCCCAACTGCAGGCGCGTGCCGTCATAGAGCAAGGCATCGAGGGCGAGCACATTATCGACGGTCTTGCCATAAGCGGCCGAATGGGCGCCGCAGGAATTGTTGCCCAGCATGCCGCCTATGGTGCAGCGGTCCTTGGTGGCGGGATCGGGCGGAAAAAACAGTCCATAAGGCGCCAGCGCCGAGTTGAGCCGGCTCTGGATTACGCCCGGCTCGACCTCGACCAATCGGTGTTCCGGATCAATCGCGCGGATGTGGTTCATGTAGCGGGAGAAGTCGAGGACCAGGGCGGTATTGCAGGCTTGGCCGCCGAGACTGGTGCCGCCGCCGCGCGCCAGCAAGGGAACTCCGTTTTCCCGGGCCAGGGCGACGGCCCGCACTACGTCTTCAACGTGCCGGGGGCGCACCACGCCCACCGGCACCTGGCGATAGTTGGAGGCGTCGGTCGAGTAGGCGGCCAGCGCGCCCAGGTCGAAGCGTACGTCACCGTCGATTACGCGCCGTAGCTCGGATTGAAAGGCAGGAAATTTCAAATTTCAAATTTCAAATTTGTAATTTGGTTTGGCAGCCCATGCCTTGAGCACAGCCCGCCTTTCAAATTTGAAATTACAAATCACCAAATTACAAATCGCGACGGTTTGGCGGGCGGCGCATCCTTTGGTCCCCCCTTTCTGAACAACCAGCGGCGCGGGGTACGCCAAGCCGTTGGTCATTGGCTCAAAGGCCGGTACCATGTTTTGCGTTCTTCGTTCCACGTAGCACCTCGCCGAGGCCCCTGGCTACTAACTAGAGCATTAATATACCTGCCTCATCAGGCTCCGGGGGTGTACGATGATCTACATCCCAGTGAGGTCACGTATGCCAGTTGAAACCGATGTTACCGCACTTGACATCAACAAATACACGCTCGGGGATGCTATCAAAGACAAACGGATGTGGGTTGACACCTACCAGCGCAACTATTCGTGGAAGCCAGATAATGTTCGCGATCTTTACGAGGATTTTGAGAGGGTTATAAAGCAGGGGCCACCAGCGGAGCATTTCCTCGGTTCTATTGTAGTGGTTGCAGATGGCGCGAAATCAAAGATCGTGGATGGGCAACAAAGATTAGCTACGACCACGATGCTGTTTGCGGCAATGCGCGATTATTTTCATACCATCGGTAACCTGGAACGGGCTACCGCTTATCAAAATCAATTCCTCGCTACCGTTAACGAAGATACGCTCGTTGCCGAACCACACTTGCTGCTAAATACCGTTGACCATGCGTTCTTCCGGAATCGGGTTGTGCTGCCGCCCGATGCAACGGATCGAAAGTTAGAGGAAAGCAAGGAACCGACCCTTCCGTCGCATAAGCTTATTTGCGAGGCCGCTGCCATTGCTAGTGAAACGATTGCTCGGCTTGTCAAGGGTCAATCCCCAGATGATGCTACGGATCGAATTATGCAGTGGAAAGATTTCATACTGCAACGGGCGCGTGTAATTTGGTTGGTCGTTCCTGATGATGGCACAGCATATTCCGTTTTTGAAACGATGAACGATAGGGGCTTACGCCTGTCGGCAACTGACCTTCTTAAGAATCTTCTATTTGCCCTTTCTAAAGAAGGAGCATATTCAGCCAAGGTCCAAGAGCATTGGTTTAAGATGTCAGGCACGCTTGAGGCTGTCGAACACAAAGACGCGGTATTGAATTATGTGCGGCACTTTTGGATCTCGTCGCGAACCAAAGCAACCGCAGTCGATCTTTATAAAACCATAAAGCGAAACATCCATGACAAGAATGATGCTCTTGTATTCGCACAGCAACTCAATGAGACTGCGCTGGTTTATGCTGCTCTGCTCAATGCCGATCATGCTAGCTGGAACAAATATCCACCAGAGGTGAGAGAAGACGTTAGGACGCTTCACAAATTGGGGCTGGTTACAATACGGCCCCTGCTGCTTTCCGGTATGGCGCAATTCAAAGACGATCATACCGTCCTGCGCCGCTTCTTCAAGTCTTTGGTTAATTGGTCAGTGCGTTTTCTTGTTGCTGGAAAACTGGGCGGCGGGGCGCTAGAAGAGCGGTATGGGGAAGTCGCGCGAAAAATGCGAAAGGGCGAAATAAAATCGATCAAGAAGTTAAGAGAGGAGCTCGCTGACGCGATCCCTCCGGATGAAGCTTTTAGAAATCTCTTTCGCGGCATAACGGTCAGCCAAGTGCAGCTCCAGCGGTATTATCTGCGCACTTTAGAGGAGGTGGTTCGGGCGGAGCGAGGAAAGGGCGACGTGGAGCCCGTAAAGGGAAAGCACAACATCGAACACATTATCTCGAAGTCGGCAGAAAGGTCGTACCAGGATCTCGCTCCAGAAACACGAAAGGCGTACGTTAATCGCTTGGGAAATCTCGCACTTCTGAACGCGAAAAAGAATGAACTGATCGGCGATGCTGAGTATCCCGAAAAGCGCCCAGTATTCGCACAGTCAGACGTGCTTTTGACATCCGACATTGCCGCAGATTACGGCACCTGGGGGCCAGAGCAGATTATTAGGCGGCAGAACGATTTAGCGGATTTGGCTCTCAAAGCGTGGCCTATAAAGGTATGATGGGAACAGATGAGACATTCCGCCGAATACCGGAATTTCCCAACTCTTGTAGGTCAGTTGCTGACCGTCTCCCACGAGGAACTACAGAGGCGCGAAGCCGAATATCGGGAGCACGTAGACGCCAATCCGCATCGGCCAGATCCGGAACGCGGCTCAAAAAGAAAGCGGAAAACGACTAACCTGCCTTCGGGGCTGGTTCGGGGTTTTTGTCGGCACCGGACTTGCGGCTACCTCCACGAACGATCGGTCTCCGCGGGGCCGCCGAACGGCAGCTCCGCGCCGTGCCGGTTTTCGTCCACTTCCGTGCAAGGCGCCGCTCCACGGTGCCTTGCTGGCCGCGGACTCCACTCAGGAGATGAGCCGTAGGGGCTGGCGGGTGACCCACCCTTTGGCTCCCCCTTTCTGAACAACCAGTAGCGAACCTTGGTGCCTACTGTGCAGTTACAGTCACAGGCACGTTCATCGTGTGTACGATAGTTCCGCTTGTGGCAGTAACGGTTAGGGAGTAAGTACCGGCCGGCGTCCCAGGGTCCGTGGTTCCACCACTGCTGCCTGAGCCACCGCCAACTCCACCGCAGCTTGTCGCACCCAATACCAGCAACAAAACCACAACCAGCATCAGCAGCCCGAGCCGGCGGCGCCTGCTGGCAGGGACGCCAAACCAAATGAACCCCATACAGAGCGTTCCAACCATACCTGCCAGTCCATGACCATGGCCCCTTAGGGCGGAAACCTGATGAGGCCCCGCCGTCATAACCGTCAGGGTCGAGTTCACCGCCGCTGCGCCGGTGATCTGAACCGAACTGGCAGAACAAGACGCTTCACTCATGGCTGCGGGCGCCGCACACGCGAAGGAAACGGTCCCCGTAAAGCCATTCGCTGGCGTAACCGCAAATGATGCGGTTTGGGACCGGCCTGCCGTGACCGTGATTCCGGAAGGGGTTGCCGGCATTGAGAAATCCGGGCTCGTCGTTACCGGCGCCGGGTCAATCTTCAATGTCCCGGTAACCGTGCCGCCGCTCACGTAGTTCGAGTTGCTGCTAGTGAACGTACCCGTCACCGGATAGCTGCCCGCATTGGTTTCGCTGGCCGGGCTGAAGCTCCAAAAACCGGTTACCGCCGCCCCACCCACCCCAGTCGCCGAGCCGGTGCAGGTGTGCGGACTGCCGTCGTAGATGACCTCAGTGCAGGACACATTCAGGGCCGGGGTGGCTTGGTCGATGTGCAGCGTACCGCTTGCGGCTCCAGTGTCGTGGTCCGGATCACCGCTGGTGAACGTGCCGGTTACCTGGTAGCTCCCCGCATTGATCTCACTGGCCGGATTGAAGCTCCAGGCGCCGTTCACCGCCGCCCCGCCCGCGCCCGCCGCCGAGCCTGTGCAGGAGTGGGGATCGCCATCGTAAGTATCTTCCACGCAGGTGACGCTCAAAATGGGCGCGGCCGGCAGGTACTCCCAGAGATCGTTGAGCAAGCCCCCTGTGCCGGTCAAGTCGTAACCGTCGCCGCCAAAAAGCCAGAGGTTGCTGCCGGCATCCGTCCAACTGACTGCAAACTCTCTGCTGCCGGGAACGTTTTCGGCGGCGTAGACGCCCAGCGTGCCGTACACTGCCGCGGCATAATAATCCCGATACGAATCCGTAAGACTCAGCGTGCTGCTTCCGCCCATCCAGCGCCACTGCCCGGTGGCGGGGCTGTACTCCCAAAGGTCGTCGAGATAGCCATTACTGCCGGCCGAGCCGTAGCCCGAGCCGCCAACGAGCCAGAGATTGCCGTCGGCATCGAGCCAACTGACTGCGCCCCATCTGCTGCCCGGAACGTTGCCTGCGGCATAGACGCCCTGCGTACCATAGTCCCCGGATTGATCAATCGTGCTGCTGCCGCCCATCCAGCGCCACTGTTGAGTGGACGGATTGTACTCCCAGAGGTCGTTGAGCAAGCCTCCGTTGCCGGCCGAGGCGTAACCGTAGCCACCAAGCAGCCAGAGATTGCTGCTGCCGCCGCTCCAACTGGCCGCGCCGCGTCTGCTGCCGGGAACGTTGCCGGCGGCGTAAACGCCCTGTGTACCATAGTTCCCGGATTGATCAATCGTGCTGCTGCCGCCCATCCAGCGCCACTGCCCGGTGGACGGGCTGTACTCCCAGAGATCGTTGTACGTGCCCACGGTTGTCGAACCGTAGCCAAGGCCACCAAGCAGCCAGAGATTGCCGTTGCCGTCTCTCCAACTGACTGCCTCCCCTCTGCCGCCGGGAATGTTGCCGGGAGCGTAGACGCCCTGCGTGCCGTACACCCCGGGTTGATTACCTGAACTGCTTCCCCCCATCCAGCGCCACTGTCCGAGGGACGGGCTGTACTCCCAGAAATCGTTGAGATACTCGCCGGACGAGTCGAGACCCCCGAAGAGCCAGAGATTGCCGCCGACGTCCGTCCAACCGACTGCAAGCTCTCTGCCACCCGGAGCGTTGTCGGCGTAGACGCCCTGCGTACCGTACACGCCGGGCTGGCCGCAGCCAGCGCAAGGCACGGTGCTGGTGCCGCCCATCCAGCGCCACAGCGCGATGGTCGGGTTGTACTCCCAGAGGTCGTCGAGATAGCCAAGAACGCCGGCCGAGTCGAAGCCCCAGCCGCCGAAGAGCCAGAAATTGCCGCTGGCGTCTCTCCAGCCAACCGCGTCAATTCTGCCCCCGGGAACGTTGCCGGTGGCAGAAACGCCCCGCGTGCCGTACACCCCGGGCTGAGTAACCGTGCTGCTGCCGCCCATCCAGCGCCACGCGCCCGTCTGCGCCGGCGCCCCCAAGGGCGCCGCCAGGCAGAGGCATAAAAACATGCCCACCAAGGCGGTTGTACGCCCCGCGAATCTAAAAGCGTTGGCGGGTGCAGGGAACGGCGAAAGGTGGTTGTGGAGCAGACTTGTGCGCATGATGGTCTTCCCCGCGATGCGGCGCGGTCTTTCCTTGAATTCCAACCTGGACTCCGTAAAGATGAGGCCGAGACTACTTACCGGTTCGAGGGAATGACCTTACTGATCATTCGACAAAGACACCGAACGTCCCCGATCCGGCGCAACTGCTTCAATTAATCAGCAGGGAATTCACCCGGAATTTAGCACCGCCGTCTCCGGCGGTCAACCTTAAATCTTCGCAAATCCAGCTATTTTGGGTTCATCGAGTCCCAAAACGGGATGTTTCCGGCACAAACCGGAATGATCCCCGCCGCGCGTTGCAGGAATCCGGTTAGAATTAGTCGCGCCCCGGCAGGGGCGCTGAGAAATCGCCTTTCAGGAAGAGTACGTGGAGTTTCTTCGTAAAAGCGGTATCGAATACGACGAGCGGTATCTCTGGTAGGCTGACGCTTCCAAGATATTCTCGCGCCGCTGTCGCGGCGCATCACCTCTTTTCGCAGATCCGGGGGTTACGGGCTGCGCTTACCACCCCCGGCCTTTCAATTACCCACAAATATGGGCTGTGTACGGAGAACGGTGGAAGGCGCGGGACTCGTGTCCCGGTGCGCCATCTGTCGCCCCTGCCGGGGCTTGACTCGTTTGTTGCTGGCAACCCCGGATTGCGGCCGCCAAGCGGCCTTCATCCGGGGCTAAATTCTCGTCGCGCCTACGGCGCTCGTGCTGTCGCAGCGGTGAAACTCGCACACCCCCTTGCGCTTGACGGTATCGACATCCTTCCAAACACCGAATCCCCGTATCCCTGCGGCACCGGTGTTGTGGGTGATTGAAAGACCCCCGGCTAGGGGCCCCGGCACCGCTCCACGGTGCCTTGGTGGCGGCGGACTCCGCCCACGGAATGAGCCGTAGAGGCTGCCGGGGTAAGGTTAACCCGGCAGCGGTGAAAGTCTGAACGTCAGTGCTTGCGAAAAAATTCGAGGATCGCTTGCGCCTGGGGGCGGGTGACGACGGCGGCGAGGGCGGCGCCATCGGCGTTCTTGACGGCCTGAACGGAGCCGAAGTGCTCCAGCAGGCGGCGCGTGGTTTGTTCGCCGATACCGGGGATTTCGCGGAGCGCGGCGCTACGGTCGCGCATCTGGCGGCGCTTGCGGTGGAAGGTGACGGCAAAGCGGTGGGCCTCGTCGCGAACCAACTGCACCAGATGCAGCACCGGGGAGTGACGATCGAGCACGATGGGATCGTCCTCCTGCCCGAGCACGTAGATGATTTCCTCGCGCTTGGCGATGGCAGCCAGCGGCTGGTTGGTAATTGCCAGAGATTCGAGGGCTTCGGCGGCGGCGTGGAGCTGGCCGAGCCCGCCATCAACCAGAACCAGGCTGGGGAAGGGCTGTTGCTCGTCGTGCAGGCGCTGGTAGCGGCGGGCGACTACTTCCCGCATCGCCGCGAAATCGTCCACGCCCGAGACGGTACGAATGATGAACTTGCGATAGCCGCTTTTCTTCATCTCGCCGTCTTCCCACACCACCATCGAAGCGACGGTTTCCGCGCCCTGGAGGTGGGAGATATCGAAACACTCGATGCGTTTAGGCGCCTCCGGCAAGGAAAGGGCATCCTGCAAGGCTTGGGCGATCATGCGCGCCGTGGGCTTCAACACCCGGAAACGCTGGTCGTAGGATTGCTTGGCGTTGCGGGCCGCCAGGTCAACCAGCGAGCGCTTTTCGCCGCGTTGCGGAATCACGATGTGAACATGGCGCCCGCGTAATTCGGCCAGCAACTGTTCCAGCGCCTCGCGGTCTTCAAAGTCCGCGGTCACATAGATGTTATGGGGCACGTACTGCTGGCCGAGGTAAATCTGCTTGAGCAGAGCCGAAAAGAACTCGCCGGGTGAAAACTCTTCTCCCATCTTCAGGCCGGGGATCTCTTCCCAGAAGAATTCCCGGCGGTCGAGCACGCGCCCGCCGCGCATGTGGAAGAGGTTGACGGCGAGCATCTGGTTGGCGAAGTGGTAGCCGAATACGTCGGCATCGTCGCCCTCGGCGGCGGCCATGCGCTGGCGCCCCCCCAGTTGTTCGACGGTGGCCATCAGGTCGCGGTACTTGGCCGCCAGTTCGAATTGTTCGGCATCGGCGGCGCGCTGCATGCGCTGCTGGAGCGAGCCGGTCAAATCGGCCGGCTTGCCTTCCAGCAGCAGCTTCACATCGCGCACGGCTTCGGCGTAGATTTCCGGCGTGGTCAGGGATTCGACGCACGGTCCCAGGCAGCGGCCGATGTAGTACTGGAGGCAGGGACGCGGATGGTAACGGCGCAAATCCACGTGGCAGGAGGGAACGAGAAAATGACGATGGATCAGGTCCACCACGCGATGCGCTAGGCTTGCCGGCAGATAAGGACCGAAGTACGCGCTGCCGTCTTTCTTCAACCGCCGGGTCACATAGACCCGGGGAAAGCGTTCCGCCAGGGTGAGCTTGATGTAGGGATACGTCTTATCGTCCCGCAGCAGAATGTTGAAGCGCGGCTGCTTCTGCTTGATCAGGTTGTTTTCCAGGGCCAGCGCTTCTTTTTCGTTGTCAACGACGATGTATTCGAGATCGGCTGCCTCGCGCAGCAGGGAGCCGGTCTTGGCGTCTTCCGCCGCGCCTTCCAGAAAGTAGGAACGCACCCGCGCCCGCAGGTTCTTGGCTTTGCCTACGTAAATGACCTTGCCTTCGGCGTTCTTGTAGAGGTAAACACCGGGCGAAGCGGGCAAAGTGCGGATTTTCTCGTGTAAATCCATTTGCTCAATTACCAGATTACTCAATTACTCAATCCGCGGCTGGATCAATCACTGGATTGCCCGGTTCCTTCGCCGGTGAAACCGACGAATACGGGCTCGGGCTGAAGGGCGATGCCGAAGCGGGCGTACACCGCGGCCTGGATTTGGTCTTTGAGGGCGAGCAGATCGGCGGCAGTGGCGCCGCCGTAGTTCACCAGGGCCAGCGCGTGTTTGGGGGAAATGCCGGCGGGACCGCGGCGGTATCCTTTGTGAAAGCCGGATTGTTCCACCAGCCAACCCGCGGGTATTTTGTATTGCGAGGCGAGAACCGGATAGCAGGGAATCGACAGGCCCAACTCATAGGCCCGCCGCTCAACTTCCGCATACTCATCGGGATTGAGTACCGGGTTTTTGAAGAAGGAGCCGGCACTGCGGCAGTCTTCCGCGCCTTTCACCAGCAGCATGCCTTTATCGAGCCGGATGCGGCGCACCGCTTCGGTGGTTTCGGCCAAACTCGGGACGCGGCTGCCGAAATGCCTTTTCAGATCGGCGTAGGCGATGCGCGCCGGGCCGCCGGGGGTAAGCGCGAAAGTTACGCGCAAGATGATATAACGGCCGCGTTCTCTGCCATTGAAGATGCTGCTGCGGTAACCGAATTCGCAGTGCGGCTTATCGAGCCATTCCGTTTCGCCGGTGACGGTATCCAGAACCTCAATCCGGAAGATGGTCTCGCTGACTTCCTGCCCATACGCGCCGACATTTTGCACCGGCGCGGCACCCACGGTCCCGGGAATTCCGCTGAGGCATTCCACGCCGGCGCAATTGCGCACCACCGCGTAACTCACGAACGTGTCCCAATCCTCGGCCGCCCCGGCGGTAAATAACAGCTTTTGGCCTCCGGGCTGTTCGGTTACGCCCAAAATGCCGGTCTTGAGCACCAGTCCGGGAAATCCCGCGTCGGCGGCCAACAGATTGCTGCCGCCACCGAGCACGAATAGCGGCAAAGGAGCGGCGGCCGCCCACGCGACGGCTTCGCGCACCTGCCCGGCGGTGGCGGCTTCGGCGAAATAACGGGCCGGGCCGCCTACACCCAGCGTCGTCAGAGGGGCCAGCGGAATGTTTTCCTGGATCAGCATTCACTCCCACTCGATGGTGCCGGGAGGTTTTGAAGTGGTGTCATAGACAACGCGGTTGATGCCCCGAACCTCGTTTACGATGCGGGTGGAAATGCGCTTCAAGACTTCCCATGGCAACTCGGCCACGTCGGCGGTCATGCCGTCATCGGAGTGCACGGCGCGGATGGCGCAGGTATAAGCGTAAGTCCGCTGGTCGCCCATCACGCCCACCGACATCACCGGCAGCAGCACGGCGAACGATTGCCACAGTTTGTTATAAAGGCCGACTTGCTTGATTTCACCTACTACAATTTCGTCGGCCGCCTGCAGCAGGGCGATGCGCTCTTCGGTCACTTCGCCCAGGATGCGCACCGCCAAGCCCGGTCCGGGAAAGGGCTGGCGCTGGAGGATTTCGTCCGGTATGCCGAGGTCGCGGCCGATGCGCCGCACCTCGTCCTTGAAGAGGTCCTTTAAGGGTTCGAGGAGCCGCAATTTCATCTGGTCGGGCAGGCCGCCGACGTTGTGATGGCTTTTGATGGTCTGGGAAGGGCCGCGCACCGAGCGGGACTCGATCACGTCCGGGTACAAGGTGCCCTGAACCAGAAAGGACACGGGGCCCGTTTCGCGGCCGATGCGCTGGGCTTCCTCTTCGAAAATGGCGATGAATTCTTTGCCGATGATGCGGCGTTTCTGCTCCGGCTCGGTGACGCCGGCGAGCTTGGCGAGAAAACGCCGGGCGGCATCCACGGCCACCAGGCGCAAGCCCAGATGATCGCGGAGGTTCTGCTGGACTTTTTGAAACTCGTCCTTGCGCAGCACCCCGTTATTCACGAAGACGCAGGTCAGCCGGCCGCCGATGGCGCGATGCACCAGGGTGGCGGCCACGCTGGAATCCACGCCGCCGGAAAGCGCGCAGATGGCGCGGTCCCCGGCGCCCACCGCCGCGCGCACCTCCGCCACGGCCGAGTCGATGAAACGCTGCGGAGTCCAGTCGGGCTTGGCGGAGCAGATGCCGAGAACAAAGTTGCGGAGAATCTGCGTGCCCAGCGGGGTATGGCGCACTTCGGGATGGAACTGGACCGCCCAGATGCGGCGTGCGGTGTTTTCTATGGCCGCCACCGCGCTGGCCGAACGGGCCAGCACGCTGAAGCCGGAAGGCAGCTCCAAGGCCTCGTCGCCGTGGGACATCCAGACGGAAGTCGTCTGAGGGATTCCCTGGAAGAGAAGGGAGGGCGCAGCCACCTCGATCTGCGCATGACCATATTCGCGGCGGGGCGCCGGCCGCACTTTTCCTCCGAGCTGATGAACGATGAACTGCAAGCCGTAGCAAATGCCGAGCACCGGGACGCCCAGCTCGAAGACCCGCGCGTCCGCGGGCGGGGCATCCGCGTCGTAGACGGAAGAGGGGCCGCCGGAGAGGATGATGCCGGCCGGCCGGCAGGCGCGGATCTCGTCCAGCGGCGCCGTGCAGGGCAGCACTACGGAAAACACGTTTTGCTCGCGGACCCGCCGCGCAATAAGCTGGGAATACTGCGCGCCGAAATCGAGGATAACGATGGAATCCGGCTCCAAATGATCGCTCCTGAGTCCTGGGCTTTGGTGCTTGGCAACTAGCTTATCAGGAACGTTTTTATCCCGCATTTTGCGTCCGGTGCAGACGCCATTTGCATCTAAACTAAGGCAGAACCAGGGCTATTTCCCCGGTGCGGGGGAACCTGCCGGCGCCGGGACCGCAAAAATCTTCCCGGCCGGCCGCAAGCCAAGGAGCAGGATTTGAATTCACTGAGCACGCCCTATAACCGCTCACTTCATTGTTTTGCCATATTCACCGCTTGTGCCACGCTGCTGCTGATTGTCACGGGCGCGATGGTGACCAGCAACGATGCGGGTTTGTCGGTGCCCGACTGGCCCACGTCGTTCGGTTCGCTTTACCGCATGCCGCCCATGACCGGGGGCGTGAAGTTCGAGCACGGACACCGCATGTTCGCCGAGTTCATCGGCCTGCTAACCATAGTTCTCGCCCTCTGGACCACGGGCGCCGACCGCCGGCCATGGATGCGCAAGTTGGGGGTGGCGGCGCTGGCGACGGTAATCATCCAGGGGATTCTGGGCGGCGCCACCGTGTTGAACGGATTGCCGCCGTGGATCTCCACGGCCCATGCGGCGGTAGGCCAAGCCTTCTTTTGCATTGCCGTAGCCATCGGACTGTTCGCCGGGCGGAAGTGGTCGGGCGAAGAACCGAAGTCCGCGCCCGACGCGCAGCGCCCGACGCTGACCAGTTTGGCCTGGTTGTCGTCTTGTGCAATCTACGTGCAGCTTATTCTGGGCGGAATGTTCCGGCACCACGGCATGAACCTGTTGCCTCACCTGCTCATGGCCGTGGTGGTGACGGTACTTACACTGTGGACGGTAACGCGGGTGCTTTCCCGGCACGGAGAGATTGGTCCGCTGCGGCACACGGCGCTGACCTTGCTGGCGCTGCTGGTTACCCAGTTGGCGCTGGGCGGGTTGGCGTATATGACGCGCGTGGTTTGGAATCCCAATGCCGAACGCCCGGCGGCTTTGCTGGTCGGCGCCACGGTGGCGCACGTGGCGGTGGGTGCATTGGTGCTGGCCCACGCGGTGATATTGGCCATCCAGTCTGGACGATATCTCGAGCCTCTCGCTAAGACGCCGAGGGCCATTGCCGCATGAGCAGCCCGGCGGCAACTCTGACGGATTTCCGCGGCAGCCTGGCGGCAAGCCTGCGGGACTACTCCGAGCTGGTGAAGGCGCGGGTCACGGCGCTGATTCTCATGACCACCTGGTGCGGCTACTATCTGGGTGCGGCGAGGACCGGCGCCAGTTCAGTCTCCTGGACTTTGGCGCACACCTTGGCCGGAGTGGGATTGGCGGCCGGAGGAACCGCCGCGCTGAATGAGGTCATGGAGCGCGATCTGGACGCGCGCATGCGCCGCACGGCCTCGCGTCCGCTGGTTACCGGGCGCATGAAAATGGGACACGGCGCGGCGCTGGGATTGCTTATGGTCCTGGGCGGAAGCCTGTATCTGGCGTGGGCGGCCAATGGGCTGACTGCGGCTTTGACCTTCGCTACCTCGGCCGTTTATCTGCTGGCTTACACTCCCATGAAGCGCGTTCATCCGGTGTGCACGTTCATCGGCGCCTTTCCCGGGGCGATGCCGCCGCTTCTGGGCTGGGCGGCGGCGCGCGGACGGCTGGATGCACCAGCCTTCGTCCTGTTTGGCATCGTGTTTTTTTGGCAGTTTCCCCACTTTCATTCCATAGCCTGGCTATACCGCGAGGACTACGCGCGCGCCGGCATTCGTATGCTGCCGGTAGTGGACGGCAGCGGACGCTCGACCAGCCGTGAAATTCTGGTGTGCCTGGGCGCTCTGCTGCTGACTACGGTGGCCGCCGGCGCTGCGGGGATTGCCGGAAGGATATATTTGACTGGGGCGCTGTTGCTGGGCGGCGGATTCTTTTGGGCGGGATGGCGTCTGGCCGCCGGCGCACCGCCGGCCTCAGGAGAGTCCCGGCGGCGGGCGCGGCATCTATTACAGGCGAGCGTGCTCTATCTTCCGCTCTTGCTGGCGTTGCTGATCTTGAACGCGACGGTGTCATAAGTGAGTGTGTCTTTAAGTTCCAGTTTGTCCGGTTCGGGGACCGAAGGTCCGGCTCATTTGGCGGTAGAGCCGGTTATCCGCATTGCGAACCTGCGTCACCGCTATGGGAACCGTCCGGCGCTGGAAGGTGTGTCTTTCGACGTTCTGCCGGCGGAGATTTTCGGACTGTTGGGACCGAACGGCAGCGGCAAGACCACCATCTTCCGCATTCTGTCCACGCTGATGCTGCCGGGGGGAGGAAGCGCTACGGTCCACGGCCGCGAGGTGGCGGACGACCCCAGCGGGGTGCGGCGGCAGATTGGCGTGGTTTTCCAGGCATCCAGCATCGATGTGAAACTTACGGCTGCCGAAAATTTGCGGCACGTCGGCCACCTTTACGGACTTCACGGCGCCGCCCTGGAGACGCGCATTGGCGCGATGCTGGGCCGCGTAGGCCTGCTGGAGCGCGCGCACGAGCGCGCCGAGACCTTTTCCGGCGGGATGCAGCGGCGCCTCGAACTGGCGAAGGGCCTGCTCCATCATCCTTCGGTGCTGCTGCTGGATGAACCCACCACCGGGCTTGACCCGGGCGCGCGCCGCGACCTGTGGCAATATCTGGCGTTGCTGCGCGATCAGGAGCGCGTAACCGTGCTGGTAACCACGCACTTGATGGAAGAGGCTGAGCGTTGCGATCGCCTGGCCATTCTCAACCGCGGCGCTCTGGTGGCTTTGGGAACGCCGGCGGAATTGAAGGGGGAGATCGGCGGCGACGTGATCCTGCTGGAAACGCGAAAGTCGCCGCAGGGGCTGGCGGAGAAGGTCTTCAATCGTTTCGGCCTGGCGCCGCAGGTGGTGGGCGGAAAAGTCCGTCTGGAAAAGGACCACGGCCATCGCTTTGTTGCTGAGGTGATGGAAGCGTTTCCCGGCGAGATCGAGTCGATTTCCGTCAGCCGGCCGAACCTGGAAGATGTATTCCTTCACCGCACCGGGCATCGTTTCTGGAACGAAGAGAGCGGCAACGGAGTTTCTTAGGCTGAAATATGGCGACGCCAGCAGAATCTTTCGTGACCATGCGGCCCCACGGCAATACGGGCTGGTTGCGGCCTGCGGTTTCGCTGTGGAGCCGCGAGGTGGTGCGCTTTTACCGGAACCGCGGGCGCGTAGCGGGCGTGATTCTTTCTCCGCTGCTTTTCTGGCTGGTGATCGGTTCGGGATTTGGCACGTCGTTTCGCGGCGCCGGCGGCAGCATGCACTACCTCGAGTATTTCTTTCCCGGCGCGCTGACCATGATCGTGCTCTTCACCTCGATTTTTGCCATGATGTCGGTGATCGAAGACCGCAAGGAGGGTTTTCTGCTTTCGGTGCTGGTGGCGCCCGTGCACCGCTCCGTAATCGTGCTCGGCAAGGTGCTGGGGGGCGCTACGCTGGCCACCGCGCAGGGCCTGATCTTTTTGTGTTTTACGCCGCTGTTGCGCGGCGCTCACCTGGGCCTGGACAATCTTTTTCCGGTGATCCTGACCGTGTTTCTGGTGGCCTTTTCCCTGACCGCGCTGGGCTTTGCCATTGCCTGGCCCATGGATTCTTCGCAGGCGTTTCATGCCATCGTGAACCTGTTCTTGATCCCTTTGTGGCTGGTTTCCGGCGCGCTGTTCCCGCTGGCCGGCGCTTCCGGATGGATGCGCGTGGTGATGCGCGCGAATCCGCTGACTTACGGCAATGAGGCCCTGCGCCAGTTGCTTTTTCCCGGCGCGGCTGCGCTGCTGCCGGCGCCGGCATCGCTGCTGATTCTGGGAACATTTGCCGCCACGATGTTTGCCCTGGCGTTGGCCATGGCGAGCCGCCGGAGAACGTAGGAAAGCTTCAAGGTTTGAAACCTTACGCACTATGAGTGTGCAGGCACTGCCCGCGATCAACGCCATCCTCAACGGACTGAGCGCCATTCTGATTATCACGGGCATCGTGCTGATACGGCGGGGACACCGCCGGGCGCATAAGCGGGTCATGCTGACGGCGGTAGCGGCTTCCGCGTTGTTCCTGTTTTGCTATCTCTGGTATCACGCGCGGGTGGGGGTGGTGCGCTTTGCCGGCCAGGGTTGGCCGCGGCCGGTGTATTTCTTCATCCTGACCACGCATACCATCCTGGCGGTGACGGTAGTGCCGCTGGTGCTGGTCACGGTAAGCCGCGCTCTGCGTGGCCGCTTTGCCCGCCACCGCGCCAGCGCGCGCTGGACCTACCCGGTGTGGCTGTATGTGTCGGTAACCGGCGTGGTGATTTACGTTATGCTATATCACCGGTTTGCCGCGTAGCGCTCAATCGGGAAACATCGACGCCGAAACCCCCGCCCTGCGGGCCTGCTCTTTGAGTTCGTCGAGCGCCTGGGAGGCGCCGGTAATTTGCTTTTGTTTGCTGGCGATCTCGTCCGCGTATTCCTGGCGCTTGGCGGCCCAATCTTGGGGATCGCGCAGAGCCCGCCCGGCGTCGGCATAATAATCGGCGGTCATCAGGTTAAACTCGCGCTGCAACACGTTGAGCTCCCGCTGCAACAACGTCAATTCGTTCTTCTTGGATTCATACTGAGCGCGATAGCGTTCATTGCGGCTGTCCAGCGAGGTTTCCGCTTCGTGGCCCTCTTTCTTGTCTGTCTCTTCATTCTTGGCGGCGTCCTGGGTGGGAGCTTTCTCTTTTTCCGCTAGCGCGTTCTTTTCCGGGCTGTTCTTTGCCTGCTCCACGCCCGCCTTGCTTTTCGCCGGCCGGGTGGAACTTTCCGCCTTGCCCGGATTGGCCGGAGCGTTTTCCGGCAAGCCGGTTACTGCGCCATTATTGAAATCGACCGGCTTAAGGTCTTCGTTGGTAAAGACCTTGGCAGGCTTCTTGCCGGCTTGGGCACGGTAGCGGCGTGCCACCTCGCCCAAAGATGGAGACTCTTGGGCAAGCACTGCCGGCAAAACCACTCCCGCTAACACCATGAGCGGCACTGCCCGCAAGAGCGCCCTTACCATACACACCCCCTCGGCGTTGACGAAATGCCCGCCTGCGGTCCTCGGCTTATTGGCTGCAAGTATTGTAAACCAGGCGGGAGACGAGCAAGCGTTACCGCCGGTTCAGTACTGAAGTGTGAAAGCCGATTTTGCGGTTCATGGCTTGCAGCCGGCAGCCAGAAAGGGCATAAGCGCATGGCGGCAAGCTGAAGCCTCTAACCTTGCGACTCAAAGATGAACCCAGTACCAGCGCAGGACCGGATCGGCGAGAAAGACCGAGATCAAGGCGGCGATCCCTAGAAATAAACCAAAAGGGACGGCATAATAGCGGACCAGCTTAGCGGAACTCCAGGCGCGCGCCGCCGCCCGGAAAGGTCTATGGCGGGCCTGGAGGCGCCGCCAGCGCTTCACCCAAACGTCCAGAAACAGGAACCCTCCGTAAAACGATCCCAGCAGCGAAGCCAGGAGAATCGTCAGCAGGGCGGCCTTGAGGCCAAGAAAGGCGCCGATCATGGCCGTCATCTTCACGTCGCCGGAGCCCATGCCTTCATGGCCGCGGAGGGCGCGGTACACCATCCCCGAGCCGAAAATAAAGGCCCCGCCGAAGATGGCGCCCAGCAGGGAATCGAGCACGGAGAGCAACGGTTCGCTAACGTGCGGCATCACCATTGGCGCCAGATACCACCCGGCAGAGCTCAGAGGAACGAACCCACTGAAGATGAAACCCGCCACGATGCCGGGCACGGTGAAGGCGTCCGGCAGCAGGCGATGCTCGGCGTCGGCAAAAATCAATCCGGCTATCAGAAAGCTAAAAACGCAAACCTTCAATGCCTCCAGGCTGAGACCGAAGTGCAAATAAGAAACGAGGAAGAGAGCGGCGGTCAGCAGTTCCACCGCCGTGTACCGGAAGCGGATGCGCCCGCCGCAATCGCGGCACCGGCCGCGCAACAGCAGCCAGCTCAAAACCGGAAGGTTATCGTACCAACGAATCGAGTGGCGGCAATTCGGGCAGAAAGAGCGCGGCGGCGACTGCACCGCCCGCCAGGCCCCAATGCCGTTCCCCAGGGACTGCCACCAGGGTTCCCCCGGCGCCTCTTCCGGCAACGCCAGCGGGATGCGATAGATGCACACGTTCAGAAAGCTGCCGAATGCCAGCCCGAATAAGAACGCGAACGCTGCCCACAGGGTGTTCACGGTAAGGCACGATTATACCTTTCGTCTTGCGTCTCCCGTCCCCTGGCGGAATGGCATTTCCTGCCGCCAGCCTTCCCGCACGGCCGGCCTGGAGCGGGAAAGACCCACCTGGCGGGAAGCGGGGCGCGCAGGGGAAAGATGACGGGAGACGGAGAACGGACGCCGAGCTGCGCATGGACTTCGGTAATGATTCATCCCCGGGTCCTCACGTTAGAATTCAAGAGCCGTCATCTGCGGAGGATGAAGCCGCAGCCGGGCGCGGCGCGATGCCAGCAGCCGCAACGCGGGGGGAAGATTTGCCTATGCGTTTGCCTGCGCGAATACCGATCCTGTACCTGATCCTGGGGATCATGGTGCTGGTCAGCGTGGTGCCCATGGGTTTCTACGCCAACTTCGTGGTGCAGAACAACCGCGAAGCCCTCAAAATCAACGAACAATTGCTGCAGAACGAGATCACCCGCTCCCTGCGCGAGGATATTGGACAGCGGCAGGCCCACCTCCACACCATGCTGGAGAACTTCACTAGCGCCGTGGAAGTGAACAGCGGAGGCAATCTGGCGGGTGACCGGGTGAACTCACCCGAGTTGCGTTCCCTGCTGGAAAAATTTGTGGCTTCTTCCAGCGATTTGCCCTATGCAACGCTCTTTAATCTCGAGTCGCGCGGTATTTCTGCCGGCCGCATACAGCCGGATGCCTTCATGGCCCGGGAACTGGAGCGCGCCTTTCAGGCGGCCCGCGAGGGACGCGCGTACAATGGGCAACCGCTTTCCATCGGTTCCGGAGATAAGGCCCGGACGCTGTTGTTGGTAAGCAGTCCCATTATGGCCAACGAACGCTTTGCCGGCATGACCGCCACGTTCGAAGACTTGCAATATCTGGTGGACCGGTTGCGCGCCGCCCGGCAGGGGGGCCTGGTGACGTACGTGGTGGACCGGCAGGGAAGGCTGGTAGCGGGCGCCAACCGGGAATTTGCCACCGGCCAGGACATGACCGGCCTGGAGATAGTGCGCAACTACGTCGAACAGGGCGGCCGCGTCCAGTTTGCTCCCACCATGGAATTCTCCGGCAGCGCCGGCAGCCGCAAGATGCGCATGCTGGGGACGTACTCAGTCGTTCCCACCCTGGGCTGGGCGGTGGTGGCGCAGAAATCGCTGGTGGACGCCTACCAGGCCGTCTATCACATGCAGCACCTCGCCTGGGAGGTGGCCATACTTTCCGTGCTGGTGAGTATGGTGATTTCCATCGGGGCGGCCCGCAGCATCACCAAGCCGCTGGACGTGCTTACGGGCACCAGCCAGGCCATCGCGCGCGGCGATTTTTCGCGCCGCGTGGAATTGAAAAGCCGCACCGAGATAGGTCAACTGGCGCAGACCTTTAACGTAATGACCGGAAGCTTGGAGGCCCTGGTGGACGATTTAAAACATGCCGCGGAAGAGAATCGCTCCTTGTTCTTGAGTTCCATCCAGATGCTGGCCGGGGCGGTGGACGAAAAGGATCCTTACACCCGCGGCCACTCGGACCGCGTCACCCGCTACTCGGTCATGCTGGCCCAGGAACTGGGCTTGGCGCCGGAAGAGGTCGAGAAAGTGCGAATGGCGGCGCAGCTCCACGACGTCGGCAAAATCGGGATTGAAGACCGCGTGCTGAAAAAGCCGGGCGCGCTCACGCCGGAGGAGTATGAAACCATGAAGGCGCACACCATCAAGGGCGCCAATATTCTACGCTCCGTGCGGCAATTGACGGAGGTGCTGCCGGGCATCGAGCTGCACCACGAATCCCTCGATGGACGCGGCTATCCCTATGGGCTCAAGAGCGAAGAAGTCCCTCTGTTGGCCCGGATTATCGGAGTTGCGGATACGTTCGACGCCATGACCACGGACCGGCCTTATCAGGCCGCGATGGACACGGAGTATGTGGTGCGGATCATCAATTCGCTGGCCCACACCAAGTTTGATCCCAAGGTAGTTCAGGCCCTTACGACCTTGTTCGAGCGCGGGGAGTTGGCGCCGCCGAAGGCCAGTCAGCCGGCGGAGCCGGTCCCTCCCCCGGCGGCGGCCGCGCAAAGCGCAGCCGGTTGTCTCTAAGGTTCGCTACGCGGAATCGGAATAGCGGGACCATGATGGGCGGGTCCCGCGCTCATGATATGCGGCGTGATCAGCAGCAGGAGCTCATCTTGATCGTGTTCATTGGTGCGGCTCGTGAGCACAGTGCCCAGCAAAGGCAGGTTGCCCACGCCGGGCATTCCCGAGAGGCTTAGCGATTCGTTGCGCGTCAGGGAGCTGGCGACTACCCCCGGCTCATCGTTCATCAAGTCAAACACACCCTTATAGGCGCGGTTGTTCAGCACCGGCACGCCGTTGACGGCATTAGCTCCCAGGGACTCAAGCTGCAACTCCAGGTCCAAGGTTACGCTGCCGCCGGCATGAATCATGGGTTTGGCCTTGATCGTCAAACCCAAATCTTCGAAGGAGAAAGAGGGGAAAGTCCCCAGGGTGAGGGCGGAATTGGCCGTAGAGCTGGAACCGCTGCCGAGTCCCAACTGAGAGAGAACACTGCTGCTGAGCAGGCTGCTAAGCTGCGAGGGCACGGCGCTCATCGCCGAGTAAGAGGCGTTCAACACGGGATAGCGCTCCCCGACGCGAAACGTGGCCGTGTCGCCCTGTCCGGCCTGCAGATGAGCGCTTTCCAGGGATTTTACCACCGAGTCACTGCGGGAAAAGTTGAGAGTGGCCGCGGGTATAGGGACGCCCATCAGCGAAATGCCGCCGCCAAACGTCGCCACCGGCTGGGAAAACAGCGAGCTCTGCTGTTGCAGTTGCGCCTCCAGGGCCGAGAGGGTGGAACTGTTGATCTGGCCGCCGGAACTGTTGATCTGACTGATCAAACTCTGAATGCTGTTGCCGCCCACGGCGGCCACGGCGGCTTGGGGGATATTGAACAGGCTGAACTGCAGCGGCATATTCACGCCCAACGTGTCCAACAGTTGCCGGCTGACTTCATAAACGTCCACGTCCAGCATGACCTGGGGCTTGCCCGCCCAAAGCGACTGCAAGAACTGCGTCGCGGCCTCAATCAGCGGCGCGGGGCCGCGCATGGTAACGGTTTGGGTGGCAGCCGCCTGGCTCAGCAGGTGCAGCTCGAACACCGTGCGCAGCAGGTTGACGATATCGCTCATTTCCTGCGGCGTGGAAACTTCCGGCAGGTAAAAGGTCCGCAGCACCCAGTGGTCGAGCTCTTTGTGCTTGGCCGCGGTGTCGGCGGCCACCAGAACCTCGTCAGGGGACACCGGCATCCAGTAGGTTTTGGTGACCAGCGCCACGGCGTTCATGGCCTGCGCAAAAGTGACGTGCGTAAGGTCCAGATTCACGAGCGCGACGTGAATGCCCTCATCCAGCGTGATCTTGATGCCAAAGGCTGTGCCAATCTGGGAGTAAGCGTTGCGCACGTCGCCGGTCAGTGCCAAATCCCGGTGTCCGGGCTTCGGGTGCAGACGCATCACCTCCTGGCTTGCTTCCGGCTCTACGAAAGAGAGTTGCGGCGAAACGCGCGCCCGCGTTAGCTGGCGCAACTGCTGCGTAGCGTACGGATTGCCCGGATCCAGTTCCAGGGCCTGGCGGAATTCGGCTGATGCTTCTATGGTGCGCTTCTCCACGGCCAGTTCGTCGCCGCGCTTGGTATGGTCGTGCACCAATTGTTGGCGCAAGATTTCCCGCGCTTCGGCGTAACGCACATCGCGCGGCACAAGCTGCGCGGCTTCCTCAAAATCTTTCAGCGTCTGCTCCGGGTCGGCTTTCCGGGATTCGACGCCATGCGTGAAGAGCTTGGCGGCCTTCTTGAAGTCGTGCTGGCCGACGCCGCACGCCCGGGCGCTCTCGCCTGCACAGAGCCCCGGAGGGGACTCTTTGCGTTCGTGCTTTTTCAGCTTCTGCTCGGGCTCTCCGGCGGGAGCTGAAACGCTAGAGACGGCCGGCGGCTGCGTCGCCGGTGGTGGCGGAGGGTTCTGAGCCGCCTTCTGCACCGCGCCCGGCGGCGAAGGCGGTAATTGTCCGGAAACAGCTCCAGCCTTCCGCGCAGGACCTGGGGGCAGGCCCGGAAGTGCATTGGGCGCTGCTTTCTGCACCACGCCCGGCGGTGGCGGCGCCTTAGGTGGCGGAGGTGGTCCGTAAGTCTGTGTGCTTGAAGGAGCGGCGCCCGCAGGCGCATTAGGCGCTGCTTTCTGCACCACGCCCGGCGGTGGCGGCGCCTTAGGTGGCGGAGGTGGTCCGTATGTCTGTGTGCTTGAAGGAGCGGCGCCCGGAGGCGCATTAGGCGCTGCTTTCTGCACCACGCCCGGCGGTGGCGGTATCTTAGGTGGCGGAGGTGGTCCGTAAGTCTGTGTACTCGGAGGAACGGCGCCTGGGGCGGGCTTGGGCGTAGCGGTCGCTTGACCGGCGCCGGTTCTAGCCGCGGGATTCTTCGTAGTTCCTGGCGTCGGAGCCGGCGCCGGAGTGGGTGTACTTGCCGCTGCGGGCGGAGGCGGCGCGTTCTGTGCCCATAGGGGCGATATGCAAAGACACACTCCCACGCCAATGGCCAGAAGCAGACGCATCACTCTCATTTTAGACGAGGAGCGCGCGCTTTCGAGAGCGAAATCCCTGCCGTGCCGGAAAACTCCGGGCACCGCTCGCCGCTCCCTTACGGTCGTGCGGCGGCCTCGGCGGGGAGAAGGACGATGCGCTCGATCTTCTGGGCGCGGCCGGTCTGGGGGTCGCACTCGATCAGAGTTGCGCACAGGCGAACGTTGCCTTGAGCCGGTTCAAAGCGCGCGGGCATCTGGGTCAGAAAGCGTTGCACGATAACACTGGTTTCTACGCCAATCACGCTGTCGTAAGGCCCGGTCATGCCCACGTCGGTCTGATAGGCGGTGCCTTGCGGGAGAATCCGCTCGTCCGCGGTGGGCACGTGCGTGTGGGTTCCCAGGACGGCCGTGACCCGTCCGTCCAGATACCACCCTAACGCCGATTTCTCCGAGGTAGCTTCGGCGTGCATGTCCACCAGAATTACCCGGGCCTTGATCCGCTCCAACAACTGGTCGGCAGTGCGAAACGGGTCGTCGATGCCGGGCATAAAAATGCGTCCTTGCAAGTTCATGACGGCGTAGGGAATGCCGCTGCGCGTCGTGCCCTCGTAGCTGCCCCAGCCGGGACTGCCCGCGGGATAGTTCGCCGGCCGGATCAATCGCCGCGCCGGGCTTCCGGAATTCCCGTCGGCCAAATTGAGATAGTCGATAATCTCGCGTTTGTCCCAAATATGATTGCCGCTGGTCACAACGTCGATGCCTAGATGGAGGAGTTCTTCGGTGATCTGGCCGGTAATGCCGAAACCAGCGGCGGCATTTTCGCCGTTGGCTATGACCAGGTCGATGGCGCGTTCCTGCACCAGTGGAGCGAGGCGGTCGCGCACGATGTGGCGCCCCGGCCGCCCAAAAATGTCGCCTACAAAGAGAATGCGCACGGCCTGTTCCTCGAGAACTACACTTTGATGCTAACAGAATACAAACAGGTCGTCGGTCGTCGGTCTTTGGTTGTTGGCCAGAAAGAACCGTAATTAGCAATTGGCTAGCAGCAGTAGCTAGCAGCTAGTAGCTGGGAGCCCGGGGGAAACAGGATTCCGCCGCTGCGGGGGCAGCGCTTTTCGTCCTGCGGAGCCCCGGGGAGGTTGATTCCGGGCCCATGGCTAATTGCCAGTTGCCAATTGCGGTTTCTTTATCTCTGCCGTCCGCAAAAAATCGTAGTCCCCCGAAGGACTCAATTTCACATCGCGGACGCGGCCGGTGTGAACCAGCACATTGTCGAGATACCACAGATTGATGTACGGCAAGTCCACCGCGACGATTTGCTGCACCTGGGCGTAGAGGCGGCGGCGCTCCTCCTGGTCCACCGCGCGCCGCGCCTGATCGATCAGCTCGTCCACTTTGGGGTTGGCGTAGTAGCCGCGATTGGCGCGGTGCGGCGGAAAACTGGCGGAGTGAAAGACATCTTCGAAAATGTCCGGGTCTTCATTGCCGCCGATCCAGCGCAGCGAGTAGAGCTGAAAGGCGCCTCTGCTCACGTCGGAATAAAAGGTGGCGAACTCAAACGAGCGAATGTCGAGCGCGATGCCCACCCTACGGAGTTGTTGCTGCAGCACCGCCGCCAGCAGCCGGGTGGATTCCTCCGTGGAAGTCTTCATGGTCAAGCGGAAGCGAATGCCGCCGCGCTCCGGGTATCCGGCCGCATCGAGGAGCTGGCGGGCGCGCTGCGGATTGTAATCGTAGGTGCGCACATTGGCGTCGTACGCCCAATGTTGGGGAGGCAGGACGCCGGCCGCCGGCCGCGCCAGATCGCGCAGCAGGTAATGAATGATGGACTGACGGTCGATGGCGTAAGCCAGCGCCTGCCGCACGCGCACGTCGCGGAGAATAGGATCGCGCAGGTTCATCGCCAGATAGGTGTAAATGGTTCCGGGCGCGGTCTCGATCTTAAGGGAACGATCGTTGCGCAGAGCGGCGATCAGGTCGGCGGTGAGCGCGTTGATGGCGATATCGGCGCTGCCTTTGCGCAGCTCCAGCGCGCGGGTGGTGACGTCGGGCACTACGGCAAAACGGACGCGGGCGAGCCGCGGCTTCTCACCCCAATAGCCGTCATTGCGTTCGACCATCACTTCTTTGTCCGGTTCCTGGCTGACCAGCCGGAAGGGGCCGGAGCCGATGGGGTGGCGGCCGAAATCCGCTCCGCTGCCGTAAGGCACAATTCCCAGGGCGGGGCCGGAAAGGTTCCATAACAGTTCGGCGTCCGGCTCCTTCAGGCGCAGGACCACCGTAAAGTCGCCGGGAGCCTCCACGCGCTCCACGAAACGGTAGGCGCCGGCCTTCGGCGTGCGCACGGCGCCGTTGAGTATGGAATCGATGGTCCATTGGACGTCGCGCGCCCGCAGCGGGCGGCCGTCGTGAAAGCGAACGTCCCGGCGCAAGTGAAAGACGTAAGTCAAGGGACCGGAAAGCTCCCAGCGCTCCGCCAGACAGGGACGAAGGTCAAAATGCTCATCCCGGCTAAGCAGGGAGTCGAACAGCAACGCGTTAATGCGTTCCGACTGCGCGTCCATGCCCACGCGCGGGTCCAGGTTCGTGGGGCTGTCCTCGATGATCATTACCAGGGTGTCCGGTGAAGGCGGGGGGGAGCAGGAGGACAAAAGAAAAAGGCAAGGGACGAGGAGAAGAAAAAAGGGGATGGAGTTGCAAAGAGGGATTCTCACGGCAGCGAAATCTTTCCCAGTATAGCGGGGCAGCGGGCGCCGGTGGCGGAGGGAACATTTCCGGGCTGCCGGCGCCACGTCTGATAGGCCAGGACGGCAAAGGCCACGGCTTCCTTCGCCTCCGCGGGCAGACCGAAATCTTCGGAAGTGCGCACGCGCAGCCGGAAGGGCGCTAATTCGGCGGCAATCATCTCCATCAGTGTGGCGTTCCTCGTGCCGCCGCCGGAGACAATGAAGTCGCGAAAAATCATCCTTCCCGGCTGCGGCTCTTCCGCAGGAAAAAGCTTTTGAAGCAGCCGGACCGCTTCCCGGATCGAGCGCGCCGTCAACAAAGTCGCCGTGGCCACAACGTCTTCCTTGCGGGCGCGGCCGCAACGGCGGAGGAAATGCGCAGCAAACTCGCGTCCGAACTCCTCGCGGCCGGCGGTGCGCGGCGGCTTGCGCCGGAAGAAGCTCATCCGCAAGAATTCGGACACCAAGGATTCCATAGCTACACCGCGCGCGGCAATGCGCCCGCCGCGGTCGTAGGGGCGGCCGAAAAGATGCCCGGTGAGCGCATCGATCACCATGTTTCCCGGGCCGGTGTCGAAGGCTGCCAGTTGTTCCGGCTGGGCGCGTGGAGGAATGGCCGTAAGGTTCCCGATCCCACCCAAATTCTGCACGATGCGCCCGCGGCGGCGATGCCGGTAGAGGAGGTAGTCGAGAAAGGGCGCCAGCGGCGCGCCCTTGCCGCCGGCGGCCATGTCGGCGGGACGGAAGTCCGCAACTACGGGAACGCCGCAACGCGCGGCGATGATTGCGGGTTCCCCGATCTGCCAGGTGACTGCCAGCTTGTGGCCCAGATAGGGCGCGGCTTCGCCCTGATGGTAAATGGTTTGGCCGTGACACCCCACCAGTTCGCAGTTGGCGCCGGCGCGGCGTTGTGCCTCCAGCACCGCTTTGGCGTAAAGCTCACCCAGCAGGAAGTTAAGCCGCGCCAGATCGGCGGTCCGGGCTTTCGCATTCATCACCTGAAGCAGCGCCCGGCGCACGGAAACGGGATAGGCGAAGTGTTCATGGGCCAGCAACTGCAGCCGGGTGTGGAAGCCACGCCCCAGCAGCCGCACCAAGGCAACGTCGATGCCGTCCGCCGAAGTGCCGCTCATGATGCCGCCTACAATCAAAAATTTCCTCCCGCAGGAAAATTGAGTAATCGCGTAATTGCACAAAACGCTCGCCGGGATTTTTCAATTACCCAATGACTCACGTACCCGATTGCTCAATTCCCATAACTCCCGGCGAAGCCTGTTGACTGCCGCCCGGGTGGGGGCTGGCCGGCGATGCTTCAAAGCCGGGGATCTCTGCTTGAGAGCCAACACGCGGCCCGCCGCTTGCGCCACTCGCGCAGCAAAGCGGCGGTCACATTCGGCGGCTTTCAGGACTGCTTCATGTGCATCCCAAGCATTTTGTTGTTCGTGACATACGAGAAAAAGATCAGAACCAGCTTTAAGGGTGGCCAGGGCCGCCTGGCCCACCGAAAGCACAGTCTGAATGCCGCCCATTTCGAGGTCGTCGGAGACGATGAGTCCGCGATAGCCGATCTTCTTGCGCAGGATACCGGTAATCCACTTCCTGGCGATTGAGGCCGGCGTTTTCTCCTTAGTGACGGCGGCGTATAAAGCGTGGGCGACCATGACGAATGACATTTGCCGGTGCAGGGCGCGATACGGGTACAGGTCTTCTTCCCAGAGTTTCTTCCAGGGCTTATCGACGGCGGCGAGTTCGTGGTGGGTATCAAGATTGGCTTCGCCCAAGCCGGGGAAGTGTTTGCCGCAACCGAGTATGTGGGCGCCGCTCAGGCCCCGCAGGAATTCGCGGGCGTAGTTGACCGCCAGTTTCGGGTCGGCGGAAGCCGTGCGCGAGGTCAGCACCGGGCGCGAGGCAGGAAATCCCAAGTCCACGACCGGCGCGAAATCGACGTTAAACCCGAGGGCGCAGCATTCCTGCCCGATTACCCGGCCATGTTGCCGGAAGAGCGAAGGGATGCGGCTGGCGGCGACTTCGGCGGCGCTGGGCGCGGGCGCGATGACGTTGCGCAGGCGGTCCACCGTGCCGCCTTCCATGTCCACGCACAGGAACATGGGCGTGGAAACGCATTTTTGGCATTCACGCAATAGCTCCCAGGTTTGCCGCGGCTCCTGGAGGTTGCGCGCAAACAAGATGACACCCGCCGGCTGCAGCGTCTGCAGCAGCGCGCGCAAGTTGGCGGAAACTTCTATGCCATCGAAACCCAGGATAAGGGTTTGACCGGCGAGAGTACGGAGATCGAATTCGGAACGCTTAGCCATTCGAGTTACGGATCAACACGGATTATAGCCGGAAACCAACGGCCGCCAATTTCCGCGGACCCGGGCAGATTTGTCTCGCGCCGCTGTCGCGGCGCATGGGTTGCTTCAGGCTTTCCCGGCGGTTGCGGCTGCAAAAGGCGCAGCCCTGCACCCGCGGCTGGGATTCTCCCGCCGCCTCGCGTTGAACTTCCTATCCCAACTGCTCTTTTAATTCGTAGAGCAGATTCAGTGCCTCGATGGGCGTGAGGCTATTGAGGTCGGCCTCGCGCAGGCGGTCGACCACGGACTGCGATAAGGGCGTAAACATGGTGAGCTGCACGCGGGCCGGCGCGGGGGACAGCTCATCATGAGCCACATGGCCGGTAAGCTCGTGCTCGGCCGATTCATGTTCTTTCAGGACTTCGCGCGCCCGCGCCACTACTTCCGGGGGCAGGCCGGCGAGTTTGGCCACTTCAATGCCGTAGCTGCGGTCGGCGGCGCCGGGCTCGACCTTGCGCAGAAAAACTATGCCGCCGCCGCTCTCCTTGACCGAAACATGATAGTTCTTCACTCCGGTCAACTGCTCGGCCAGCTCCGTCAGCTCGTGATAATGGGTGGCGAAAAGCGTTTTGGCGCGGGTGCGGGCGTGCAGATATTCGATGGCCGCCCAGGCGATAGCCAAGCCGTCGTAAGTGGCGGTGCCCCGGCCGACCTCGTCGAGCAACACCAGGGAGCGGGGGGTGGCAGTGTTGAGGATGGCGGAGGTCTCGGTCATCTCGACCATGAACGTGGAGCGGCCGCGGGCCAGGTTGTCGCTGGCGCCGATGCGGGTGAAGATGCGGTCCACCACGCCCAGGCGCAGTTTGCGCGCCGGGACAAACGATCCCATTTGCGCCATGATCACCAGCAGCGCCGCTTGCCGCAGATAGGTGGACTTGCCGCCCATATTGGGTCCGGTGAGCACCATAATGGCGTGCGTGGTGGAATTCAGGTACAAATCGTTAGGCACGAAGCGCTCGGCCGAGCCGGTAAGTTCCGGCAACTCGACTACGGGATGACGCCCGCCCACCAGCTCGATATCGCCGCTGGCGTCGAATTCCGGGCGGCAATAATTGCGCACGGCGGCGTGATGGGCAAAGCCGGCCAGGACGTCAGCCTGGGCCAGGGCCACGCAAGTCTGGCGGACGCGGCGCGCTTCGGCGGCTATGGCGGCGCGCAGCTCGGCGAAGATGCGCCGCTCGATTTCGGCGATCTTTTCCTGTGCATCCAGAATCTTGCTCTCGTACTCCTTCAGTTCCGGCGTGACGAAGCGTTCGGCGTTCACCAGGGTTTGCTTGCGCTCGTAGCCGGCGGGGACGAGATGGAGATTGGCCTTGGAGATTTCCAGGTAATAGCCGAATACGCTGTTGAACCGCACTTTGAGCGAATTGATGCCGGTGCGCCGGCGCTCGCGCTCCTCCACCTGCGCCAGATACTGCTTGGAGTTGTGGCTCAGCGCGCGCAATTCGTCGAGCGCGGGGTCCTGGCCGGGGCAAATCACGCCGCCCTCGGCAAAGGTCAGAGGCGGCTCGGGAACGATGGTCTGCTCGATGCGCCCGCTCAGGTCGCGCAGCTCGTCGATGGCGCCATGCAGCTCCTCGAGCCGGCTTGATTCCGGTGTGCACCGCCCCAGGCTGGCGCGAATGCCGGGCAACTTGCGCAGCGAAGCGGCCAGCGCCAGCACGTCGCGCGGGTTGGCCGTTTCCAGCGTGACGCGGCTGAGCAGGCGCTCGACGTCGAGCACGCCTTCCATGCTGCGGCGCAGGTCTTCGCGGGGAATCATGTTCTTAAGCAGCGCCTCGACTGCATCCAGCCGCCGGCCGATTTCTTCGGTTTCCAAGCATGGCCGCAACATCCAGGCGCGCAACAGGCGCTTGCCCATGGGCGTGACCGTGGCCTCGAGGGCGCGGAAAAGGGTCACGCCTTCGCTGCTGCCGGCAAATAGAGGTTCCAGCAGCTCGAGATTGCGCACCGTGACCGCGTCCAGCACCAGGGAATCCTGGCGTTCGTAGAAGCCGATGCGGTCCACGTGATCCAGGGTGCCGCGCTGGGTGGCACGGACATAATGCAGGATGGCGCCCGCGGCGCAAGCGGCGGCGGTCCTGCCGGCCAGCCCGAAGCCTTCCAGCGAGAGCACGCCAAAGTGGTTCTCCAACTGCGGCAAGGCATAGTCGGGAGCGAAAGCCCAATCGTCCAGCGGAGTTTCCGCCCAGGTGGCGGCGTTGGGCCCGGCCGAGGGCGCCTGACCTGCAAACAAGGGCGCAGAGGAAGCGAACAGCACCTCGCGCGGACGCAACTGCTCCAGTTCCTCCAGGACGCGCCGCTCGGCGTCCTTGCCCTGAAACTCGGTGGCGCGAAATTCCCCGGTGGAAAGGTCCAGCGCGGCAAAACCGGCGGTGGGCGCGGCGTCGCGGTCGAGCCGGGCCACGGCCGCGAGAAAATTATTCTCCCCGGAATTCAGCGAGCCGTCGGCCATGGTGCCCGGGGTCATGACCCGCGTGACTTCACGCCGCACCAGCTTCTTGGCCAGTTTGGGGTCCTCCATCTGGTCGCAGATGGCGACTTTATAGCCTTTGCGAATCAGCTTGGAGATGTAACCCTCCGCCGCGTGATAGGGCACGCCGCACATGGGTACGGCAACGCCCTTTTCTTTATTGCGCGAGGTCAGGGTGATTTGCAGTTCCCGGGCGGCGGTGACGGCGTCATCGAAGAACAGCTCGTAGAAATCTCCCAGGCGGAACAAGAGCAGGGAACTCGGGTGCTCCTTCTTTATGGCGGCGTACTGGCGCATTAGCGGCGTGGAAGCATCGGTCATGGGAGGCTGGGGCGGATTATAAACGTTCTACGTTCCCTGTTTCACGCCGCCGGCGAGCCGGGTGCCGCTCCCTCCGCAAAGCGCGTTTCCTGTTGGCGGAAAGAGCGGCAATGAGCTTGAAACTTGCGCCTGAAAGCTGGAAACTAGCAAAATGGAGTTGCGCAAGGATCCGATTACGTTCTCTTGGGTAATTACCGGCGATGACGCTCCCAGCGCTCCCCGGGAAGAGTCTTTCTGCCGGTACTGTCCGGACTCGCCTCAGACCTCGCAAGTGCTTTCCAGCATGCCACCGGTCGATGGCGGTCCCTGGTCGGCGCGGGCGGTGGTACATCCTTCGCCGCTGTACCGCGTGGAAGGCGAAGCGCAGCGGAAAGGCGACGGCATCTACGACAAGATGCGTCCGGTGGGCGCCCATGAAGTGCTGGTGGAAAGCCCGCACCATGACCGGCACTTGTGGAACGCCAAGGACATAGCGATCGAGCAGTTCCTGTTGCTGACGGCGCAACGCGCCGTGGACCTGCGGGGCGATCAGCGCATCCAGTACGTGAGCGTGTTCAAGGACTATGGCGCGGCGGCCGGCCAGGAATTCGCTCATCCCACCTCCCAGTTGGTGGCCACCACCTATGTTCCGCGGCGCGTGCTGTACGAGTTGCGGGCGGCGCACGAATACTTTTTGCGCAAAGACCGCTGTGTCTTTTGCGACATTATCGCCCAGGAAGAGCGGCAAGCCGTGCGCCTGATCGAAGTGCGCGGCGACTACGTTGCGCTTTGCCCGTTTGCGCCGCGCGTGCCCTTTGAGACGTGGATACTCTCCCGCCTGCACGATGCGCGGTTCGAGCGGCCCATTGTGCCCAGGGCGGGCGCGGGGTTGCGCGATCTGGCCGTCCTGCTGCGCCGCACCTTGAATCGCATTCGCGCCGTTTCCGACGGGTTTCACCTGGTGGTGCACACCGCCCCCAATGCCCTCCGGCTCAGCGAGCGACGGGGCAACTCGGAAACGATCGACGAAGAGTACCATTGGCACATCGAGGTCGTGCCTATTGTGACCAGCAAGGTCAGGTCCTATACCGTCAAAGAGGTGTACTACACGCCCATTTCTCCGGAAACCGCGGCCGCCCGCCTGCGGTCCGCCGCGCCGGAATAGGGTTAAGGCGCTTCACCTCAGAGGACGCAAGGAGGATTTCAAATTTGAAATTTGTAATTTGTAATTGGCGACGGCAAGGACGATTGTGACGGCGGCGGACAGCATCAACTCACAAATTACAAATCTGAAATTTGAAATTCCTGCGCCTCGGGCCGGTTTTCTCTTTGCGCTTTTGCTTTTGGGCTACTGCGCCTGGGTACTCTCCTTGCCCGTGTTTCCCAGCCAGGACGGGCCCGCCCATCTGTATTTCGCGGACGTGCTGGCGCAGCTTCTTGGCCATCGTCCGGTGTTCAGCCAGCAGTACGAGATCACCCATCTGGTTCCTCCGTACGCATTGCAGAACTATTCTCTGGCGCTGCTGCTGCGCTGGTTGCCACCGCCGCTGGCCGAGGAGGTGATGGTCTGTGTCTGCGTTTTGCTTGGCGGCTATGGCTTTCGCTGCTTCGCTAACCGGCTGGGGCCGGCGGGCGATCTGATGGCCCTGCTCGCTTTGCCCTTCCTTCTGAACGTCTATCTTTTTCTTGGTTTCTACAACTACTGCATGGCGGTGGGGCTGGCTTTCTGGGCGATGGGAACTTGGCTGCGGAGAGGAACGTTTCCATGGCGGCGGCGTGTCCTGTTTCTCCTGCTGGTGCTACTGACCATGCTGGCGCATCCGGTGCCGGTGCTGATCGTGCTTGCCTTCTGCGGCGCCACCCTGGTTTTAGCGGCGCTCGGGCGGAAGCGATGGGAACACGCCCCGGAACTCGGGGCTACGGGATTTGCCGATGTCTTGACCCTGGGAGTGGCCGGCGCTTCGTTGATCTACATAAGCCGTTTCGTGGACCGCTCGACAATTTCTCCCCTCGGCGGAATGTTAGCCGCTCTGCGTCACGGAGACCTGGCCTGGGCGCGGTTGTTTTTGTTCCTGCGGATGTTCATCGTTTCCCCGGTCACGTCGCCGGCTTACCGCTATTTCCTGCTTGCCCTGCTGCTGCTGATCCTGGCGGCGGCGTGGTGGCGGAACGGAAAAGAGTTTGTCCGGCGGTATTTTACGGCGGCGCAACTCAGCTTGGGCGGGGGCCTGCTGCTGGCTGTCCTGCTGCCGTTGCTGCCCAGCGTGGTCAATGGCTCCGGCTTCCTGTTCGCGGACCGTTTGACGATCGTTTCTGTGTTGCTGATGATCGCGGCCGGGGCGCGCGTGGACCTGGGTTCTCGAAGCCGCATTGCCGGTGCTGCCGGCGCGGCTTGCGGCGTCGCCGCATTAGTGGCGCTGGAGATAGTGCTGGGGCCGGTCGCCCGCTTTCTGGCCTTGCCGGCCCACCCGGCCGCGGCGCCCGGAGAAGGCACGTGGATTGTGAACGCCATGAACCTGCCGGCCGGTCTTATGTTCAATCCGTGCACTACCGCCGGCGCCCGCATTCTCCAGCAGGAACAGCGCGCCTGGCTCAATAACCCGCCCTGGCTTGGTCTCTCGATTACTATGTTGCGGGCAAAGGGCCCGGCAGCCGATTTTCGCCGGCGCATGCAGGACGACCGTGACCTTGCCATTATTGTGGTCCACTGCGGCGGTTCCGATGATGGCATGACCGATAAATTACAGGCCCGGTTTCCCGGACGGTGGAATCTCTCGAAAGAGCGGTGGGCAAATATTTTGAGGCCCGCGCGGGAGTGAACGGATTGGAATTGGGTAATTGAAAATGGGTGTTCCATGGCCATTCGCCGCATGAAGACTTATACCGCGCAGAACGGCTACGTGTATCAGTACTATTTCGTCGGGCAGCGGGCAGCGCTGGCTGGTGATCCCTGCGCGCCGGCCATCGAGTACATCTTTGATGTGACCTTGGATCGCGGCACCATTTATGCCATCAGCGTATTCCTGCGCGCCGCCGCCGTGGAGACATGGATGCGCGCACACGAAAGGCCGCTGACCCAGGCGGAACAGTATGCGGCCGCCAAGCTTCGGCTGCTCCACGGCCTGGAAGAAATGGAGAGCCTGGCGGCAAGTGAACGGCGCCTGACGCTCGATCCGGAAAACATCGAGGAGTTGCTGGCGGGGTTGAATCTGTGATGGCGGGGTTATCCCGCAGGCCGCCATCGCGCCCCGGGGAGGAATCCAGACCTTTCCGCTTCCAGCGTACCGGCGTCCTGTTCTGACACAAATCAGGATTTCTTCGAATTGCTGCGGCCGGATAACTTTTTCCCCATGTAAAATATACTTGACATCATCTTCATAGTCAAGTATGCTTTACATTAGAATCGTTCAGCCCAGTGGAGGTTTAGATGACGAACGAAAGTTGCCTGGCGGACAAGTCCACAGTACAACCGTTGCGAAGATTGGCGCTGGACTCTTGCATTGCGTTTGGTCTTTATGCGGTCGTATTGGCGGCCACGATCTGGTACTTGAAGCGGGTCCATCCCGCCGCGCCCGGCAAGTACCTTATTGCCGCCCTGCCAATACTTCCGGCTTTGCTCATTCCCCGGGCCTTGATTCGGTATTTCCGGAATCTGGACGAATTGCAGCAGAAGATTCGTCTCGAGGCGCTGGCGTTTGCGTTTACGGGTACGGCGATCCTGACGTTCGGGTACGGTTTTCTGGAGGGTGTTGGCTTGCAGCATTTGAGCTGGATTCATGTCTGGCCAGTGATGGCGGCCTGCTGGGTCATCGGCGAGGTGAAAGCCACCAGACATTACCGGTGATGCAGAGGAATCGACGGGCAGCACCGGCAGAGGAGAAACGGGCATGGACACAACTGAAACAAAGAAGGCGAAACGCAGGCTCTGGATAGAACTTGCGGTCGCGTATTTCGTCTTCCTCGGCGCTTTGTATGGATGCACGCTATGGTTCCTACGGGCAAAACCGGGCGCGCCCTGGAAATACCTGATTGGCGCTGTGCCCGTGGTTTGGCTGGCGTGTGTCAGCGGATCCATGACTCGCTTTATCCGGTGCCTGGACGAGTTGAAACAGAAGATCGCGCTTGACACTTTGGCTTTTGCCTTCGCCGGAACATTAATCCTGACCTTCGCATACGGCTTCCTGGAGAATTTCGGAGTGCCGCGATTGAGCTGGATTCATGTCCCGCTGGTTATGGCGGCGTGCGTAATAGCCGGTTCTATCATCGCGAAGGCGAGGTACCGGTGAAAAACAAAGTGCGGGAATTTCGGCTGGACCAGAAATGGTCGCAGGCGGAACTGGCGGAATACCTGAAGGTCTCGCGCCAAACCGTGAATGCCATCGAAACGGAGCGATACGATCCCAGTCTGCCCTTGGCCTTCAAGATTGCCCGCCTGTTCAAAGTCCGCATTGAGCAGATCTTCGAAGACTGAAAGCAACCAGGATTGCAGGCCTGCGGGGTCAACTGTCCGGGCTCTCCACATGCGGCTCCCGGGCAAACAAAATTTCCGAGGCGAGCAAGAGAGCGCCTGCGACGATAGCGCTGTCGGCGACGTTGAAGGCGGGCCAATGGTACTTCCCCAAGTAGAAATACAGGAAATCCACCACATGGTGTTCGATCAGCCGGTCCCACAGGTTTCCCACCGCGCCCCCCAGGATCAACGACAGGCCAATGCCGGCCGCGCTGAAAGGCTGGCGGTTCTTCCATAACAAGGCGGTCACCACCACCAGCGCCAGCACCGAGAACATTACCAGGACGGCGATCTTCCAGCTTCCGGCGGCGCTGTCGAACAAACCAAAAGCCGCGCCGCGGTTTTGCACGTGGGTCAGACTGAAGAAACCGGGGATTACCACAATACTGTCGTGCAGAGCGATCTGGGCAGCCACCAGCCATTTGGCCATGCGGTCCACCACCACGATCGACAGGGCGATTAGGAAGTTGTACTTGCGCATTCTATTTCCTGCAACACCGCGCTACAGCGCTCGCACACCGTCGGGTACGTTTTATTCTCGCCGACGTGGGGGGAATAATTCCAGCAGCGCTCGCATTTGCTGCCGTCCGCTTTGCCGACCTGCGCGCTGAGTGTAGCGCCCTCCGGCGGCTGGCCTGGTTCCACCGTCACCTGAGAGACGATGAACAACGCCCGCAGTTGTCCGGCGTTGCGCTGCAGGACGGAGTATACCGGGCCCGCGGCGGCGAGTTTAACCTGGGCTTCCAGGCCGCTGCCGATCAGCTTATTCTGCCGGGCGTCCTCCAGGGCTTTCAAGACTTCGGGGCGCAGCGCCAGCAGCGTCTCCCAATCCGCTTTTTGCTCGGCGGAAATGGAGATGGCAAACTGCCTCTCGGCGGGGAACTCGGCCAGATGCACGCTATCCGGCCGGCCATCCACCTTGGGCAGATGGCGCCAGACTTCTTCGGCGGTAAAGCTCATAATGGGCGCCAACAGCCGGACCAATACCTCCCCAATCAGCCAGATGGCGCTTTGGGCGGAGCGCCGCGCCCGCGACCGGGGAGCGGCGGTGTAGAGCCGGTCCTTCAAAATGTCGAAGTATATGGCGCTCAGGTCCACCACGCAGAACTGATTCACGCGCTGATAAATTTTGTGAAATTCAAAAGCTTCATACCATTGCCGCACCTGCGCGGCCAGTTCCCAGGTCTGGCTGAGCACGTATTGGTCCAGTGCTTCCATTTCCCCGAACGGGACCATGTCGCGGGGCGGCCTGAAGCCGTGCAGATTGCCAAGAATATAACGGAAAGTATTGCGCACTTTGCGGTAATTCTCGCCAATGCGCTGCATCAGCTCTTCCGAGCCATGCACGTCTTCGCGGAAATCCACGGAAGCGGCCCACAGACGCACAATTTCGGCGCCCATGCGGCTGGCCACGTCCACCGGGTCTACCACGTTGCCCAGGGACTTGGATTGCGGGCGCCCTTGCGCGTCGAGGGTCCAGCCGTGGGTGGCCACGCCCTTATAGGGCGCCCGGCCGCGCCAGCCTACCGCACAGAGCAGGGAAGAGTGGAACCAGCCCCGATGCTGGTCGCCGCCTTCCAGATACAAATCCGCCGGCCAGGGCAGGCCATCTTCCTGGCCCAGCACGGCGGCGTGGCTGGAGCCGGATTCGAACCAGACGTCGATGATGTCCGTTTCCTTGTGAAACTTCGCCTCCCGGCAATGCGGGCAGGTAGTTCCGGCGGGCATGATCTTTTCCGGCTCGTGCGTGTACCACGCATCCGCGCCCTCGCGCCGGAACAAATCCACTACCGCTTGATGGACCGCCGGATCCTGGAGCGGCTTCCCACAGCCCGCGCAGAAAAATACGGCGATCGGCACGCCCCAAATGCGTTGCCGCGAAATGCACCAGTCGGGCCGGGTCGCGATCATATTGGAAATGCGTTCTTCACCCCAGGCCGGGTCCCATTTCACTTTTTGAATTTCCTGCAAGGCCCGGCTGCGCAACGTGCCTGCGGGCTTGCCGTCTGCGTCTTTCATCTCCGCTTCCATGGAGATGAACCATTGTTCGGTAGCCCGGAAGATCACCGGATTGTGGCAGCGCCAGCAATGCGGATAGGAGTGTTCGATCATTTCGTGGCGCAAGAGAACTCCGCGGCGGCGCAGCAACTCCACAATCGCCGGATTGGCCTGGAAAACCGTCAGGCCATCGTATTCCGGAAGACCGTGGCGCAGGTGGCCGCCTTCGTCCACATTGCAGGTCTGATCGAGCTGGTATTTTTGCCCGGTGTAGAAATCATCGGCGCCATGGGCCGGGGCGGTATGGACGGCGCCCGTTCCCTGGTCCATCGTAACGTAATCCCCAAGCACGCCCAGCACCTGGCGCCCGGGAATGAACGGATGAGCGAAAGTGGCGTATTCCATCCGGCGGCCGGGGAAGCGGGCAACCACCGCGGCGCCGCTAAGTCCGGCAGCCTCGGCGGCCGGCCCGGCCAGTTTCTCCGCGACTATGTAAACTTCTCCGCCGCCGTTCTCTTGCAGCGCGACGTATTCCTCGCCGGGATGAAAAGCCACCGCCAAAGAAGCGGGAAGAGTCCACGGCGTAGTGGTCCAGATGATGGTTGCCACTGCCTTGGCCCCCAACTCCGGATGGATTTTCGCGGGATCGCTGGTGAGGGCGTACTTGACCCAGATGCTGGGGCTGGCATGATTTTCGTATTCCACTTCCGCTTCCGCCAGCGCCGTCTTATCGTGAATGCACCAATAGACCGGCTTCAATCCCTTGTACACCGCGGACTTCTCGAAGAAGGCATAGAACAGCTCCAGCACCACCGCCTCGTATCGCGGAATCATGGTCAAGTAGGGCCGGTCCCACTGTCCGAAAACTCCGATGCGCTTGAACTGTTCGCGCTGCAGGTTCAGATACTTCTCCGCGTACTTGCGGCACTCCTTACGCACCTGAATGGGGGCGAGGTCCAGTTTCTTGCGCCCCAGCATGTCGTCCACCTTGATTTCGATGGGGAGGCCATGGCAATCCCATCCCGGCACGTAAGGGGAGTCGTAGCCGGCCATGTTCTTCGACTTTACGATGAAGTCTTTCAGGCACTTATTCATGGCGGTGCCCAGGTGGATGGGACCGTTGGCATAGGGCGGGCCGTCGTGCAAGACATAGATGGGGGCGCCGTGGCGCGCCTTGCGGATTTGCTCGTATAAGCCGATCTGCTGCCAGTGGGCGAGCATCTTAGGCTCGTTGTGCGGCAGGTTGGCTTTCATCGAGAAATCGGTTTTGGGCAGGTTCAGCGTGGACTTCAGTTCTAACGGCACCCCGGCTTGTCTCCGTCCTCTAGATTCCCTCAAATTATATAGGGTCGTTAGCCGTTGGCCGAAGAACCCGGAACGAGCGCCGAGCGAGACGGTTCTCCTAGAGAGCTTTCAAGAACGCCTTGGCCTGCGCAAGCTGCGGGAAGCGTTCTTCTTCCGCCTGAAACTCGCGGGGATGCACGCGCCGCCGCCCGTTGCGCACCGTCACCGGATATTTCAAGTGGAGCATTTCGTGATAGACGAGGTATTCCACCGCGTAGGGCGGCACGTGCGGCGAGTCGAACACGCGGCTGACCACGATGGCGTTGTGCGCGGCATCGTAGTGGCCGAGGCTGGCGCGGGCGTGATCGCGGCTCCAGGTCAGCCGGGGACGCGCCAGCAAGCCCCAGAAAAACCGCTCATTCAATTGGTCGAAGATGGCATCCAGGTCATAGATTTTTCCCTGCGCGGAAGCCATGCGTTTGCGCCCGCGCAACGAGCGCAATTGCTCGGCGCGGCCCATCACCGCCCGGCTGCTGATATAGCGCCGGTAGCGCTGCACCTGCAGGCGGCCGACGGGGCGGCGGTAGAGCTTGGCCAAGAGGATGTGGGCAAGGGCGCGCAACACACTCTCCGGCGCGCCCTCGAGCACGTCGGAGAGGCGCGCCCGGATACGCTCCTCGCGCAACCGAATGGTGTTGTTGATGTGGGTGAAGGCGAAGAATTCCACGTGAAATTCCGGCGCCGGCGCGCGGGGACGCAGGGCCCGGTACTCCTCCTGGAAAATGGCAGCGAGGCGAGCGCCCGGAAGTTTCCTCAGTTCTGGCATCACCGCTGATTTTAAATTTGAAATTTCAAATTTGAAATTTGAAATCTGCCGTCCGGTTAACGCTGCTGCTTCGGTTTCTTGACCGCCTCTTCCTGTGCTTGCGCCAGCCGCTGGGCGTTGTCCAGGCTTTCCGTGGCGGAATCGGTGGCAAAATCCAGGGCCAGGCCATAGATCTTTAGGCCCTCCGGCGGGCTGTGTTGCTTCATGGCCCGCAGCTTCCTTTGCAGTTCGCCATCCATCTCGATCACCGCCTTCAATGGTTTGCGCACATCCATCTCTTGCCGCACATAAGCGTTGATGTTGTCGTCCAGTTCCTGCAGGAGGCTGTCAACCTCCTCCAGCAGGTCATGGATTCGCATCTCGCGACCGGGGGCAAACCGCGGGTCGGAATGAAGCTGCTGCAACGACTCGACCCGCTCCCGGATAAATTTGACGTACAGCGGCAAACGTTTATCCGGCTGCTGCGCCACCTCGCGCAACTCGGCAATTTCCGCAGTATTCAACGGATCGCGCCGGCCCCACGCGGACCCGGCCGTGAGCGCCAACAGCGGCAGCAGAAGAGAGAGCAGCACGGCCGGTTTCATGGTTTTGGTCCAAACATGGCGTTCAGCAGGGCGGTGCGCACTTTTTCCAGCCGGGAAATTGCCGCCTGCACGGGTTCGGCTTCTTCAAGGCTCAGATCGCGGCGCAGGACTTCAAGTTTGCGGGCCATATCGCGGACTGTAATCTCGGTTTCTTTACGATGCTTGCGCGATGCGTTAGCCGCGGCGCCTGCCTTTTCACAATAAGCGGCGACGTCTTCAATAGCGGCTTTGCCGGCGTCCACATCGTCTTTGTGGTAGGCTTCCGCCGCCGCCGCCAGTTGGCGCTGCGCCACCTCCAGGAAGAGTTTAGGCTGCTTCTCCTGCTTGGCGGCCTGCGCGCGTTGCTTAAGCTGCGCGATAGTCTCAGGCACATCCGACACGGCCTGCGTGGCCGATAGGCACAGGAAAATCACGGCGATCAGAGAAGCACGCATGTCACTTCTTGGGTTCAAGGGCCATAAGCCGGTGACGCGCTTTCCACTCCTCATCGGGAAAACGGCCATTGGCTACCTGCAAGAATTGATGGTAGTTTTCCGCCGCGCGCTTGCGGTCCTTCAAATTATCGTACGCCGTGGCCCTAAGAAAGTATGTGCCGGGGCTTTCCGGCGCTCCCAGTTTGGCGCGCGCATCCAAGGCGCGGATAGTCAGTTCATAGTCCTTATTGTCCGCCGCGGCCAGGGCGAGGCCGGCATACGCATCAACCTGGTTCGGGTCAAGCTTGAGGGCTTCGAGCAACTGTGCTTGCGCGTCAACGCTGTTGTGCTCATGCAAGAGAACCGAGCCCAGACGGGCGTGGCCCTGGGGATCGTCAGGGTGGGCGGCGAGCAGGGCGCGCAGCAGGGCCTCCGCCTTGTCCAGTTTTCCGGCCGCTTCGTACAACGACGCCAGTTCGCTCGCCGCTTCCTGGTTTGCCGGCTGCAATTTCAGGCCCCCTTCGTATGCGTCCATCGCTTCGGGATTCTTGTGCTCAGCGGCCAGGACTCGCGCCAGTTGAAAGCAGGCGGCAGCGTTCTGCGGCTCCAGTTCCAGATACTTACGCCATGCCTCCTCCGCTTCCGCCAAGGGCCCTGATTTCTGAGCAAGGTTAGCCAAGCCGAGCGCGGCGTCCACCGATTTGGGATCGAGTTGTGCGGCCCGCGAGTATTCCCGCGCGGCTTCCTGGTTCCTGCCCTGCCGTTCCAGGAGAGCTCCAGCGGAAAGATGCGGTTCCGGATCGCCGGGCTGGAGCTTGGCGCTTTCGGCGTAGGCGGCCAGAGCGCCTGCCGGATCGGAGGCTTCCAGCACACGGCCCAACGAAAGCCAGGCGCGGGCGCGCCCTTCGGCGGGCTTGCCGGTGGGCGTCAATTGGGTGGCCGTGCGCAACCATTTCTCCGCCTCGGGATCGTGCGCCTGCGCCAGCATCAGGCCAAGATTGAAGGTGGCTTCAAAAATCCTGGGATCGGCGGCCACCGACTTCCGGTAGGCCGCAATCGCCTCGGCTTTGCGACCGGTTTCATTATAGAGAACGCCCAAATCGAACCAGGCACGATAATCCTGCGGGTCTAGCCGGACCGCCGGTTGGAGCAGGCTCTCGGCGGCGGCGTAATCCTTCTTGTCCAGCGCAGCCTCCGCCGCAGCGATGGTTGCGGCGGTCTCCTCGTCGGGAACGCTGATTTTATGACCACCCGTTCCGTGCGCGGAAGCGGTTTGCGCCCAGGCAGAATGGGCGAAAAGGGCGCTCATGGGGACGGCGAGCGCCAAGAGGCATAGGGCCCGCGTTAGCCAGCGAACCCCTGGGGCGTCACTCACGCCTTGATGGTTCATCACCATTTGCGCCGCGGCCGGCGCCCTTCTGCGTTGTCGGCCGCCCCTTGCGCCTGGATTATTCATAAGGGACCCTGTTACCTCTTCAGAGCATACCCAGGGTGGAAGCATCGGTCCCGCTCATCTGACGCCAATTTTGGACGATGCCGCCGTTTCCGCGCCAGGGTTTCCGTTTGGTCCCAAAAGGCGCGCCAGGAACTGCCCGGTGTAGGAGCGCGGTTCACGCGCAACGGCCTCCGGCGGCCCGGCCACCAGCAGCTCTCCACCGCGCTGCCCGCCCTCCGGCCCCAGATCGATAATCCAGTCGGCGACCTTGATAACGTCCAGGTTATGCTCAATGACGATAATCGACCCTCCGGTTTCGATCAAGCGGCGGAAGGCAGCCAACAGCTTGCTCACGTCGTCAAAATGCAGACCCGTGGTGGGCTCGTCAAAGATATAGAGCACGCGCGGACGCCGCTGGGCCCCGGCGCCGCGCTCGGAGCGCCGGCGGACCGGCGTTTTTCCTTGCAGATGCGCCGCCAGCTTCATGCGTTGCGCTTCGCCGCCGGAAAGCGTCGTCGCCGATTGTCCCAGGCGCAAATAGCCTAAGCCGACCTCCTCGAGCACCCGCAATTTGTCCGAAACGCGGTGCGCGCCGGAGAAGAACTGCAGGGCTTCCCTGACCGTGAGGTTGAGCACTTCGTGAATGTTCTTTCCGCGATAGCGGACTTCGAGCACCTCCGGCTTGTAACGCGCGCCTTTGCACTCCTCGCAGATCAACTCCACATCGGCCAGAAACTGCATTTCCACCGTCACCACGCCGTCGCCCTGGCAGGTATCGCAACGCCCTCCGGGAATGTTGAAGGAAAAATGGCCGGCGGAGTAACCGTGCCGCTGTGCTTCCGGCAACGCGGCGAACAGGTCGCGGATGGCATCGAACGCCTTGATGTAAGTGACGGGATTCGAGCGGGGAGTGCGTCCGATAGGCGACTGATCCACCAGGACCGCCTCATCGATCATCTCTGCTCCGGCCAATTGATCCAACTGGGGCAGGGAGGTATCGCCGTTAGCCTGCGCCGTACGCGCGGTGAGGGCGCGATACAGGACATCGTGCACCAGCGTCGACTTGCCGGAGCCGGAGACGCCGGTGACCGCTACCAGCATTCCCAACGGAATATTGACGTCGATGTGCTTCAGGTTATGGGCGCGGGCGCCCTGCAGAAACAGGCGCATCGGGCCCGGCTTGCGCCGGCTGGCCGGCACCGGAAGACGCAATTCTTCCGCCAGGTAACGGCCGGTCAGCGACTGCGGCTGGCGGCGGATTTCGTCGAAGGTTCCCGTGGCTACCAGCCGGCCGCCGTTCTCGCCGGCGCCCGGTCCGAGATCAAGAATCCGGTCGGAAGCGCGCATCAGCTCGATGTCGTGTTCCACCACCAGGATGGTATTGCCCATTTCCCGCAGGTCCCGCAGGATGCGGATCAGCCGGTGCGTATCGCGCGGATGCAGGCCAATCGAGGGCTCATCCAACACGTAGAGGGTCCCGGCCAGGCGCGATCCCAGGGCGCTGGCCAGTTGAATGCGCTGCGCTTCTCCACCCGAGAGCGTGGAAGCGAGGCGGTCCAGCGTAAGATACTCCAGCCCGACCTCCAGCAGGAAACGCAGGCGGCTGCGGATTTCCTCCAGCACTTTCCCCGCGATGCCGCATTCTTCGCGGCTCAGTTCCAAGGCGGCAAAGAAGTTTACCGCTTCCTCCACCGTGAGGGCGGCCAGCGCGCAGATATCTCGGCCGCCAACCTTGACCTGCCGCGCTTCCGGGCGCAGGCGGGCGCCTCCGCAGGTGGCGCAAGTGGTGTAACCGCGGTAGCGGCTCAGGAATACCCGGACGTGAAGTTTGTATTTCTTGCGCTCCAGATACCGGAAAAAGCCGCGCACGCCCCAGAACCGGCCTTCGCCTTCGATCACGAGGCGCCGATGCTCGGCGGAAAGCTCTTGCCAGGGCACGTCCAGCGGAATTCCGCGCTCCTTCGCATAGCGCTTCAGGTCGGCCAGCAAGGGCTTGTATTTGGGCTTGGTCCAAGGCTCAATGGCGCCTTCCGCCAAGGTCTTGCTCTTGTCGGGCGTCACCAGGTCAAGGTCGAAATCGATGGTATTGCCGAAGCCCTGGCATTGCGGACACGCGCCGTAAGGATTGTTGAACGAAAACAACCGCGGCTCCGGCTCTTCATAGCGAATATGGCACCGCTTGCACTCGAAGCGCTGGGCAAAACGCCATTGGCGCGGCCGGCTCCCGTCCGGCGGGGCGGTCTCGAAGATCACTTCGCCGGCCTCCCGGTATCCCGTCTCAATGGCATCCACTAAGCGGGCGCGGATATCCGGCGCCGCCGCGATGCGGTCGATCAAGGCATAGAAGGGTTCGTCGAAGTTGATGTCGAGCAGCGATTCCGGCGTGGAAAACTCGAACACCGCTCCCTTCTGAAACAAGCGGTTGAAACCGCGCTTACGCAATTCGAAAAGCTGTTCCTTGAAGCGCTCGAACAGCGCGGGCGCCGCCGGTTGCTTTTTGCGGAGACCGCGTTTGGGTTTCCCGGCCGCGGCAGCCGGCGCGGCGGGCTGCACCGGAAAAAGGACGTTCAGCCGGGTACCCTCGGGGAGCGCCAGGATGCATTCCACTACTTCATCGACCGTGTCCTTCTTCACCTCGGCGCCGCATTGCAGGCAATAAGTTCGTCCGACGCGGGCGAAGAGGAGCCGCAGATAGTCGTAGATTTCGGTAGCGGTAGCCACGGTGGAGCGCGGGTTGCGGGCCGCATTCTTTTGGCGGATGGCCACCGCCGGGGCCATGCCATCGATTACATCGGCGTCGGGTTTTTCGATGCGTTCCAGGAATTGCCGCGCATAAGCGGAAAGCGACTCTACGTAGCGCCGCTGGCCTTCGGCGTAAATGGTGTCGAAAGCCAGCGACGATTTGCCGGAGCCGGACACCCCGGTCACCACCGTGAGAGCATGGTGCGGGATTTCAACGTCGATGTTCTTCAGGTTGTGAACCCGTGCCCCGCGAACAATGATGGATGTGGTCGCCATGCGCCCCAGCCGCTCCCGGACGAGCGGGGAAACCTTTTATTATAGCGGTTAGCGGCCGGTGATTCGCCGGTAGAGTTCCGGCAACTGCTGCGCGTCTTCCGGGGAAGCGGCGAAGCGCGCGCGTTCATAATGCACGGTGAATTCCGTCACCGAACGGCGCAAGGCGGGATCGGAAATCGCGGCCACAAATTCGGTGGGGGTTTGTCCCGGCTGCTTCGGCCATCCGCGGCGCGCCAGGAAGCGCAGCGCCCGCTCATACCACAGGGAGGCGCAGGAACGCGGCGCCACTTCGGGACGGCTGGCCAGCCGCTCCGCTAACAGCGCGCGATATACGCGGCGCGAGTTCAAAGCCAGGGCCAGAAGCAAAATTCCGCAGAACAATGCCACCAGCGTACGCTGCGGAAAGCGGCTCATCCGTTCATGGCTGCGTCTCACGGCGGCCAGCAGCGCCGCATAGTTCTTGCGGAAGGAACTTCTGAGCCGGTCCACTACGCCGCGGCCCCAGATCCAAGTCGAGGAAGTCAGGCGCCGCTGATGCGAGAAATCATAGTTGATGATCCATTCGCGCCAGAACTCGCGGCCCGCGTCCAGATAAAGCAAAAAGCGGCTGGGAGCGGTTACGGCATTGGGGTCCGGGGGGGTGGGGTCGAAAGTCACCCATCCCTCGCCGGGGAAATACGCCTCCACCCAGGAATGGGCATCGCGCGCCCGTATCACGTAGCTGCCGGTGACGCGATTGAACTCTCCGCCCAAAAAGCCGTTGACCAGACGGGAGGGAATACCCAGAGTGCGCAGCATAATCGCCATGGCGGAAGCGAAATATTCACAGTGGCCGCGCTTGCGCTCGAACAGGAAATACGCCAATGGGTCCGCCGGGGCGGGAGGAAGCTGGAGGGTATAGCCATACTGCGTGCGCAGACGAGCTTGCAGGATGATGGCCCGGTCGTAAGGATTCGTGGCGCCCTGCGTCATTTGCTCGGCCAGCGCGCGGATTCTCGGGTCCAGGCGCCAGGGAAGCTGCAGGTAACGGAGCTGAATCTCCGGCGGATAGACGGCCGGGGCGGAACGCAGTTCCGGCGGAGTGGGTGGGTTCAATATCGAAATGGCTTCGTAGCTGCTGATCTGGCGGTCACGGTCGGCGCCGCGGATAGCGCCGCTCATGTCGGCGCTGATGTCCATGGTAGTTCCCAACAAAAGTTGCGGCTTAGGAGCTAGGAAGAAGACATTATCCCCCAGCGGCTCCAGGAACACGCGATAGTGCGCCGCGTACGGAAGACCTCGATGATGCGGGGGAACCAGTACGTCGTTCCAGCGCGGGTAAAGCGGCGTGAAATCGAAGTGGCCATACGACTGGGATAACAGAGTGCCATCCTGCATCGGATTGAACCAGCGGTGGCCGTCGAACAGGCCCAGGGTAACGCCGCGCCAGCGCACCATGGGCGGCGCCCCGCCGGCCCCCAGGAACTGAACGTACATGACTACGGTGTTCAGTTGCTTGATTTCCCCGATGCTGCCGAGGTTGACCTCATTCGTGAACCCGGTCACTACCTGGTTCTGAGGAGCGAACGCGGCCAGATAACCGATGGCCATGCGGGGAATAACGAAGAACAGCCCGCACGCCAACAGCAGGATTCCGGCTCCCAGGGCCAGCCCATAAACCAAAAGCGAGCGGGGCAGGCGGCGCGGTTGCGCCAGGACGGCACACACCTCCGCCTTGGCCGCTGAGGAACGTATCTCGAAGACCGCCAGCGTGTTTACCCCGGCTACCAGAAATACGATAAAGGCGGCCAGGAACACGGTGTCCACAGTAAGCACCGAGGCCGCCAGCACCTCCAGAAACGCCAGCACCGCCAGGTATGCGTAATCGCGCTCCCGCTGGATGGAAAAGAGCTTTACCATCATGGCGAACAGCACGAGGTGCACGGTGGCGGCTACGAATGGGGCCGGGGTTCGCGCCGATATGAAGAAGTAATCGGCCGCGTAGAACAGCACATACCCCAGCGTGATCCACGAGGTCCCCCGCTCGGAGATGCGGAACTCATAGTTGCGCGCCAGTTGAAATCCGCGTAGCAGCAGTCCACTGCCGGCCAGAAAGAGCGAGAGCCCATCCAGGCGGCCGGTGGTTGCCAGCGTGGCAAAACCGGTGCTCAGCAGGACGAACACCGCGACCTGGAAATGACGCTCCAGAACGGCGCTCTTTGCAATGGCGGTCATGCTGGGAATATTAGAACAAAGGCAGTCAGCCGTTTCCAGTTACGGTGGTTCGTCTACGGTCACCCGTCTGCAGTTGGTCTCCGCCTGAAGCTGCGGCCGGTGCTTGGGTGGGCAACGCAAGCGGGGAAGGGGGAGACGTGTCCTGGTGTTTGATAAAATGCAAGCGCTGGGCATCGGTCCCACGCGACGCAATCCCGCCAACCCCGCCAGGTCCGGAAGGAAGCAACGGTAACGGGCTCGTGCGTGTGCAGCGGGAGTTCCGGTGTCCAGCGCTTAGAACAGGGCGGCAAATTGTCTGGTCCACGCTACCGACTCCAGGTAGAGTTGGGAGATGGCGTTTTCCGTCACTCCGAGTGACTTGGCGACTTCCTCGCAGCAGTCCCAGTCGCCGGATTCCAGGGCATAAACCAGCTTCATAATTTGATCCAGGGACGTGCTCTGCCCCAGCAAAGTCTGGCGGATAGGTTCGGGAAGCCGCACGCGATCGAGCAATTCAGGCATGGGCATATCCAGGATCGTGTCCATCAAGGAGAACAGTCCCAACAGGAAGAGGTCCCCGCAGTACGACTGCAGCAACGCGCCCAGCGACCCGCAGAACTGGGCCCGCAACAGCGCCAGCCGCAGCAGGGCGGCGGGCTTGTCCTGCACCGCGGTGACGGCTACCACCAAGGCCACCCAACGCCGAATCTCCTGGTCGCCCAACAAGCTCAAAGCGTGCCGCACCGAACTCACGTTGCAGGGCAGCGAGAACAGTGCCGAGTTCATATAGCGCAACAGGCGGTAACACAAAGCGGGATCGCCTTTGAGGACCGTTTCCATCTCCCGGTAGTTCAACTCGGCGCCGGCAATGCACCGCAGGAGACGTATGCGGTTCAGGGTGATCGCCGGCAGTTCCGGGATGCCTACGATGGTGGGCCGGGCGAAAAAATATCCTTGAAAGTGCGTGAACCCCACGCTGCGAGCTTCCTGAAAACGCTCCAGGGTCTCGACCTTTTCGGCCACCAGCCAGCGCCCGCGGGCCAACTGCTCGCGCACGAAGGAGCCTAGTTCCTCCGGCCGCGTGTGTTCCACGTCGAGCTTGAGAACATCGGCCACACCCAACAATTCCTTTTGCGGGCCGCCGGGCACGAAGTCGTCGAGCGCGAGCATATAACCGGAGTTTCTCAGCGCGCGGCAAGCGGCCTGCAGTTCGTCTGTGACCTCGATCCACTCCAGAATTTCGATCACCGTCGTGGCCGGAGGCAGCACGGTAATCAATTGGTTCAACAGCACGTCCGGCGTGCAATTGACAAACGCCTTCTGTCCCTCGCAGAGGACGTCAATGCCCACCAGCAGCGACTTGTCGATTACGGAACGCGAGGCGCTGGGAATGTCCACATCCGGAAAGTAATTTTCCATTCCCGAGCGGAACAGAAGTTCGTAACCCACAACTCTTTGCGAGCGGTCGAGAATCGGCTGCCGGGCAAGGAACTTCGTAGGACCCGCCAGGGCTGGAGGGACAACGGCACTCATGCCTTAACTATCGGCACGGCAAGAGGAAAGAATTATCGGACGCCGCCGCGCCCAATCTCACCCATTGGCGGCATTAGGAGCTTTCACCTGTTCCCCGGCACTCTCATCCTGTGCGATACGGACAACCGGTTTTTCCGTGCATGTACATGAAACCGCAGGTTGTTCGCATCGCTCAGGACGACAACTTAGTTATCCGTAACAGGAATTCGAAAAACCCACACCCGGCAACACTGCCACCTATGCCAGCGGGCCAAGCCTATTCGTAACGTTTTCCGCCGTCCCGAGACCTGGCGAGCCCGGAGGGAATCGAACCCCCAACCTACAGATTCGAAGTCTGTCGCTCTATCCAATTGAGCTACGGGCTCAGAACATATTTCCAGGGTCTTCGTACCGGCGTCTCCCCTGCTCCCGGGCAATCCTCGTAACCGCAATCAGGGCCGGCCGGCTAGGGAGGCTGTACTACTATCTCTGCGCCGCCTTAATTTTGGCCCATCGTGCCCGGGCAGCAGCCGCAATCTTTCGCCTGGCTGCTGCGCTCATCACGCGCGCTTTCTTGACGTGTTTGCCCGCCGCCGCTGCCTTGGCTGCCCTGAATCTTGCCCACCGCGCCTTGGTAGCGGCTATGATACGAGCCCGGCCGGCGGCGCTCATCCGCCGCTTTGCCGGTTTACGCGCTGCCGCCGGCCGCCGGCGCATGGCCGTGGCCGTGGCCGTGCTATCGAGAGATTCAAGGGCGGCAATAGCGGCATCGATACGTTGCCGCTCCGCTTGCAATTCATTTAAGACCGCATTTACGTTCATTCTTCCTCCAAGGGTTCGACTACCCTGTGAGTTAATGAGTAAATCCTACTCACGTTGTTTGTCAATTGATACCTGTGTGACCCTGGCCAATTTCTATGCTAGGGGGCAACAGAACGCTCGATTCGCCTGAAAAATGCCGCCATCCTGCACCTAATCGAAGTTCCACAGCTCGCAAGTTGCGCGCCCCCGGCCCCACGAGCCAAAATCCCTTCTCCACAGTCACGATAGGACCCAGGAACTGTTTCGCGACCGCTTCTAACCTGGAATAACCGGAGACGCACTGGCGGACATGGCGCGCCCGGAGAGATTCGAACTCCCGACCTTCTGGTTCGTAGCCAGACGCTCTATCCAACTGAGCTACGGGCGCACTAGGGAGACTATAACAGCCGTGCCCGATAACCGCAATGCGCGGCATCAAGGTGAGGAAGTTGCCAGGCGCCGGGAAACCAGCGGCGTCCCGGCCAGGGGGGCGAAGCAGATACTTACGGAAGAGGCGGCAAGCCGAAGCCGGCCATCGTCAATTCATCCAAGCGGAGGAACTCCCGGATGATGGGTTCCGGGCTTTGCCGCATCTCCTCCGGCGTGCCAAAGAAAACGAGGCGCGCTTCGTGCAGAAAGACAATGCGGTCGGCGAGCTTCTGGGCCAGTTGCATGTCATGAGTCACCACCACGCTGGTGAGATGAAGTTGCTGTTTCAGCTTCTGGATCAAATCGCCCAGGAGATGCGCCATGAGCGGGTCCACCATGGTGGTAGGTTCGTCGTACAAGATACATTCCGGCTCGGCCGCCAGGGCGCGCGCAATGGCGACCGAGCGCTTCATCCCGGTGGACAAATCGGAGGGCAGCAGATCGCGCATTTCACGCACGCCCACCATCTCCAGCAAGCCATCGACGATCTGATAGATTTGCGTTTCGTCCAACCCGCCGCGCTCACGCAAAGGGAAGGCGACGTTTTCACCCACGGTAAGGGAATCGAACAGCGCGCCGTTCTGAAAGACCATAGTCACCTTTTTTCGCGTCCGTTCCAGCTCGGCTTCGCTGAAATCCGTGATGTCCTGGCCGGCGACGAACACGCGCCCGGAGTCGGGCTTGAGGAAACCCATGATGTGGTGCAGAGCGACCGATTTTCCCACGCCCGAGCGTCCCACAATACAGACGGTCTCTCCGGGAAGCACCTCGAAGCTGACGTCATGCAGCACTTGGTGTTCGCCAAAGGACTTGCAGACGTGAACGAACCGAATGTAAGGCGGGCCGTCCATCTCTTTCATGTCAGCATTAAATCACACGTTCCCGGCTTCGGGGTGCGGTATGCAGTTTGCCGGCCGGGGGGCAGCCGGCGGCGCCGGCCGCGAGTGGAGGCTGAAGACTGCCGGCGTGTCGTACCGCTTTCCAGGTGTCTTGGGCGCCCGCGTGCGGCCTGGCTCCAGCCCGGCCCGCGCAACTTTTGTTCCGGGCGGCGGGTTTGTAATATGCGCGGAGAGTCTCGCATAATTGGATCGTGAGGACGTCCCGCGGCGGCCCGGTATCCGGGCCGGCTGCTGAATTCGCGTGAGCCCCGGAAAGAGGAGTTGGCCATGAAAGCAAGAATCGTGCCTATAGTGGCTGCGGCCCTGGTGGCGCTCGGAGCGGCCGTTGGCTGCCAGCGCGGGCGCAGCGACGCACAGGTGGCGAGCGATGTGCAAAGCAGGATCAACAGCGATCAGGCGGTGCAAAGCCGGCAATACACGGTCACCGCCAACCAGGGAGTCGTGACCCTGAACGGCAGCGTCAACAGTGATAGCGAACGCGCCGCCGCCGCAAGCGACGCGGCGCAAGCCGCGGGCGTCAAGACGGTAGTGAACAACCTTCAGGTGGCGCCGCCCGCCGTAGCCCAGCAGCCGGTTCCGCCTCAGGAAACCCCGCCTGCACCTCCTGCCGAACCGGCCAAGACGCATCGTGGCATGCACCATAAACCTAGCGGCATTGTTTCCGCCGAGCAGCCGGCGGCTGGCGAGAACGCCGGTTCGCAGATGCCCGCCGCCGGGATGATGGCGGAAAATGCCCCTCCCGCTCCCATACCGCCGCCGCCCCAACCGGTTGATGTGACTGTTCCCAATGGCACGACGCTTTCGATCCGCCTGATTGATGCCGTCGATTCGGGGCATAATCAGCCAGGCGACCGCTTCCGCGCTACCCTGGATTCGCCGCTAAGGCTGGGAGACACCGTGGTGATTCCCGCCGGAGCCGATATCAGCGGCCGGGTCGCTAGCGTCACCAGCGCGGGCCACTATTCCCAGGCTGCCGAGTTGGCGTTGGAGCTGACCCGCCTCAGCGTGAACGGCAAGTCCTATGAGCTGCACACCGACCAGTATTCGCGCGAAGGCACGGCCCGAAGCAAGAACACGGCCGAGAAAGTGGGGGGCGGAGCGGTGCTGGGCGCGATCATCGGCGGACTGGCCGGCGGCGGTAAGGGAGCGGCGATCGGAGCGGGAGTCGGCGCGGGTGCCGGCACCGCCACCCAAGCCGCAACCCATGGGAAAGAGGTTCACCTGACCTCGGAACAGGTGCTGACTTTCCATCTGACCAGCCCGCTGACCGTGACTCCCGCAGGCAATCCAAACGGGGAACGGCAACGGTTGAGCCCTCCGCAATGACATAAAACCTTTTCGAGAGCGCGGCGGCCCCCCCGGGCCGCCGTTGTTATTTGGTACGGTCAGAGGCTTACGCCGAATAGAAAGCGAGTTCAGTGGTGGGACGCCGGGTCATGAGTTCGCGGATAGCTTCGCGCGGCGATTTGCCCCGGTTCAGGATATCGTGCATCTGTTCGACAATAGGCATCTCGATGCCCAGCTTGCGGGCCAGGCCGGCAGCCGCATTGGTGGTGAGCACGCCCTCTGCGACCATGCCGTGCATGCTGCTGATAATATCGGGGAGCTTGCGGCCACGGCCCAGCTCGACGCCGACCGTGCGGTTGCGGGAAAGCTCGCCGGTGCAGGTCAGCACCAGGTCGCCTACCCCGGCGAGCCCGGCCATGGTCTCGAGACGCGCGCCGGCCGCCACCGCCAGGCGGCTGATCTCGGCCAAGCCGCGGGTGATGAGCGCGGCGATGGTATTGTGGCCGAGTTCCAGTCCGTAGCAAACGCCGGCGGCAATGGCAATCACGTTCTTAAGCGCACCGCCCAGTTCGACGCCCACAATGTCGTTATTGGTATAAACGCGGAAACCCGGATCGCTGAATTCCCGTTGTACGACGGCGGCGAGTTCGGCATCGTGGGAACCGATGGCCACCGCCGTGGGATCGCCCCGGGCCACTTCCTGCGCGAACGACGGCCCGCTGAGCGCGCCAATGCGCGGCGTAAACTGGCGCGTGCGCTGCAAAACGCCGGTGATAACTTCCGCCATGCGCAGCAGCGTATCGTTCTCGACGCCCTTGGTGGCACTGACAAATAGCATCTCCGGGCGCACATGCGGCGCCATCTGCTCGACCACCAGGCGGCAGAAATTCGACGGCATCACACTGACCACAAGCTCCGCTCCGCCCAGGGCTTCTGCCAGATCATTCGTGACCACGATGCCCTCGGGAATGCGGAAGCCCGGAAGAAAGCGGTCGTTCGCGCCCGTACGGGCGATGACGTCCCTAACCTCCCGCTCGTATGCCCACAGGCGGACTTGATGCGTAGCATGACGGCCCAGAACGATCGCAAGGGCTGTGCCCCACGCCCCGGCGCCGATGACGGCAATGCGGCTCATCGTTTCGTGAACCCGAAGCGGTTTTCGGTGCCGGTGAGCAGCCGGTGGATGTTGGTGTGATGCTTAAAGATGATCAGAAGGGAAGCGGCTACGATGTACGGCAGCAGCGGCAAAGCCCGCGCCCTGAGCAACAGAGCCGTGACTATGGGAAACGCTGCCGCGGCCACAATGCTGGCCAGCGACACATAACGGAAAACCAGGAAGATCAGGATGAACAGGACCAGGGCGATGGCCACGGCCTTCGGCGCCAAGTTCAGAAATACGCCCACGCCGGTGGCCACGCCCTTTCCCCCTTTGAACTTAAGCCAAACCGGGAAGATATGTCCCAGCATAGCGCAGAGCGCGGCTATGCCCACAATGACGTTCGGGACAGCGCCGCCAGCTCCCGCGGGCACCAGCAGGGCTTTGGCGAGGGCGACGGCCGCATAGCCTTTGGCGGCATCCAGCAACAGAGTGGCGATGCCCAGCCCTTTGGAGCCGGTGCGCAGAACGTTGGTAGCGCCAATATTCCCGCTGCCGATTTTTCTGACATCGGTGTCCAGAAAAATCCTCGCCAGGATGAGCCCGAAGGGAATCGATCCCAGCAAGTACGCCATGGTTGCGGTAATGCAATACGTTGTCATGAGCAAAAGCATTGTACCGCACCCCCGCCCGCTTTTGGCGTTGCGGATTCAGCCATCGCTCGCCGCCGCGGGCGCATCGCCGGAAACGCCCAACCGGAAACGGGCCAGCTTCGTATATTGCGCGCCGCCCGGCAGGAGTTTGCTTTCATACAAAAAAAATTCATTTGCCGTCATGCGCCCGAATTCCGGCGGCGGGACCAGCGTGAGTTTTTGCTGTAAACGGGAAAAGCGTGAATTAGGCTGGTCCCCCTTTTCAAACCCAGGCCGGCCGGACCCGCCCCGGGGATGTCTGCTGTCACCGGCTCTGGCCAGCGTCAGGTGCGGCGAGAAGGCGCGGTCTTCGCGGGGAATCTTCAGCCGCAGCAGGCTCGATTCAACCTGCGCGGCCAGCGCCGGCAATTCCGGGCCGGCTTCGATGCCGATCCAAAAGACCCGGGCGGCGCGCGGAGTAGGGAAGAAGCCGCAACCCTGAAAGCTCATGGCGGCCGGCGGGGCCGGGATGGACGCCAAAGCCCGCTTGATGGCCTCCGTATCTTCGGGCGGCCGCTCCCCGATGAATTTCAAGGTCAGGTGGAGGCTTGGTAAGCTCACCCAGCGCGCCTCCGGAGCGAAGCCGCGCATTCCCTCCACGAAGCGCGCGATGCGCCCGCGGATTTCCGGATCGATATCGATAGCGACGAAGAGCCTCATCACATTAAATGCCGGCGGAGCATGTCGAGCGCCTGCTGGGCGGCCCACTGGCGAATACGCAGACGGTCCCCGGGAAATTTGCGCTCGATGACTTCTGTCCTGCTGCCGTCATGCAACGCATGATAAACCAGGCCGACGGGCTTTTCCGCAGTGCCGCCTCCCGGCCCGGCAATGCCGGTGACGGCGATACCCAGGGTGGCGTTGCAGTCGTGACAGATGCCTTCCGCCATGGCGGCAGCCACCTCGCGCGATACTGCCCCGTGCGCCTCAATCAGCAAGGGCGGCACTCCGGCGAACAAGGTCTTCAAGTCGTTGTGATACGCAACCGCACCCCCCAGGAAGTAACGCGAGCTGCCGCTGACGGAAGTTATACGTTGCGCCAATAACCCCCCGCTGCACGATTCCGCCGCCGCCAGCGTGGCGCCGCGCATTTGCAGGTAGTACCCGACAATTTGTTCCAGCGGCTCGCCGCTGTTGGAATATACGCAGTCGTCCAATTCGTCTTCCAGTTTGCCGGCCAATTCGTCGGCGCGCGCTTGCGCGGCTTCCGCCGAGGCGGCGGTGGCCCGGAGATGCAGCTCGATGTCGCCGGTATTGGCCAAAATAGTGGTTTGCACGTCGGGATACCGCTGGTAGATGGGCGCAATGCGCGCATCGCAGGCGGATTCCGGGAGCATGGCTACCCGCAGCGTGCGCGTGGCCAGAAAGACGCCCGGCGCCTGTTTGCGCAAACGCTCGTAGCATTCGCTTTCGAAAAGCTTCTCCATTTCCCAGGGGGGGCCGGGAAGCAGGACCACCCTCCGTAAACGCCCTTCGAAAACCGTCTCGATCCACTGGCCGGGCGCGGTTCCCGCCGGATTCGGCAGCACCTCCGCATTGCCCACCACATCGGCTTGACGCTCGTTGTTAGGCGGCATCTTCGCCTGCCGCGAGGCAAAACGGACATAGAGCTGGGCGATAAGCTCGGGATCGCGCCGCACTTCGACGCCTAACGCCGCGGCCACGCCCTCGCGAGTAAGGTCATCGGCCGTGGGACCGAGTCCGCCGGTCAGCATCACCAGGTCGGCGCGCCAGAGCGCTTGCCGCACGGCGTCGCGAATACTCTCCAGGTTGTCGCCCACAATCGTCTTGCAGACCACGGGCACGCCGAGATCGTTGAGCCGCCGGGTCAAAAAAAGGGAATTGGTGTCCTGCCGGAAGGGAGTCAACAGCTCCGAACCGATGGCAATGATCTCTGCGTTCACTCTGTTAGTTTAATTCAGGTTTCGAAGCCGCAAAGTTTCAAGGCTCAAAGTGGTAAGAGGGTAACGGCGTTCGGGAGCCGTGCCCCTGAGGGGCCAGGACATTCCGGACCCGCGAGGGCCTTGCCTTGGAAACCTCGAAGCCTTCAGAAAAGCAAGTCGCGTCCTTGAATGTCCCACGCCAGATGATTCACGGCGCTGGAAGTGGCCAGCACCACGGATTTGCCCGGAGCAAAGGCAAGCCCTACTATGCTGTGGCCGGCGACAACCAACGACGCTTGGCCTTGCGGCGTGATTTTGACGATCCCGCGCCGCCCGGCCAGGGAAGCCGCCACATAAAGGTTGCCGGCCTCGTCGAACGCCAGCCCCTGGGGCCGTCCCAGGCCCCGATAGAACGTGGCCACTTCGCCTTGCGGATTGATGCGGTGCACGACGTCGAAACTCGAGGTCGTGGGACCGGTTACATACAAATCGCCCCCCGGCCCGAAGGCCAGGTGATAAGCGGCGACGCTGGGCTCCAAGGTGGCAAAGACGAAAATTTGACGGTCGCGGCCGATCTTGAAAATGGTGCCGCTCCGGTCGCCTACGTAAAGGTTCTCTTCGGCGTCAAAAGCCAGGCCGGTAGCCACGCCCAGTCCTTGCGCGTAAGTAGAGATGCTGGCGTTCGGGGCCACGCGGTACACGGCGCCGTCAAAGCGCGAAGAGACGTACATCCGGCTTTCCCGGTCGAAAGCGATGCCGGTGGCGTTCATCATCTCCGTCACAAACGGCTCCGTCTTGTAATTGGTGTCGATCTTATAGATTGCCACCGGGACCTTCTGGCCCCGGCTGCCCGAAAAAGTGACGTAGAGATTGCCTTCGGCATCGAGCGCCGGATTGGCCACGGGGTGCAGATTCTCCGCCACCGGCATGGCGACGTTGACCTCGCAAGCGTTGCTGGTGGCCTCGCCCGCGGACACTACCAGGGGACCGGTGGTGGCGCCTTCCGGGACGCGCGCCACCAGAAATTGGTCCGTGCTGATGACCACCCGGCCCTCAATTGCCCCAAAGCGAACGCTTGGCCGCCGCAGGCCGGAAGGACGCAGGCCGCTTCCCAGAATACGGATTTCGCCCCCCGGCAACGATGCGGCAGGCTCGATGAATTCAATGCGTGGCTGACCGTTTACGTTCTTCTTTCCTGGCAACCTGTTTTCCCCCGGAGGAGCCGCCGGCGCTCCGCCCTATTTCAAAATTGCAAAATGCAGCAACAGTTGCACAACCCCCAGCGCCAATGCCCCGGCAGCAACGTCGTCGAGTACGATGCCCGCGCCCCCCGGCAGACGCTCCAATTGCCGTACCGGGGGCGGCTTCAATATATCGAAGGCACGAAAGAGTATAAAAGCCGCAAGCAGCGAATTCCAATGCAAGGGCACAGCCACCAAAGCCAGCATTTGCCCGCATACCTCATCGATCACCACACAATGCGGGTCTGCCTCCGCTTTCTCGCGCGCGACGAAGCCGGCTGCCGGAATCCCCAGGACCAGCGTAATCACCACTACCGCCAGCGCCGCCGGCGTCCGCCAGGAAGCGGCAAGGTAACGGGCGCCGACGCTCCACAACGCCAGTGCTGCCAAGGAACCCCAGGTTCCGGGGGCCGGCCGAAGCATCCCGGCGCCGAAAAACGTGGCCAGCAGCCAGGCCCAGCGCGGCGCCCGGACCGTGCGGCCCGGCACCGCCGCGCTTCCGTTGGCCGCCATTACGCTCCTCATACGAGTTGTCCTACCAGATCGTAGTCATGGGCGGCAATGATTTTGCAACGGTAAAACTCGCCGGGCCGGGGGGTATGCGGGCCGAAATCATTGATGAAGAGCTTGCCGTCGATCTCGGGGGCGTGCATTTCGCCGCGAGCCTCCCACAGCAGCGCGGTATCTTCCGCCGGACCTTCGAGCACCACATCGAACTCGCGGCCCACCTGCGCCTGCTTCTTGCGGCGGCTGACGCGGCGTTGCCATGCCATCAGGCGCCGCCGGCGGCCCTCGATCTGGCGTGCCGTCAGCTTGCCGGAAAGCGCATGCGCGGCAGCGCCTTCTTCATCGGAGTAGGCGAACACGCCCAGCCAATCGAATTCGGCCGCGCGGACGAATTCGCAGAGCTCGGCAAAATCCTCTTCGGTCTCCCCGGGAAAGCCCACGATCATGGAGGTGCGCAAGGTGAGATTGGGAATGCGCTGGCGCATCCGGGCGAGGGCGCGCAGACTGAGACCGGCGCCGCCGCCGCGCTTCATGCGCTGCAATACCGCCGGCGAAGCGTGTTGCAGGGGAACGTCGATGTAGGAGCAGATCTTTTCGTGGCGGGCAATCGTATCCAGCAGCGGGGCGGTGATCTGGTTGGGATAGGCATAAAGAAACCGCACCCAGCGCAGTTCTTCGATGCGCGCCAGACGGTCCAGCAACGCCGCCAGGCCGTCTTTCAGACCTAAGTCCTCGCCGTAGCAAGTGGTGTCCTGGCCGATAAGAACGATCTCGCGCACGCCGCCGCGCGCCAAACGCTCCGCCTCCGCAATGACCGACTCGAACCGCCGCGAACGGAACTTGCCCCGAAGCTGCGGAATGATGCAGAAGGAGCAGGGATGATCGCAGCCTTCGGCGATTTTGATATAGGCAAAGTGTGCGGGGGTGGCGAGAAGGCGCGGCGTAGTGTCGTCGTACAGGTAGCGCGGCAGGGCGGAAACGGCGCCGCTCCAGGCGGCGCGCGAATAACGTCCGGCAGGTTCCCGCGCCGCTGCTTCCGGGCGCGAATTCAAAATCGGCAGGGAAGTGGGCGCCGCCGGCGCCAAACCGGCGGCCGCCAGAATCTGCTCCAGTTCGCCCGTGCCTACCACGGCATCGACTTCGGGTATTTCCTTCCGGATTTCCTGGCGATAACGCTCAACCAGGCAGCCGGCGACAATCAGCTTGCGGGCGCGTCCCCCGTTCTTGTAGCGGGCCATCTCCAGAATCGTGTCTACGGACTCCTGCTGGGCCGGAGCGATGAACGAACAGGTGTTGACCACCAGGACGTCGGCCTCCTCGGCGCGCGCGGTCAGTTGCGCGCCGGCGCGGCTCAGCAGTCCCATCATGACCTCGCTATCTACCAGGTTCTTGGGGCATCCCAGACTCACAAAACCAACCTTCACGGGCGTGGCGGCGGCAACCGGGGGATGGTCAGGAATGTTCTTGGCCGGCAGGGCACACATGATACTAACGCGATTCTAGCAGGTCTGCCGCGGCTCGTTGCACGCGGCCCGCGGAGTGCATTCGCGGTGCTAAAATAAAGAGTTCCAGAGCTACTCCGAAGTGCTTTGCCGGCCTCTGGAAGCAAGGTGTCGATATGCCCGAAGACAACCATAACGGATTGCGCTTAAAAGTCGGCTTGGCCGAAATGCTGAAGGGCGGCGTCATCATGGACGTGATGAGCGCCGAGCAGGCGGAAGTCGCGGAAAAGGCGGGCGCGGTGGCGGTGATGGCCCTGGAACGCGTCCCGGCCATGATTCGCGCCGAGGGCGGCGTGGCGCGCATGGCCAACCCCAGGAAAATCAAGGAGATCATGGCGGCGGTCTCCATACCGGTGATGGCTAAGTGCCGCATTGGACACTTTGCCGAGGCACAGATCCTGGAGCAACTGGGGGTCGATTACATCGATGAGTCCGAAGTGCTGACCCCGGCGGACGAGGCCCACCACGTCGATAAGCACGCCTTCAAGATACCGTTTGTTTGCGGCGCGCGGGACCTGGGAGAAGCCCTGCGGCGCATTGCTGAAGGCGCGGCGATGATCCGCACCAAAGGCGAGGCGGGCACCGGCGACGTAGTGCATGCCGTCAAGCACATGCGGCAAATCGTCTCCCAGATGCGCCAGTTGACGGTGATGAGCGAGGAGGAACTGTTCGCCGCCGCCAAGAACCATCAGGCGCCCTATGAGCTGGTGCGGATGGTGGCGCGGGCCGGGAAGTTGCCGGTCCCTAATTTCTCGGCCGGAGGCATTGCTACGCCCGCCGATGCCGCCCTGATGATGCAACTCGGCGCGGAAGCCATCTTTGTCGGTTCGGGAATATTCATGAAGGATGGCTCCACTCCGCTGGATCTCAAGAAAGCGGAGGAGCGCGCCGATGCCGAAACCCGGGCCCGCGCCATCGTGACCGCTACTACGCATTACAACGATGCCAAGATAGTTGCCGAAGCCAGCGAGCTGGTCCAGGGTGCGATGAAGGGACTGGCGGTCGCCGCTATCGCCGCAGCCGACCTGTTGCAGACCCGCGGCTGGTAGAATGCCTGCACCGCAGAGGACGCGGAGCAGTGTGCAAATGAGCAATCGGGCAACTGAGCCGTGAACCACCCGGGCGGCCGGGGCGGAAAGAAACTTTTCCCGCTGCCCGGTCAATGACCCGATTACTCAAGTGTCCGATTGCTCAATTTTGGCGTGACCGGGGGATTCGCTGGTCCAAAATTTCATGATTCACGGCATGACCCCGAAACCTACCATCGGCGTTCTCGCCCTGCAGGGCGATTTCGAAGCACACCGGCGCCGCCTGGAAGAGCTGGGCGCCGCCGCCGTTTTGGTGCGCCGGCCGGAGCAGCTCAACGGCCTTGACGGGTTGGTGATTCCCGGCGGCGAATCCACCACCTTCCTGAAACTGCTGGGTGACAATGGTTTCGAGAAGCTCCGCGAATTCGTCCGGCGGCGCCCCGTCTTCGGCACCTGCGCCGGCGCGATTTTGCTTGCCGAGGAAATCTTGAATCCAACCCAGCCCGGGCTCGGCGTATTGCACGTAACGGTTCGCCGCAATGCGTACGGACGGCAGCGGGAGAGTTCGATTCGCCTGGGACAATCCACGCTCAGCCGGCAACCGCTGGAGATGGTGTTTATTCGCGCTCCCCGGTTCGAACGCCTCGGACCCGGCGTCGAAGTGCTGGCCCGCGACCAGAACGACCCCGTGCTCGTGCGGGAGGGCAATATCCTGGCGGCGACGTTTCATCCGGAGCTTTCGGAAGATACCTGCGTGCATCAGGCTTTCGTGCAGATGGTCACGGCTGGTAAGGGATGATCTGCGTTCTTTGGAACGCCAAAACCTCTATTCCGGCTCTTCTCCGTGTCCTCCGTGTCGCGGTGGTGGAAGTTCCGGACCCTGCGGCTGCGCTATACTTTTAGATAATGCCCGAAGCCGCGAAAAAGACGTTTTATCTGGAGACGTTCGGCTGTCAGATGAACGTGCATGACTCGGAAAAGGTCATCGGCACGCTCATCCGGCAGGGGTACCGCCAGGTTTCGCGCGTCGAAGAGGCCGGTCTGGTGCTGTATAACACCTGCTCCATTCGGGACAAGGCCGAACAGAAAGTTTTCCACCGTCTTACGGACCTCCGCCGCCTGCGGGCACAGGGCAAGAAGTTCGGAGTGCTCGGCTGCGTCGCCCAGCAGGAGGGCGAACATATTTTCGAGCGCGCGCCGCACGTGGACATGGTGTGCGGGTCCGCTTCGTACCGCAACCTGACGCAGTTGCTGGCGCAGCTTGAGGCGGGGAAGCGCGCTGCCGGGCTGAACGACCGCGCCACCGGCGAAACCTTCGAAACCGAATTTACCGCGCGCCATAACCCGCACCGCGGGTACGTCACCATGATTGAGGGCTGCGACAAATTCTGCGCCTATTGCGTGGTGCCGTACACCCGCGGTCAGGAGCGCAGCCGGGCCTCGCAGGCGGTCCTGGAGGAAGCGCGCCGCATGGCCGGGGAGGGCTATACCGAGATTCAATTGCTCGGGCAAAACGTGAATTCCTACCGCGATCCCAACGGCAAAAAAACTTTCGCCGAATTGCTGGTTGCCGTCGGCGAGATGGAAGGAATTCGCCGCGTGCGTTTTATGACCTCGCATCCCCGCGACTTCACGCGCGACATCGTGGAAGCTATCGATGCGGTGTCCGCGCTCTGCGACCATGTCCACCTGCCGGCGCAAAGCGGCTCATCGCGGGTACTGAAGTCCATGCTGCGGGAGTACACCCGCGACGAGTATCTGGAACGCATCGCTTGGATCAAGTCCGCGCGGCGCGACATCAGCGTGACTACCGACCTCATTGTCGGCTTCCCGGGCGAAACCGAAGCCGACTTCCAGGAAACCCTTTCTTTGATGACCGAGGCGGGCTACGACGGGGCCTTCTCTTTCAAGTACTCCCCGCGGCCCAATACCCCTGCGCTTCAGTATGCCGACAGCATCCCGGACGAGGAGAAGGGGCGCCGTTTGGCGGCCCTGCAGGCGCTACAGCGAGACATATCAACGAAGCGCAATGCGCGACACTTAGGGCAAGTATTGGAAGTAATGGTTGAAGGAAATAACAGTTCGCGCAAGCAATGGATCGGGCGTACGTCCCAGAACAAAGTTCTTAACTTTACGGCGCCGGCGGCGGCCAACCTGCTTCCGGGCGCCTACGTCTCTGTATTGGTAACGACCGCGTTTCCCAATAGTTTGCTGGGTGAAATGGTCTCCTAGGAGGGAGCCATGGAAGTCGAGATGAAAATCCGCGGTTTGATGATGGACCCGGTCACCAACATGCCAATCGTCGTGCTGAAGGACGTGGGGAGCGAAGCCATTTTGCCCATCTGGGTGGGAATCTATGAGGCCAATGCCATTGCCCTGGAGATTGAGAAGATTACCACGCCGCGTCCTATGACCCACGATTTACTCAAGAATGTGCTGACCGGCCTGGAGGCGCAAGTGCATAAGGTGGTGGTCAGCGATCTCCACGACGATACGTTCTTTGCCGTCATCTGGCTGGAGCGGAACGGGAGCATTATCAGCATCGACTCGCGCCCCTCGGACGCGCTGGCCTTGGCGCTGCGCGTCGATTGCCCGATCTTTGTGGAAGAGGAAGTGCTGAAGTCTTCGCGCCTGGCCAACGCCGTGAACGACCGCGTCTCCAATGAAGAGTTGCGCAAGTGGCTGGAAAATTTGAATGACGAAGACCTGGGCCGGTACAAGATGTGAGCCTTGAAGAAGTAATTTCCCGCCTGCAGGATTCCGGCTTCACGCTGGAGACGTTTGAGCGCTACCCGCGCCATGTGGGCGTCGTCCGCGGCCATTGCATCGCCTTAGTGGAGGTGGCTCCCACGGGCTTGCGGCTGACGGGAACGCCGGGCTGGCGCATGGGCGACTTGCTGGGCGTGCTGGTGGAGAAGGGCGGGCGCCAGGTCTTCCAGGCCAAGGGCGAGATCGTGGAGGCTACACCCGAACGGATTGACGCGTTGCGGCGCTTCCGGGCCGATCTGGACTATATCCTCACGCCAGCGGCTTAATAAAAGCCACAATAATCAGGGTGTGCTGGCGCCTTGGGGCAGGCGGCCTTAGCTGCCAGGATGCTAACTGGACATAATATCTGTTATCGGACACTCACTCGATCAGCAGCACGCAATCCTCGAACTGGCTCCCGGCCAGCGTCTTGATCCCCCGGTCCAGTGTCACCAGCGTCGCTTTCGCCCTGATTGCCTGTCCTAATAGGTATCCGTCCGTTACCTGCTGGTGCCCGAAGAGCTCCTCCGCAGTATGCATCACTATTACGAAAGAGTCTTTCTGTGTTGGTGGCCGGGCCGCCGCCTCGGGCGTTATGCTGCATCGCCCAAGAGAAAGGCGGCCCCGCGGGCCGCCTTTCGGATCAACTGTCGATTTTTCGTTCCGCGATTACCGCATAAGGCTAAGCTGTGCTGCCACGCCGGCGCCAGAACAAGAACGCTACCGGCAGCCCCTGGGCGAGCAGCGCCGCGATTCCCGGCTCGGGCATCGACTTGGGCGGATCACTGACGGTGATATCGAAATTGCTCCGCCAGCCGCTGAGGGGCGCGCCTCTGTAAGTGAGGGAAATCGCCGGTGAGATGTTTACGGCCGCGCCGTTGACCGTGACCGGTATGAGCGAAGAACCCAGGCTCGCCGTAAGGTCGAAGGAAGTGATCGCCTCGCTTCCGGGCAGGGTCACTTGGTCAAAGTTCAGCGGCGAGATGTTCGACAGGTTTTGCGCTGGGCCGCCATTGACGCTCAGCGCAACATTCGAGAATGTTAAGGATTGCATCGGGGTATCGGGGTCCCCGCTGCCCGTCAGGTTCTGGATAGTTATGACCTGACTGCTTCCGAACTCGACCACGTTCAAGGCTCCTACGGTCACAGCATCGGCCATAGCAGTGGCGCTCAGTCCAAGCACCAGAACTCCCATCAACAGAGGCATTAGCGGCTTCATAGCGTCCCTCTCCTCGGAGGAGCTTTGCATTTCGCTGGTACAACCGCTACTAGCCGGCTCGACCCCGTTTGCTCTCTCCCCCGCCTTGCAACTCGGACGTGGGATGCCGGTCGCAGGTTTCGAGGTTGCCATCACCGCGGCGCACGGCCGGCTGCGTAGCCCGAATTACTAAAACCTAGCCCGAATTACTAGAAACACGGATGCGCGCAGACTTTACAATGCTCGAATGGACGAACCGGAAACTTTCGACGTTCTGGTAATCGGCGCCGGTCCTACCGGGTTGGCCTGTGCCATCGAAGCGCAGAAGGCTGGCTTGCGGGCGGTGATTGTGGAGAAAGGCTGCCTGGTGAATTCCCTTTTCCATTATCCCGCCGGCATGACGTTTTTCACCACGCCCGAGCTGCTGGAGATCGGGGACATTCCGTTTCCCAGTCCTCATCAAAAGCCCACGCGGCAGGAGGCGCTCGAGTATTACCGCAAGGTGGCCGAACAGTACCGGCTGCCCTTGCGGCTGTATCACCGCGTCGAGCGGGTAGAGGGCGCGGACGGCGATTTTCGGGTGCATGCCGTCAGCCTCCACCAGCGGGCCTGCCAATTCCGGCCGCGCAAACTGGTACTGGCTACCGGCTATTACGACCTGCCCAATCTCCTGCACACACCTGGCGAGGATTTGCCCAAAGTCTTTCATTATTACCGCGAGCCGCACCCGTACTTCGGTTGCGACGTGGTGGTAATCGGTGGCAAGAACTCGGCTGCCATTGCCGCCCTCGATCTGTGGCGGCATGGAGCGCGCGTCTCGCTGGTGCATCGCGAGTCCGGGCTGCATTCCCACGTGAAATATTGGATTAAGCCCGATCTGGAAAACCGCATCAAAGCCCGGCAAATCACCGCTTATTTCAACAGCTCGGTGACCGCAATCGAGGTGGACGCGGTCATGCTGAATACGCCCGGCGGCGACTGGCGGATAGCGAACGACTTTGTCTTTGCCATGACCGGCTACCACCCGGACTTCACTTTTTTGCGGAAGCTGGGAGTTGAATTGAAAGCCGGCCCCACGGCGATTGAGCGAGGCTACCCCGGAGAGGACGATCTTGCCCCCGCATGCGATCCGCAGACCCTGGAAAGCAATGTGCCCGGCATATATCTGGCCGGCGTTATCGTGGCCGGATCGCGGACCAACGAAATCTTCATCGAAAATGGCCGCCTGCACGGCAAGCAGATCGCGGCTGACCTAAGGAAGAAACTTTCTTAAGGTTACAACAAGTTCACAGAATACAATTTGCCGCCGCAATGGCCTTTGGCGGCTGGCCGCGATGGAACGTGCAAGTTCGGCGGTTCACCGTTTGCCGCCCCACAAAGCCGGGTTGGCCCTGCTGCAAACTGCAAACCCGGGCTAAAACGGAATATCCGAATCTGTGATTACCGTGGCATCCACCGCGGGCTCTTCGGGGCCCCGCTGATCCAAGTCATTGCCGGCGGGAGCCGCGGCGGCACGCGGCGCGGCATCGGCGGCAGCGTCGCGCCGGCCGCCAACCAATACCAGGTCATCGGCCACTATTTCCGTGCGGTATTTTTTCTCGCCGGTCTTTTGATCGTCCCAACTCGAAGTTTGCAGCTTGCCTTCCACATAAAGGCGGTCGCCCTTCTTGACGTACTGCCCGATGATCTCCGCCAAGCGGCGCCACGCGACTACCGTATGCCACTCGGTACGGTCCTGCCAGTTGCCCTGGTCGTCCTTGGAACGTTCGTTGGTAGCCAGACTGATCCGCACCACCGGGATGGTATTTCCGGCGACATAGCGGACTTCGGGATCGCGGCCCATCGTGCCCAGTAAAATGACTTTATTGACGCTCTTCATGCGCTGCATTCTCCTTCTTTCGGGACTTCATTCCGGATTTCTAAGGCGCCGCCCATCATATCAGATCGCGGGCGGGTTTGTTTCGCCGAAAACAAAAAGCTCATTGGCGGCAGATGAACGCAGATCAACACTGATCAGCAGGACAGAATCGGACTTCCGCGTTGGCCCGCGGGTTCTTTCCCGATGCGGACCATCAACGTGCACGCTCACGGCAATGCCGCTTCGCTCCTCTTGGGCGCGTCCGGCTTGTTTTTCATGCGTTGCAGCGCCTTGCGCGCGGTGGATGCGAACTTGCCCTGAGGAAGTATTTTCAAATAGCCCTGGTAATTCTTCCGTGCCTCGGCGTATTGACCGGCCGCTTCCAAAGCCTGTCCCAGCCGGAAGTGCGCCATGGCATCGTCCGGCTTCCAGTACAGGGCTTCGCGATAGCGGCTGATGGCGGCGGCATAGTTCTTCTGGGTCAGGTAATAGTCGCCGATTTCCACATTCTTGTCCGCTTTCATCGGGCTCCAGGGGTGCATTTCGCCAATGTCGCTCTCCTCCGCCTCTTTCCCCGGCGCAACTCCCTCTTCTCCGGCGGGCGGAGCGAGGCTGACCTTCGTATCCTTGCTGGAGCTTTCGCCATTCGAATGCGGCGGCGGGGCATTCGGAGGCGGCGCCGGGGATTGCTGCGCGTAAAGCAGGCAGCCCACCATGAGCGCCACGCAACCGATTCCCCGGGCGAGGAGCGAACTTCGACGCCGCTGATCAAGGGCCGGAACGTATTGCTGATCCAACAACTCTGCCATGAAAGAGATTTTAGCTCTTAGCTGCTGCCCTCCGCATAGGCCACCGCTCGGCGCAGGGCATCGGTGTGGAATCGGACATCGGCACCGGTAAAAAGCCGCCGCTTTCGGCCCCGCGGCATCTCTCCTCACCGCCCGGGCGCCAGCGAAGGAGCATGGCGTTTGCCGAACAGCAGAATGGCCGACGAGATTACGAGCGCGAAAATCGCCGCCAGAAATCCATTCTGCAGCGAATGGCTGCGGTCGGAAACATAGCCGATTACGGAGGGAGACAGCGCGTCGCCAAGCAGATGAATTACCAGCAAGTTTGCGGCTATAGCCGAAGCGCGGATGCTGGCGCTCACTGAGTCCACTACTGCGGCGTTGAGCGGGCCGGTGTTGAATAGTAGACAGAACTCGGCGGCAAAAATGGCGGGAAACATCGCCGGTCCTCTCAAATAAATAGCGGCCAGCGCCAGCGGCACGGAGAGAGCCAGCGCGGCGCCGGAGACCAGATAGTACGCATCCGCCCGGCGCCGCAGCAACCAGCCGCTGAACCAGCCGCCGGCCAGGGTGGCCGCCACGCCATTCACCGCGGTGGTGGCGGCAAAGAAGAGGTTCGCCCGCACCGGCATCATGCCGCGCAGCCGGATCAGAAACGTCGGCATCCACACTTGCATTCCACCCAGCGCAAAGGTCATGAAGGCCATGCCCAGCGTAGCTGTCCAGAAGGCTTTATTGCGGACCAATCCTCGCAAGGTCCCGCGCTCGCGAGTTTCGCCCCACTGATCGCAGGCGCCGCGCAGCGGTTCGCGGACCAGGAGCATGGCGGCGGCCATGAGCACGCCCGGTCCGGCCGCCACATAAAATGGCGCGCGCCAGCCGAAGCGGTATCCCATGACCCCACCCAGCAGGTAACCGAGGGCCGTCCCGGCGGGAATTCCCATGAAAAAAATTGAGAGCATCCGGCCGCGCTTCTCCCCGGGGAAAAGGTCGGCAATATAGCTGGGCGCGGCGGCCACGAAGCTGGCTTCGCCGATTCCGACCAGGACGCGGCGGAACAGCAGGCTGGGAAAGTCCCACGCGGCGGCGCTCAGCAGGGTGGCGGCGCTCCAGACCACCGCTCCCGTGATGATGATGGGCTTGCGGGCAACGCGGTCGGCCAAATATCCCAGGACCGGGGCGCCCGCCATATAGCAGACAAAGAAAGCGCTGGTCAGCAATCCCATCTGCGCGTCGTTGCGCCCGAACTCGCGCTGCACCAGCGGCTGCACGGCAAAGAGCACCGAACGGTCAATGTAATTAAGAAAGTTCAAGACGGTAAGGATGGCCAGCGTGGTTCGTGCGTGAACGCGCAGAAGCATGGACGTGCAGAAAATTCGCCGTCCACAGTTTACCGTCCTTAACTCAACATAGCCATTCCGGCCGGGCGGCAAGCCGCAAACGGTAAATCGCAAGCCTTCTCTATTTCATGGCCTCCAGCGTGGCGGCGGTGTGCAGATGACAAATCGCAATGGCAAGAGCGTCGGCGGCATCGGCGGGCTCCGGCGGGGCGGGAAGTTTGAGCAGCCGGGCGACCATATCCTGGACCTGCCGCTTCTCTGCCCTGCCGTAGCCGGCGACTGCCGATTTCACCACCAGCGGCGCATACCCGGCCACCGGCAGCCCGCAAGCGGCGGCGGTCATCATGGCTACGCCCCGCACCTGACCCAGCTTCAGGGCCGATTTCACGTTGGCAGCGTAAAACACCTCTTCGATCGCGGCCACTTCCGGACGATGCTCGCGGATCACCGCGCAGAGCTCCTGGTGAACGCGCAAGAGACGCTCGTGCAGCGGGTCACTCGTCTTCAGGCTGATCACTCCGCTGGCAATGCACACCAGCGTCCCTTCCGCAGTCTGCTCCACCACGCCATAGCCGGTGTACTGCCCCCCGCAATCGATTCCTATCACCCGCATGGCGGCAGTGTAGCAGAGGGGCGGCCGGCGGGCGCCGGCTGCGGACTACTTCTCCAGCGGCAGGCGGATTTCAACCTGCAGTCCCCCGCTGCCGGCAAGATTCCTGGCTTGTATGTTGCCGCCGTGCAACCGCACGGCGCGCTCGGCAATGGCCAAGCCCAATCCGGCGCCTCCGGTTTGACGTTCACGGGCTCCGGCAAGCCGATAGAAAGGCAGGAAAAGCTTCGCCAACTCCACTTCCGGCACCCCTGGCCCGCAATCGCGCACGTCAATGGCTGCCCATCCGTCCTGGCAGGAAAGCGTAATCTCGACGGTGGAGCCCGGCGCCGTGTAGCGAACGGCGTTGCGGACTACATTTTCCACGGCACTATGCAGAATCTCGGTGCTGCCCAAGACCAAGCCATTTCGCCGGGGCCCGGATGGCGGGGTTGAGGTCAGGCCGGACACATCGGTCAAGCGCACGCCGCAGCCCCGTTCCTGGGCTTCAAAATCCGCGTCGGCGGCGATTTCACTGAGCAATTCGTGGAGGTCCACCGGTTCCTTTTCCGGCGGACTGCTAGCCGTTTGCATACGCGCCAGGGTTAGCAGCTTGCCGATTAACTCATTCAAGCGTTCCGCCTCGAGCTCGATGCGGTCGAGCTGCGCGCCGGCCTCCGCGCGCGCGCGTTGCCGTGCCAGCCCCAGTGCGACATTCAACCGCGCCAGCGGAGAACGCAGTTCGTGGGAGATGTCGCTAATCAACTGCCGCTCGCTGTTTACCAACTCCTCGATGCGTTCGGCCATGCGGTCGAAGTCCTGCACTAGTTCGCCGATCTCGTCGTGGCGAATGCCCATGGCGGGGCCGGCGCGGGCCGTCAGGTCGCCGGCCGCGAGTTTGCGCGCGGCGCCACGCAGGTTCAGCACCGGACGAGTCAGATAATTCGTCAGCAGATAGCAAATCAGGCCCGAGACCAGCAGCGCCGCCAGCGCCCAGGTCAGCACATTCATACGGACCTTCAAAAAGCTGTTCTCCGGTCCCCGCTGCCGGCGGACCATGAACAAGTAGTTTTGCCCCTGGGAGCCGGCGATACGCATCAGCGCATAGTCGTTAAGGCCGAAGGAAGCGAATTCCGGCTTCCCGCTGCTCAGGGCCTGGTCCACTAAGGATTTGGGCAAGTGAGGCGACCGCCCGGTAACGGTCATGCCGCCGGCGTCCAGGAACAAGCCGTGGATGCCGGAAGTCGTTTCCAGGCGTTCCAGGTAGGCATTCAGGGCATTCAGGTTATTGTGCGCGTATTCCTGGGCGGCGGTTCCCGCATACAACGGCAACGCCGCCTCCATGCTGGCGCGCCAGCGGTTCACGAAGATATCCCGTTGGATGTACAGGATAAACGCGGTGGTCGCGGCCACCAGCATCATGGTGAGCCAGAACCATAGAAAAATCTTGAGGAAAAGGCTGCGCATCCTCTAACTCTCTGGCGTGGGCATCCAAGGCTGGCTGGGACGAGCAAAGACATAGCCGATGCCGCGGATCGTCTTGATGCGCTCGCCGCCGCCGGGAGCCTCTCCCAGTTTACGCCGCAGCTTGCTGACGTGCATATCCACGCTGCGGTCGTAGGGGAAGAATTGCCGGCCCAGAACATCGCGCGCAATCTGTTCCCGCGTTATCACCTGGCCGGCGGAACGCAACAGCAGCTCCAGCAGCGAGAACTCCACCGAGGTCAATTCAACCGGTTCGCCGCGGCGGCGAACCACGCGGGCGGCAGGGTCCATGTCCACATCGCCCACGCTCACCTTTTCCGAACCGGGAGCGCCCACCAGGGGCGACTGCGCCCGCCGCAAAATGGCACGGGCCCGGGCCAGGAGTTCCCGGGGATTGAAAGGCTTCGCCAGATAGTCGTCGGCGCCGATTTCCAAGCCCACAATACGGTCCACATCGTCGCCCCGGGCGGTGAGGATCAGCACCGGAAGCCGGGACTTGGCGCGTAACTTGCGTAATACCTCCAAGCCGTTCATTCCCGGCAACATAATGTCCAGCACCAGCAGCGCATGCTCTCCCGACAAAGCCCGCTCCAGGCCGCTGGGCCCGTCGGGCGCCGTCTCCACTTGAAACCCCTCGGAGGTCAGGTATTCCGTGACTAACTCGCATAACTCGACGTCGTCGTCAACGATCAGCACCCGATTCATAACTTTCCATCCACTTCGAACCCTACCCGGGACGGATGCAACAGTCAACCTTCAACTCATTGCCATTACAAATCTTTACCTGTGTTTGACATTCTTTTTACGGTTGGCAAGGCTTCTTCGTGTTCCAATAAATGTGACCAGTGCCCAATGGGTTTCTGAAGAACGATTGGCTAATTAGAGTTCATCGGTGGTGCGCGGAGCGGAAGTAGCACCTGGAGCTGTGGCCGCTGCGGGCAAACCGAGAAACCTGTCCCCCGAGTGAGTTGCTCTCTCCTGGCATCTCACTCACCACCAGCCCGGGGTTCTCTCTCCCCCCGGGCTTTTTATTGCGCACCACCCAGCTAATTCTGAAGAGTTATGCCGCCGAAACATCCGGAAGAGACTGCTCTGCTGGGGTTGAGCGCAGCAAGCGGGCGAGCATCGCGGGATCGTCCAACGGGGCATGGCAAGTGCCACCCGAACAGACCAACGCTGTGCTCTTCCCTTTTGTCATTTCCTGCAGGTTTGGCAGAGTCTCCGCCAAGGCGGCCGGAAGGGGCCATGAGGCCAGCTCGTGACCGGTAAACCGCAGTTCCGACTGAGTGAGTGAAAAATGATCAGCCGCAGCACGATACAGGCGCTCCGCCAATGCGTCGTCGCCCAGCACCACTACTTGAGTATGCGGTTGGGAAAACAGCAAAACGGCAATTCCATAGCTGGCCACAAAAATCCCGAATGGGCGGACCACTCCCGCAAACACTTCGAGAGTTTTCCGGGCCACCTCGCGGTAATACGCCTGGCCGGTATAGGCGTGCAAGCGAAGCAGGGCCACGGCAGCCGCGGAATTACCCGCGGGCGTGGGCAAGTCTTGAAAAGGCTTGCGGCGTGCCGCCAGGGCGCCTAACTTTTCTCCGGCATAAATATCGGTATCAAAGAATCCGCCACCTTCGCTGTCCGCAAAACGCCAAATCATGGTATCGGCAATGCTTCGGGCAACGCTGAAATAGGCGGAATCCGCCGTGGCTTCGTACCCGTCCAGGCAAGCCGTGATCAGAAACGCATATTCGTCGAGCACCGCCGGACTCTGCCGCGCCGGCCCTTGCCCGGCGCAAGAGCTGATCGTGTGCTTGAGGCCGCCGGCGGCGGACCATCCCTCCGCCAGGATGCGGTTCAGGGAACGCAAGGCGAAAACGCGCTCCGGCTCGAGGGACAGGGCGCGCGCCGCCTGCAGGTAGGCGGATACGCACAGCGCGTTCCATCCCGTATATAGAGTACGGTCCACGAAAGGGGCCGGCCGCCGGCAACGCGCATCATACAGTTTGCGCTTGGCGCTGCCCAGCCGTTCGGCGGCGGTTTCGGCAGCCACAGAAAGCCGGCGGGCAATTTCCTCCACTTCCGCCCGCTGAAACAAGACATTTCTGCCGCTGCTGAGCGGCATCTCGCCGCTCTCATCGAAGCCGTAGTGCAGCGCCGCCACCTCCAGTTCCGGCTCGTCCAGCGCCGCGCGCGCTTCGTCCATGGTCCAGGTGAAATAGCCGCCGTCGTCATCCGGAGAAACGTCGGCATCCTGCGAGGCGTAGAAGCCGCCGTGCTCGCGGTCGCTTAACCAGGAGTCCATCCAGCGAATGATGCCGTGGGCGGCCTCGGCAAAGGCGGGCTCTCCGGTGGCCTGCCAGGCATGTACGTAGTTGTTCAGCAGTTGCGCGTTGTCGTACGACATCTTTTCGAAGTGCGGCACCACCCAGCGCTCATCGGTCGAATAGCGGTGGAAGCCGCCGCCCAGTTGGTCGCAAATGCCGCCCCGCGCCATCCGCTGCAACGTCACGGTAAAGACCTCCCGCGCGCCGTCGTCGCCGGTACGCAAGTAGTGATCGATGAGCAGGTCAATGACCGCCGGATGCGGAAACTTCGGCACCCCGCCAAACCCGCCGTGCTCGGCATCGAACTCCGCCTTGGCGGCGGATAGGAGGTGCGTGACGATGGCCGGATCTACCGCTCCCGTGTGTCCGCTCACCGATCCTGCCGCGATCACCCGCATCACGGATGCGGCCGAACCCAGCACCTCGCGCGGTTTCTGGCGGTAGGCCTGGGCGACGCTGCGCAACACGCGCCGGAAACCGGGACGCCCGAAGCTGTCCTCGGGGGGGAAGTAAGTGCCGCCATAAAAGGGTTGTCCCTCGGGCGTCAAAAAGGCGGTGAGCGGCCATCCTCCCTGGCCGTTCATGGCCTGCACTGCCGCCTGGTAACGCACATCCACATCCGGCCGCTCGTCGCGGTCGACCTTCACCGCCACGAACATCTGATTGATCAAGTGCGCGGTCTCGGCGTTCTCATACGATTCGCGGTCCATGACGTGACACCAATGACACCACACCGCGCCAATATCGAGCAGTACCGGCTTGTCTTCGCGGCGCGCGGCGGCAAAGGCCTCCTCGCCCCATTCCCGCCACTGCACGGGTTGATGCATTGCCGAACGCAAGTAAGCCGAGGCTGCGGCAGCTAAAGCATTGGTCTGGTTGGGCATGTAAGGTTAGATGCCGGACAGCGGCAAGGTTTCAAGATTTCAAAGCGCTAAGGTCCCGGAATCCGGCCGGCAAAACCCTTTTCTTACGCCTTTGGGTTCTCACCTGCAACCGGCCTTGAAGTTTGGCGATGCTCTGGCTCCCCAGGCACCCTCTCCTATGGGAGTTCTTGCCGGAAGGTTTCAAAGTTCGAAACCTTACAAATTTGGCTCGGCCGTCTGTGCGATCATCACATTCTGCTTGAACTGATCGACCATACTTGGCTCCAGGCGGACCTCGGTGGGGCGCCTGGCGATCGACATCCGGTCGATCTTGTCTTGCAGTTTCAACAGGGCGTAAAAAAGGTTCTCCGGCCGCGGCGGACAGCCAATGACGTAAACATCCACGGGAACAATGCGGTCCACTCCCTGCAGCGTGGCATAGGTATTGAACGGCCCACCCACGGATGAACACGCGCCCATGGAGATCACCCACTTGGGCTCCGGCATCTGGGCATAGATGCGCTGGATCACCGGCGCCATTTTTAAGGTCACGGTTCCGGACACAATCATTAAGTCACTCTGCCGGGGACTGGGGCGAAACACCTCGGAACCGAAGCGCGCAATATCGAAGCGCGAGGTGGAAGAGGCGATCATCTCGATGGCGCAGCAGGCCAAACCGAAAGTCATGGGCCAAATCGCCGACTTGCGGGCCCAGTTGAACACGTAGTCCACGGTGGTAGTGATGAAGTTTCTTTCGAACCGGTTTTCGATCCAGGACATGACCCCTCATGCGGCACGGCCGCTTTTTCTCTCTAAGTTTACCAGCTTCTGATTGTTCCGGACGGACGCCGGACGTCACAACACCGGCTTTTAGACCTTGAAAATCTGATCCGAAACGTTCGCTTTCTACTGTAGTTTTTTTCGTATTTGCCGATGGGATATTAGAAGGACGGCGCTCTTCAGGGCGGCGGTGCGGATGACTATTGGTGCAACCTCGAGAAGTCCCTCAAGTGTCCCCCATGCGGTGTGGG
>Ga0326728_10000915_pt1 | contig 109552 bp, 93 predicted proteins | sample MB3enrmetagenome_FD_207602 | JGI IMG/M metagenome (GOLD analysis project Ga0326728, IMG submission 207602) | Lab enriched peat soil microbial communities from McLean, Ithaca, NY, United States - MB31MN | ecosystem: Environmental > Terrestrial > Soil > Wetlands > Peat | place: USA: New York... | reverse complement strand
TTTGCCTCCTTCGTCCCGCTGGTCCCGCCATGGACCGCTGCCACTTTGGCCTTTTCCATTTTCACTATGCAATAATAAGCTTTTATGGGTGAGAAGTCAACGGAAAAATGCGGATTTTAGCGGATTTCTGCAAGGCCCTGGCAATTAGCTACTTAGGCAGGAGCGCCGCCGCGCCCCGCCCCGGTGCGGGGGGAATGGCCGGGCATTCGCAAATGAGGACTCTCATTTGTTGCGCGCCGGTCATTTCCGCCGTGTCCACCGGGGCGGGGCTGCTCATTGGCAGGTGCGGTCTTGGGAGGCCGCCTTTCAATGAGCATGGAATTGGGAGGTTCGTCCGGCGGTTACTTGCGCCGGAGAATTCCCAAGTGCTTTATGATTACTGCTTGGTGGCCGTAAGAGCAGTGGGCGTAACTGAGGTGCCGGTGAGTGTCTTCCCATCGGACGAAACCGTGACTTTGTAGCTGGTGGTTATGTCAACGCCACCACCGCGTGGGGCCCGGGTAACGTCGAAGGTCAGCACATTGCCCGCGATTTTGCCGTTGCTGATATTGACCGGGGTCGGAGCAGGAGGAGCTGCGGGAGCTCCGCCGGCATCGGCGCCACCACCGCCGCCGCCGCCACCACCGCCACGGCGTCCGCGTCCACCACCACCACCAGCGAAGGCGGGCATCGTCAACGTGCCGGTCACGACACCGGTTGCGACATCAGCTTTCAAAACCAGGACATTGGTTCCGGCAGCGAAGGCGCCGGCTCCACCGCGCCCGCCGCCGCCGCCGCCCCCGCCGCCGCCACCACCACCACCGCCGCCGCCGCCAAAGCCGCCGCCAAAGCCGCCACCAAAGCCGCCGCCGGTCCAAGTCCAGGTTCCAGATACGTCAACATTTGCCATTGCTCCCGCGTAGGCGAGACTGGCTGTTCCCAGCGCAACTGCCGTGCAAGCAAGCACTTTCAACAGAGATTTAGATGTGAATTTCATAGTTTTTGTAGGATTACGTTTATTTGCCAACTCACAAGCCCCGCCAAAGAACATACTTGGTGTGTGCGCTTCGCGAGGCTTGCTTAAGATAAAGACTATCCTCCCCATCGGCAGGTTACGAGCTTTTTCGGCAATTTGTACGCGCGGCGGTTTGTGGCAAAGTCCAGAGCTTAAGTCACATACGTAACTTGCTCGCCGCATAGTGAGATGGCGAGGCGCGCAAAGCGGCCAACGGCAACCAAAGGAGTTGAACTGCGGATGATTCCTTGATTGCGCAGCGCCACCGAGTTTGATACCTTGTTTGCATGTCCATCGCCGCCATATCTGCACCCCGGCAGCGGCAAGGGGAACTTGGGCAGTTCCTCACGCCTGTTCCAGTGGCTGCTTTTATGGCTTCGCTGTTCGGGCCGCTTCCCGGTATGGTTCGCTTGCTGGATGCTGGGGCGGGCGCCGGGGCGCTTACGGCAGCGTTTGTTTCGCGTTTGTGCAAAAGGAACGACGGCGTTCGCGCTGTTGAAGCGACGCTCTACGAGCTTGATCCTCTCATTCAGGATGCACTTTCAGGAACGATGCAGGATTGTCAGCGCGTTTGTGCCCAAGCTGGCATTCGATTTAAGTTCTCCATCCATGCTACCGACTTCATTCGGGAAATGTCGGCCCGCCTTGCGGAAGATTTATTCCACACGCCGCCGCCTGCCTTTGATGCCGCCATTGCGAATCCGCCATACCGGAAGATCGGGCTGGACTCACCCGAGAGGCGTCATCTTCGTTGCGCCGGCGTTGAAACGAGCAATCTTTATACGGGATTTATTGCTCTGATTCAGCGTTTGCTCGCTCCTGGTGGGCAACTTGTGGGCATCACGCCCAGGAGCTTTTGCAATGGCCCTTATTTTCGCAGCTTCCGCGAAGACCTCCTACGCAACTTGGAGGTTCGCAGGCTCCATGTTTTCGAATCACGTGAAGCCGCCTTCCGCGATGATAGTGTGTTGCAAGAGAACATTGTCTTTCATGTCGTTAGGGGCCGGAAGCAGCCCCGTGAGATAGTGATTTCCAGCAGTAGCGGAGAGAAAGGAGACGTGGTTGCAGAGGAAGTCATACCCTTCTCTGAAGTCGTTCATCCGCTTGACACAGAGAAATTCATCCATATTCCCTCGGCTTCGGTTCATGCAGCGGCCAAGAAGACGATGGACCGTCTGCAATCAAGCCTTGCCTCTCTGGGGGTGAGTGTATCAACCGGGCGTGTCGTTGATTTTCGCCTGAAGACCGCGCTTCGCTGGGAACCGGAGAAGGGGACCGTGCCTCTGGTGTATCCGTGCCATTTCAACGGCGGCACCGTTCGTTGGCCGAAGCTCGAAGCCCGCAAACCCAACGCCATTCTCAGCAATGCCGAAACCCTTCCTTGGCTCGTGCGCTCTGGCGTTTATCTGCTGACCAAGCGGTTCACGTCCAAAGAGGAGCGTCGCCGCTTGGTCGCTTGCGTGTTCGACCCGAACGGTGTGGAAGCAGAGTGGCTTGGTTTTGAGAATCATCTTAACTATTTCCACGCCAATGGACATGGGCTTGATCGAAGCCTGGCGGTCGGCCTTTTTGCGTTTCTGAACTCCACGGTGGTTGACCAGTATTTCCGTCGCTTCAGCGGCCACACACAAGTGAATGCCACCGACCTTCGGAAGTTGGCTTATCCCGACCGCAAGACCTTGCAGGCGATGGCAGCGGAAATGAAAACACTTGATCTATCACAACGGGAGATTGACGAACTCGTGGAAAAATATCTTCATGCCCGCCAATAAGCCACACCACCTGGCTGAATCCAGAAGACGGAGACTCACTGAAGCCAGTGAAGCTCTCGCCGCCTTGCAGTTCGGCCCGAAGCAAAGGAACGAAACTGCCGCTTACACACTGCTTGCCTTGCTCGATCTTCCGCCAGACATTTCTTGGGCAAACGCTCAAGCGCCTCTGCGCGGCATTACCCCGGTCATTGACTTTATCGCAGAGGCTTACGGTGTCCGATACGCGCCCAACACCCGCGAAACGATTCGCGATGATGCAGTGAAGTTCTTTGTGGAAGCCGGATTGTTGCTTCGCAATCCGGACGATCCGAACCGTCCAACGACCAGTGCCAAGACGGTCTATCAAATCGAGCCTGCGGCCCTGGCTTTGCTCCGTAACATCGGAACTCTTGACTGGCGCCCGTCCTTGCAGAAATACCTCGCCAGCCGCGAAGTTCTCAAGAACGAGATCGCCCGAAAGCGAGACCTGGCACGCGTGCCCGTAACGCTTCCCGATGGATCCCAGGTAGCTCTTTCTCCCGGCGGTCAGAATCCCCTCATCAAAGCAATCATCGAACAATTCTGCCCCGCCTTCGCCCCTGGCGGCGTTGTACTCTACATTGGCGATACGGAGAACAAGTTCGTTCATCTCGAAACGGCTGTCCTTGCCTCGCTGGGCGTGACTCTGGACTCCGCCGCAAAGATTCCCGATGTCATTATTCATTTCACCGCAAAGAATTGGCTGCTGCTTATTGAAGCCGTCACCAGCGCGGGGCCTGTGGACGGAAAGCGGCGCAAGGAACTCAAGAAGTTGTTCGCGGGCTGCAAGGCGGGTCTGGTTTTCGTCACCGCCTTTGAGACCCGCCGCTCGATGCAATCGTTCCTGGCTCAAATCTCATGGGAATCCGAGGTGTGGATTGCAGAAGACCCTGACCACATGATTCACTTCAACGGCGAGCGGTTTCTCGGGCCTTATCCCGACGTGTTGCCCAAATGAAACAATGGATGAGCAAACCGAAGCGGGATGATTTACGATTTCAAGAACCGGCGGCTTTATACCGCTCGACTGCGCGCCGGATGAAACTGCCAAAACGCAGACGGCGGGCATAGACCGCCGCGACAGGGGGTTGATTTCAGCGGCCGTAGAGGGGGCCGAAATTGGCGCAGGCGCGGTAGTCGGCGCCTTCCCGGTCCGCCGTGCCAAAGGCGTTCCACGCCGCGGGGCGAAAAATGGCTTCCTCCGCCACGTTGTGCATGCAAACGGGAATGCGCAGCATCGCCGCCAGGCTGATCAGGTCCGCGCCGCGATGGCCGTAACATAGGGAGCAGTGGTTGGCCCCCCAATGGTTCATCACCGCATAAACGTCCCGGAACGCCCCCGTCCCCGTCGTGCGCGGCGCGAACCAGGTCGTCGGCCAGGTCGGATTGGTGCGCTCATCCAGAATCTGATGCGTCCGCGCCGGCAGTTCGAGCGTCTGCCCCTCGGCGATTTGCAAGGCAGGCCCCAGCCCTTTGATGAGATTCAACCGGCAAATCGTCACCGGCATGCCGCCGCGCGTCCGGAAACGGGTGGACCAGCCGCCCCCCGGAAAATACTCGGTGATGGAGGGATGCCACGTCGTCGCTGTCAAGCATTTCTTTATTTCGGCCGGGGCGATTTCCCAGAACGGTTTGAGCGCGGGCCGGCCGCGGCTGGACTGTTCGCCGGCGCCGTCGAGGGCGGCCGGCCCGGAGTTGATCAGGTGAAGAAAGCCGCCCGCGGCCGCACCCGCCGGAGCGCGTCCGGCCAGCCGTTTCACCGCGGCAGGACTCCAGAAGGTGCGCACATCGGCGAAAATCTGCGCGGTATTGGTGAGCAAATAGCCGAGCAACATTCCGGCCGCGTTCAAGGAGTCGTTCTCCGTGGCGACAATGTACGGGGCGCGCGCCCCATTCCAGTCGAAGGAGGAGTTGAGAATCGCTTCCAGGAAATCGCCATTGGGCAGGTGATCGGTCCATTGGCGCTGGCCCTGGAAGCCGGCGGCAATGGCGTTGTGGCCGAGGGCCTCCTCGCCCCGGCCCTGCGCGGCCAACCGCGGATTGCCCGCCATTAAATCGCGCGCCACCAGGGCCATCTTCACCGAAATTGCCCATTCCCGGTCCAACTGCGCGCGCGGGCGGCGCGTTTTCGCGGAATTGTAATCCTGGCCCTCCCGGCAATTCTCCTTGACCCAAGACAGCGCCTTTTGGAACTCGGCCGCGTCGTAAATGCCCCGTTCCATGCGCCGGACAAACTCGCTCATGTCCACCGACTCCACTCTCATTCCCAGGTAATTCTCGAAGAAGGAGACATCCACCATCGAGCCGGCAATGCCCATGGAAAAGCCGCCCATGCCCAGGTAGGACTTGCCCCGCATCATCGCCACCGCCAGTCCGGCGCGGCAAAAACGCAAAATCTTTTCCTGGACGTCCTCGGGGATGCTTTGGTCATCGGCGTCCTGCACGTCGCGCCCGTAGATGCCGAAGGCTGGCAGCCCCTTCTGGGCGTGCCCCGCCAGCACCGCCGCCAGATAAACCGCCCCCGGCCGCTCCGTGCCGTTAAAACCCCAAACCGCCGTGGGCCGCGCGGCCTCCATGTCCATCGTTTCGCTGCCATAACACCAGCAGGGGGTGACGGTGAGCGAAACGCCCGCCCCGGCCCGCGCGAATTTTTCCGCGCAAGCGGCGGCCTCGGCCACGCCGCCGATGCAGCGGTCGGCGATGACACATTCGACGGGACGCCCGTTGGGGTAGCGCAAGTTGGCGCTGATCAATTGGCCCACCCGCCGGGCCAGACCCATCGTTTGCGCCTCGAGGGATTCGCGCACGCCGCCAAGCCGCCCGTCAATGGCGGGGCGCAGTCCAATTTTCGGAAGATTGAGAAAGAGAGGGTGGGGCATGGTATTCTCCAGTTTAGTGTTGAGGAGAATATGGGTTTTCGCCGTGAAGCTCAAGGAGAATTTGGGCCAACTCGGCCCTTTTGGGTGCAGGACAAAAACCTTCACGTCGTCGGTAGGGCGGCGCTGCTGCGCCGCCCAAAAACTCAGGGCAGAGCGGCAGCTCTGCCCTACCGCAAGGATGAAGATCTTTATCATCCGCCCGCCACTGTTCTTTAATAATCTGCCAGGGCTTTCAGGGGCAGTGGTTCGTAACGCAATTGTTGCTTGCCTGACCCGCGGCTGTCGCAAAGACTTGATAATGTCGCTCGAAAGTGAGCAAGCAGTTTGATTTATGAATATCTTGGCACAATATGCCGCCAGGCTCTTGCTGGCGGCCGGCGTGACGACCGCTGCCCTGGCGGATGATTTGCCCGGCTACCGTCCAGATGGCTCGATCCTTCTTCCCAACCAATGGTCCCTGCGCCCGGCGGGGCGGCAAATTGAGTTGGGTGATTTCCCGGTCAACATCGCCCTGCATCCCGCCGGCCGGTACGCGGCGGTGTTGCATTCCGGGCATGGACGCCACGAGGTGGTGCTGGTGGATTTGAACCGGGAGAAAGTCGTGGCGCGCGCGCCGGTGCAGGAGGCGTTCTACGGCGTGACGTTCTCGCCCGATGGCGGCACTCTTTATTGCAGCGGGGCCGGCGACGAGGTCGTGCATGTGTTTGATTTTAAGAATGGCATGTTGACCGTTGCGCCGGACATTCGAGTGCGAGACTCGCGCGAGCGCGGCATTCCGTGCGGCCTGGCGGTGTCCCCGGACGGACGCGATCTGTTTGTGGCCAATGTGTGGGGACAATCGGTTTCGCAACTGGATTTATCGGGGCGAACCAATAAAGGCGACATTTTTTTCACGCCGCCGGCGGGAGCTACAGACAAGTTGTTCGAAGCCGCCAAGCATGATGAGACGGAGCAGGAGCAGACCAAACGGGGGGAAGCGGCGCTGGATCCCACCGCGCCGGACGCGCCCTTTCCTTACGCTTGCGTGGTGGATGCCAAGAGCCACCGTCTCTACGTGAGTTTGTGGGCGCAATCGTGCGTGGCGGTGGTGGATTTGAAGACGCGCAAAGTCCTGGCGCGATGGGCGACGGAGGAACATCCGAATGAAATGGCGCTGGCGAAATCCGGCCGCTGGCTCTTCGTGGCCAACGCCAACCGCAACACCGTCACTGTTATTGACACGTCCAGCGGTCATGCCGCCGAAACCCTGGATGCCGCGCTTTCGCCCGGCGCCCTGCCGGGGGCGACGCCCAACAGCCTGGCGCTGTCGCCTGACGGCCGGAAGCTGTTCGTGGCCAATGCCTGCAACAACAATGTCGCGGTATTTGATGTCAGCCGCATCGGCCATTCGCGCGCGCTGGGTTTTATTCCGGCGGGCTGGTATCCGACCTCGGTGCGGGTGACGCCGGACGGCCGGCATCTGCTCGTGGCCAACGGCAAGGGGCTGCGCTCGCTGGCCAATCCCAAAGGACCGCAGCCGGGCAAACGAGGGGATGCCGCCACCCAGTACATCACGGAGTTGTTCCCCGGCGCGCTCAGCGTCATTGACTTGCCGGGGAGCGGGGACTGGCAGCAGGAACTGGCGGCTTACACCGCCCAGTGTTACCAGTGTTCGCCCCGGTCCGGCGCGGCGCCCATCGGAATGACGGCGGACAATCCCGTGCCCGCCGAGCCGGGCCGGGCCAGCCCCATCAAGTATTGTATCTACATCATCAAGGAAAATCGCACTTACGATCAGTTTCTCGGCGACCTTCCCACGGGCAACGGCGACCCGCGACTGTGTCTTTTTCCAGAGAACGTCACACCGAACCACCACAAGCTGGCGGGCGATTTTGTGCTGCTGGACAATTTCTACGTGGATGCCGAGGTCAGCGCCGACGGCCACGAATGGTCCATGGGGGCCTACGCGAGTGATTTTGTGGACAAGACTTGGCCGCTGAACTACGGGCACAACCGCGGCAAGAAATATCCCTATCCGTCGGAAGGGGTTTTTCCGATTGCGGCGCCGGCCAACGGCTACCTTTGGGACCGGGCGCGCGAGGCCGGGGTGAGCTACCGCAGCTATGGCGAATTTGTCCAGGCCGGCAAGAAGGCCGGAGAACCGAATTGGACGAAATTGGCCGCGCTGCAGGGGCATTTCGACCCGGAGTATCATGTATTTGACTTGGAGTATCCCGACCAAAAGCGGGCGGACCGGTTCGTCGCGGAACTGAAGCGTTTTGAAACGGAAGGAGAAATGCCGCGGCTGCAAATCGTCAAATTGCCCAACGACCATACGGAAGGGGCCAGAGCCGGCGCGCTGACGCCGACGGCTTACATGGCGGACAACGATCTGGCGCTGGGCCGGGTGGTGGAGGCGGTGAGCCATTCCAGGTTCTGGCCGCAGACGGCCATTTTCGTCCTGGAGGACGATGCGCAAAACGGGCCGGACCATGTGGATGCCCATCGCAGCCCGGCCTTCATCATCAGCCCTTACACCCGGCGCGGCGCGGTGGATTCCACGATGTATTCCACCAGCAGCATGTTGCGGACGATGGAACTGATTCTCGGTCTCAAACCGATGACCCAATTCGACGCCACCGCCATGCCGATGTTTCGGGCCTTCCAGGCGGCCCCGGACGCTCGGCCTTACGAGGCGCTGCCGGCGCGGGTGAGTTTGGAGACGCGCAACAGCGCGTTAAGCTGGGGCAGCGACGCCTCCAAGAAGATGGATTTCAGCCGGGAAGACGCCGTGGATGAGATGGCCCTGAACGAAATCATCTGGCGCTCGGTGCGCGGGGCCGCCGCCACCATGCCCGCGCCCGTCCACGCGGCGTTTGTCTTCGATCACCCGAAGGCGGACGACGATGATTAAGGCGTCAGCGTCCGATGAGCTGCCGGCGGGAGCGCCATCGCCCGCGGGCGGGAAAAGCACGAAGGAGCACCACGATGGGGCGCGCCGGTGGTGGATTGCCCTGGCCCTGGCCGCCATCACCCTGGCGTTGTTTTGGCCTTTGAGTCACTACGATTTTCTCGACTTTGACGATCAGGCTTACGTCACGGAAAATCCTTATGTCCGGTCCGGCCTGAATTGGAACAGCCTGGCCTGGGCCTTCACGACCAGCACGGCGGGCAATTGGCATCCGCTGACGTGGATTTCCCATGTCCTGGATGTCCAGTTTTCGGGCCTGCAGGCGGGGCGGCATCATTTTACCAACGTCCTCCTGCATACCGCCAATGTAGTGCTGCTCTTCCTCCTCCTGCAAAAAATGACCGGGGCGGTTTGGCGCAGCGCCCTGGTGGGGGCGCTTTTTGCCTGGCATCCGGCGCATGTGGAATCGGTCGCCTGGATCGCGGAGCGCAAAGACGTGTTGAGCGCGTTGTTTTTTCTCCTCACCCTGTTCGCTTACGTCTGGCACGCGGCCAAACCGGGCTGGGGCCGCCAGAGCGTGACGCTGGCCCTGTTTGCCCTGGCCCTCATGGCCAAACCGATGGTGGTCACCCTTCCTTTTGTCCTGTTGCTGCTGGATTTTTGGCCGATGCGCAGAGTCTCCGGCTTTCTGGCTCCGCTGGCCGAAAGGCAACCGGCCAACGCCCCCTTCTTTCCCCGCTTGCCGCTGTCCCGGGTGGTGGCGGAAAAAATTCCGCTGCTGGTGTTGAGCGCCATGGGATGCGTCTTGACACTCTGGGCGCAGCAACGGAGCAACGCCGTCGCCTCGGTGCAGACCATCTCCCTGTGGCATCGTGTCACGCACGCTTTGGTTTCCTATCTCGATTACCTCGGGCTCCTGATTTTGCCGCGCCACCTGGCCATTTTTTATCCGTACCCGCTCCATGAAGAAACGGCCAAAGTCATGGGCGGGGCGGCGTTGCTGGCGGCGGCTTCCGTGCTGATCATTATTTCGGCGGGGCGTCGTCCCTGGCTGGCCGTTGGATGGTTCTGGTTTCTGGGCATGTTGGCACCGGTCATTGGATTGGTGCAGGCGGGCAACCAGGCCATTGCGGACCGTTACACCTATTTGCCGGCCATTGGATTGTTTATCTCCGTGGTGTGGGCCGGAGCGGAGCTGGCGTTGCGCATTCCGGCGGCAAAACTTTTGGGGCCCGCCGTGGGGGTGGCCATGCTGGCGGCCACTTCGAGCCAAATCCCGTTCTGGAAGAACACGCGCTCCGTTTTTGAACACGCCGCCCGCGTCACGCAAAATAATTACCTGGCCCTGACATTGCTGGGCAGCCTGCGCGCGGCCGACGGCAATTGGGACGGAGCCGTCGAGCTTTATCAGGAGGCGTTGCGTGACAAGCCGAATTATGCCGAGGCTCATTTCTTCCTGGCCCGCGCCCTGGAGCAACAGGCCAGGACGGATGAGGCCGTCCGGGAATACAACATCGCTTTGCGCCTAAATCCATCGTTTGAAAAGGCCCGGATTTTTCTGGGTCTCCTGCTGGCCGGGGAAAAGAAATACGATGAGGCCGCGGCGGAATACGAAGCCGTTTTGAAGACCAATCCGCGATCCGCCGTGGCGCACAACGACCTGGCGCGCCTCTTGCAAAGCGAGGGGCGGCAGGAGGAAAGCCTCCGGCATTACCTGGCCGCGTTGCAATTGGACTCGAGCCTGGCCGAGGCCCATAACAACCTTGGGATTTTGTATTTGCAGAAGGGCCAACTGGCCGACGGCACCACCCAGTTGCGGGAAGCCCTGCGGCTCCATCCCGGCAATGGGGAAACGGAGTATAATCTGGCCCTGGCCTTGAACCAGCAGGGGCAATGGGAGGAAGCCCTGGGCTTGTGGCCGCGCCTGGCGGCGGCGCGTCCGCAAGATGCCGCGGCCCAGTTCCAGTATGGATGCGCGCTGGCCCATCAAGGAAACCCCCGCGGAGCCTTGAGCCAGTTCGCCAAGGCGCTATTGTTGACGCCGGATTACCCGGAAGCCCTCGACGCGCTGGCCTGGATTCTCTCCACCGATCCTCAACCTGAAATGCGCAACGGCAACGAAGCGGTGGCGATGGCGGAAAAGGCCTGCCAACTGGCCGGCCGGCAACGGCCCGCTTTTTTTCTCACTTTGGCGGCGGCTTATGCCGAGGCCAGCCGCTTCACGGAAGCTGTCGCCTCGGCGCGGCAGGGCCGGGAATTGGCCGCGGCCCAGGGCCAAAAAGAGATTGAAACCAAGGCCAGCTTCCTCCTAGCCGAGCTGGAAGCGGGGCATCCGTTCCGGGGGCCGTTGGTCGCGCCGTAGCAACCTCTGCCGGGTGCAGGACAAAAACCTTCACGTCTTTGGTAGGGCGGCGCTGCTGCGCCGCCCAAGAGTCCATGGCAGAGCGGCAGCTCTGCCCTACCGGGAATGTGAAGATCATTGGCCGAGAAAAGCGCGATAGGCGGGATCCCATATCACATCGGGGACGGGCCCTTCGACTTTGGTGCTGAAATCGGCGCCGTTAGTCAAATAGGAATCCTTGTAATACCGGGCGTGGCCATCGCAAAAATTGAGCACCGCCCCCGTAAAATGCCGCGAGGCCAGGCTCTTGAAGCGAAGGCCGGGAAGCTGGTTATTGTAGATCGGACTCCCATTTTCAAGCTCGGTATATGGGTTGAAGGCCGCGTCGAACAACAGAACCGTGGCCGATGGCTTGGGCAGGCTGCTCATCTTGGGCATTGCGCCATAGGGGGCATAGTCTGAGCCCAGCGGATTTGCCGCGGTGGCCGTTCCGACCATCTTGTTGAGATCGAGGGACTGGCAATAGCCGAAATAGCCGACGGAGGGGGCGGTTTCCGGGGCCGCCACTAATTGCGATGCCGCCTCAGAGGTGCTCATGCGGATCGCCGGACAAAACCAGAATGGGCTGCCGGCTCCTCCTGGAAATGGCATATAATCGTAGATGATGCTGGTCGGAGTGCCAGTGAGATAATTGACCTTGTTTGTCACGTAGGACGACAATGGCTTGCCCTGCCAATAAGGGGGCAGCACATTAAACCAGGCGGTCGGGTCCAGGGCCGTTCCATACGGGTAGGTTCCCTCATAATCCTCGCTATCGCCCATGCCATCGGTCGGCAGGAAGCCCTTGTAATCGTCGCTGTACATCACCTCCGAAATCCCCCACTGTTTGAGGTTGGAGAGGCAGCCGGCTTTTTGGGCTTCTTGTTTGCCCTTGGCCAATGCTGGAAGAAGCATGGCAGCCAGAATGGCGATGATGGCAACGACCACCAACAGCTCGATCAAGGTAAAGGCGCGCGATCTCAAAATTCTCATCGTCAGAGTTGCGTCCCTGATACAAAGCCCAGCGGCGCAAGTTAATGTCAGTTACGGTTTTGGTAGTGCCTGAATTTGGTGTAGCGTCGAGCCTGTGGCTCGACATCGGCGCACAGCGCCGACACTACAACAATTAGATTAAGACACTGCCACGGTTTTTCATGTCTTGCTTTAAGGGCTGGTGACCTGATAAAACTTCTCCGTGTTGGTTGGCCCAACATCGGTGTACGTTCCGGTGGCCGTGCTGAACCAAAGTCCCGAAACCAGCTTGGTCCACGGCTTCGACAGATTGGTCGTGGTGAGGATGCTGTAGGTATAATTGTAAGGAACGGCCGTCCAGGCCAGGGTGAAATTGCTGCCGCCAAGTCCGGCGTGCGCCATGCCCAGAGTGGGCGCGGCGGGCGGCGCCGTCACCAGGTTGGAATAGACCGTGAACGAAATGCCGACCGTCAAATCGTCCTGGATCAGCGGACCGGAGATGGCGTAGGCAAACTGCGGTATCAATTTTCCTGTGACAAAATTCGTATCCTGGTCACTGACAAATACCGTGTAAGATTGCCCGGTCTTATTGGTAATAACATAGTCCGTTCCCGAGGCAAAGACGGCTCCCGGCGCGTAAGCCGAGAAATAGAGGTTGGTCAGCACGACAACAGAGCCCTCCCCATTGGTGGCAAGGCTGGCAGACAATGGCGCCGTGTTTCCCCACGGCAGGAGGATCGGCGCCGGCAGGGGATTGTTGTGGCTCAGAATGGTATCAACGTAGCCCGTGCTGCCTTCGCTCACGTCAAGTTCATAATTATCCACATAAGAGGAGAGGGTTCCGGTGGCCGTCACAACATCGCCCAATTGCGGGCGGAAATCCGAGCCAAACGTCACGAAGAGGTTAATGCCGCCGGTGCTGTCTTGCAGATAGTACGAGGCGGTGTTGCCGGTGGTTTGGTTGGTGGACGTGGTAATAACGCCGGTCACGTTAAACAGAGTCGTTCCGTCTGAGGGCTGGTAGGTCGTCGGATTGAGCAGGCTGCGCAGGTAGCCGATGGTTACTGATTTGGGTCCGGTAACAGTCAATACCGCGTTGCTGCTTTGTGTGAACAAGCCTGTTCCGCCGAAGGCGACCACGAAGTAGGCGCCGGATTGATTGGTGGAAAGACCGCTCAGGGTGAGGTTCGGAGTGGTCACGCCGGTTGAAACGGTCGTACTGCCGTTATTAAAATACCAAAGATAGTTGATGGGTCCGGTGCCTGCAGCCAGGGAGGTGAAGGTCACGCTGCCGCCTTCCGAAAGGGTCGCGTTCGCCGCCGGCTCGAGGCTGAAAACAGGGGCCGTTGGCGTGGTGTTGACCGAGACAATGGCATTGGAACTTTGCACCGCGGCGCCCACCGCTCCTTTTACAGTGACGTAATAGGTGCCGCTGTTGGTGGCGACCAGGGAGTTGAGCGTCAACGAGGGCGTGGCGGAACCCGTGACGGATGCGCCATCGCTCAACGGCACGCCATTTTGATACCATGCGTAAGTCAGGCCGCTGCCCGCCGCGCCAATGCCCGAAGCCGCGACTTCCATGACGTAGGAATTCCCCGAGTAATTGGTAATACCAACCGGCTGGAGGCCAATCACGGGATTGGAAGCGTTAATGCCCGCGGTAACGACGCTATAGCCGGAGCCGGAGCCGTTCCAGTCGAAGGAAACCTCCAGATTGTGCATTTGCATGATGCCCTCGCCCTGGCGCTGGCGCAGTCCAAAGGCGGCCATGGGCAGTTTCGGAGTAAATGTATCTGTCGCGGGACCTGAACTCACCGCGCCCGGGCTATTGGCCTTGACGTCGCTCAACGAGGCCGGGTTGACCACCATTGCGGAATACAAGTTGGCCAGGTCCACGAAGAAAACCACCTGATAGTCAATGCCCGGGGCCAAGTCCAAAGGAACGACGGCGTTCGGACCGGTGCTCATTGTGCCGGAAGAGTCATTTTGGCCGTCGGCGATGCCGAGGCGATAAGTGCCCGGGAAGGCGGTTGACGACATACTGGGGGTGAAAGCGGCTTGATTGGTGGTCAGGGCGAAGATTCTTCCATAGAAACCGAAGTTGGTGTCTTCGATGTTGGCGAAATAGGTCCCTCCGGCATTGGTGGGAAGCGTGCTCAAGTTGATAATGAAGCTCGCCCATACCACCGTGTTGCTGACAGGCCGGGAGAAAAGGCTTTGCGCGTCGGTGGTGGCGTTGGTTTGGGCGATTTGCGCCCGGCCATTAACAACGAGTTCGGGGTTGCTGCCGTTGATATCCGTCCACGGGGAGCCGGGATCGCCGAAGAGGTTGCCATTGGCATAGCTAAAGGAGTCGTAGAGTAAGAACGGTGTGAAGGAAACCACCGTCGGGGCGCTGGTGATCGAATTGCCCAAATTATTCGAGACGATGACAGAGTAGGTTGCCGCGGTCGTACTGCCGCTGTTGGCGAGACTAAACGAATTGCTCGTGGCGCCGGCAATGGCCAGGCCGTTGGAAAGCCATTGATAGGTGAGAGGCGGCGCGCCCGCCGCCGTGACCGAGAGGTTGGTGGAAGTGTTCGGCAGGTTGGTTGATCCCGCCGGCTGGACAAGGATCACCGGATCAATCACTTTCAGCGTGGCTGAATTATTGGCCGGAACAGATCCGAAACTGTTGCTGGCGATCACGGTGTAGGTGCCATTGTAGGTGGCGTAAGCCGGGCTGATGGTGAGGGTGGCCGTGCCCGCGCCACTGACCGAGCCGCCGTTCGAAAGCGCCACGCCGTTCAACTTCCAAATGAACGTCAGAGAAGTGCCGACGGCCGAGACATTGAAGCTGGCCGTTGAACCCGCGTTCACGGTCTGGCTGGACGGCGAGGTGATGCTCACGTTGAGCGGAGCGCCGGGCGGCTGGACAGTCAACAGCGCGCTGGTGCTGGCGGTCGTGCCGTAGTTATTGGTGACGACGGCCGAGACCAGGGTCCCGTTTTGATTGGTGGTCAAGGAGGTCAAAGTGAGGGATGAATTGGTGGCCCCGGAAACCGCCACGCTGTTGGTGTACCATTGATAGTGGAGAACAGGCGTCCCGCTGGCTCCGACGGTGAAGGTGACGCTTCCCCCCGCGTCCTGTGTGAAGGGCGCCGGTTGATTGGTAATCGCCGGCGGCACGCCAGGCACGAAGCGGACGCCGCGGTAAATGACGCCGGCAGGCGCGTTTGCAAGCAGTGTAGCGGTGGAAGAAGCCCCGTTATCCACGATCTGGATGAGACGGTCGCCCGCCCCCTCCCCCGTCGTCGCATAAATCACGGGCGGGTTTTGGGTAAAGTCGGCGGTGACGGCTTCGGCGTTGGTTCCGGAGGCCGCCGCTCCGGCGGTAAGCGCCGAGATGGTGTAATTGGAAATCCAGAGACCGCCGGCCAAACCCGAGTTGGTGAACTTGATGATGCCGCCCAGGTTGTCCTCCGCCACGTAGGCAATGGTCCCCGCCGGGTTAATCACAAAATCATACGGCCCGCTGGTGGAACCGGTTTGCATGATATTGGTATTGTTCAGCAACGAGCCGGTATTGGTGGGGATGCCGCCAGACAGGCTGTTGGAAACCATATAAATGCCGCGTCCATACGTGCCGGAACCTGATCCAGTGGATAGATAGAGCGTGTTGTTGTAGATGTTAAGGCAGCGCTCGTTGCCGGTCCCGGTTTCTGTCACCGTGACGTTGGTTTCCAGGGACGGATTTCCCACATAAATGATCCCGATTTCTCCATTGGTAATGGTGGCTCCCGTGCCGCCGCTGCCGGAAACCCAGAAGTTGCCCAATCCGTCGGACGCCGCGCCGCGAATGTTGTAAGTGCTGAAGATGTTGCCGTTGGTGATCGGCAGCGCGTAATTCCCGTAGCCGTCTATGGTTGCCACCGCCCGAAAGACGTTGCTGGATGTGAATCCCGTGAGGGAACTGGTTTGTATGTTGGTGTTGTAACCTCCCAGCACCAAGTACTGGCCATTCGGGGTGAGCGACATGAACCCTTCGGTGGCGGAATTGTCCAGAATGAAAGCGTTGGGGCCGGTGCTGGGCAGAGGCAGGGTTCCAACTTGCGTCCCGGCGGTCGTGAACTGAACGATGCTGACTGGTTCGCCATCGCTGCCGGCGGGCTGCGCGGCAGTGCCCATTTGCACAACCGCCAGGTTCCCGGGGGTAAAGTAATTGGGGTTGACGGTCAAGGTCGCATTCGAACTGGTGGTCATCCCGTAGGCGTTGCTCACGACCACATCAACCGCCGTTCCATTTTGGAACGTGGTCAAGGTGCCCAGCGTGAAAGAAGAATTGGTGGCGCCGCTCACCGCGACGCCGTTGGTGTACCACTGATAGAAAAGCGTTGGCGTGCCGAGGGTGGAAGCAGTAAATGTGGCGGTCCCATCCGCGCTCTGCACCACCGTCAAAGGCTGGCTTGTGATTTGGGGAGCGGATCCCGGCACCAAGCGCACCCCGCGAAAAGTATTGGTGCCGTTTGCGGAAACGGAACCTGTGGCGAGGAGAGTGATAGTAGCGTTGGCCCCGGCACTCGTGCCTGTGTCTTGGAGGCTCACCAGCCGGTTGGTGAGAGGCTCTGTAGTGACTGCATAAAGCACGACAGGCGTTTGGGTGAAGTCGGCGGTGACGCTGAAGGCATTCCCGCTGGAGGCCGCGGTGTAGTTCCCATTGGTCAGGAGAATGGTATAATTGGAAACCCAGAGAGCGCCGGGCAACCCGCTGTTGGTGAACTTGACGATGCCAAGCGAGGAGTCGGCCAGATAGGCGAGCGTGCCGGCCGGATTGATCACAAGATCCGAGCCTGTTTCAGACGACGTTCCATCCGGAAAAAGATTGGTGTAGACGGAGGCGGTGCTCGGAAGAGCGCCCAAAGCACTGTTGGAAACCATATAAGCGCCGGAGCCAAACATGGTGGACTTGAATAATCCGTTACTGGTGTAGCCGCAGGCATACAGCGCGTTGTTGTAAATGTTGAGACCACGGCCGCCTCCAAAAAGCCCCGGCGCCACCGGGTTGGTGGCTCCCGCCAGCGCGGTTCCGACATAAACAAGCCCGGAGGTTCCAGGCGAGGTTGCCCCGGTGCCCAGCGTCCAGAAATTGCTCCCGTCCGAGGCCGCGCATGTAATCGTGTAAGTGTTGTAAATGTTGGAGTTCACAATGGGCAGGGCGTAATTGCCGTAGCCATCAATCGTCGCCACGGATCGCGGAACGTTGGTCGAGAAGGAATAGGCGACGTTTTCAACAAGGCCGTTCGACGTATAGGGCGCGCTCGTGTTAAACCCTCCGATCACCAAGTGCGTGCCGTCCGGCGTGAGCGTGAGATACCCTCCGTAGGACACACCGTTCAGGATGAGCGCATTGGCGCCGCTCGAAGGGATGGGGAGCGAGTTTGCCAGCGTTCCATTGGTTGTGTATTGATCAATCCAGACCGGATTGCCACCGCCGGTCGTCGTTACGGACTGGTTGGTGCCACCGATCCTGACGACCGCGAGGTTGCCGTTGGCAAAGAACTGGGCTTGGGCGGCCGACAGCGAAGCCATCAGGGCCAGGGTCGGAAGAAGGAGCTTTTTCATGGCGAATATGTCTGGTTTCATAAACGATCTCAAAAATGTTGATGTCAGTTACTGCTTTCTCTGCCTGCGCACGTCACACATGCTCTAATCGCGAACGATCCTAAACGCCCATTCTGACAATCCCGCGGCGCTTCGGTTACGTTCCTGCCACAATGCGGTGACGAAAAATTTGCGCCGAAGTTGCAATTCCGTAACCTGGAGAATGGGGAAACAGAAATCCGGGCCAACTCATCCCGGATGCTGCTTTTCAAACAGGCCCTGGGGCGGACAGCCGGGGGAAGAGCGCGGAGTTTATTCCGGGCAGGGCAGGGCTGCCGCTCTGCCTTGAACTCGTGCGCGGCGCCGCAGCGCCGCGCTACCGACGACGTGAAGATTTTCGTCCTGCCCCTGGGCGCGGAGCATGTCAGAAAAATGCTTGCACCGTGACCAACCTTATGCTTGGTTGCCAGTGAATTGCAACTGAAGCGACTCTATTCCAGCCTTGTGAAGCCGGCCAAAATCGCGGCGCCGGGATTTGTTTGTGCAACTGCTTGATATATCGCAACTTAAGAAGACATTCGTCGCGCCGGACGGCTCGAAACACACGGTCATCAATGTGCAGAGCTTCCGTCTCGCGGAGCGGGCGCAGGTGGCGCTGGCCGGCGAGAGCGGCTGCGGCAAAACCACGCTGCTGCACTTGATCGCGGGCATTCTCAAGCCGGACGAGGGTTGCGTCATGATTGCCGGCCAGGAAATGTCGGCCTTGAGCGAAGCGCAACGCGACCGTCTGCGCGCGACCACCATCGGCTACATTTTTCAGACCTTCAATTTGTTGCAAGGTTATACCTGCCTGGAGAATGTGTTGCTGGGAATGTCTTTTGGACCGGGAGCGGACCGGGTCTTTGCGCGGGAATTGCTGGAGCGCGTCGGACTGGGAAACCATTTGCGACATTATCCGCGCCAATTGTCCAGCGGACAACAGCAGCGCGTGGCGGTGGCCCGCGCGCTGGCCAACCGGCCCAAACTGGTGCTGGCCGACGAACCGACCGGAAACTTGGACCACAAAAACGCGACCGAAGCGCTCTCCCTGATCCGCACGGGGTGTCAGGAAAACGGGGCCGCCCTTCTTTTGGTCAGTCATGACCGCGAGGTGCTGGGCCAATTCGAGACGGTGCAGGCCATGGAGCAGATCAACCAAACAGATGCCACCGAGGAGAAAAAGGCATGACCCTTTGGCTGATTATTCTGCGGAGCCTGCGCCAGCACGCCTTGTCCACCGTCATCACGGCGCTTTCCATCGCCCTGGCGGGCGGCCTTCTCATGTCGGTCTGGATCGTCAAGGAGCAGTCGCAGGCCACGTTCACCGGCGTGACCGGCGGCTTTGACGCGGTTCTGGGCGCGCGCGGATCCAAATTGCAGTTGGTGCTCAATTCGATATTTCACCTGGAGAATTCGCCGGGAAATGTGTCGGCGGCCGATTATCTGGACATTAAGAACAATCCCAATGTCGCCCTGGCCATTCCCATCGCCGTGGGCGACAATTATCGTGGCTACCGGCTGGTGGGGACCGCGCCCGAGATGTTCGAGCAGGTGGAATACGCGCCGGGAAAACATTATGAACTTGAGCCGGGCGGCAATTTCTTCGACCCCGCCCGCAAGGAGGCGGTGGCGGGCAGTTTTGTCGCGCAGAAAATGGGGATGAAATTGGGCGATACGTTTCATCCCTATCACGGCCTGATTTTCAACGAGAAGGACCAGCACGCTGAAACTTATATCGTCGTCGGGGTGATGAAACCTTCCAACACCCCGAGTGACCGGGTGATCTGGATTCCACTGGAGGGCATCCAGAAAATGTCAGGTCACGACCCCAAAGCCGCCACCGAGGTCAGCGCGGTCCTGGTGAAATTGAAGGGCAGCGGCACCGCCGGCTTTCGAATGGACATGATGTACAACAAACAGGGCAACCGCCTGACGTTTGCCTGGCCGATTGGAGCGACCATGGCGGATTTGTTCAGCAAAATCAGTTGGTTTGACAAGGTGCTGGAGCTGGTTTCGTATCTGGTCGCGCTGGTGGCCACCGCCTCCATCCTGGCGAGCATCTACAATTCCATGAACGAGCGCCGCCGGGAAATTGCGATCTTGCGCGCGCTGGGCGCCCGGCGCCGCATCATCTTTGGCGCGATCATCCTGGAAGCGGCAGCCATCTCCGCCCTGGGCATGGTGGCGGCGTTTGTTTTCTATTGGGCCATTATGACGGGCGCGGCGGTTGTCATCCGCGCGCAAACGGGGATTGTGCTGGACCCCTTCAAATTCAACCCGGTCATGCTGTGGGCTCCCGCCGCCTTGATCGGTCTGGGAGCGTTGGCGGGAGTTGTGCCGGCGGTCAAGGCGTATCGAACCGACGTGGCCGAACATCTCGTGCCCACCTCTTGACGGAAAAAAGCATGAATCCTTACCGCCCCCTCAAGCAAAGGACTCACCCGATTTTATTTTCCATCGGCATTTTCGCGCTGGCGGCGGCACTGCTGGCGGGCTGCGGCCACCACCAAAACCGTTCTTCCGACAGCGCCCCCCATTTGCATGTGGACACGCCGCCGCACGGGGGCACACCGGTGGCGTTGGGCGACGATTATCAGATCGAATGGGTCTTGGATGCGCCGTCGGGACTGCTGCAGGCTTACGTTCTGGACGGCGAGATGGAAAATTTTGTGCGCATCGCCGCGCCATCGTTTGAATTGAAGGCGAAACTGCCAAGCCGGGAGGAAGTGTTGCATTTTGCGGCCGTCGCCAATACCGCCACCGGCGAAACCGTGGGCAGCACGGCGTTGTTCGAGGCACGGGCGGACTGGCTCAAGACGAACAAGACCTTCGGCGCCGTCCTCCCGGCGATCAACGTCGAGGGGACCGTGTTCACCAATGTCGCCTTCAATTTTCCCAAGGGAAACGACAAGGAGTGAAACCACATAAAAGAAAGCAAAAACATCATGCCGACGCCTCAAATTCGCAAAGTTGTCCAGGCCGCCGCGATGTTCCTGGCGGTCGCGGCATTCGTCTCCATCAACTCCGCCCAGACAACGGCGGGAACAAAACCACCGGTGAAAATCCAAGGTGAAACCATTGGCGCTGCCGGGGCGCAACCCGTGGTGACGCAGTCCATGACCAATTCGCCGCGGACGGAGACGCCCGCGGCCAATGGAAAGTATTTGCCCGTCGCATTTGACAAGCTTGGTTATTTTGAATTTGATCCGCCCTCCACCACGAAGCAAGCCGGCTCCGTAGACGAGGCGGACAAGTTGATCCCGCCGGAGGTAAAAGTCCTCGACAACAAGAAAGTCACCTTGAGGGGGTACATGATACCGATTGCGACGGAGGGAAACAACACGACGGAGTTCCTGCTGGTCAGAATTTCATGCAGTTGCTGTTACGGCAGCCCGCCCAAGTTGAACGAAGTGGTCACGGTCAAGGTCCCGGGCAAGGGTGTAAAAGAGGAGTTGGTCCAGCCGGTTACGGTGAAAGGCACGCTGCACGTTGGCACCATCCGCGACGCCGGCGATGTCACGGGTCTTTACCGGATGGACGGAGAGGCGTTGGTTGGCGAATAGGAGCATCCACGGACGGCATTCAATGCAATCAAAAACCAACCGCCCTGATGCTTCTTGCCGGGCAAGTTCGTCCCATGCAAGGAAAAGCCCGGCTCTATGGCCGCTCGCCGCGCCGGTCTTTCATTAGGTGAACTTTGCCCATTGAAAAGTAGCCGTCCATGGGGAATGTTGTTCGCCGCAGTGAAATCCGGTTCATGAAGAAGTTGTTGATCGCATCGTGGGTCCCTTTGGTGATTCTCGCGGCGTCCTGCCAAAGGAATGGGCCAAGACAGGTCCCATCGGACAAATCCGGTCCCGGCATTCAGGGAGAGTTAATTGACGCGGCGCCGGTTCCACAAACCGGGCCGGTGGCTGAAGCTGCCACGAACGTTTCGCCGAAGAACAAGCATCCCAAACCTCCATCGCTGCAAAGGCGGATGGTGCTCGCCGAGATGGCCGTGTTAAGCCAATCGAATTATGACAGCGCCAGCCTGCCGTCGGGGACGGCGGGCACGGCGGCGGACCTGGCGAAGACCAACCTGCCGTCCATCGCCAGCCTGGCCGGCGCCAGCGTGGACGTTCCCGGGTATCAAAACATCAGCTTCAACATCCTGGCCGGGTTTGATTTCTCATTGACACCGGAAATGGCCGATGGAACCGCCAGCCCGCCTGAAACCGCCGCCCAAGCGGGGGCGCAGATTCCAGTAAAAGTGCAATCGCTGGATGGCAAGGAGGTGGCCATTCAGGGCTTTCTCCTTCCCGTTACCATGAACAACGGTCTGGCCGTCGAATTCCTGTTGATGCGCAACCAATCCATGTGCTGTTACGGAGTGCCCCCAAACATCAACGAGTGGATTACCGTGCGGACGGCAGGCCCGGGCGTCAAGCCGGTCATGGATCAACCGATCACCGTCGCGGGGACCCTGCGCGTCGGCCCCATCCTGGAAAACGGTGCTCTGGCTGGGATTTATCACCTCGAGGCCAAAAAGATTGTCGCGCCATTCTGAGGGCGGTCAGATCGCCAGGCATGCCGACGCAGGGAAAATCAAGAACAATTTGCCTCAACCCGCCACTATTCTAATTTGTTTCTCAAGCAAACCGCACGGCAGCACACGCCGCGGGGAATTCAGCGGAGTTGGGCTTGCCAGCCGTAGCGCGGAGTGCGGAGGATGGAGCCAGTTTCCGGACTCGAACCGGAGACCCACGCTTTACGAAAGCGTTGCTCTACCAACTGAGCTAAACTGGCACCAAGCCTGCCCCCACCCTATGTTCCCATCAAGACGGTGGCAAGTTAATTTGCGCGACAGTTAATTTGCCGACATCCTGCATCCTCGGGTGCAGGACAAGAATCTCCATGTCTTCGGTGGGGCGGCGCTGCTGCGCCGCCGAAGAGTTCAGGGAAGAGCGGCAGCTCTGCCCTGCCAGGAAGATGAGGATTCTTGTCATGCGCCGCCGATCCTCGCTTTTGTCCGCGCATCGGTTATGCTGAGGGCGGTTGACACCGGATCTTTCATCTTTTCACCTGGATGCAGGCGGGCTGATCGCCTCCTTGTTTTGGGGCGGGATTGGCCTGGGGTTTTTTGTCTATGGCAAAAAGCAGCGTTCGGCCCCGGCGCTGATCGGGGGGACGGCCTTGCTCGGCATTTCTTATTTGCTGGCCGATTCGGCGGTTTGGATGAGCCTGGCCGGTGTCGGCATTCTGCTCGGGGTTTATTTTTGGTCGAAGCACAGTGATTGACCGGCCCCGGCTCCGCCCGCCTGCGCCTGATTACATGAGGCCGCGGGTTTTTTGGCAAAGTTCGAGGGTGTAACGCCGATGGCGGCGTTCGAGGCGCAGCGGGGCATGGAAGGCCTGGGAGAGCGCGGCCGAGGTGAGCACGGTTTTTCTCGGGCCGCCGGCAACGGCGCGGCCTGCCCGGAGGATCAGCACATGGGTGAAAACGGGCATGATTTCTTCGACATGATGCGTGACCAGCACCAGGGTGGGAGGGTTCTTGCCGCAGCCCAGACGTTGCAGGAATTGCAGGAAATGCTCGCGCGCCGCCGGGTCCAGCCCGGCGCAAGGCTCGTCCAGGATCAGCAACGGCGGGTTGGCCATCAAGGCGCGGCCAATCAACAATCGCTGCCGCTCGCCCTGTGAAAGGAAAAGCCAGGGGCGCTCCGCCAAAGCGCGGCATTCGATCTGGCGCAGCACGCGCAGGCCGCGGCGGCGGTCGGCGGCGGTCATTTCCCCCCAAAAATCAATCATGGCGAATTTGCCGCTGACAATGGTTTCCAGGGCCGGTTCCTCGTCTGGAATCATCTGGCGAACGGCGGAACTGACCAGGCCGACGCGCTTGCGCAATTCGCGCCAGTCGGTCGCGCCATAAATTCTGGAGAGCAGTTCGATGCGGCCGGCGGAGGGAGTGAGATAGCCGGTCAGGGCGCTGAGGAGCGACGTTTTGCCGGAGCCGTTGGCGCCGAGGATGACCCAATGCTCTCCCCGGGCGATTTTCCAGGATATTTTGTCGAGAATCAAAGCCTCACCCCGTTGCACGGTCAGGTCGGAAACGGCGAGGATCGGGGTGGCTGGGTTCGTCACCGGTTGTTGAGGAACCAGAACAGCCACCACATCAGCCCCGAAATGAGCAGGCCGGCGAGCACACCGACAAACATGTTGCGCCAATACCGTTTGCGCGCCCCGCGTCCCATGCCTGGCATCAGGTAGTAAAGATTGTTCTTATGTGTTCCATGCTTATGATGCACCCATACAGGCTTACGCAATCCGCGGGCATTTGACCAGTACTTTTTTTCATGACGGCGGGCCGTCAGCCGGCGTTGGCGAGGGGCTGGGAGGAGATTTCCAGCATGCGCTCGATGGGCCGCCGGGCGCGCTCAATGATCTCCCGGCTTAATTCCACGCGCGGACTCAGGCGGGCCATGCAATCGTGGAGTTTCTCCAAGGTGTTCATCTTCATAAACTTGCATTCGTTGCACCGGCAGTGCTCGATGGGAACGGGAATGAACCGCTTGCCGGGACATTCCTTGCGCAAGCGGTGGATGATCCCCGCCTCGGTCGCGATCAGGATGGCGGGGGCGGGACTGTTTTTGCAGTAATCCACCATTTTTTCCGTCGAGCAGACTTCGTCGGCCAGGAGGCGCACGCCCCGGGTGCATTCGGGATGGGCGACGAGCGGGGCGTCGGGAAACTCGCGGCGGATGCGCATGACGCCGGCATGGGTGAATTCGACATGGGCATAACAACTGCCGTGCCAAAGCGTCATTTTCCGCCCGGTTTGCTCCATGACCCAGGCGCCGAGGTTCTCGTCCGGCACAAAAAGAAGGTCGCGCTGCGGGGGGCTGGCGCGGACGATTTTGACGGCGTTGCCGCTGGTGCAGATGACGTCGCTCAGGGCCTTGACTTCGGCGCTGCAATTAATATATGTGACAGTATAGAAATTGGGATTGGATTCCTGCAGCGCCTTGAGTTTTGGCGCCGGACAGCTTTCTTCCAGGGAGCAGCCGGCGTCACGGTCGGGCAGGATGACCAGTTTGGCGGGGTTGAGGATTTTGGCGGTTTCGGCCATGAAATGGACGCCGCAGAAGACGATGACTTCGGCCGTGGTTTTGGCGGCCTGCTGGGAAAGGCCGAGGGAATCGCCCACGTAATCGGCCACGTCCTGAATTTCGGGCACTTGATAATTGTGGGCGAGGACGACGGCGTTCAATTTGCGTTTCAGGCCCAGAATACCGCGGGAAAGGGCGTCCAGCCGCGGCTGCGGCAGGGGGATGCGCGTGACAAAATCACTTTGCCCGCCGGTCTGGACTGGAGCCGTCTCAATCATGCCCATAACGTAGAGTCAAAGCGCCAAGTTCAAAGTTAAAAATTCGGAAACGGCCAGTCGTCGGTTGAGGATGGCAGGGCGGGCAGTCCCCTGCCCGCCGCGGCGCGCACGGAGTGCGCGCCCTACCAGCCAAGACTCTGATTCGGGAAGCCATGCCCGACACTGGGGTGTTTCTCTATGACCTGCCGCGTTGAGCCTCTCGGTTATTTGTTGAGGGTTTCGATGAGCGCGATGATTAGCCCGATCACGACGCTGCCAAGGGCAAGTCCGGCATAAATCTGCCAGCCCAGCTTGACGCCTCGCTTTGGCCGGAAATGCCAATAGTCGGGGGTCGTGGTCTGCTCAAACGGCAAAGGAGCCAGGACTTCCCGCGCCCGCGCGACAAAAGGCTCGGGGACAAGCACAGCCCACCATGTGCCCGGACCGGTTGAAGGGGCGGCGGGCATGGCGAGGCGGAGGCCGCCGGACGTTTCCTCGCGTCGTTGAAAGGGAATGCCTGCCTCCTCCAGCGCGTTCGAGGCCCAATCCAGATAAAGGAGCTGGCCGGTCCGAAACACGGTGACGAAATTGGTAAGTTCAACGCTCATGTGTCAACCGCATATTGAAAAATGCAAAGCCAAAATGCAATGAGTTTAGATCCTTCAGTTCGTCTTGGAGATTGTCCATAATTTCAGGCGGCAAATTTAATCGCCCGGACGCCGCCGTCAAAATCAAAAAAAAGAACCGGAGGAGTCCGGGAGGACTCGTCCGGTTTTGAGGGGAAAAAGGAACCTGTCAGGACATCTTCTTCTTGGCGTCGTCGGGCACTACGATCTTGGTCGTGCCGACATCCTTGATGTCCACGCCGGTGGTGCGATCAATGTCCATGGCGTTGCCGCCGAAATCCATCGAGCCTTTCAGATTGTATTCGTACCTGCTGAGGATGCCGTCTTTAATCCAGAACTTGACGGTGCCTTTGGCGCCGGTGATGTCCGGCCCAGCGCCGCCGCCGAAGCCGCCACCACCGCCGCCGCCGCCGCGTCCGCCGAATGGGGCCGGGGTCAGGCGCGCCTTGGCGCCGGCTTCAGTCAAGTCCCCGGAATAAACGCCGTTGGCCAAAGTGACCGTGGTGACCAGGTCGAGGAGTTCCTTGGCTTCAACCGCAGGGGCTTTAATGTTGCGGGCGTTATTGACCGCCATCATGTTCGGATTAAACGGAAATCCGCCGTTGCCGTCATCGGGAGGGGGTGCGGAGGCTTCGGCAAAGGATTGCCAGTTGGTGGCCGTCTTGATTGCGCCCTTTTCGCCCATAACGACCACTTCATTAGTAGTCATTTGGGGAGCAGGTCCGCCGGCTCCAGGTCCACCGCCTCCGGGTCCGCCGCCACCGGCTCCGCCACCACCAGGTCCACCGCCGCCAGGTCCGCCACCACCAAAGCCGCCGCCACGGCGACCGCCTCGCCCACCCCCGGCCGGGATGTAAACGTACATCAGACCATCCTTCTGCGTCTTTCCGTCCACCGTCGCCGCGCCACCACCAAAGCCACCGAAGCCCCTGCCACGGCCGCCGGCCGCGGGTGGGGCATTGGGATCAACCACGGGGGCGGTTTTCCAACTGTAATTGTCCGCCGCGGCCAGTTTGGCGATCGCGGCGCTAACGTCGTCCTTCGGGGCGGCAAAGACGGACCCGGCCACCAGGACGAGTGCGGCACAAATGAGATTTGTTTTCATATAAACTTTTCGGTTGACTGACAAACTTTCGCGGATTGATTGCATTACTTGCCCCCCGGACCTCTTTGCCGGGGCTCAAAAAATCAGGCCTCCCCTCCTCCAGAGAGCCGACACTGCGTCTGGCATGGAAGGTTGGTTCCAAGACTTGGGGGCAGATTAAGGCTTGCGGCGCCCCGATGCAAGCACAATCGGACACTCGGCCAACTGCCTGTCTTGACGGCGCGCAGGGTTTTCCATTCCGGCTTTTGTTCCAGCGCGGCGGCTTCGCTCCGGGCGCGGGTGACATCGAATACGCATAATTTCTATTGGATCGCCGCCAACCGTGTCTTTGGGGAGCGCGGTCGTCTCGACCGCCGCGCTCGGCGTCCCGCCGAGCGCTCTTCAGGTGCGACATCGTCGTTCCAGGCGAGGATTAGGGTCTTCCGATGCAACGAGGAAACCAGCCGGCGGGGGTGCCGGCTGGAACACGCGGGGGCGCGTGTTCTCCCCGGAAACTCTTGCGCCTGGAATTTATGAGACGGACTTTTCTTCGGGGATGCGCATGCAGTAGAACGAGCGATAGACGAAGATGAGGGCGATGACAAAGAAAAAGACGCCAATGCCCGTCTTGGTGCTTTGCTCTTTCGAGGTGACGGCGATCTCGGTGGCGAGGAGGCCAAAGAGGGTCGTGAATTTGATGACGGGGTTCATCGCGACGGAGGAGGTGTCCTTGAAGGGATCCCCCACCGTGTCGCCCACGACGGTGGCGGCGTGAAGCTCGGTGCCCTTTTGGCGGAGTTCCACTTCCACGATCTTCTTGGCGTTGTCCCAGGCGCCGCCGGCATTGGCCATGAAGATGGCCTGAAAGAGGCCGAAAAAGGCGATGCCAATCAGGTAGCCGATGAAGAAATACGGATTGAAGAAGGGCAGCGCCAGCGCGAAGCAAAACACGACAATAAAGATGTTCCACATCCCTTTCTGGGCATAAACGGTGCAGATGCGCACGACCTCCTTGCTGTCCTTCATCGAGGCGGTGGTGGAGTCGAGTTTTATGTGTTCCTTGATGTAAACCACCGCGCGATAAGCGCCGGTCACGACCGCCTGGCACGAGGCGCCGGTGAACCAATAAATAACCGCGCCGCCCATGATCAGGCCCAGGATGACTTCCGGCTGGACGATGCTCAACTTGACGATGACGTTGCCGAACAGGTTCTCCAGCAGAATAATCATGGCGAAGACCATGGTGGTGGCGCCCACCACCGCCGTCCCGATCAGCACGGGCTTGGCCGTGGCTTTGAAAGTGTTGCCCGCCCCGTCGCCTTTCTCGAGCTGGTACTTGGCGTTCTCAAGGTCCGCGTCGAATCCGAAGTCACGCTTGAGTTCGGCTTTGATGTCTTTGCGCGCCTCGATCTGGCTCAGTTCATAGACCGACTGGGCGTTGTCCGTGACCGGGCCGTAGCTGTCCACGGCAATGGTGACCGGTCCCATGCCGAGGAAGCCGAAGGCGACCAGGCCAAAAGCAAAGATCGGCTTGGCGAAGGCGAACTTCTCCGGCAGGAAATCATGCAATGCCGGATTTAGGGAGAAGTGATAAGAGGCGGCCATGAGGACCATGATGCAAAGCCCCATCCAGAAGGCGGAAAAATTGCCGGCCACGAAGCCGGACAGGATGTTGAGCGAGGCCCCGCCGTGCTTGGAGCAGTTGGTCACTTCCTTGACATGGCGCGAGTTGGTGCTGACAAAGATCTTGGTGAATTCCGGGATCAGCGCCCCCGCCACCGTCCCGCAACTGATGATGATGGACAGCACCCACCACAAATCAGGCTGCGCCTTCCCGGCGCTGTCCGTGAAATCGCCCAGCAGCAGTTTGCTGGCGATGAAGGTGACGGCGATGGACACGGCCGAGGTCATCCAGACCAGATGGGTCAACGGCGCTTCAAAATCGAAGTCCTTCTTGCCGCCGAACATGTTCTTGCTCAAGCATTGGTTGGCAAAGTAGGAAAACAGCGAGGTGACGATCATGAGCGCGCGCATGACGAACAGCCAGATAATCAGGGTCGCGCAAGTAAGCTGGTTGATCTTGTCCCCCAACGCCAGGGCCAGGAAGGCGATCAAGGCCACTCCGGTCACGCCGTAGGTCTCAAAACCATCCGCCGTCGGCCCCACGCTGTCCCCGGCATTGTCCCCGGTGCAGTCGGCGATGACGCCCGGATTCTTGGGATCATCTTCGGGCAGCTTGAAGACGATTTTCATCAGATCCGAACCGATGTCCGCAATCTTGGTGAATATCCCGCCGCAGATGCGCAGGACCGAGGCGCCGAGCGATTCGCCGATGGCGAAGCCGATGAAGCACGGGCCGGCCAGTTCCTTCAGAAACATCAGGATGCAAATCATGAAAAACAATTCCACCGCCACCAGCAACAAACCCACGCTCATGCCCGAGCGCAGCGGGATGCTCAGGGTGCGGAGCGGATCGCCTTTCAGGGCGGAAAAGGCGGTGCGGGAATTGGACACCGTGTTGATGCGGATGCCAAACCAGGCCACCCCGTAAGAGCCGAGAATGCCCAGGATGGAGCAGAGCAGGATCAGCATCACACTGCCGACACTCATGTCCTTTTGCAGGCCGAGGAAATAATAGACCATGCAAGCGGCGATCAGCACCCACAGGATGGCCAGGAATTTGCCCTGGGTGAACAGGTAGGTCTTGCACGTTTCCCAGATGCTCTCCGAAACTTGCGCCATGCTCTCATGCACCGGCAGGGCCTTGGTCTGGAAGTACTGCACCAGGCCGAAGATCGCGCCGACCAGGCAGACCACCAGCCCCAGATACATCAGCGTCGTGCCGTGGATGCCGCCCAACCCGTCAAATTTCACCCCGGTCAGATCGGGAATTTTGATGTCGGCTTCCCCGGCAAAAACGCCGGGCGAGAAGGTGAGTAATGCGGCTGAGACAGCCGCCCAAAAAAATGGTTTCTTTGTAGGCATAATATGTCGGAGAAAATTATTGCCACGCGGGACGCGCCTTGCCAACCCATTTCTTGGTTTTTTGCACACCTCCCTTGCCAGACCTCCGCAGGGCGGCGGAAGCGGGAATTGGGGACTTCCTGGAATTTTGAATGTCGAATGTTGAATGATGAAAGGGGGATGTTTTCGTTTCACTAATCTAAGAGGATGGCGGCTTGGCGATGAAAGGACCTTGTTCCCCGTGGAACCGGTGAAATCCGCGGTTCAATTCCGTTGGTTGCGTTTTTGCCGTCCTGCGTTCCTGACTGCGGAGGAAGGCAGGGCGGGCAGTCCTGGGCCCGCCGCGGCGCGCACGGAGTGCGCGCCCTACCAGCCAAGACTGACTTTGGCCTTTCCCCGGCCGGTGGCCGGGCGGGACGGGCGAGCCGTCAGTGCCACCCGGGAGTTTTGAAAATGGTTGTATTTTGCCGTGAATATGGCAAGATTAGGTGTATGAAAATGAAATTTGTTCCGCCGTCGTTGTTGGCTTTTGCCGTCATTTTTGCCGTCATCTGCCTTTCCATTTCCGCTTCGGGCCAGGATTGGGCGAAGGCCAAGCTCGAGCAATCCCGGCGCCACGGGGAATGGGTCACGGTGACCAACGGCGCCCGCAAAGTGCAATGCTGGGTGGTCTATCCTGAAGTCAAGGACAAAGCCACGGCGGTCGTGCTCATTCATGAGATTTTCGGGTTGAGCGATTGGGCGCGCAACGCGGCGGATGAAGTGGCCGAGGCGGGATACATCGCCATCGCGCCGGACCTGCTTTCGGGCCTGGGACCCAACGGCGGCAAAACCAGCGATTTCCCCGGCCAGAGCGAAATTGGCGCGGCCATTCAGAATTTGCCGCCCGAGCAGGTCAAGGGCGACTTGAATGCGGCGGCGGATTATGTGAAGGAATTGCCCGCCGCCAACGGAAAAATCGTGGCGGGCGGTTTTTGCTGGGGCGGAACGCAATCGTTTCTGTTTGCGTGCAACCGGCCGGACTTGAAGGCCGCCTTCGTTTTTTACGGCGGCGGCCCAACCGCCGCCAACATGGCAAAAATCCAGTGTCCCGTCTATGGCTTTTATGGCGAAAACGACGGGCGGATCACCCTTAGCGTTACCAACACCGCGGCGCAGATGAAAACGGCCGGGAAGGTCTATGAGCCGGTGGTTTACGACGGGGCGGGACATGGTTTTATGCGCGGAGGCGAGAAGGAGTTCCCCAATGCGACCGAGGCGGACAAGAAGGCCCGTGACGCCGCCTGGCTCCGCTGGAAGGACCTGCTCAAGAAGATCTGAGCGATTGCGGATTGCGGATTGCGGATTGCGGATTTCAGGGAATTTTGGATGTTGAGTTTTGAATGAGGAAAACGGGATATTTTTCATTTCACTATTCCCTATTCACAATTCACTATTCTCTGGCCCATGGCAGACAATTATTTGACAACGAATGACGCCGGCATTTGCCTGGCGGTGAAACTTCTGCCGCGCGCGGCGCGGAATGAGATCGGCCCCGCTTTGGGCAGCGAGCTCAAGATCAAGGTCACCGCCCCGCCGGTGGATGGCGCGGCCAACCGGGCGCTGGTCCATTTTCTGGCGGAAACGCTGGGCTGCCCGCGGTCGGCGGTGCAAATTATCCATGGTCAGGCTTCCCGGCACAAGACGGTGGCGATTGCCGGGATGGGCGCGGCGGAGGCGCTGGCCCGGCTGAAGGTTTAAATATTAAAGTTTGGGAAAGAACCGGGCGGCGGTGGCGGCGGTGGCGGCGCTGAGTTCTTCCAGGGAACAGTTCTTTATTTGGGCGGCCAGCCGGGAAATCTCCCTGACGTAGGCCGGCTCGCAACGCTTGCCCCGGTAAGGCACGGGGGCGAGGAACGGGCAGTCGGTTTCCAACATGAACTGATCCAGCGGCGTGGCGGCCAGGCTTTCCCGGACATTGGCGGCGTTTTTGAACGTGACAATTCCCGTGTAACTGACCAGCGAACCGAGCGCGAGCACCTGGCGCAATCTTTCCACGCTTTCCGAAAAGCAATGGAACACGCCCCGCAGTTTTCCGGCGAAGGGCTGCAGTTGCGCGAGGGTGTCGGGGAAGGAATCGCGTTGATGAATGATGCAGTTGAGGCCCAATTCCGCCGCCACTTCCATTTGCTGGCGGAAGATTTCGGCCTGCCTGGCTTTGTAAGGCGCCAGGCCCGCGGGATCCGGGGGCGGACGATGATAATCCAGGCCGGTCTCGCCGATGGCCACGACCTTGGGATGGACGGCCAGTTGGCGCAAAGCGGGGCGGATGTCCGGCGGCGCGCCGCTGGCGTGGGCGGGATGCCAGCCGACGGCGGCAAAGACGGACGGAAACCGTTCGGCGATGGCCACCGCGCGCCGGCTGCTTTCCAGGTCGGTGCCGATGGAAATGATCTTGGCGATTCCGGCAGCCTGGGCGCGGGCGACGACATCGGGCAGATCGGGCGCGAAGTCCGGGAAATCGAGGTGCGCGTGGGTGTCGTAAAAAATGGGCGTCATCGGTCCGGCGCAAAATAAATTGGTTTTGGCGGAAAAACAAGTGTTGCCAGCGGGCCGGAAATGAGGCAAAAGAGCCGGATATGCCTGAAACCTGTTATCACCCCAGCCTGGAGGGCGCCCAACACGGCGCAAAATCGTTGACCCAATTTTTGGATTATGCCCGCGCCAGCGGGACGACCGGCGCGCAGCCCTCCAACTTCATGCTGGAGAAGGGCAAGCGGTTCAAAAGCCCGGAGGAGATCAAGGGGGACTTCGCCGCGCGCGGCCTGACGCTGGACGGCATTTCGGCGCACTGCCCGTTTTGGGTTCACACCACCGCGTGGACGAACAGCCCGACGGTGCGGCCGTTTCTGCCGCCGGACGTGGGGCAGCAATCGGCCACCGCCATTGAGAAATGGAGCGAGGATTACCTGATGCGGCTGCTGGACTTGGCGGCGGCGCTGGGCGTCAAGATCATCCCCATGTTCTGGGGTGTGGCTTTCGGATGGGAACTGGCTACGGGCTATCCGTGGGGCTTCTGGAAGGGCGGCGACTACGATCTGCTGGCGCGGGGCCGGGAACGGTTTGTCAAGAAAACGGCGGCGCTGCGCGCCCGCGCCCGGGAGCTGGGCATCTTCCTCGCGCACGAAATTCATCCCGGCACGGCGGCGATGTGCGCGGACGATTTCAACCTGCTGGCGCAAATCTGCGACGGCGACAAGTGCCTGGCGGTCAACGCCGACCCGTCCCACTGCTGGGAGGGGGAGGATTGGGAGACGCGGTTCCTGAAAGTGGCGCCGCGCATTTACGCCTGCCATGTCAAGAATATTGTCATCCGCCGCGGCCTGCCCCTGCGCATGATGGAGCCGGCCTGGCCGAAGCGGGCCATGCAGTTCGTGGACATTTCCTCGGGGGAATTGAACATGACGCGCTACGTGGAATTGCTGGTGCAGGCCGGTTATCCGCAGCGCTACCGGGCGGTGATGGGGACCAAAACCGCGCCGCTGGTGGTGGAGGCGGAGAGCGCCTACCGCGATCTGGACGCGGCCAGCGCCGACGGGGTGGCCTACGTGCGCGACCGGCTCTGCTTCCCGCTGGCCCAAGGCTCCTTTGAAGAGGGCATGGGCACGGCCAAAGGCTGAGGCTGTCATTTGAAAACGATTTTCGGCTGGCCGGCGGGATGGGGCGGCTGGGTGAATTTGTCCATCAGGCTCGGAGCGAGGGCGGGGGCGGGGGAAGGATCGGGGGATGGCTCCGGCTTGGAGGCGGGTTGCGGCTGAAGGGCGGAGTGCAGGGCGGTCTCAACCAGTTGCGTGCATGTGAAAGCGCCGGAACAGGGCGCGTTGCGCGCCGGGATAAATCTCCAGCACGCGGCGCATGGCGCTTTGCGGGGTGATGGAATCGTTCATCGCATATTCACCGGCGGTCATAGACCGCCGCTACAGCGCATGGCGCTCTGCGGGGTGATGGGATCGTTCATGGGCCGAAAAAGCCGCGGATTTTTTCCAGCACCTCGACGAGCCGGTCCACTTCGGCCCTGGTGTTGTAAAAATAGAAGCTGGCGCGGGCGGTGGACTCGATGCCGAGCCTCTTCATCAAGGGCTGGTTGCAGTGGTGCCCGCCGCGCAAGGCCACGCCGTATTGGTCGGCCACGGTCACGACATCGTGGGCGTGGATTCCGTCAAGCAGAAAACTAACCACCCCGGCCCGGCCGGTTCTCGGGCCGAAAAGGCGGAGGCCCTTGAGCCGCGACAGCCGCTCCACGGCGCAGGCGGCCAGTTCCTGGTCGTGCCGGAAAATGTTGTCGCGTCCGATGGCGTCCAGATAATCCATGGCCGCGTGCAGGCCGACCGCGCCGGCGAAATCCGGCGTGCCGGCCTCAAATTTGTGCGGCACGGTGTTCCAGGTGCTGTGGAAAAAATCCACGCTGGCGATCATGTCGCCGCCGCCCTGATAGGGCGGCATTTCCTCGAGAAGGTCGCGCCGGCCATAGAGAACGCCAATGCCGGTGGGGCCGCAGATTTTGTGGGCGGAAAAGGCGAGAAAATCGCAGCCGATTTCCTGCGCGTCCAACGGGAGGTGCCCCGCGCTTTGGGCGGCGTCCAACAGGGTGACGATGCCGCGGCGGCGGGCGCGGGCGCAGAGATCGGCGGCGGGATTGATCGTGCCGAGGGTGTTGGAAATATGGGTGAAGGCGAAGAGCTTCACATTTTTCCCCAGCGCCTCATCCAGCCCGCGCAAATCCAAAAGCCCATCGTCGCCGGTGACCGGCAGATAGGCCAGGCGGGCGCCGGTCCGTTCCGCCAGCATCTGCCAGGGGACAATGTTGCTGTGATGCTCCATTTCGGTCAGGAGGATGGTGTCGCCGGCGCGGAGGTTTTTGACGCCCCAAGTGTTGGCGACCAGGTTGATGCCCTCGGTGGCGCCGCGGGTGAAAATGATTTCGGACGGTTGGCGGGCGTTGAGGAAGCGGGCGGCGCGCGCGCGGGCGCCCTCGTAAGCCTCGGTGGAACGGCGGCTCAATTCATGAATGCCGCGATGGACATTGGCGTTGTCGCGCTCGTAAAAACGGCTGATGGCTTCAATGACAGCGCGCGGCTTTTGCGCGGTCGCGGCGTTGTCAAAATAGACCAGGGGATGGCCGTGGATCATCTGGTCAAGAATAGGAAAATCCGCCCTGGCGCTGGCGATAGTCATGGCTTTACAACATGCCAAGCTGGAGCTTGGCGGCTTCGGAGAGCATGTCGCGGTTCCAGGGCGGTTCCCACACCAGGAATACGGCGGCTTCCTTCACGCCGGGCAGGGCCAGCACCCTGCTTTCCACGTCCTGCTGCAAAACGGGACCCATGCCGCAGCCCGGCGCGGTCAGGGTCATTTTGATCTCCACGCGGTGGCCGCCTTCCGGCAGGGGGAGAATTTGCAAATCATAGACCAGGCCCAGTTCGACAATGTTGACGGGAATCTCCGGGTCGTAACAGGTGCGCAAGACCTCATAAACCTGCTCTTCGGTCAATCGGCCCGGATCGGACGGGAGGGCGGTTGCGGGCGGGTCCTTGCCCAGGGCGTCGGCGTCGGCGCTGGCGATGCGGGCCATGTTGCCATGCACGAGGACCGTGTAACTGCCGCCCAAGTCCTGCACAATGACCACGGGCACGCCGGCTTGCAGGGTGATGGCCGTGCCGGCGGGAATCAGCACCGCCGGGCAATCCCTCTTCATAAGAACCTCTTCGTTCATTTTAAATGGCAACTTACGTTGTCACCGCGGGAAAACAAGCAAAAAGGCCGTGGGCGCAATTGGGCCAATTTGGCGGGGAATGCTGTTGGGTGCATGGGCGACCCCCAAGGGCCGGGAAGTCAAAATAACTCGAAATAACTCGAAATAACTCGAAATAACTCGAAATAACTCGAAACTGGATATGGTTTTGGTCCGTGGATTGGCGCGTCCGGCTGGTGTTGGGGCGGGGGGCATGGGACGGACGGGACGGATGGGACTTATGATGTTTGGCTCAGGGCGCTCGGTCGGCGTTGCGGCGGGAGCAGGGGACGGAGAAGGCGGACGATTGCGGATTGCGGATTGCGGATTGCAGAAGTGGCCTGCCCCGCCGGCGCCGTTTCATGGCTGGCATTTTCAGTCTCCGTTGTTGGTTTTTTCATTATCATGGGACAATTAAAGCACACTTCTGAAAAAGCGACTCCGTACCGTACGGATGAAATGCAGGTCAAAAACGGGGTTTTTGACCGCGAAAAAACCCTTGTAAAGACTGGGTAAAAGCGGTTTTGGGGGCCAAAATGCAGAAATGCAAAAGTGAAAAAAGTTTGGGAGGAAGGCGGCTTTGGCTGCCAGGCTTTTTCGAATCGAAGCTGGCATGGAAGCGGGTGACGGGCCGACAACCGGAGTGAGGGCTGGCTGAAGGTCGAATGCGGCTTTTGGCATCGGCGTTGCGTCACAATTACAGTCCGACCGTTTGGGTTCCGGTCGGCGGGTCGCCGACCGGGACAGGCGGGTCGCCTGTGCCACCCAGACAAGGCGGCGCCGGGGTGATCCATTGAAAATGTGGTGGAACCGCCAGCTATGGTTTTTCGGTGGAGACGAGGGGCTGGCCGTCCAGGCCGGCGAGCAGGGCGTGCCAGGGTAGGATGGCGCATTTGACGCGCATGGGGAATTTATGGACGCCGCCCAGGGCGCACAGGCTGCCCATCGCCTCTTCGTCGCCGCCGGGCTGGCCGGTGGCGAGCAGGCGCTGGAATTGGGAGAAACAATTCCGCGCCTCGGCAACGGTCTTGCCTTTGAGTTGCTCGGTCATGAGCGAGGCCGAGGCCTTGGAAATCGCGCAGCCCGCGCCCTGAAAGCTCAGGTCACGGATGACATCGTTTTCCAGCTTGAGAAAGATGGTGAAATGATCGCCGCAGAGGGGATTGTCGCCTTCGGCCCGGCGGTTGGCGTCCGCGAGCGCGCGGAAATTGCGCGGGTTCCGGTTGTGATCCAGAATCACCTCCTGGTAAAGTTCATTCAAGTCGTCGTTGGAGTCGTCGCTCATGGCGGAAGGGGGGATATTATCTCTTGGATTCTTGGGCGGCGCGGCAGCGCCGCCCTGCCGGGAACTTGGATTAAGATTACGATTAGGATTAAGATTAAGAACAGGGTGGAAGCCTCCTCTCCCCGGCCCTCTCCTCCACAGGTTTGTGGAGGAGAGGGGGAAGAGGAGCGCGGGGGTTACGGGTTGTTTTTGAAGCGTTCTGTCAACATGAGGTTGAGGTGGGCGCGCACGGGCTCGAGGGGGATGCGGTCCACCACGTCGCTGGCGAAGGCGCGGATCATGATCTGGCGGGCGTGCTCGAGTCCGATGCCGCGCGAACGGAGATAAAAAACGGCTTCCTCGTCAATTTGCCCAACAGTCGCGCCGTGGGTGCATTTGACGTCGTCGGCGAAGATCTCCAGTTGGGGCTTGGTGTCAATGACGGCGTCGTCGGAGAGGAGGAGGTTGCGGTTGGTTTGTTTGGCGTTGGTTTTTTGGGCGTCCTGGCGGACAAAGATTTTGCCGTTGAACACGCCGTGGGCGCGCCCGGACAGGACGCCGTGGTAGAATTCGTGGCTTTCGCAGCGGGGCTGGGCGTGATCCACCACGGTGTGGTGATCGGCCAGTTGCCCGCCCCGGACCAGGTAGAGGCCGTTGAGAATGCAGGAGCCGTTTTCGCCGTGGAAAATGGTTTGAATCTGGTGGCGGGCCAAATGCGAGCCGGTGGAGATGGAGTGGGAAGTCCAATGGCTGCCGCGGGCCTGTTGCGCCTGAACGGCGGCGAGGTGAAAAGCGCGCTGGTTTTCCTCTTGAATTTTGCAGTGGTCCAGGCGGGCTTCCGCGCCGAGGACCAGTTCGGTGACGGTGTTGGTGAAATGGGGCGCGTCGGAAAGGCTGACGTAAGTTTCCAGAATCTTCATCTCGCTGCGCGCTCCGGCGACAATCAAATTGCGGACATGGGCGCTGGCCCCCGCCTCGCCCGCCGTGGCGATGAAGAGCAAATGCACCGGCTGGGTGATGACTTTTCCGGGGGCGGCGCAGACCAGGGCGCCGTCCTGGAAGAACGCCGTGTTCAAGGCGGTGAAGACAATCGCCGCGTCGCTGGCAACCTGCGTGAGATGGCGTTCCAGCGCCGGAGCGTTGCCGGCCAGCGCCGTCCGCAGGCTGACGGCCTGGAGATCGCCGCCCGGGGCGGGCAAGGAGGAGAGTTCCGGGCAGAAATGGCCGTCCAGAAAAACCAGGCGGCAAGTTTCCAGGCCGAAAGTGAACGGGGCAATTTCGCCGAGAGTCAACTGGCGGGCGGAGGGCCTGGCGGGGTGCAGCGGCAAAAGCAAGAGAGGCGCGATGGGCGTGAAGCGCCATTCCTCGTGGTCCGCCGGCGGAAAACCCAGTTTTTCGGCGCGGGCGAGAGCGGCCTGGCGTTTTTGTTTGAGCCAGGCAGGGGCGGAGTTGGAATCGCCTTTGCCGAAAGCCGCCAGCACGTCAGCCAGGGTCAGGCTGGGCTGCGGTTGATGGGTTTGCAGAGGCATGGGTGGGAGATTGGGATTAGGATTAGGATTAAGATTAGGATTAAGATTAGGATTAGGATTAAGATTAGATTCTTGCGTTGAGAATCCCGCCGAATTGTCTCTCGGATTCTTGGGCGGCGCGGCAGCGCCGCCCTACCGGAAAAATCAAAGTGGTGGTCATGATTTGACGCCGGCCAGGGCGGCGGTTTCTTCCAAAATCCAATCATAGCCGCGCTCTTCGAGGGTGAGGGCGAGTTCCTTGCCGCCGGACCTGACGATCTGGCCGTCCACCAGGACATGGACGAAGTCGGGCACGATGTAATTGAGGAGCCGCTGGTAATGGGTGATGACGAGAGTGGCGTTGTCCGGGCGGCGCAATTTGTTGACACCGGCGGCGACGACTTTCAAGGCGTCAATGTCGAGGCCGGAATCGGTTTCATCGAGGATGGCGAGCCTGGGTTCGAGGACGGCCATCTGGAAAATCTCATTGCGTTTTTTTTCGCCGCCGGAAAAACCCTCGTTGACCGGGCGGTTGAGCAGGGCGGGGTCGAGGTGGAGGATTTTGCTTCGCTCCTTGACCAGCTTGAGGAACTCGACGGGGGCCAGCTCGGCCTGGCCGCGGGACTTGCGGCATTCGTTGAGGGCGGCGCGGAGGAAGTAAGTGCTGTTGACGCCGGGAATTTCCACCGGATATTGGAAGGCGAGAAAAACTCCGGCGCGGGCGCGTTCTTCGGGCTTCATGGCCAGGAGGTCGGCGCCCTGGAAGAGGACGGAGCCGGCGGTGACCTCGTATTCGCTGCGACCGGCGAGGATTTGGGCGAGGGTGCTCTTGCCGCTGCCGTTGGGGCCCATGATGGCGTGGACCTCGCCCACCTTGAGCGAGAGGCTGAGGTTCTTGAGAATCGGCCGGCCGGCCACGCCCGCCGACAAATTGCGAATGTCTAAAAGTTCCATGTTTGGCAATAAACGATGTGATTATTTTCTTATGTTCAAAAGGCCGTCAAATTATCTCTCGGATTTTTGGGCGGCGCGGCAGCGCCGCCCTACCGGGGATTTCAAATCAGCGGCGGCTTACCCGACGCTGCCTTCGAGGCTGATCCCCAGCAGCTTCTGCGCTTCCACGGCGAATTCCATGGGCAATTGCTTGAACACTTCCTTGCAGTAACCGTTGACGATCATGTTGACGGCGTCCTGGGTGGAAATGCCGCGCTGGTTGCAATAAAAGATCTGGTCTTCGCCGATCTTGGAAGTGGAGGCCTCGTGCTCGACCGTGGACGAACTATTCTTGACTTCCACATAAGGGAAAGTGTGCGCGCCGCAGCGGTCCCCCATGAGGAGCGAATCGCACTGGGAATAATTGCGCGAGCCGGCGGCGCTCTTGAGGATTTTCACCAGGCCGCGATAGCTGTTTTGGCCGCGGCCAGCCGAGATGCCCTTGGAGACAATGGTGCTGCTGGTGTTGCGGCCGACATGGACCATTTTCGTGCCGGTGTCGGCCTGCTGTTTGTGGTTGGTCAGGGCGACGGAATAGAACTCGCCCACCGAGTTGTCGCCCAGCAACAGGACGCTGGGATATTTCCAGGTGATGGCCGAGCCGGTTTCCACCTGGGTCCAGGAGATTTTTGAGTTGCGCCCGGCGCACTTGCCGCGCTTGGTGACGAAATTGTAAATGCCGCCCTTGCCGTCCTTGTCGCCCGGATACCAGTTTTGCACGGTGGAATACTTGATGTTGGCGTTCTCCAGGGCGATAAGTTCGACCACGGCGGCGTGCAACTGGTTGGTATCGCGCATGGGGGCGGTGCAGCCTTCCAAATAGCTGACCTGACTGCCCTCGTCGGCGACGATGAGGGTGCGCTCGAACTGGCCGCTGCCCGCGGTGTTGATGCGGAAATAAGTGGAAAGCTCCATCGGGCAGCGCACGCCTTTGGGGATGTAGCAAAACGAGCCGTCGCTAAAGACGGCGGAATTGAGCGCAGCAAAGAAATTGTCATTCGTTGGGACGACCGTGCCCAGATACTTTTGCACCAGATCGGGATGATTTTTGACCGCCTCGGAAAACGAGCAAAAGATGATGCCTTGCCGGCCCAGTTCCTCGCGGAAGGTGGTGGCGACCGAGACGCTGTCCAGCACCGCGTCCACCGCCACGCCGGAGAGGCGTTTTTGTTCATCGAGGGAGATGCCGAGTTTTTCAAAAGTGCGGCGCAATTCCGGGTCTACTTCGTCCAGGCTGCCAAGTTTTTTTCTTTCCTTGGCCGCGGCGTAATAAATATAGGCCTGATAGTCAATGGGCGGGTAATGGATGTTGGGCCAGTGCGGCTCGGTCATGGTGGTCCAATGGCGGTAGGCCTTGAGGCGCCAATCGCGCAGGAAATCCGGCTCGCCTTTGATCTCGGAGATGCGGCGGACGGTGTCCTCGCTCAAGCCGGGGGCGAAGGCATCGGTTTCAATATCGCTGACGAAGCCATATTTATAATCGGAATTGACAAAACTTTCAATGGTATCGGTCGTTGCATCCATAATCGGACAAATCCAGTCCGGTTACAGGATAAGCCACGGGCGGCGGTTGTCAAACCGGGCTGCCTTGCGGGCGGCGGGGCGGGAGAGGGGGGATGGAGTGATGGAGTATTGGAGTGGTGAAGTGATGGGGGGGACAACTCGCGGCGATGGGTTTCAGGTGATGTTGCCGGTGCTGGGGGACTGGGACTGTTGGGCATCAAGCAATTTCAGGAGCAGCCTGCGGTGGATGTTGCCGTGCCAATCCTGGATGGCCACGACAATGAGCCAGAGGGAAAAACAATACGCGAGGAGACATTTGGGCCAGTAAAGGGCAAACATCAAAATATTGGCGCGGGACATTAAATCGCCGAAAGCTGTGGTGTTATTCCCAGAGGGGAAAAGCCCGTGATAACACGAGAAGAATATATAGCCATATACGGCCAAGATGAATACGGCTACCCCCAGCATTATCCAACGTGTGCGCGGCCACTGGCGCTCCTGTTTTCGCAAGCGTTCAATTTGCTTCAATTCTCGGGATGTGAGTTCCATATCGCGCGCGGGTCATTGATGAGCAATCCCAGAAGTCGCACGGTGGTGTGCCAGCCAAGCGCGCGCCTTGGCTTGGAGCACAGAAACCATATCCACGGCTTGCACGTAGGATTCGTATTCCGCTTGTTCCGTCGGCGTCAGCAGGCCTTCATTGCACTTTTCCGCCAGACCGGCAATGCGCGCTTGCACGGCTTCGCCGGCCTTGATATCCACAAGCGCCTGCGCAACATCGCGCGAAAAAGCACTTGTCAACGGTTCAAGAATTTCATCCAGCACAGCCATCGTTGCGGCGTTCTGCATGGCAAAAAGTTAGCACAGTCAACTGGCCAATGCGAAGACTTTTTCGCAATACGGGCGATTCGACTTTCCGCCGGGCCAGTGGCCCGGCGGGACGGGCGAGTCGCCCGTGCCACCCAGGAAAGAAGCCGGCTAAAGCAGGCGGGACTGGCTGCCGCCTCCCGGCTTTATTCCCAGTTTTTTGTAGCTCAATTCGGTGGCGACGCGGCCTTGGGAGGTGCGGTTGAGGTAGCCTTCCATAATGAGGAACGGCTCATAAACTTCCTCGAGGGTGTCCGGCTCCTCGCCCACCGCCACGGCCAGGGAACCCAGGCCGACCGGGCCGCCAGCAAATTTATGGACGATGGTTTCCAGGATGCGCTTGTCCATTTCGTCCAGGCCGTTTTGGTCAATGGCCAGCATGGCCAGGGCTTGATCGGCGATGGGCACGGTGATGGCGCCGTCGCCGCGCACCTGGGCGAAATCGCGCACGCGGCGGAGGAGGTTGTTGGAGATGCGCGGGGTGCCGCGGCTGCGGCGGGCGATTTCCATGGCGCCTTGCGGGTCAATCGCCACCGCCAGCAAATTGGCCGAGCGCACGACGATTTTCTGGAGCTGGTCGGCATGGTAGTAATCGAGCCGCTCGCGAATGGGAAAACGGGTGAGCAAGGGCGCAGTGAGCAGCCCGCTGCGGGTAGTCGCGCCGATGAGGGTGAAGCGCGGCAAATTGAGGCGGACACTGCGGGCGTTGGGGCCGCTGTCAATGATAATATCGAGCTTGAAATCCTCCATCGCCGGATAGAGATATTCCTCGATGGTTTTTTGCAGGCGGTGGATTTCGTCAATAAAAAGGACATCGCCCGCCTCCAGGTTGGTGAGCAGCCCGGCGAGGTCGCCGGCCTTTTCGATGGTGGGGCCGCTGGTGCATTTGATATTGGAGCCCATGCTCTTGGCGATGATGTGGGCGAGAGTAGTTTTGCCCAGGCCGGGCGGCCCGCTGAAGAGAAGATGATCGAGGGCCTCGCCGCGCTGCTTGGCGGCCTGGACGGCGATTTCCAGGCGTTCCTTGACGTTGGCCTGGCCGGTGAATTCGGAAAAGAGGGAGGGGCGCAGCGTCATTTCCAACGCGGCGTCCGGCTTGGCCAGCACATCCGAAATCATTCGAGCCGCCATTGCTTAAGCATGGGGAAGGAGTGAGGGAGCGACAAGAAGTAAATGCAAAATGCAAAATGCAGAATGAAGAAGGAGGATGGAGGATGGAGAATTGAAAAGGCCGGATGAAAGGCAGGGGAATGGTTGTCAGGGGAATTAACTTGGCGAGCCTTTTTCCGATTCTTTGGTAATGCGTCACGGAGGGGAAAAAGGTAGGGAGGGCAGTCCTCTGCCCGCCGCGGCGCGCACGGAGTGCGCGCCCTACCCCCATGACCAACGCATTAAATTCTATTTTCCGATTCCCTTGGCAATCATTCCCCTGACATTAATTTGTTGTTGATAACAGCGTTATGCCGCGACACGCACCATGGATTGTCATGGATGACTTCACGACCTTACCGGTGCAGAACTCACTCTGGAAACTGTAGCGGCGGTCTGTGACCGCCGGTGACCAGGGTTTTTGGTTTGCGGCGGTCATAGACCGCCGCTACAGGCGCGTCAGCGGCGGAGGAATTTGGCGACGGCTTCGGTGCGGGTGCGGACTTGCAGTTTCTCGTAAATGCGGCGGATGTAGGTGTGGACGGTCTCGTAGCTGATGCCCAGCTTGTCGGCGATTTCCTTGTAGAGAAAGCCCTGGCTCAACAGGTCCAGGACTTCCTGCTCGCGGGTGGAGAGGGTGTCGCCGCCGCCCCCGGCCTGCGGGGCGGGGCTGGTTTTTTGGAAGGACTGCACGACTTTGCGCGCGATGTGGGTGGTCATGGGGGAACCGCCGCGGCGGACCTCGCGGATGGCCTCGAGCAACTCGCTGCGGGGGGCGCGCTTGAGGAGATAGCCCGCCGCGCCCGCGGCCAGGGCGTTGAAAATGTTTTCGGTGTCCTCGTAGGCGGTGAGCATGACGGCGAGGACTTGCGGGGCGGCCTGCTTCAAGCGGCGGACAAATTCCACGCCGTTCATGCCGGGCAGGTTGATGTCAACCAGAACGACATCCGGGGGCGCGGCGGGCAGGGCGGCCAGGGCGGTCTCGGCATCGGGGTAATGGCCCAGGCACTGGAATCCGTCGGCGCGGTTGAGGAGGCGGGCGAGGGTGGCGCGGAGTTGGTCGTTGTCTTCGACAATGGCTACGGTGGCGGGCATGGAATAGTGAATTTTGAATTTTGAATAGTGAAACTTCTGAATTCTGAATTCAACATTCTTAATTCTTAATTCCTAATTCAGGGGCGCCGTCAGGCGCACCAGGGTGCCGCCTTTTGCGCCGGGGCCGATTTCAAATTTGCCGCCGATGTCTTCCATGCGCTTGCGCATGTTGCGCAGGCCGTGTCGGGATTGGGCGGCCGGGCCGGCGAGTCCGGCGGGGCCGCGTCCGTTGTCTTCGATTTCCAGGGTAAAGGCGCCCGGCTCCAGGCGCAAGCGGAGGCAGGCCTCGGAAGCGCCGGCGTGCTTGACGACATTGGTGACCGCCTCCTTGGCGGCCAGGAAAACATTGTGGCGCGCTTCTGGGGAAATCTGGGCGGCCGGCAGTTGGGCGGGGGCATCCAGCCGGTAACGCAGGCCGGCCACCGCGAGATATTCCTGGGTGTGTTTGCACAAGTAATTGATCAAGCCTTCGAGCGTGTCGTTGGACGGGTTGACGGTCCAAATGATTTCGTCGAGGGCGCGGGCGGTTTCGCGTGCGGTCTGGGACATTTGCGCGGCGTGGGCGGCGACTTCGGCGGGGTGCTCCTTGTCGCTTTCCACCATTTCGCCGAGGAGGGAAAGTTGAGTCAGGCTGGCGCCGACCTGGTCGTGGATGTCGCGGGCGATGCGGGCGCGATCTTTTTCGAGGGCTTGTTGCTGGCGGAAGCCGGCGAGCTGCCGCTGCAATTTCTGGGTGGAAATGAAATAAACCAGGGCGATAATGCCAGCCAGAAGCGCGCCCCCCGCCGCCACCTTAAAGGACGGCGTCTGCCAGACGGCCGGCAGGACGGTGACCTCCAGCCTGGCGGCGGCGGCCGGGTTCCAAACGCCGTCTGCGTTGCGGGCGGTGACTTGGAAGTGATAAGTTCCGGGCGGCAGTTTGCTGTATTGGACGGCGCGGCGCTGGCCGGCATCCCTCCCGTTATCGTATCCATCCATCCAGCATCGGAAGCGGACTTGTTGCGGGTCATCCAGGTTGAGGCAGGTGTAGCGAATTTCCAGCATTTCCTTGCCGGGGGGGACGACGACGGACTGCGGCGGCTGGCCGTGCGGTCCGTCGGCGCCTTGCTCCTGGCCTTCGATGAGCACCGATTCGATGAGGACGGGCAAGGCATTGGTCTGGATTTGGATTTGGGCGGGATCAATGGGAACCAGGCCGGCGATGGTGGGAAACCAGAGCGTGCCGTCGGCGGCGCGGCAGGCGGCGGGCTGGGAACCGAGGGTGCATTCGTCGCTGGGCAGGCCGTCGCGCTGGCCGTAGGAATGGCAGGGGATGAAATCCAGCGCGCCGGCGGCGAAAGCGTTGAGGTCGCTTTTTTTGACGCGCATGAGACCGGCGTTGGAGCCGATCCAAAGGCAGCCCTGGGCGTCTTCAATGATGTAATCCACGCCGTTGCCGTTGAGTCCGTTGTCGGTGGTGTAATTGGTCCAGCGGCCGGATTGAAAGCGGATGAGTCCGTTGCCCAAGGTTCCCACCCAAAGCACGCCCTCTTTGTCCATATAAAGCGCGGAGATATTCTTGCTGGGGAATCCGTTTGCAGGCTGAACGGGCGTGATTTTGCCGTCCTTGAGGCAATCCAGCCCGCCTCCTTCGGTGCCAATCCAAAGGCGGCCGTCCGCATCGTCGGCAATGGCGCGGACGATGTTGGCAGAAAGGCCGTTGCTGGTGGTGAACATCTGCCAGGCCTGGCCGTCCCAGCAGGCCAGGCCGCGCTGGGTGCCGGCCCAAAGACGGCCGCTCCGGTCTTGATAAATGGCGTAAATGCTCGGGTTGAGGTGGAGGTCCTCATATCCCTGGTCGGGCAGGAATTGGTCTTTCGACCAGCAGAAAAGACCGAGGCCGAAAGTGGCGGCCCAGATATTCCGGTCGCGATCCACCAATAAGGCGCGGGCGTTGAACTGGCTCATGGGATATTTGGCGTCGGTGTTCTTGAGGATGTCGTCCTTCCAATAATCAATGCCCCGGCTGGTGGAACTGAACCAGAGGCGCCCCTGGCCATCTTCGCAGACGGAATGGACGGTGAGGTTGGTGGCGGCGTCCAGCGGATGGAAAAGCTGGCGCTGGACGCGATTCAATCCGCCGACATCAAGCCCCACCCAGAGACCGCCGGAATTGTCAATATGGAGCGCCAGAACGTAATTGCCGGAAAGACCTTCCACTTTGGTAGCTTTGCGGTCCGAGCCATACCACCAGACCCCGTTGGTCCGGGTTCCGACGATCAGGTTGCCCTCCAGGTCTTCGCAAGCAGCGGTGATGTCGTTGTCCTTCCACGGATACGGTCCTAAATTCAGTTCCAATCGGTCGCCGGCCCATTTTTCGACCATGTTCGTGACCCCATCCTGTCCCAAACACCAGTGCCCGCCCGTCCGGCTGGCGAGGAGAAAATCAACCTGGGCCATGCTGGAGACTTTCGTCACGAGCAGGGGCGTGGAACTGCGCACGGCCGCAGGATCTATTTGGCCGGTTCCAGCCAGAATCAGACCGGATTTTTCAGCAATGAGCGTGTGGCCCGGGCCGGCGACCCGGCCCAGGTCATCCAATTTGCCATCGTGATAGCGGGCCAGTTCGCCATCGTCGGCGCGGAGCCAGACTGCGCCGGTGGCATCTTCGCAGGCCGCCCGCAGGCGGCCTTCGCGGCGGCCCTTGCCGAAGGCCAGGTCGGTGATTCGATTGCTTTGCAGGAGCAGAGCGCCGGCCGTCTCGGTGCCGATCCAGAGATTGGTCTTGCTGTCCTCGAAAATATAGACAATCCGTCCGCTGGGCAGGCCCGGAGTATTGTGTTCATCGAACACCTTGAATTGCAGGCCGTCGAAACGGACCAGGCCGTTGAGAGTGCCCAGCCAGAGGTAGCCGTCGTGCGTCTGGACGATGGCCACGACCTCATTGGCGGTCAGGCCGTCTTTTGTTCCCAAGCGATCCACATGAAAGCGCTGGCCCGCCGCCGCCAGGGCCGGGGAGGCAGGGCCGAAGCCCAGCCCCAGGCCAAAACCAGCAGAGGCCAGCAACCCTGCGAGCCGCCAAGGGTTCTTCCGCATGCGGTCATGTTTGGAGGAGGGCGGCGGCATGTAAAGATGATTCCTGGAATTGCGGATTGCGGATTGCGGATTGCGGATTGCGGATTAGGGGCAGGCAAGGATGATTCCAGGTATAGCGGGGCGAGAGGGCGGACCCTGGCAGGGCAACCGAAACCAAGACGCGATCGGTGGTGTTGAACCCTTCACGGTGCGGTTGGCAAAGGGCAATTCGTGAACAAATTTGTATTCATATAAACCCGCCTTTTGCTTTGTTCACACCGCGCTGGAAAGGAAACAATGAAAAGCAAAATCATCCGCAAAACCGGGTTCACCCTGGTCGAAATTATGATCGTGGTGGCCATTATCGGACTCCTGGCGTCCATCGCCATTCCAAACTTCGTGCGCGCGCGTCAGACGGCCCAGATGAACACCTGCATCAGCAACCTGGTCTGCATAGAAAATGCCAAACAGGAATGGGCGTTGGAATGCCGCAAGCAGAACACGGACACGCCAGCGGGCAGCGATCTCCAGCCCTACCTGGGCCGAACCGCCGCCGGCAGTTTGCCGGTGTGTCCGGCGGACTCCGCGCAGACCTTCGCCACGAGCTACGCTCCTCAAAGCGTGGGGGCCAAGGCGGTGTGCCTGATCCTCCCCGCAAAGCATGTCCTGCCTTAACCGGCATGGATAGCTGATGAAAGCAAACAGCCCGTTATCAGGCTTCGCAGCTTGATAATGGGCTTCCCAGCCCCGGCCTCGCCCCAGTTTCAAAACCAACGGCGCGGCGGCTGATTTGCGCCGCGGAGAGATCAGCCGGCCTTGGGGGGTTCCTCGCGGAGCATGGCCGGTGTTTCTTCCCCGGGCGCGTAGCGCGACACCCGATGCACCAGTCTGTCGGCATAGTTCTCTTGTTCGCGGAGCATGGTGTCGAAAAGGCGGTCCACGTCGTAGCCATTCTCCGCGGCGATTTCTTCCCGAATCCGCCAAATTTCTTCGATTGGATTTTCAGTTTTCATGTTTGCAAATAATCTGCCATCAATTCCGGCGGAGTGCAAAGCACTGGAAGCGACAACCCAATTTCCCCGCAGATTCCGCCCAGCCTGCGCTCGATCATTGAATTGTGAAATAGTCGGATTTCTGTGTTTACAAAACGCCGGATGAATGTATTTTATACATGGCGACCAGAGCGGGCCGGACTTTTCCGACTCCGTGATTAATTCCCTGGCCGCCCCTTTTTTTGCTCTTGTTCCAACCAGACGTTGACATCTCGGAGCCGCTCATCCCCGACGTGGATGAGCGGTTCAATTAGCGGGATGCCACTTTGGTCAAGTGGTTTGATCGGCAATCCGAGTTTTTGCTCCTCTTTTCGCCGCGCGGTGTAAACACACAGGTCGCACAATTGCAGAACGAGACTTGTCTCCGATTCGATAAAAAATCCCTTCTCGATGATCTGCCCCAGTTTTAAGACGCCTTCCGTGCCACGGAAAAAGCGGATGGCCTTTTCCACATCGCGCACAACTTCACGGTTTTCATCGGAAATAAAAATGCCCAGCGGAGCGCCTGGAAGCGACTTGAGCAAATCATCCACAACCCGCGCGACCAAGGGAAACGCAGCGACATGCGGATTGATGGCCACGCCTGAGCCGAAGGTGCTGAGAGTCCATGCTTGAAACTGCTTCTTGGAAATGGCGCGGTAAATGAACTTCAGGGCGTGCTTTCGCGCGATGCGAAACCATTCGTCGCGAAAGGCAAGGCGATGGACGATGGGAAACTGCCTGAAATAGCCATTGCGGGGATTGCTGATTTCCGTGGCATGGATCTCAAAATCATCGGAGCGGGGCGTGGGGAAAGACTGTTCGATGGCGCCTTGCAGATCCTTCTCCAATGCCAGCCATGCCGTTTCCGGCACGACCAAAGCGCCCAGCGCAAAAACCGGCTGGATGGCGTCCCGCAGGTTCGTGCCGGTCTGGCCGGATTCATCAAGATAAATTAGGTGCATGTTTAAGATTAAGATCAGCAGGAAAACCGTCTTTACGGCGTGTCGGATGCGAATTGGTAGGCGCCGGAACCGACTTCATAGACGGCGGCGCCGGCTTCCAGGCGCAGGAATGTCACACCGGGGGCGCCGGCGGCGGGGCGGCCGGATTCGGTAACGGTTTCCGCGGCGGCTGAGGGCACGAAGATGGTGGCGGTGGTGTTGGCGGGGATGGCGGCGTTCAAAGTCACGCGCCGGCCTTCGCGCTTCCATTCGCTGCGGATCTCTCCATGAACCGAATTGTAGGCGGCTTTGACGAACGTCAAATCACCCGGGAGCGCGGGCTTGATGATGATTTTGGCGAAGCCCGGCGCGCGCGGATCGCTCTGGATGCCGGCGAGGTCGTGGAAGAACCATTCGTTGAGCTGGCCGAGCATGAAATGGTTCTGGGAGGAGCCGGGGTTGGCATCCCAGGCTTCGGTCAGGCTGGTGGCGCCGCGGGCGAGTTGCAGGCCATAGCCGGGTTTATCCGACTGGTTGTTCATGGCGTAAATCACGTCGGAACGGCCGCCATCGGCCAGGGCGCGCAGCAGGTAGCGGTAGCCGACGTCGCCCGCCGTCAGCCCGTTTTTGCGGACATCATTGACCACGTTGTCAAGAATGGCGGCGCGCTCCGGCTCCGCCGCCAGGCCCATGACCAGGGCGAGGGCATTGGCGCATTGCGAGCCGGTGGCGTATTGATGGGTGGCCGGATTATAGTATTTGGCGTTGAAGGCGGCGCGGATTTGTTCCGCCTGTGAATTATACTTGACATAATCATCCGTGAAGCCGAGGAGACGGGCGCTGTCGGCCAGAACCAGGGTGTCCTGATAGTAGAAGGCGGTGGCGGTGACTCCCTTTGGGGTCAGCTTGGAGACGCCGGGATTTCCGGGGCCGATGTCATACCAATCGCTCAGACCATAGCTGACGATCTGGTTCTGCGCCTTGCTCCCCAGGTAGGCGGTCCAGCGCGCCATGTTGTCATAATAACGGCGCAGCAGTCCGGTGTCGCCGGTGAATTCATATTGCTGCCAGGCGACCAGGGGCAGGGCGCTGCCCCATTCGGGCGAGTCGAGGAAGTCGCCGCTGAAGACGGTATATTCCGGCGCGGTGGTGGGGACCATGCCGTTGGGGCGCTGGCTGTCGGCCATGTCGTTCATGATTTTGGCGAAAAGGGCGCTCAAGTCGAAGTTGTAGCGCAGAGCCGGGCCGTTGAGATGGGCTTGTTCGAGCCAGCCCAGTTTTTCGCGGTGCGGGCAATCGGTCAGGACGCTGGCCATGTTGCTGCGCTGCGCCCAGCGAATGAGGGCGTAGATGCGGTTGAACAGGACGTTGGAGGTGGTGAATTCGCCAACCGGCGGGGAGGAGGAATGGACGGCCACGCTTTCCAAGGAATCGAGCGCGGGCAAAGCGCCGCCCGCCGGCGACGCGCCGCATTCGATTTGCAAATAGCGATAGCCGGAATAGAAGAAGCGCGGGGACCAGGTTTCCTTGCCGTGGCCCGTCAGGGTGTAAAGGCACCAGGCGGGTTTTCCCATGCTGTTTTGATCGACCGCGCCGTCGCTGCGGAGCAATTCGGACGGCCAGATTTTTACGCTGGATCCCGCCGGGCCATGCACCGTGATTTTCGGCATCTGCGCGGCGTTTTGGCCGAAATCATAAACGGTGACGCCCGGCTTTAGCTCCGTTGTTTTGACTGGTTTGAAAATATCGAATCCACGGATGGGCGGCGCGGCGCAGGAAAGTCCCTTCAAGACGCCGCCCGGACCGTTTGTCGCCAGGGCCGGCATCCAGTTTGCCGCCTCGAAGCCGGGCTGGTCCCATCCTGGCTGAACAAGCCGCGCATCATAGTCTTCGCCGCCATAGGCCGAGGTGAAGGTGATCGGCCCGGGCGCGGCATGCCACTGGTCATCGGTCGCCACAATCTCAGTGGACCCGTCCTGGAACTCGAGCCGGAGTTGGGCGATGGCTTTCTGCGGCCCGAAAGAACCGGTGAATTTGGTATAGCGGCCCAAAACGCGCTGAACGTTATACATGCCGTGGCCCAGGAACAGGCCGATGGCGTCGCGACCTTCCCGCAACGACTTGGTCACGTCGTAAGTGTCGTAGAGGCAGGTCTTGTTGTACTTACTCCAACCGGGCGTCAGAAGGTCATCCGTCACCTTGCCGCCGTTGAGGGTCATTTCGTAATAGCCGAGGCCGCAGACAAAAACCACCGCGCGCCGCAAGCCCGGCTTGACCGCAAACTCGCGCCGCAGCAGCAGGGTCGGCTGGCTGCCGGCCGCGCCGATCCATTTAGCCTGCCAATCCGTTTCGTTGAGCAAACCCATCGTCCAGGAAGCGGGCGCGCTCCAGGGGGAGGGTTGTCCGGCCTTGTCCCAGGCGCGCACTTTCCAGAAGACCTGCCGGGCGGAAGGCAGCGGCTGGCCCGCATAGGCGACGTTCACCGTTTGGGCTGACTTCACCTGCCCGCTGTCCCAAAGGTCGCCCTGATTTCTGGCAAGATTTTCCAGCGAGGAAGCGGCCAGCAGTTGGAAGGCGGTCTGAACTTCGCCGCGTTGCGCCGACAGCAGCACCCAGCTCAAGCGCGGCTGGGGCACATCAACGCCCAGGGGATTCTCGCGATACTCGCATCGCAACTGCGCGGGCTGCATCGACGCAAGCGGAGCAGGGAGGTTGCATCCGGCAGCGCCGAGGAGAAGCAGCCCCGCGGAGAGGACGAATTGCATGGAGGAACGATTCATAACGCTGTTGGAGTCAAAAGAAGCCCGATCACGATTTTGGTTCTTCTTCAGGCGGTTTGTCTTTCGGGAAGCGGCGCGCCAAGATAATCCAATAAACGCCGAAAAGCAGCAATGTAATGCCAAGAACAAAGGCAAAAGCGAACCTTTCCAAGTCAGCCGCTCCCAAGATTGTGAAAATGACTCCCGCCACACCCAGAAAAAGCCCGAGGCCGTACCACGAGGACCTCGCCTGCTTGAGAACGGAACGGCTCCTTTCCATGACGGAACCGTGCCTTTCCATCATGCGTTCCACAGCATCCATGTGCCGGACGTTTTGATCCACGAGTTGGATGACCGCCGCAACGGCCGCCTCGCAACGGCCGCGACAGGCCAGACCTTTGCCGAGGTCAACCGCGCATTCCGCGCAAAGGCCTTTGCCGCACGACTTGCAACTGCCGACGGCCTCCCGGTCTTGATGATAAAAACAACGCATAGGAATTGGGTGTCCAGTTCGGTTTCGGGCGCGATGCAAAGCTGAACCGCCCCAGGCATGAAGGCAAGAGCAAAGGCGTGACTCCCGCGCGACTTTGCAGTGCGGAAGCTTGCTTCCGCTTGGCAAAAGCGGCGGCAAGCCGCCGCACTCCAGAAGCCTTGATTGGGATGGCAGTTCATGGTCAAGGCAGAAAAAATACCTTGACCAGCCTTGACCAGGCTTGACTGGGCTTGACCGGGACCTGACGGTTTAGTGTGTAAATGGTTCATGGTTAAGCACTTCAATTGAGTTGCTGCGAAAAAGCGCAGGAGGCCCAGCGCAGCAAAACCGCGCCCAAAAAAGACGCTTTGGACAGGATGAACAGGATTGACAGGATAAGGCTCGGACCAAGCCGCCATCGTTCTGTTCTTCGGAATCCTGTTCATCCTGTTCATCCTGTCAATGCCTTTCCGAAAATGAATGATTCTGAAGGATTGCGGTACAAAGAAGAAGCACCATAAGTTCTTGTCTCTGTGTTCTTTATGTTCATTTGCGGCTAAAATCTTGTTGGAATTGGATGATGCTGCACTATCGCAATGCTGCACTATCGCAATGCAAAGCTAGGAAAACGCCTTCGCGCCTTCGCGCCTTTGCGTGACACATCCGCAACCCGCAATGGACCCGTAAACTTCTCACGCAAAGACGCCAAGCCGCAAAGCACTTCAGTTTTCAGTGTTTCAGTTTTCAGTTTTTGCCTCCTTTGCCCCGCCGCCGGCCGATGCCGCTTTTGCCTTTCCCATTCTCACTATCCTATAGTAAGCTTTTATGCGTAAGTTGTCAATGGAGAAATGCGGATTCAAGCGGGGTTCTCCAACCTGCTGGTCGCTAGACACTTGCGTATGGATGCCGGCCCTTAGAGGTCAGGAGTCAGATTTCCCAATTGCCCGATTTCAGCGTTCGGCTTGGGCTTTGGCAATCTGGACACACAGGCGTCACCGTGAGTCAATGTAAAACGTGAAGTGGAGGTCGCGATAATCATTGGTAAAGGCTCTTCGCATCTCTTGAGGCCAAGGCGGGAAGGGGGCTGATTCCGAAACTGCCTTCTGGCAAACCAGCGCGGTCGTTTCGTCTGTTGTGCTGCGGGCAACTCGTAAATCGGAGACGTTTCCATCGGCATGGAGGTGAAACTCGATGACCACTTTGCCATTTGTTGTCGTCGAAAGCGAAGACATTGTATCCAAAAGCTGCATCCAATGAAATTGGACGGCATCAATGACCTTTACATCGTAAGTCGCGCCCACCGTGTTCGTGGGGGCAATCTTAGTTTCCACCAGTTCATGATGAGCGCCTCCCGTTTCGCATCCCGAGAATAGAATCGTGACGAAAAATCCCACAAGCGGTGCAAGAACAAATCGAATCATGAAGCAAGCGTTGGATTTTCGCGCGATGTCGCGATGGCTTTTATTATACAATGACTGGCGCGTATATTGAAGCCAGCCGTCTGACGAAATCGAAAGTCGCAAGTTGTTCACAATTAGCATAATCGGCCAGACCTTTGTTTAATATACAGCCGCCTGCCACCCGTGCTCACTGGCGACGCGCCTGTGACGCCAGATACGCGAACAGAGCGTGACCGCGGCGTCCAGTGCAGCACGATAGTTGGAAGCCGGCATGTTAGATCTCCTGGGCCTTCTGAGCACCGCGATCCTCGAAGACGCGCATGGCTTCCCGCAGCCTGAACATTTCCCATCGGCAATGCACGATGAAAGCCGCGACGGCGACCAGGCCGAGGTGCCACCATGACCAACCGCTCTGCATCGCCAAGACGAGGCCGCACATTCCGGTGAGCATGAAAGAGACATTCTCATCGGCTTCGGCCAGCGACCGTAGCAGGGCGAGGTCTGATTCGGGACCGGTTCTCCCGCGGGCCTTCCGGCGAAGGCGTTCCACAAGCTGCTTTGCTTGCTCGGTTGTCATATTTTTCGCATCCATGATTTCATAACCAACAAGAGCTCTGCCTAAAATACAGCCGCCGGTTCGGATATTGCACGGACAAAATCATCACCGACCGCCGCCGGGAACGGGCGCTGACAGCGAAACCACCGTCCGAAAAAGCCGGAAGTCCTCCCGAAACCCAAGCGCGGGCGGCGGTTCGGGGGCAGCCAATGCGTAAGCGGACGCCTAAACCTCATAGGATTGGAAATCAAGCCCCGCTCCATCGCTCAATCCATAAACACTCCGAAGGAACCCTGTCGCCAAGGTGATAGCGGGTGCCGCGTCCGCGGGCAATGGATACGCCAGCCCGCGCGATGCATTCGCTCCTCCGTAATCCGAAATGTCGAAATCCCAAGTTGCCTCAATCCCCTGTCCTTCGAAGAAGGCTCGGACGGCCTGCTCGCGCTGCGCATCTTTGATCTCGAGGACTATCGCGAAAGACGGCTCGGCCATGCTATGATAAAAGACGACCGGCGGGTCAAGCTCCTGAGCCGTGACCAAAAGCGTGAAACACTGCCCGCGTGACTGCAGCATCATGGACAGGCAGCGTCCAAGCTGGGCCAGCCCTCCGCTGGGGAAGTGCTCCTCCTTGACTACGAGAGCAGGCGCAACGGCGCTGAAGCCCGGCTCTTTTGTTTGCCGCCGTGGACGTTCCAACACGTCCATGAGGTTCTTGCACCCCGGAGGCAACGTGAAACCGCGTTTCTTGTAATTGACGAGTTTCGCCATACGCTCAAATGCCGGCTATCGTTAACGCTCACCGGCCACCGCCGGGAACGGGCGCTGGCGGCCAATCCAGCGCCCGAAAAAGCCTGAAGCCCCCCCGAAACCAAAACACGATCGGCGAGTTTGGTGCAGCAAAGGTCGGGCTACAACAACTCCTCCCTAATCGCGTCCACTCTGTCGCTTGCAAAATGAATGATAAGACGAGCCGGTTCGCCGTGCTCCCGCCCGCTCACAGTCCAAAAATCAGGTTTCTCCACGCTCAAGTGCATGGTGGAAGCGCGTTCTCTATAATAAAGCCAGCGGACTCGGGTGCGGGACTGACCCTCGTTGATGTAGCCCATCAACTGTGTGAAAGCGTCGTCCTCGGAACGAAAATAGCTGGCAACAGGCATCCCGTTAAAAGGAAAAATGAACAACCCAATCGTAAGACATGCTCCAAATATGACAAGGGCATGCTTGAAAGTTTTCGTCCGCATTTTGTTCAAGTTAAACGGGGTTCGGTTTTCCATAGTTTGGTGAGCAGTTTGTGGACGGACAGCCATTGCGCTTTTTCCGTGTGCAGCGCCTTCCGGCCTTTCGGAAGCAGGCGGTAATACTTGCGCCGATGGCCGCTTTCCGCCTCGCGCCATTCGGATTCGATCAAATCCTCCCTCTCCATCCAATGGAGCACGGGGTAAAGCATCCCCTCGCTCCATTGCACCTCGCCCCCGGAGAGTTCCTTGACGCGCTGGATGAGGGAGTAACCGTAATCCTCGCCTTCGCTCAGGATGGACAGGACGAGGGTGGTGGTGGAGGCGGCAACGAGTTCTCTTGAAAGCATGGGGGCAAATTACATAACATTGCAAGGCGTGTCAAGGGCAAATCGTCGGAAATCGTAATGCGTCACTGACGGCGGGGAAAAAGGTAGGGCGGGCACTCCGCTGCCCGCCGCGGCGCGCACGGAGTGCGCGCCCTACCATCCATGACTGACGCATTACCGGAAATCGGCAAAAATCATCGCGGCAGCAGCCGGGAGCGGGCGCATCTGGACGCTGCCAGCGTTGGATGAAACAAACCCCTGCCCATGAGCCTGGTGGAAGCCTCCTCTCCCCGGCCCTCTCCTCCACAAGTGTGTGGAGGAGAGGGAGAAAAATAACAGGAAAGCGGCGGCAAGCCGCCGCACACCAGAAGGGGGGAAAACTGGTCCGGGAACAGAATCGGCAAAACAAATCTTGCCGGGGGGGGAGGCGGGTCTTATCTTGAGGGCGAATTTGCCAGGGCCCATGGAATGTGGACTCACGAACCCCGCCAGGGCAGGAATGCAGCAACGGCAGTCTGCTCCGCATCCGCCGTGGTCACCCTGGCATTTTCTCGATTGCGGATTGCGGATTGCGGATTGCGGATTTAAAGAAAGGACAAGACAAGCGGGCTTGCGCCGATTGCATTTTCAATTCGCAATTGGCAATGCGCAATCCGCAATTTTAAACAGATGTCATATCAAGTCATAGCGCGCAAGTATCGGCCGCAGCGGTTCGAGGATGTGGTGGGGCAGGAGCACGTCACGCAAACGCTGGCCAATGCCATTGCCCGGAAGCGCATCGCCCACGCCTATCTGTTCGTCGGGCCGCGCGGCACGGGCAAAACCACCATCGCCCGCATCTTTGCCAAGTGCCTCAATTGCGAGGGCGGGCCAAAGGTGGACTTCGCGGATGACGATGTGCGCGTCCAGGAGATCGCGGAAGGCCACGCTCTGGACGTGCTGGAAATTGACGGGGCGAGCAACAACGGCGTCGAACAGGTGCGCGATCTGCGCGAGACGTGCCAATACGCGCCGGCTGCCGGACGGTTCAAGATCTATATCATTGACGAGGTTCACATGCTGAGCAACGCCGCGTTCAACGCGCTGTTGAAGACGCTGGAAGAGCCGCCCGCCCATGTCAAATTCATGTTCGCCACGACCGAGCCGGAAAAGGTGCTGGCGACCATTCTTTCCCGCTGCCAGCGTTTTGATCTGCGCCGCATTCCTTCCGGTTTGATTGTCAAGCAATTGCGGCAAATTGCGCAAAAGGAATCCGTCCAGATTGAGGGGGCGGCGCTCCACGCCATTGCGCGCGGGGCGGACGGCGGCATGAGGGACGCCGAATCGGCGCTGGACCAGCTCATCAGCTTTTGCGGCGCGGAAATTGCGGAGGCGGATGTGCTGGCCATGTTTGGTTTGGCGGCGCAGGGGCAGATTTTGGCGTTGAGCGAAGCCGTCCTGGCCGGCGAAACCGAAACGGCGTTGCGCCTGTTGAACGAGCTGGCGCAACAAGGCAAGGATTTGGGCCGGCTGGTTTCCGAACTGCTCCAGCATTTTCGCAACCTGCTCATTTTTCAAGTTTCGCGCGGCGACCTGGCGCTGATCGAAGCTTCGGAAGCCGAAGCCGCCGTCCTGGCCAAACAATCGGCGCGGCTCAACAGCGAGGGGCTGACCCGGATGATGGACGTGCTGACCGATTGCGAGGGACGCCTGCGGGACACCGCTTCGCGGAAAATCCTGCTGGAAGTGACGCTGCTGAAGATGATCGAGGCGCGGCACGCGGTCAGCATTGACGCCATTTTGCGGCAATTGCAACAGCTCCGCGCCGAGGCCGCCGGCGCTCTGCCGCGCCCGTCCGCTGCCAAAACGCCTTCCGCAGCCGGGCCGGCGCCGGCTCAGGCATCCACCGCGGCGCGCCCGCCGGCCGCGGCCGCCGCGGAGGCCAATGCCGGCTTCGCCGGCGGGGGCGAACTGGAGACGCTTTGGAGCAAGCTGGTGGAGGCCATTGGCCGGGCCAGCCCGTTTGTGCGCTCCTACTTCGTTGAAGCGCAACCGGTTTCCCTTTCTAAAACATTGTTGACAATCGGGTTTGACCCCGAGTTTGCGGACCAGCTCGGCCTGGTTGACAACGCCAAGAACCACACGCTGCTGCAAACCAAACTGTCGGAACTGGGTTATCCGCATGTGCAAGTGAAGTTCGTGCAAGCGGCCGCGCCGCCGAAGCAGCCGGCGGAGCCGATGCCGGCGGCGGCGCCCGCGCCGGCCCCGGCGGCGCCCGCCGCCACCGATCCGCCCCGGCAGAATCCGCCGCCGGTTTCCGCCGGCAAGGATGACTTTAAGAATGATCCATTGATCCAAAAAGCCCTGGAAATATTTCAAGGTCAAATTGTTGACGTGAAATCTTGAATCCGCCCTCCTTCGCGGCGGAGCCGCGACGGAGGGGGAAGAATCCGCAAACCGCCGATGAATTTCTGCCGCAAAAAGGCGCAAAAGACGCAAAAGGAGAATTCTCTTTTGCACTGCAATCCACAAACAAAGACCAACATGTTGGTCGAAGCGAATATAAGTTGTTTGCCTCCAAAATGTTGCGAAGCCTCTTTTTCCCAGCGAAGTCTGGGAAAAAGCGTGTCCTGCAATGCGTCAAAATCATTCATTTTCAGAAAGAAATTGACAGGATGAACAGGATGAACAGGATTCCGAAAGAACAGAACGATAGAGGCTTGGTCCGGGCCTTATCCTGTAAATCCTGTGCATCCTGTCCAAAACATCTTTTTTGGTTGCGGCTGGCCGCGCTGGGCGTTTTGCGCCTTTTTGCGGCCAATCCGCAATTCGCAATCCGCAATCCACAATCCAGAACGTTATGCCAAGCCTCGGAAAACTCATGAAACAGGCTGCGCGCGTGCAGCAGCAAATCGAACAAACCCAGGCCCTGCTTGCCACCCGCACGGTGGAAGCCAGCAGCGGCGGCGGCGCCGTCAAAGTCGTGGCCAAATGCGACGGCTCGATCGCTTCCATCAGGATTAACCCGCAGGCGATCAATCCGGCCGACGCGCAATTGCTGGAGGACATGATCCTGACGGCCGTCAACCAGGCGCTGGAGGAAGGGAAGAAGATTTCCAACGCGGAAATGGGCAAGGCGACGCAGGGCTTGAACCTGCCTGGCATGTAATCGGCCGCCGGATGCTCTTCCCCGAACCCATCAGTGCCCTGGTGGCGGCGTTGAGCCGTTTGCCCGGCATCGGCCCCCGCTCCGCCGAGCGGCTGGCCTTGCACCTGGTGCAAACGGAGTCCCAAGCCGTCCGCCAACTGGCCGAGGCTCTCCTCCATGCGCGCGAAAAAATTCGCGCCTGTTCCGTCTGCGGCGCCCTGACGGAACGCGATCCGTGCGCCCTGTGCGCCGACGACCGGCGCGATGCCGGTTCGATCTGCGTGGTGGAACGTCCGGTGGATGTTTTCTCCCTCGAAAAAGCCGGGGTTTTCCACGGGAAATATCATGTCCTCGGCGGAAGAATATCCCCGCTGAACGGAGTGGAGCCGGAGGATTTGCGCATCGCCGCCCTGGAAGCGCGCCTGGGCGGGGGGGTGAAGGAAATCATTCTCGCCCTTAGCACCGATGTGGAAGGGGACGCCACCAGTTTCTATCTGGCCAAGCGCCTGGCGGGCAAGGGCGCAAAAATATCGCGCCTGGCCTACGGGCTGCCCGCGGGCAGCGGGCTGGAATTCGCCGACGAAATCACCCTGGGCCGCGCGTTGGAGGGGCGGCGGGATCTGGCGCCTTGAAACGGCATGAGTCGTCTTTCGACCATGTAATACGGGATGATTAAGATTAAGATTAGGATTAAGATTAAGAGTGGTCACACAAAAATGCGCCCATGAACCCGCCGGCCGTCGTTGTCTTTGACCTTGGAAAAGTCCTCGTGGACTACGATTACAGCATTGCTTCGCGGCGGCTGCGGCGGCGGACCCGCCTGACGGACCCGGAAATGCAGCACTTGCTTTGCACCTCGCCGCTGCTGCGTCAATACGAAACCGGGGCGGTTAGCACCGCGCAATTCTACGAAGGGGTTTGCGCGGCCTCGGGATACGACGGCGGGCTGGCGGAGTTCGGCACGGCTTTCGCGGACATTTTCAGCGAAATCGAGGCGATGACCGCGCTGCAGTCCGGGTTGCGCGCCGCCGGCATTCCGACCTGGATTTTTTCCAACACCAACGAGCTGGCCGAGCGCCACATCCGCAGCCGCTTTCCGTTCTTCTCCCATTTTGACGGCTATGTTTTTTCCTATGAGCACGGCGCGATGAAGCCCGAGGCGCGGATTTACGAAGTGGTCGAAGGCAAGACCGGCCGCCGCGGCGCGGACATTCTGTATCTGGACGACCGGCCGGAAAACGTGGAAGCCGGCCTGGCCCGGGGCTGGCGCGCCGTGCTGCACGAGACGCCGGAAAAAACGCGAGGCATCGTAAGAAACCTGGGCCTCCCGGCGGAGTGAAACAAACGGAAAGCAGGGAAAGGGCTAACGTGTCCGTCTCTGACGGCAGGGCGAGAACTCCGTCGAGCCGAAACTCGATTTCTTGGGAAAAAGTCACGGCTCGACAGAGTCTCGCCCCACCTTTTCCCTTCGTGGCTTACGTCTTACGGAAAAGGCTTCTGACAGGATGAACAGGCCCTTGAAACCCAGGGAATTCCTGGTTAAGCTTCGTCAATTAGAATGAGCACCTTGGAAGCACACATTCGGGAGCTTTATGAGGCGCCCTCTATGATCTGGATTTCTTCTTCGGTGAGGCCGTAAAGGTCATAGACGAGCCGGTCAATTTGCGCGTCTGCGGCGGTGATTTGTCGTTCGAGCGAGACTCTCTCCTGCGGCGTTTTGGCGGCGGACAACCTCCCGTTAAACGCCAACAACTGTTCGACCCGTGTGATGATCTGGTCGTGCAAGGCCTTGTCGGACTTGTTGGAAAAATCAATAACACGGATTGGGAGTTCGCCGAAATACTGCTTGGTGCAGGTGATCCATCCGCCGCGAAAAAGGTTGCTTGCTTTTTGGAGGCGCCAGAACAACAGCCGGGAGTTGACCAGGCCAAGAACATACTCGGCGCGAACTTTCGCTGACGATCCGAGAGTAATGGTGAACCCCCCGCTGGCCATCGGGCATAACCGCCCGCGAAGCCGCGGCGGTATTAAGGCAAATAGGCCTCTGTCGGCGAGAAGGGGAATCGCAATCTGCGCTTGATCGTGCAGCGCGAGGTTTCGTGGAGCACTGTAGCCAAACCATTCTTTGAACTGTTGGCGCCGCTTGAGGGCGGCTTGGTGCCCGGAAAGGTAGCGGTGGGTTTTTGGAAACCTCTGTCGAAGCTCCCGCTCAGGAATCAGGTGAAACCCGTCTTCACCCGTCTGATACGGAAAGATGACCTTCCATTTGCCTGATGGATCAAAATGGTAGCGGCCAAAATCGCTGGCAAACAATGGAACTCGCAAGGCCTCGGGCTCGAGCGCGACGGAATTCTTCTCGATGACAAAGACCTCGTCATCCCCGGTGCTGCTGCCACGGCTCATGTCGGCGGGGAGGTCAAGCAAGCGGACGGTATCCAACTCAAGTTTGGCCAGAAGCCCGGCCGTCGCTTCGTCTTCGAAGGCCCACGGCTTTGAACCCAGAGCATTGGATGCCCGCGACTGGAATTTTGCGTCGCCGAGGCATTCTTTGTTGGCTAAAACCTGCGCAATTTCAAACCGCTCCACGCCGCCGCGTTGCAAAAACAACAGGCAAGTGTAGGTGGTCGCCGCAAATACCTGGTTTGCGCCGAAGTCCACAATCCGGCGCACCGCGCCCTCGGAGGAAAGCAGGCGGCGGAGACGTTCGCCATAATCGGTCCGGAAGAATTTGTTTGGCGTAATCATGCCGAGCAAGCCGCCGGCTCGGAGCAACTGCACACCGCGTTCCAGGAAAGGGATGTAGAGATCGAAATTGCCGGAGGCGGACTGGTAGCGTCGGGAAAAATAGGCGATCTGAGTGGCTGGAAAGCCTTGAATGCGCACATAAGGCGGATTTCCGATCACCGCGTCGAACCCGCCTTCCCATTCGGATTCAATCGGCCATGGGCGGGGCGCGGTCTTTTCGATTTTCTTTTTCTTGTAACTGAAGCTGCCATGCAGCGGCTCGCCAGCCCAGGGGTAGTCCGCCGGCGCGGGGGAATCATGCAACTCGCTGCCGGACGAAATGGCATGGAAGACCTGCGGAAATTCCGCCTGCCAGTCGAAGACGTTAATCCGGTAGCGTTCTTCTTCGTCGAGCAGGGCCAGTTGCTGTTGCTCGTAGAAATCCGGGCCGATGAGGGAATTGCCACACTTGACGTTTTTTCCGAGGTCGGGCAATGCCCGTTCCTGGAACGTTTTAAAAACGGTTTGCAGGCTTTGTTGCGTTTCCCCTTGCAGCACTTTGAGAAGAAGCGAAAGTTTGGTGGTTTCCACCGCCTGCGCGTCAATGTCCACGCCGTAAATGTTGTCCAGCAGGATGCGCTTGCGCTCGGCGATGGCGAGTTTCCATCCGCCGCCCGCCGCCCGCACCAGCACAGGCTTGCTCCCTTTGGCCAATTTGTCCGGCTCGTTCTTGGTGTAAAACTCCAGATGCCATTTGAGCAGAAATTCATACGCGCCGAGGAGAAACGATCCGCTGCCGCAAGCGGGATCAAGGATTTTCAACTTGGCGGCCTGCCTGGGCGTCTTGTCTTCCACCAATTTGCCCACGGTGTTCTGAACAATATATTCGACAATATAGGTGGGCGTGTAATAAACCCCTCCGGCTTTCTTGACTTCCGGCTTGTCCTCAACTTTGGCGCGGTGTCCTTCGGTCAAGCGGATGACTTTGCCGAGGAATTGCTCATAGACATGACCGAGGACATCCGCCGGCAGCCGGGAGAAAACATAAGGAGAATCGGGGTAATAAAGACTCTTGAGAATTTCCCGCAGCAAATGGTCGTCGAGGCTGAGGCCAAGCCTCAGTTCGTCAGGCGGTTCCTGGCGGCCTTTCTCGTGTTTGAAGTGGAAAAGGCCGGAATTAAAGCGGTGATCGGCCTGCTCGAAGATCTGGCCGAGACGCGGATAGATGCGCTCGCCGTTGGCCAGCGCGAGGAGGCGTCCGCAGACCTCAATGCCTCGGTCTTCGCAAATGCGCAGGAAGATGATGCGGTCAATGACGCGTTGGACGGCGAAGTTAAGCTCGCGTTGTGTGAGATTCTTGTTTCGCAAGGCGAGATTCAGCGCCAGCTCCAACCGCCACGTCTCAATGGTTTCGAGAAAATCGTCGTCAATCACCGAGGTTCCGCGCTTGGCTTTGACCGATTTGGCGTACTTGTCGAACCGGCCTTTGAGAACGGCCTCGCGAGAGAATACGTTGGCGATTTCCTCCCAGCGGGTTTCGTATTCGGTGTAAGGGATGCAAAGAACGCGCGCGCAGTCCGCGTTTTGATGCTTGTTCGGTTTGACTCGGCCGTCATAGACGACAAATTCTTCAAAATCACTGAGGATGCTGAGAGGCAGCGATTCCGTGTAAGCATAGCGGCGAAGCTGAAAAGCGGAACTGGGGTCGTTTTTGATGTCCACCGAGGGTTTCTTGGCTTCGACAAAGAACTTCCGCGTCCCGCCAACGCGGAAACAGTAATCGGGCGCTTTGTGGCCTTCCCCCATTTTGATGGCGTCCTCGTGAATGACCTCCTTGTAAGCTTCGCTGTAGCCCTCTTTGTTCTCCATGTCCCAGCCCAACTCCTTGAAAAACGGGTCCAGGAATTCCTTCCGAAGCTGGGCTTCGTTGTACTGCGGAGATTTGTAGGCGCTCAAATTCTCGCGAAACCGTTCAACCAGTTCGAGAATTTGTCGTGGTGGCTGACTCATGCTCGTCTTTTTGCTCTTGGCGCTAGAGCTCGCGCAAGGCGGCGGCGATGGGGAGGCGGGCGGCGCGGATGGCGGGGAAAAGGCCGCCAATCAGGCCGATCACCGCCGCCCAGATCATGCCGCGGAGGAGCAGCCCCGGGGTGACGCGAAAGGCAAAGGCCAACTGGCTGAAGCTCTGCCAGTTCATGGTGGAGGTGTGAAAGCCATTAAAGGCGAAATAGGCCAGACCGCCGCCCACCACGCCGCCGCACAAGGCCAGGAAGAGCGATTCGATCATTAATGAGACCACCACGGCGCCAGCGCCGAATCCCAACGCCCGCAGTGTGGCGATTTCCCGCGTCCGCGCCGCGACCGCGCTGTACATGGTGTTCAGCGCGCCAAAGACCGCGCCGATAGCCATGAGAAAAGCAACGGAGAAACCCAGGGTCGTGATCAGGCGCGTGATGGTTTCCGATTGTTCGGCATAGTACTCGGATTGCCGGGCGACTTTCACCGTCAGTTGCGGGTTGGAGGTGAGCGCATCTTTGAAGGCTTGAAACGCGCCCGGTGAAGCCAGCCGCGCGCGGACGGACTGGAAGGAATCGCCGCGATTGTAGGCGGCCTGGAGCACCTTGGCATCGGTCCAGATTTCCGAATCACAATCCGCGCCGTTGGCCGAGAACAGACCGACCACGGGCCATTCATAGCGCCCGACTTTGATGGTGGAGCCGACTTCCAGGCCGGCGAACTCGCGGGCCGCGCCGCTGCCGACCACCACCTCGTCCTTTCCCCAGTCAAACATCCGGCCCTGAATGATCCTGAAGTGGTCGCGCACTGGCAGGGCGGCGGCTTCCACGCCGCGCAAGGGCACGTTGGCATCCGTGCCGGTGGAGCGTTTGGGCAGGTTGATGATGACGAACAATTCCGCCGAGGAGAGCGGCCCCTGGGCCGTCCGAGCCACCACGGGCGAGTCGGCGATGATCTGGGTTTGCTCGCGGGAGAAACCGCTGACCATTTCACTGTCGGCGCCGCTGCGCAGCACGATGACCGTATCCGGCGAAGCGGAAACGCTCATGACCTGCCGGAAGCCCACCGCCATCGAAAGCACGCCGACCAGGACAGCGACGACACCCGCGATGCCAATCACGGTGGCCGCGACCGCGCCGCGCCGCTGCGGGATGCTCTGCAAGCCAAATCTGGTGATGGAGGCGATTTGTGAAAGCCAATTCATGGGGCGGGTCCGGTTACATTCGGCGCAAGGCGTCGGCCGCACGGAGGCGGAGGGCTTGGAGGGCGGGAAAAAATCCGGTGGCCAAACCAAGGGCGAGGCTGAGGACCGCGCCGAGGAGCAAATCGCGTCCCGGAAAATAGAACAGCGGCAGGAGACCGCCGGTGGGATCGCCGCGGGAGACGGCCATCCACGCCAGCCCCAGGCCGAGACCTCCGCCCAGCATCGAGAGCAGGCACGACTCGACGAGGATGAGCGCGACGACCTGGGCATTGGTGAAGCCGATGGCTTTGAGCACGCCCAATTCTCCGGTGCGCTCGCGCACGGCCTGGGACATGGTGTTGCCGGAGACCAGGAGGATGGTGAAAAACACCGCGCCGAGAATGGCCGCGACGATCAAGGCGATGTTGCCGATCGCGCTCGCCCACCCCTGCAGGAAGGCTCCTTCCGGCTCCGTCTTGGTTTCGGCGTCGGAGTTTTCAAATTCCTTGTCCACCAGTTTCGCCGTTTCCACCGCCCGCGCGGGGTCTTTGACGCGGATGGTGTACCAGCCGACCTGCCCTTTGGCGCCGACGCGCGCCTCCTCGAAATAATCGTAACGGAACAGCATCGCGGTGGTGTCCGTCCCCTTGTCCCTGCCGTCATAGATGCCCACAATATCGAATGTCCAAGTGCGGCTGCCGTCTCCCTGCGCCCAGATGGTGGACTGAATGGGCACTTTATCCCCGATCTTCCAATGAAATTTGTCGGCCGTTTTCCGGCCCACGACGGCGCCGGTGCGGGTTTGCAGCCAGGCCTGCTTCTGCTCCGGCGCAACGATGATTTCAGGATGAATGTCGAGAAACTCTTCCGGCAGCACGGGACATTGCATGAAAAAATTCCTGGGGTCCTGGTAAATGCCGCCGAACCACGTTTGATGCGTGGCCAGAACCACACCCGGGATTCTTTCCATGCGGGCTTTGTAACTTTCCGGCAGAAGCTGGATAATGGACACCTTGTGGCGGACGACGAGGCGGTCCGCCCCCGCCATCTGCACCCCGCCGGTCAGGGCCTGTTTGATGGAGGAAAGAGCGCCGAAGAGCACAAAGGCCACGAGGATGGAGAGGACGGTGAGCAGCGAGCGCAGCTTGCGGCGCCGGAGATTGCTCCAGATGAGGGGAAGGAATTTCATGATTGCGGATTGCGGATTGCGGATTGCGGATTAAGAGAGGAGGCGGCCCGCTCCATGCCGTCACTCCAACACTCCAACACTCCGTTTTTCCGGTTTTTCTTCATTTCTGCGCTTCGCTCCACAGTTGGCCTTTGTCAAGATGAACCGTGCGCGCCGCGCGGGCGGAGGCGTGGGGATCGTGCGTGACCATGATGATGGTTTTGCCGTGCTCCCGGTTCAGCGCCTGGAGCAAATCGAGAATCTCGTCGCCCGCCTTGCGGTCCAGGTCGCCTGTCGGCTCGTCGCACAACAGAAGGGTCGGATCGGTGACGATGGCGCGGGCGATGCCGACCCGCTGCTGTTCGCCGCCGGACAGGGTGCGCGGATAATGTTTGGCGCGATGGGCCAGGCCGACGACCGCCAGGGCAGTCTGGACATGCTCGGCGCGCTCGGCTTTGGAAAGGTGGGTGAGGAGCAGGGGCAATTCCACATTGCGTTCCGCGCTCAACACGGGCATCAGGTTGTAAAGTTGAAAAATAAAACCGACATGCCGCGCGCGCCACCGCGCCAGTTGCCGGTCGGAAAGCTGGTCAATGCGCTCCCCGCCCACCATCACCGAACCCTGGGTGGGGCGGTCCAATCCGCCGATCAAATTGAGCAAGGTGCTCTTGCCCGATCCCGACGGCCCCATCAGGGCGAGAAATTCCCGTGCCGAAACCTGCAAATTCAAGTCGGCCAGAACATGGATGTCTCCCCCGCCACGGTGGAACGTCTTCTCCACGCGCTCCACCCGCACCAGCGCGCCGTCGCTTGTTGTGTTGTCGCTCATGGTTTTTTTTCTTTTACCGCCGTGCCCTCTTTCAAGCCGGCCGGGGCTTCGACAATGACTTGGTCGCCCGCGCTCGCTCCGGCGCTCAGGACCGCGTCATCGCCCTGCGTTTCGCTGACCGTGACGGCGCGCCGTTCGGCGCGGCCGTTTTGGACCGCGAAGATTACATCGTGTCCATCCTGATTCTGCAAGGCGTTTTTCGGAACAAGCACCGAGCGGGTGAGGGCGGCGGGAGCGCCGGCCGTCTCGCGAAAAGCCACCTTGACCGCCATGTCCGGGAGGATGCGCGGGTCGAGCTTGACGAAGCCCACGCGCACTTTCACCGTCGCTTTCTGCCGGTCCGCGGTAGGGATGATGGCGATAACCTTGCACGGGATTTTCCAGTCCGGGTAGGCGTCCAGCGCCGCCTCGGCCGGTTGATCCGGTTCGACGCGGTTGATGTAGCTCTCGTTGACGTCCAGTTCGATTTCCAGCGAGTTCATATCCACCACCGTGCCAATGCCGGTGCGCGTGAAGCCGCCGCCGGCGGAGATGGGGGAAATCATTTCGCCGGGCTGCGCGTTTTTCGTCGTGACCACCCCGTCGAAGGGCGCGCGAATCACCATGTCCTCGATTTGCTGCTTCCACATCGCCACCTGCTTTTCGGCGGCGGTGACGTCCACCTCCTGGCGCCGCAGGCGCGCGCGCAGGTTCAAGGCGGCGGACTCGGCGGTTTCGAGGTCGGCTTGGGAGGCGATTTTCTGTTTGGCCAGCTCGGTGGCGCGCGTGAAAGCCAGGTCGGCCTGTTTGAGCAGCGCGCGGGTTTCTTCCAGGGAAAGGCGGGTCGAATCCAATTGCGCCTGGGTAACGTCCAGGCTGGTGCGGACATTGGAATCATCCAGGCGCGCCAGCACCTGGCCTTCCTTGACCTTCATCCCTTCCTCAATGTCCACCTCGATCACCTTGCCGGTGACCTTGGCGGAAACCGTCGCCTGCCGCCGCGCCGTGACATAACCGGAAGCGTTCAAAACCGTCCGCTCCGCGCCGCCGCCGCCGCTGGCCCGGGCCGGGACGGTCCGCACTTCCACCGTTTCCGCCCGTCCGCGCCACCAAACCGCCGCGCCTGCCAGCACGGCGAGAAGGACAACGGCCACGGCCAGCCACGATTGGGGCCGGGCGGCCTTTTCCGGGCGGCGCTCGATGCGCAAATCATCCAGAGTTGGTTTGGGCGAACTCATAAAATGTCCGCCCATATCAGAACGCTTTTTTGAGTGGGGGTCAAGCGGCGGGAAATTGTGAATTTTGAATGGTGAATGGTGAAAAAGTCGCCAGGGCACGGCAGTGCGCCGGGGAAACACGTTTGCCGAAGGAAGTGGATTTTCCTCTTGCAATTGCATTACACTGTAATATAGTTAGCCCGTGATCTTTATCGAGATGCCTTCGTTCACCGCGCAAATCACCGGCTTGGTGGACGATGAACATTATGCAAAGTTTCAGAAGGAACTGTTGCAGAACCCAAAGAAGGGAGACGTCATGCCGCAGTCAGGCGGCCTGCGCAAGGTACGGATGCGTCTGCCGGGACGAGGCAAGAGCGGTGGCGCTCGGGTGATATACCTGCATCTGGAAGAACGCGCCATCGTCGTGTTCTTCTACGTCTATACAAAGGCAAAGAGCGAAAATCTGTCTGGAGAACAATTGAGGCGGCTCCGCGCGGCGGTAGCCATTATTAAACAGGAATTCAAAGCATGAAACGCAAAGAAATAGAGTTTAACGCGGAAGATTTGGTCAGCAGCGTGGAAGCCTTGGCTCGCCATGCGGCCTGCAAGGAGAAGCTCACGCTTAGAACCAACTCCCTGACGCTGCCCCCGCGCATCAAGCCCTTCAAGGCTGGAGAAATCGTGGCCATGCGGGGACAATTGGCAGTGAGTCAAGCGGTGTTTGCCCGATTGTTGAATGTGCCCAAAGTGACAGAAATCAGTTGGGAAAAAGGCCGCCGCAAACCCACCGGCGCCGCCCTGCGACTATTGGATTTGGTTCGCAAAAGGCCCCATATTTTGCAGGAGGCTTGAGTCATTTCCATCGGGTGAGGCAAGGGCTTCTACTTGAGTGGGGCAGGTGCGGGCCGCGAGGCACCGCCTGTGCCGGTTTTGGCGGCTTGGTCCCTGGAAAGGCAGGCGGTGGCGGTTTGCGCGCCGTGCATCACAACCAGTTTATCTGGTGAGAACTGACACCTGTCTCTCGCCGGGATAACGGGTTTGAGGAAATCAACAACCCCCCAATTTCCCTCAACAAAATGAGGTTTGGGTCAAATTATCCCGTTTTGGGACTCCTAATCGGAGTTGAACCTACACTCTCCACCTTAGATACCTCCGGTTTTGACACCGTTGGTGGTGGTGTCCGATCCATTCGGACTGAAGGAGGATCATTTGACCCCAAACCTCATCGTTTAATAAACTATACCACGAACACCGCTAGTTGTCAAGGCAGAAGTGCTTTATAATAAAGGATTTGTACAAATAATTCCCTTTTGGTTCATTCTAAGTAATTGCAAATAGGATACTTAGCTAATTGCAGGGTTGCGGGGCGACGTCTCGGCCACCCCTACAACGAACAATCTCCGCAGTCATTTTCTTTTTGACTTTAAGGACCCCGGCTCCTAATAAAATCAATATCTATGGCATTATTCAAGCTGACGAGTTCGGACTTTACGGAAATCGAGTGCGAGGGGGAGAGGCGGATAGTCCTGTCGAAGAAAAAATACGATGCGTTCAACGCTTCGCTTTTAGGTCTTGGCGATTTAACCCAAGATGCGACGGCGACTGACGCGATCGCAGTGAATTTCGATTTGCAAGGATTCACTGTTTTTTGCAAACAAATCGAGCCACACCTGGCCGTTCCTCTCTTTCTCAGCCAGTTTCTCTGTTGGCTGATGGAACGAATCAAGGTTGAGATGACCGTTAAAGATATTGGTTCAGGCGTGCGGCTCTACAACCCACTCCCATTTTTTATAAAATTCATGGGCGACGGCCTGCTGGTACTCTTGGATTCATCACTAATGAACAATATCGAACGACGGAATGTCATCCTTGTCTGTTTTAATATTTGCCAGCTTTACCGGACAAAATTTCTCAAAGCAATAAGCAGCAAGGTAGTTGACGCTCCTCCTGTTCTTCGTTGCGCTGTCGCCAGAGGAACAGTTTATTCTGTTGGAAACGGCAACGACTTCGTGGGCTCATGCATAAATATGTCGGCAAGGCTTCAACGAATTCCAGGAATCACATTCGCCTTTAATCGCCGTGGATTTGACCTTGAATGCGCTGCGGGGACTTCTTTCTTCAAAGACGATTCTATTATGACGCGTGTTTCGATACGCGGAATAAACGAGAACGAACTCATCGGGGTTCTTAAAGCTGGTTTGGCTTCAATGAAACCGGAAGACAAGAAGGCATTCCGACCCGTCTAGGTGAGGGCAATCGTGGCAACCTTATGAGCTGGTATGTCCAATCGAGCGCCGTAAGCGTAAGTCGTGTCGCCATAAATCGTGCTCATGGTGCAAGAAAGGGGTGAAGCGCTGAAGTTCCGCACACTTGCCGTCAACCTTCGCAATCGGATCGCCACAGTGGGCTAGGCTGGCTGGAGTTTGGGGAAGGGCACGAAGCGGATTTCGACGCGCTGTTGGAGAGCGGCGGCAATCCGGCGGAGCATGGCGAGGGAGTGGCCTTCGTAATCGGCGTCCTCCAGCCGGCAGATTACCGAGGCGGTGGTTCCGACAAGTTTGGCGAGCTGGCGCTGGGACAGCCGGGCTTCCGTCCGAAGTTGGAGGATTTTCCTGGCTACGTCCTCCGCCGCGCGCATCTCCTCCAATGCGGCGAGCCGTTCAGGACGGACGACGTAGTAGCGACTGTGCAAGATGCCGAGGCCGTCTTTTGTCTTTTTCGTTGGTCTGATCATGGTGATCTGTGTTCGCATATTTGCGAACATCGGTCAAGGGTTGATTTGGAGATTAGGATTAAGATTAGGATTAAGATTAAGAAACCGCTACCCAATTAGGTGAGATGGCCGCATCATCCGGGGCGATGGCTCCGACGACGCATTTGCTGGCCAGTTGGATCGTGGCGGCGAAAACCACGGATAATCTGCGCGATTGCCGGCTGGTCACGCTGGCCGGGGTTTTGCCGGACGTGGACGGGCTGGGGATTGTCGCGGACCTGTACAATAGCGCGGTCGGAAACAGGAATCACGAATTCTACCAGCGGTATCATCATTACTGGACGCACGGGGCGCCAGCCGCGCTGGTGGTCACGGCGGTGCTGGTCTGTTTTGCGCGGCGGCGCTTGCGGGTGGCGATTTTTGCGCTGCTGGTCTATCATTTTCACTTGTTGTGCGATTTGATCGGGTCGCGCGGACCGGACCCGTCGGACAAGTGGCCTATTTTCTATTTGGCCCCGTTGAGCCAGCATCCGATGTGGATTTGGAAATATCAATGGCCGCTGTTCGGCTGGCAAAACGGCATGATTTCAATCGCGCTTTTTGTCTGGGCGATGGCGCTGGCGATCCGGCGCGGGGATTCCATCGTCGGCGTTTTTAACCGGAGGGCGGATGCGGTGTTTGTGGGGAAACTCCGGGAATGGCGGGAATCATGGCGCGTCCGGTTTGAAAAACGGAAGTAAGGGCACGTCCGGGTCGCCCAGGGAAAAGAGGCGCTCGGCCAAATCGTTCAAGGCCAGGCGGGTGCTGGCGAAGCGGGCGGAGAGGGTCTCGAAAATGGCGGCCAGATCATAGCGTTGCGCCAAGCGATGGCTGCCGGCGACATGAAAATTTATCCGGCCCAATTCCTCATAATACTTCAGGTCGGGACAGGCGCGGCGCTCGGCGCGGTGGCGGATGCGATCAGGGAAAACGCCGGAAAGGAAGAGGGAGTGATTGCCGATGTGGGCGCGGATGTAAAAGGCGGTGCGGTCATCGGCGGTTTGCAGCGCGGCGAGCATTTCAAAGAAATAATCCAGCGGGCCGGCATGGCCGGGGGCGACCAGGCGGCTGCGCTCGGCGCGGGAGAATTCGGTGAGCATCTCGGCCACGTAATCCGCGACCGACCGGTCATCCAGGCCGGATTGGCGCAGGACATGGCGGACCAGGACGTAAAAGTAGAAATGGCCGGAGACACGGAGGCAGCCGCGTTGTTCGAGGAGGGCGTGGAAGAGGGCGTCGTTATCGAGAATCAAATCGCGGGATTCGGGATCGGTCAGCAGCGCGACCAGGGAGGGCGCGTCGTCCTTCTTGCCGAGGACGGCCATGATGAAGGCGATGTCTTCGGCAGTGAATTGCACCCGGCAGTTGGGCTGAATCACGTTCATAAAGAGGCACACAGCATAATCAGTACCAACCTGCTGGGAGATCCGTCGGAATCCAGCATTCTGGAGAAAACATCCGCGGAAAAACTCCAGTCGCGTCACTTCTTTTGGGTGGCGGTTTCTGTTTCCTAATCCTAATCTTAATCCTAATCTCAATCTCAACTCCCTCCTGCATACGGATTAGAGAGCAAGATTAAGATTAGGATTAAGAGTGAGATTAAGAGCTGCTGCGCAAGAACATGAAATGCACGCCAATCGCGTTATTCCGGCACGGTCTCGAAGGCAAGTGATGGATTGGGGATTGGTTCTGGCCAGCCAGGAAATCGAGGCCATAATCGAGAGGACCGAGGACGGCTGGGGGCTGGTGGTGGAGGAGCGCGATTACGAGCGGGCGCAGGCCGCGCTCCGGCAATACCGGGCGGAAAATGTCGGCTGGCGGTGGAAACAACAGCTTCCCGGCTCGGGCCTGGCCTTTCACTGGGGCGCGGTGGTCTGGGTGGGGGCGATGGCGGCGTTTTATTATTGGACGATGGCGGCCTTTCCCCAGTTGCAAGGAGCGGGCATGATGGACAACCGGCGGGTGGCGGCAGGGGAATGGTGGCGTCTCTTTACCGCCATCACCCTGCACGAGAATTTGCCGCATTTGGCGGAGAATGCGGCGACCGGGTTTCTGTTGCTGGGGCTGGCGATGGCCCGTTACGGGCCGGGCGTGGCCATGCTGGCGGCATTTCTTGCCGGAGCGGCGGGGAATGGCGCGAGCTTCGTAATCCACTCAGACGCCAGCCGCAGTCTTGGAGCGTCGGGAATGGTGACGGGGGCGCTGGGGATGCTTTCGGTTCATTCTTTCTCACTTTGGCGAAAATATCCTGCGGCCCGGGGCTTGATGGCGCGGGGCGCGGTGGCGGGTTTCCTGATCCTGGTGTTGATTGGGTTCGCTCCCGGCTCGGACATCGCGGCGCATCTGGGCGGCTTTCTGGCCGGGGCCATCATCGGCCTGGCCTTGAATGCGGCGCGGCCCGCCGTGTGGCAAGGCGGCTGGGTGAATGTGGCCGGCGCGCTGGCGCTGGCTGCGCTGGTCACTCTCGCCTGGCGTCAGGCGCTGGCCGGCGCCTGATTCCTGAACCGGGCCAACTCACCGGCCCGGGCCGGCTCCTGAAGACCGTGCCGGGTAGGGCGGCGGTGCTCCGCCGCCCAAATTATGGGCAAAGCCGCAGCTTTGCCCTACCAATACCGATCTCCCCGGTTTCCGCGGCGGCCGTTATGGCAGCACATGGTTGACCGGGTCAATCTGGCAAGTGGGCGAGGTCTGGCAGTTGTTCAGGTTGTAACTGGTGGCGAATGACTGCTGCGTATCAAGCGGACAGAGAGGAAGCTCCCCATTGCCGCGCCCCAGATAGGGCTGGATGCTGGAAGCGGCCGGGACGGTGGTGGCCGTTGCCCCGCTTTCCAGCGCCCATTGCTGTTTGGCGGCATCAATCATCCGCAGGTTGTCAATGCACAGTTTGTTTTGAGCGGTCGTGCGCGCGTGCAAGACGTTGGGAATCATGATGGCCACCAGCAATCCGATGATAGCGACGACAATCATAATTTCCACCAAGGTAAACGCGCGCCGGCCATGATTCATGGTCTGCATACATTTTTGGCATTCCATTCGCCGCTGTGAACCGTGCGGAGGGCTTGTATAGTATTAGGACATTAGTGTTCACAAATTGCCCGCCGCAAGCTGCGAATCGCGCTTGTTTGGAGCGCGCTGAGAATAGAGCACCTTCCGTTCCCATGCAAGCCCAAATCGGCGGCCCAAACCCAACGGGGCTTGGTTGGGATTGCGGCGGAACCCAATTTGACAAACGCGACCGAAACTGGACTTGGTTTCTCGATTGTGAGAACCAGCCATGCAAAGATGATTCCTCCTATTTCCGCGAATAGAGTGTGGCCGCGCTCCCCGGCTTGGCCGCGCCAAACCGATGCCAGCAAAGTCCGCAGATGAGCAAGGCTAGGATTGACAGGCAGGCGCCGCAGCGGAATGCCATGTCGTGGTAGACCAGGGTAATTTGGTGCCGGCCTGCGGGGGTTTCCACGGCTTGGAAGGCCTCGTTGGCGCGCCATAATGGCGCCGGGTGGCCGTCCACGCTGGCTTTCCAATTGTGATACCAAGCCTGCGAAATCGTCACCATCGCCGCACCGGGTGTGTCCACGTCCAGCACGATCTTGGCGGAACTGAATTGCTTGACGAGCACTCGCGCCGCCTCCTGCCTTTCGGCGGTGACGGAGGCTTGCGCTTCCAGCGGCAGGTAAATGGTCTTGTGGAAATCAATTTTAGGGTTGGCCAGGGCTTGCAAGGTTGTTTGCTCGCTGGCAAAGACGGGCGCCTGCCCGGCGGTGAACCACGGAATATAGGAAGGGCGCGGCACCCAATCGAAAACTTTGCCCGGCGCAATAGTCTCGGAAACCGCCATCACATCCTCCAATCCGGCGAGTCTGGCCTCCGAGTTGGTGTCGAAGAGGGAGAGAACTTTGTCAATGTGGCGCAAGTAAAGCGAGAAGAAGCCGTCCACCTTGGGCACGCCGTCCAGCAAATTGCAGTTGGCCAGGAAGACCGACCGCTGCAGCAAATAATTTGTCCTCAAATCAGCGGTCGAATTGAAATACATCTGACGGGCGGAGTAGGGGGACATCATGACGCGGGATTCCCCGGCCACGATGGGCCGCGGTTTAAGGATCGCGGCCAGGCCACGCTGATAAATGGAAGGATCCACCGCCGGATTTTGCCACGGCTCATGGGTGAGAACATCCAGCCAGAACACGGCCAGCAGGGCGAGTCCGGTCCAATGGCGCCCGGCCGGGCGGATGACGAGAAGATAAAGGAGGGCGATTGTCAAGATTAAAAAACCGGCCCGCTGCAATCCGTTGACGGCCACCGCCGTCCAAGCCAGGTGGCCGGCGGGCCATTGGCGGGCGAACCAGAGGATCAGGCCGATCAGAACCAGCAGAAGGCCGCCGCAGGCCAAATCCGGCCGCCAGGAGCGCGGGGCCGGCGGTTTCCAATTCTCGTAATGCCCGACAGCCGCCGCCGCCAGCAGCGGCAGGACGAAGATCGTGACCAGAACAAATTTCACTGGGTAACGAAAGAGACCCAAGAATGGGAAAAGACGTTGCAGCGCCGTGAACAAATAACCCTGATCGCCCAGCGCCAGAACCAGGCTCAGGCCCAGCAGGACGCCCGGCAGCCAAACCCGCCAGGAGCGTCCGCGGCCCACGGCCATCACCGCCAGGAAAACCGCGCCGATCCCCGCGTAGTAGGAGGAGGTCCAGTATTGATGCTCTTGCAGGACGATTTGCTGCCAGGGGGAGGTTTGGAAGAGGGGCACCAGAAAATTGGCCCAACCGCACGGCGGCATGGACCAGGCGGAATTGCCAAACTGGCTGCTGCGATTGGCATGAAGGCTCAAATCAAGGAAGGGCAGCAATTGCGCCGCCGCCAGACAAAGAGCCAGGCCGCCCACCGCAATAAAACGGCGCGCCAAAACCAGACGCGGGAGGGCCGCCTTTGGCCACGCAACGGCCGCCAGCGCGAAAAGGAAAAGCCAGGTGAACAGGATGGTTTCCGGGCCGCCGGCCAGCGCCTGAAAAGCCGCGGCCAGCGCCGCGAGAATGATTTTCCGACCGCCGCATTCCCAGGCCTGCTGGGCCAGCCAGATCACCCAGGGCATGAGGGCGAAAGTGGCGATGTGACTGGGCCACATCAGGAAATTAAAGGACAGGCCGTTGCAGGCGAAAATGGTTCCGGCCACCGCCGCGCCCAGGCGCGAACCGCTCCAGCGCGCGGCCAGAAAATACATGCCAAGCCCGCCGAGAAAAAGATGCAACGAACAAAAAAACGGCAGCGCCCAGGTCAGCGGCAAGAGCAGATAAATCAGCGAAGGCGGATAGAGGGCCAGGGTGTTCAACTGGGCGAGAAAAGGCGCGCCGCAGCAACTGAGCGGATTCCAGAGGGGCCATTCGCCCCGCCAAAAGCTGTCGCGCAAATAAGCGGCCACCGGATAACTAAACAGTCCGAAATCGCGCACGGCGAAGGTCTGCGCGCCGAGCAGGACCTCGCGGAACGGAATAAGAACCATCACCGCCAACAGGACAGCAAACCGCCCCGGCGAGAACCAGTTATTGCCGGAGCCGGGAGGGGAGGCGGAGTCCTCGCTCATGCGCGGCGCAAAACTGCCAGCATGCGGTTTGGCAGATGCCTTTCCCCACGAAGCGAGAGATCAACGGTATGGAAGGTTTGGCTCGGCAGGAGCCTCGCCCTAGCCAGCCGAAGAGGGTAGGGCGAGCCTCCCGGCAAGCCGTCTCCAGACAGAACCGCGTATCCACGGCGCGGCGGAGCCGCAACCAAGGGAATTGAACCACGGATTTCACGGATTTCACGGATCGGAAACTGATTCGTACCGCATGACTTCCATCCGTGCCATCCGTGCCATCCGTGGTAAAATCTTCCCGAGATTGCGTGATTCTGACGGATTGCAGTGGAAAGGGTGTCGAGGGACTCTCGTTTATTGTCTTTCGTATTCACCTTTGTTGACACGTTTGAGGACGGTGAAGCCGGCCTTCTTGGCGTCGGAAAAGGAAACGGAGCGGAGGGTGTTGAAGGAGGAAATGACCTTGCGCACGGGCCGGCGGCAGGCGGGACAAACCTTCAGTTCCGGCGCGTCGAGCGGGCGGCGCAAGGTGAACCGCCCCGGGCAGACCGGACAATCTCCTTCGCACAATTCATATTCGTATAATGGCATGGCTTCCTTTCAATAGCAGATGCCGCGGCAAATGGCGCTGTAATAATAATATAGCATGGCCGGCCCGCCAGGGCCAATTCATCAAATTGCGGATTGCGGATTGCGGATTGCCCCTGACGGCAGGGCGGGACTCCGGCGAGCCGTGACTCGCTTGGGATTCGCGCCTCGTAGGACGAGGAAAGATTGCGGACCTGAAACAGAAGGAAACAAAGGTAACGAAGGGGGATTCTTCCTTCGTCTTCCTTCGTCGCTGTCCGTGCAGGGGAATAGGGATGCGCCGGAAGCGTGAAGAAAGGGTTGGCCAGCAAACCGGGCGCGTGGTAGTCTATGGCTGTGAAAACAAGCGACGAAACGAGTGCTTTGGAAAGGCTGCTTCGCCCGCTGCCATCCCGGATGAGCGCGGAGTTGGCTCGCGCCCTGGTCAATTTGCGCGCCGATGAGCAAACACAAGCTCGTTACGAGGAGCTTGCGGCAAAGCGAACCGAGGGCCAGTTGACGACCGATGAACAGGTGGAATTGGAGGCAATGGTGCGCGCCAATACGTTGGTGGGTTTGCTCAAGGCCGCCGCCATGGCCTCTCTTCATCCCGCCAAGAATGCTTGATGGACGCGGCGACAAGCCAATTCGTCAAACAGCGCGCGGGGAACCGGTGTGAATACTGCCGGCTTCCGCAAGAATGTTCCGGCCTGCGTTTCCACATTGAACATATTACGGCCCGCCAGCACGGCGGCTCAAGCAATCCCGAAAACCTTGCCCTCGCCTGCCCGGAATGTAACTTCCACAAAGGCACTAATCTCACCGGCATTGATCCCGATACCAACCAGATTACGGCGATCTTTCATCCGCGACAAGACCGGTGGCACGACCACTTCTATCTGGCTGGCGCAAACATCAATGGCAGGACACCAGTCGGACGCACGAGCGTCTGGCTGCTCGATATCAACTCAACTCATCGAGTTGAAGCACGGAAGATATTGTTGCAGTCCGGCTTGTTTATTTAGGGCAAGAAAAGGCGCCGCCGAAAGCGCCCTGCCGAAAGCAAAAAGGCGGGGCTGGCGCGATGCCAGCCCCGCCGTGTTCCCCCAGTTCCTCCGGATGATCCTAAAGCCCTTAGTAGTCCATGCCGCCGCCCATGCCGCCCATGCCGCCGCCATGACCGCCGCCAGGGGCCGCTTTTTCCTTCTCCGGCAGCTCGGTGACGAGGCACTCGGTAGTCAACAATAGGCCGGCAATGGAAGCCGCGTTCTGCAAGGCGGTGCGGGTGACCTTCTTCGGGTCAACCACGCCGGCTTTGACGAGGTCTTCGTACTCGCCGGTGGTGACGTTGTAGCCTTCGTTGCCTTTGCGCTTCTTGACTTCCTGCACAACGATGGAGCCTTCCACGCCGGCGTTCTTCGCCAGGGCGCGCAACGGCTCTTCGATGGCGCGTTTGACGATGTCCAGGCCGATCTGCTCGTCGTCCTGCAGCTTCAAGGCCTCCAGGGCGGGCAGGCAGCGCAACAGGGCCACGCCGCCGCCGGCGACAATGCCTTCTTCCACGGCCGCGCGGGTGGCGTGCAAGGCGTCTTCAACGCGGGCTTTCTTCTCCTTCATCTCCGTTTCGGTGGCGGCGCCGACGTTGATGATGGCCACGCCGCCGGCCAGCTTGGCCAGGCGCTCCTGCAATTTCTCGCGGTCGTAATCGGAGGTGGTTTCCTCGATCTGGCGGCGGATTTGCTTGATGCGGCCCTGAATGTCGGAGGACTTGCCGGCGCCTTCGACGATGGTGGTGTTGTCTTTGTCAACAACAATGCTCTTGGCGCGGCCCAGGTCTTCCAGGGCGACGCCCTCCAGCTTGACGCCCAAGTCCTCGCTGATGAATCTGCCGCCCGTGAGGATGGCGATGTCTTCGCAGAGGGCCTTGCGGCGGTCGCCAAAGCCGGGGGCCTTGACGGCGCAAACGTTGATGGTGCCGCGCAGCTTGTTGACCACCAGGGTGGCCAGGGCTTCGCCTTCCACTTCCTCGGAAATGATCAGGAGCGGCTTGCCGATCTTGGCGATCTTCTCGAGGAGGGGGAGAAGGTCTTTCAGGCTGCTGATCTTCTTTTCGTAGATGAGGACGTAGGCGTCTTCCTGCTTGACTTCCATCGTCTCGGCGTTGGTGACGAAGTAGGGGGAGAGATAGCCTTTGTCGAACTGCATGCCTTCGACGACCTCGAGGGTGGTTTCAATGGACTTGGCTTCCTCGACGGTGATGGTGCCGTCCTTGCCCACCTTGTCCATGGCGTCGGCGATGATTTCGCCGATGGTGGTGTCCCAGTTGGCGGAGACGGTGGCGACCTGCTTGATCTCTTCGGTGGCCTTGACGTCCTTCTTGATCTTGTTGAGGTGCTCGACGGCGGTTTCCACGGCCTTGTTAATGCCGCGCTGGATGCCGATGGGATTGGCCCCGGCGGTGACGAACTTGAGGCCCTGCGCATAAATCGCCTCGGCCAGGACGGTGGCGGTGGTGGTGCCATCCCCGGCGGCGTCGCTCGTCTTGCTCGCCACTTCGCGGACCATTTGCGCGCCCATGTTTTCAAAGGGGTCTTCCAGCTCGATTTCCTTGGCCACGGTCACGCCGTCCTTGGTGACGGTGGGCGATCCGAATTTTTTGTCGAGCACGACGTTGCGGCCCTTGGGGCCGAGGGTGGCGATGACGGCGCGGGCCAGTTTGTTAACGCCTTTGAGAAGGGCCTGGCGGGCCGCCTCGTCAAATACTAATTGTTTTGCTGCCATAAATAATTATTCTTTCTGTTTGACTGTTGCGGTTGCGTTTATTCGATGATCGCGAGGATATCGTCCGAGGAGAGGATTTTATATTCCTTGTCATTGAGCTTGATCTCCGTGCCGCCGTATTTGCTGACGAGCACGCGATCGCCCTTTTTGACTTCAAACGGAACTTTTTTTCCGTTGTCGTCGGTTTTGCCGGTGCCGAGGGCGATGACGATGCCTTCGGTGGGCTTTTCCTTGGCGGAATCGGGGATGATGATGCCGCCTTTTTTAACTTCCTTCTCTTCGGCCGGTTCGACAAGAACCCGGTCGCCGAGGGGTTTTACATTGAGTGCCATAGGTGTCTTTTCTTTTGTTGTGTTTCTGTTTCTGTTTGTTTTCGAGTCAAACTCCCGCCGCACCCGCGACCGGGAAAATCTTCAATGTTCAAGCCGCGACCACCGGTCCGGCGGCGACCAGTTTTTTCCGGCGCGCGTCCACGCGGACGTTCATCCCTTCCATCGCGCGCGAACCGAGCAAATGCAGATCGCCCGGCTGCGCGAAGACCACTTCGTCAATCGTTTCAAACTCCGCTACGCGCAAGATGGCGTAGCCGACCGTGCGAGTGAGGATCTGCCCGTTGGCCATTTGAATCTGCAAATCCTTTTTCACCGGCTGGACCCCGATCTGTTTCAACACGTCTTCCGGCAGCCATGTAAATTCGCTGCCGGTGTCCACAAGCAACTTGGACACCACGGCGGCCTTTTTCGGGTCTTTGTGGTTCTCCACTTTGCAGCCGATGTAAAACGATCCCATATTCAGTGTCGTTTGTTTCTTGCATCCCGCCGCGCCCGCGACCGGGAAAAGTATCCTTAATCTCTCATTTTTCGTCGCACCAATAGACCGGGCCGTTGTTATAGTCCGGCACATGGTCTATCATCTCCGCGGTCACCGGACCCTGTTTCGCCGCGCGATTTTTAAACCACGGATAAACCGTAAAAAAGCTGTCGTGCATTGCTGCGGGCGGTATCCCAAAAAAGTTGTTCCACATGTTCCACGATTCACGATCGAAAATTCCGGTTGGCGGCGCGTGCAACACCGCCTGGAATGCTGCCTTCCCGAAGTGTTGCATCACCAGGTTCGTTTCGTCGTGATTGCCTGCAGCCATCACGCGTGCCAGAAACAAGTTGGTCTGCGCCAGAGCGTCGCTCGGCGGCAAATCCGGCAGCACTCGCGCGGCGATCAATTCAAGTTGTTGGCTCGTTGCCATCGCAGTTTTGGTCTTGATCAAATCCCGCAATAAATTCACACAGATAACCTGATGAACTTACGGCGGGACTTGAACCCGCATCATGTCCTTCGCAAAAGGATGGCTCTATCCATTTGAGCTACGTTTCGATTTGGTCGAAATTTCATTTCTTCTCATCCACCACTTCGGCGTCAATGATGGGGCCTTCTTCCTTGGGGCTGGAGCCGGACTCGGGTGCCGGACCGGGTTGCGGGCCGGAAGATGCCTTGGCGGAGCGCGCCTTGGCGGATTCGGCGGCGGCGGCCTTGTACATTTCGGCGGAAGCGGCCTGCCAGCCTTCGTTGAGCTTCTCGCTGGCGGATTTGATGGCGGAGATGTCCGTGCCTTTCAAGGCCTCCTTGACGGCGGCGGCGGCGCTCTCGATTTTTTCCTTGTCGGCGGCGGAGATTTTGCCGGCGTTGTCCTTGAGCATTTTTTCGCTGCGATAAACGGCGTTCTCCGCCTCGTTGCGCGCCTCGACTTCCTCGCGCTTCTGCCGGTCTTCCTCGGCGTGCAGCTCGCCGTCCTTGCGCATCCTCTCGATTTCGTCCTTGGACAATCCGCTGCTGGCGGTGATGGTGATCTTTTGTTCCTTGCCCGTGCCCAAATCCTTGGCGCTGACGTCGAGGATGCCGTTGGCATCAATGTTGAAGGTCACTTCGATCTGCGGCACGCCGCGCGGGGCGGGCGGAATGTCCGACAAATTGAATTTTCCAATCGTCTTGTTGTCGCGGGAGAACTGGCGCTCGCCCTGCAAGACATGGATTTCCACGCCGGGCTGGTTGTCCGAGGCGGTGGAGAAGATTTCCGACTTGCGGGTCGGGATGGTGGAGTTGCGCTCGATCAAGCGGGTGAAGACGCCGCCCAGCGTTTCGATGCCCAGGGAGAGCGGGGTCACGTCCAGCAAAAGAACGTCCTTGACCTCGCCCTTGAGCACCCCTGCCTGGATGGCCGCGCCCACCGCAACCACTTCGTCGGGGTTGACCCCCTGATGGGGCGGCTTGTTGACCAGCGATTCGGCGGCCTGCACCACCCGGGGCATGCGCGTCATGCCGCCGACCAAGACCAGCTCGTCTATTTTGTCCGCCGTCACGCCCGCGTCGTTCAGGCAATTCTTGACCGGGCTGATGGTGCGTTCGAAAAGATTGTCGCAAAGCTGCTCCATTTTGGCGCGGGTCAGCTTGGCGCTGAGGTGTTTGGGGCCGCTGGCGTCCGCAGTGATGAAGGGCAGGCTGATTTCAAAAACCTGGGCGCTGGAAAGGGCGATCTTGGCCTTTTCCGCTTCCTCCTTGATGCGCTGGAGGGCGTCGGGCTGCTTGCGCAAATCCATGCCCTGCTCGCGTTTGAACTCGTCGAGCATCCAGTCCATGATGCGGTTGTCCCAGTCGTCGCCGCCCAGATGGGTGTCGCCGTTGGTCGCCTTGACTTCAAAGACGCCGTCGCCGATTTCCAGGACGGAAATGTCGAAGGTGCCGCCGCCGAGGTCGTAGACGGCGATTTCCTCGTTTTTCTTCTTGTCAAGCCCGTAGGCGAGCGAGGCGGCCGTCGGCTCATTGATGATGCGCAGGACTTCCAGGCCGGCGATGCGGCCGGCATCCTTGGTCGCCTGGCGCTGGGAATCGTTGAAATAGGCGGGAACGGTGATGACGGCCTGGGTAATCTTTTCGCCCAGGCGCATTTCGGCGTCAGCCTTGAGCTTGGCCAGGATCATGGCGGAAATTTCCGGCGGGGTAAATCGTTTGGGCTTGCCGTCCACTTCCACTTCGACGGCGGCATCGCCGTTGGCGGCGCGCACGACCTTGTAAGGCACACGCTTGATTTCCTCGCTCACTTCGTCGAATTTGCGGCCCATGAAGCGTTTGATGGAATAGACCGTGTTCCGCGAGTTGGTGACGGCCTGGCGTTTGGCGGCATCGCCGATGATGCGTTCACCCGTTTTGGTGAAAGCAACGACGGACGGTGTGGTGCGTTTGCCTTCGGAATTCTCCAAGACAACCGGTTCGCCGCCCTCCATGACTGCCATGCATGAGTTGGTGGTTCCTAAATCAATTCCAATAACTTTTGGCATAGAAAATCCTTGCTATAGTTCAGCGGGAAAGTAAAAGCAATCCGAGTGCCATTATGTTAGAAATGTCGTAAGATGTTTATGATAAGCTATTTACAACATTTACAGCCCCAGCCATCAAACCTCAATTAGAGACATTGTGGCACAAACTCACGAGCAGCGCCCGTTTTCAGGGTCATAATGACGCAGTGCCTGATTTGAAATGTGACGGGATTGTGACGGAATTGTGACGGGATTTATTACAGATTACATCTGTTGTCACATAACTATTGGAATAACAATATGTTACGTCATTTTTTCTGCTGGTTTTGGACCCAGTTCTGTCGGAATAGGTTACAGTATTAGTGTTCATCATATATGAAGTAACATAACTAATGATAACAGCCTGTTCGTTAAATGTTGATTATCAGGCATATAGAACTGGTCGTCTGAGAATTGGACTTAGCTGATTCGGTGGGCATCTGCTATGCTTACTTATTCTTATGTGGGTCGTTTCATTTCGCTATGGAGCAAGAGAATGACCTCGGAAAGGAGACACGCAAGCTCAGTTTAAAGTTGAGCACAGAAATGCATTGGAATAATCGAAAAGGGCAATATGAAAACCAAACAGACTGCATTATTGATCAGTTTGATCGCAATTGGAACTTGGTCAGCGCTCGCCCAGACGACCATCTCCGGCAACGCACTTAACGACCTTCAGTACCTCTCCATGACAACACCACCCACCCCTGGCGACGCCTACTTTGCCCCTGCGTCAGGGGGGACTCCGGCTCTTGCGGTACTTTATACGCCCGACGCCGGCCTGAGTCCCACGGGTGACAACCCGGGGGTCTTTGTCAATGCTCCCATGGGAAATCTAAGCGCCTTCAGCGCCAGTTACGGTCTGTACAGCGCGAGTGGAGAGGCCACCAGCCCGGGAACTCTGCCTTACTGGATTGTGTGGGTGAGTCCGCCCGGCGACAACAATCCTAACGACCAAATCGGGATCATCGGCATGGGTGGATCGAGTCTGAATGGCGGTTCCACCATCCATGTGGTTGATTCCTATAATAATTACAATAACAACACACCGAGCTACTGGGGCGATTCCCTCTCAACACTTGACACCACCACCTACGCTCGGACGGGGGCGCTCTTCGGGGATATGACGGTTGATTCGGCTGGCGTCTCGATCGGCCTTTGGGACAACGGCATGGACGATAATGGCAACTGGATCATCATCCCAGCGGGCGCAAGCTTCGATTCATTCACCGTCTCTGCTGATATTTCCGTGCCAGACAGCGCCTCGACGCTGTTCCTGTTGGGCCTTGGATTCGCCGGTCTGGCGGTGTTTGGCTTTAGACACAGTCGTCTGCAAGTGGCAAAATGATTTCCTTTCCATGAATTCGGAGAGCGCCAGTTCCTTCGACCGGTGTTTCTTCATTGGTGAGTGTTGCCTTAAAATGCTCCGCGCCTTTCTTCCCGTCAGGCGGCGGTGCGCTCTCCATTCGCCGGAACGCCTTGCTTGAGCCAGACCATGAGGATGCCGATGTCCGAGGGCGAAACGCCGGAGATGCGGGAGGCCTGGCCCAAGGTGGCGGGCTGGATTTTTGCCAGTTTTTGCCGAGCCTCGGTCCGCAGGCTGGGGACTTTGCTATAGTCCATCCAGCCCGGAATCTGTTTGTCTTCCAGATTTTTGAGCTTGGCGACCTCGGTTTCCTGGCGGGCGATGTAGCCTTCGTATTTGATGAAGATCTCGACCTGTTGAATGACTTCTTCCGGCAAATCTTCGTTCCGATTCGGCAGGTTGGCGTAAGTCATTTCCGGCCGGCGCAGTAGTTGAGCCAGCGTCTCGGCGCCGGCCCGGGTTCTTTCCAGGCGGGCCAATTCGGTTTCGATGGCGGCCCGCTTAGCTTCCAGTTTCCGGGCATGGCGCGCGGGCAACAGTCCGATCTCATGGCCAAGACCGCTCAACCGCAAATCAGCATTGTCCTGGCGCAGAAGCAAACGATACTCCGCGCGTGAGGTGAACATGCGATATGGCTCGGTCGTTCCCTTCGTCACCAGGTCGTCAATCAAGACGCCGATATAAGCTTCGTTGCGGCGAAGAATGATGGGCGATTTCTCCCGCACCCTCCTCACGGCGTTGATGCCAGCCATCAACCCTTGCGCGCCGGCTTCTTCGTATCCAGAGGTCCCATTGATCTGGCCGGCGAGAAAGAGATTCCGGCAAACTTTCGTTTCAAGCGAAGGATGGAGCTGGGTCGGGAAGGCGAAGTCGTATTCCACGGCATAAGCGGGGCGCATGATTTCGGCGTGTTCGCATCCGGTAATCGTGCGGACCATCTCCATCTGAACGTCAAAAGGCAGGCAGGTTGAGAAGCCGTTGACGTAGATTTCGTCGGTGGCGATTCCTTCCGGTTCAAGGAAAAGTTGCTGTCGTTCCTTTTCCGGGAACTTGACGATTTTGTCCTCAATGGAGGGGCAATAGCGGGGGCCGATGCCTTCGATCACGCCCGAATACATTGGCGATTTATGGAGGTTGGCCCGGATGATCGCGACCGTGGCGTCGGTGGTATAAGTTATATAGCAAGGAAGCTGCCCATTGATGCGATCCAGAATTGAGCCGGGCGGGTATTTGCCTGCGGAATGTGGCGCGTCACAAATGGGCGCGCCGGAATGTTCCACATGGAACAAATCGTCTTTCCAGTAAGAGAAATAGGGCACGGGATCGTCACCGGGCTGGACTTCCGTTTTGGAGAAATCAATGCTGCGGCGCAGCAACCGCGGCGGGGTTCCGGTCTTGAGCCGCCCCAATTCCAACCCCAGTTCCTTGAGCGAACCGGAAAGGCTCATGGCCGCGCCTTCGCCCGCCCGGCCACCCGCCTGCTGATTTTGCCCAATGTGCATCAACCCGCGCAAGAATGTGCCCGTCGTCACCACCACAGTTGTGCCGTGATACTGCACTTCCATGGTCGTTTCCACGCCAAAAGCCGTGCCGTCGCGATGCAGGATTTTGGTGATCTGTCCCTGCTTTAAATCCAGATTCTCCTGGCGTTCGCAAATCCATTTGAGCCGGAATTGATACGCCTTCTTGTCGCATTGCGCGCGCGGCGCCCAAACCGACGGCCCGCGCTTGGTGTTGAGCATGCGGAATTGCAGGCCCGTCATGTCCGTCGCTTTGCCCATTTCGCCCCCCATCGCATCAATCTCCCGCGCCAAGTGGCCCTTGGCCAATCCGCCGATGGCCGGGTTGCACGACATCTGGCCGAGCGTGTCGGCATTGATTGTCAATAATAAAGTATGGCACCCCATCCGCGCCGCCCCCAGGGCCGCCTCCACGCCGGCATGACCTGCCCCGATGACGATGACGTCGTATGTCTTGGGATAAACAAACATGGCGGGACTGCCGGCTAACTGATCCGGTAGGAGGCGTCGAACGGCGTTTTTCCGGGAACCTTTTCCATCTTGCGCGCGCTGTTGGCCGAGAGATGCTCGCAGATTTTGAAAATGGTTTCCGATTCCCGGCTGTCAATGAGGGCGGCGATTTGGGCGGCGGTCAAGGGCGTTTGCTTTTGTTTTAGAAGCTCAATAATGCTTAATTGGAGAGCAATGACCGCTCCGGCGGCTTTCTTCCCCGCCTCAACCCCCGGCTGGTGATAAGCATTGATGTGAACCAATGAGGCATAAAACCCCACCGCCCGTTCATACAGCGCGATCAAAACCCCCACCGAGAATGGCGAAACGTCCTGTATCGTTATAGTTACCGATTCCCGGCCTTTTTCGTGCAAAGCCTGGCGTGTTCCGAGCAAAAAACCCTGTAAATAGTCCCCCGACGTAACATTGTCTTGCACGAAAAATGGAGCGCCGGCGCGATCCGCAGAAACTTCAATGAATGTTGCGAAGAAGTTCTTCGGCCCATCCCGAAGTTGTTGAATGTAGGCGTGTTGATCGGTGGAACCTTTATTTCCATATACTGTGATGCCCTGATGAACGATTTTACCATTAACATCACGCTCTTTTCCGAGTGATTCCATGACCAATTGCTGCAAATATCGAGAAAGCAGCTCCAAACGGTCTTTATAGGGTAAAATGACCATATCTTTGGTTCCTTTATCGTTGCCGATGTAGGACCACATGAGCGCAAGCAGGGCTGCTGGATTCTCTTTAACGTTATTTATTCGCGTCACTTTGTCACACTCCATTGCTCCTCTAAGAAACGCATCCACATCGAAACCCTGCAACGCCATTGGCAAGAGGCCCACAACCGAAGTCTCACTGGTTCGCCCGCCAACCCAGTCCCACATCGGAAACCGCGCCAGCCAATGGTTGGCCACCGCGAACTTGTCCAAGTTGCTGTCCACACCGGTAACGGCCGCGGCATGACGGCCAAAATCCAAACCGGCCCGTTCAAAAGCTGCGCCGGCTTCCAACATGCCGTTGCGCGTCTCCTGCGTGCCGCCGGACTTTGATATGACCACACAGAGAGTTTCGCCAAGCTGCCCGTCCAAACGGGACAATACCTTGTCCATGCCGTCCGGGTCCGTATTATCGAAGAAATGAATCGTCATTTTGTCCGTGGCGGGCTGGCTGAGGGCGTTGGCCACGAACTGCGGCCCCAAAGCCGAGCCGCCAATGCCTATGACCAGAAGATTCTTAAACGCCCCCCCCGCGCCGTGAATCGCGCCGTCATGAACCTGCCGGGCAAAATCCTTGACGGCCTGGAGCGCGCCTTCGATTTCCTGGCGGATGGCAGGCTGCGGGGCCAGCGCGGGATTTCTCAGCCAGTAATGGCCTGCCATTCTTTTTTCATCCGGGTTGGCGATGTCGCCGCGTTCCAGGCCGCTCATGGCGGCGAAGGCCTTTTGCATCCGGGCTTCCATCGTGTCGAAAAAACCATCTGGAAAATTCATCCGGCTCAGGTCCAGGGCCAGGCCCAGGGTGGGATATTGGGAGAAATACTTTTGGTATCGTTCCCACAGCGATTCGGGTGTTGTTTTCATAGCGCCGCCCAAGATAGATGCGTCTGATTAGAAAGTCGAATTGATGTTCTCAGGAACGATGTTGCTGGAATTCATGGGGCCAGGAAGTCGAATTAACTCAAATTAACTCAAAATATCTCAAAATATCTCAAAATCGGAAGTGGTTTTTTGCTCCGCGAACTCCCCGTGGAGTCGTAGAGTCGTGGGGTAAGGGAGTGATGGCGGAAAGGCACAAATTGGGGATGGAGAAAGCAGAAATCCGGGGACAGAAGACGGAGGACGGCAGAAAAATGGGGTCGGAAAAATAGCGCGACCGGGCCGCCCTTGGGAGGGAAGGAGACCAACCGCCCGGGCGATTTCAGCCGCCACATGCCGGAAAAGCAGAAAACAGAATCCGGGAAAGCAGAAGAGTCCCGACACGCCGGGAGCCTTTGTCCCGGCGCCATCGGACCATTTATTACTTATCATACGCTGGACATTATAGCACTTAATAGAAGGCTGTCAATGGTAAAATGCGAATAAACGCATATTGTTGCAAGGCTCTAAGTATTAGCCACTTGCGTAACGTCCTTATCCCATAGTATGCGGGCAGGATGCCCACCGTGGCAATCCGCCGGCAAAGGAATTGAACCGCGGATTTCGCGCATTTCACGGATTAAGAATTCTCCATCAGCGCCCCCATCGGAAAACAAATTCCACAGAGCAAACGAAGGAAACGAAGTCCCGATTCCGAAACGGGATTGTTTCCTGCATTCCCTTTGATTCAACAAATCCAGGCGACCCTTGACCTGCGCATGGGCTTTCACGGCGCAACCGGCGCGTGATGAGCAAAACATGCCCGCTCACGCCCTGGCGCCAATGGGCCAGACAAAACCCGTGACCCCGCTCAAGGCGGTGGCCAAGAAACAGTTTTGTCACAAACGATTGCGAGCACATTGGCCGAGAGCGGCCAAGCCGCCACCAAACAGATTTGGAACAGAAGGAAACGAAACGAAGAGATCACGGCTGGCTCACGAAGGGCCGGATGGGAGTGTGGAAACCTCCTGCCCATGAACCCGCTGGAGGCCTCCTCTCCCCTGCCCTCTCCTCCGCAAGTGTGCGGAGGAGAGGGAGAAGACGCCGGAGCTTTCTCTTCATGAGCCAGCCGTGGGAAGAGAAAAAGACAGTCCGGAAAATCTTGTCGGAAATACGCGATTTTTTACTATGGTGGCACGGATTTCACGGATTAAGATTAAGAGCAAGATAAGGAGCAAGAGTCAGAGGGGGAACCGAAAAGGGAGGGGCGTTGCACGGTTGAGCGTCCCGAGGCTGGCATTGACTTTTCCGGCGGGACCGTGCTAATCTCCGGCATGAACCTGAAAATTTGCCTGCTCGCCTGTCTCGGCGCCGTTGCCTTGAACGCCGCGCCGATCCAACACGAATTCATCGCCATTGACGAAGGGAAGGGCAACCTCCTCTATGTCAACGAGAACAATCCCGCGAAGAACTGGATTGTGCCCATCGGCAAGTCCCATCCGCGCGACATGCAGTTGGTGGGCGGCAACCGCATCCTCATTGGCAATGTCACCGGTTACTCCGAGTACGACATCGCCACCGGCAAACAGTTGGTGGATGTGACGAACTTCGCCCCCGCCACGGCCCCGACCGACACCGATGAGGTCACGTCGGTGCGGCGCCAGCCCAACGGCCATACCTTGGTCGCCGGTCTCAACATCGGCGGGTCCAAAGGCGTCGTCGTGCTGGACGTGGACGCCCAGGGCGCGGTGAAAAACAAGATCGTCTATCCGGGCAATTATGTCCGGCTCCTGCGCCAAACCGCCGCCGGTACCTATTTGATGGTGTGCGACACGGCGATTCGTGAAGGCAACAGCGCCGGCCAATACATTTGGGAGGCGCCGGTGGAACAATTCGGCCATGCCTGGAAGGCGGTGCGGCTTCCCAATGGCCACACCCTCGCCTCGGCCGGCTATGGCGGCTTTATGGTCGAGTTGGACGCGGCCAAAAACATCGTCCGCAAATTTGGCGGCAAAGACCAGGTTCCCGCCGCCGTCAATTCCAGCTTTTTCGCCTCGTTCCAGCTCTTGCCCAACGGCGATGTGGTCGTGGCCAATTGGCAGGGCCACGGCCCGACCCACGGCAATTCCGGCATTCAGCTCGTGGAATTCGACAAGACCGGGGCCATCGTCTGGCAGTGGCACAAGGCCGAACTCATTTCGTCCATCCAGGGCATTCTGGTGCTGGACAACCTGAACACCGCTCTGCTGCACGACGAGCGCAACGGCATCATGGAGCCAGTCCCGCCGGGCCAGTGAGACGAAGTTACTTGCTCACCTTCACCACGAAGTAGAGGAAGGGCGTGCTGGTCTCGGTGAACCAGTGCGGAACTCCATTGGGGATGATGATGACATCCCCTTTCGCCAGGTAGCGCGTCACGCCGCCCACAATGTCTTTGGCCCCAAATTCGCCCGGCGATTTCTGCGTCACCTCATTGGCCTTGCCACCCGTGATAAACGTCGCCGTGCCGTCCACGATGTAGAAGACGTCGGTGTCTTTTTCATGGATTTCCACGGCCCCCGGCCCGCTGCGGTGGCCGCAAATGACCTTGTAGTTGTTGGTCACAAGCAGCGATCCCCCCTTGGCAAAGGCGGCGTCCACTTTTTCGTGCCCGAAGTGAATGACCGCTTCGGGTTGCGGTTGTTCTGCGGCGTAGGCCAGGCCGATCAAGCTTGCGGCCGCCAGCGCCAGAGTGGCTTTGGATAATGATTTCATGGCGCGAGTGTTCTCCGCTTTCAAATTCAAGTCAAGCGCCTTTTGTTATCGTGCCCCCTGCCCCGGCTTGAGCCATGCCCCGGCAGCGCCGAAGGTGACTTGGAGCCTGCCTGCGGGCGCCTTACTGCTGGGTGATCACGGTACTAAGGTTTTGCAGCCAAGTCAGGTCATCATTGGGCGGGACGTTTGGGGCGATATAGGTGGGAGGGAGCTTGATGTACTGGGGATTGCCCGGCGGGATGGTCGGCGGCACGCATTGAGTCAACACCGTTGGATCGCGCCAGGTTCTGATTTGGGCGTGTCCATCCGCAAACGACAAGCCGCCGGAGTTAATGTGATAGGATGCCGGGTAATCAACCCAGGCGGTCGGCGACTGCAGCGGGTAGCAAATAAAAGACGCGTCGTTGATGCTGTAAGGGTTCTCGTCAATCAAAAGCCAGAGGTGGGCGGGGCCGGGATTGGCCAGCTCGGCATCCTTGTAGTAAGACAGCACATTCACATCATTGTCCCAGGGCACCACCGGGCTGATCCAGGCGTTCATTGACATGCTGCGAACATGAGCATAATTTGCCCCGCTCAAGGGATAACTAAGTATGTCCGCCGGGCATTTGTAAACGGCGGCATTGCCGACGTAAGAGTAAAGCGCGCCCAACATGATCCACTGAATACCCAGATTGACATTGGGGCCGGCGCCAAGCGGAGTTAGCTCTGCTGCCACATCTTGGCGGCCCGGACACCATTGATAATTCGCGCCTCCGGGCAGCCCCGATGGATCGGTTAAGCTGGCAGGTTGGTTGGCCTCGCTGCCGTTGGGCACCAGGCGGCCTCGATTGTCCACCGAGTACATGGTCCAGGCCACGCTCAATTGCCTGAGGTTGCTGATGCACTGAATACCCTGAGCCTTCTTTTTGGCGTTGGCCAGCACCGGGAGCAGCAGGGCCGCCAGAAGGGCTATGATGATTATCACCACCAGCAACTCAATCAGGGTGAAACCGCGGGCTGGCCTTGCCGGATGGCCGGTTGCGGAAAAGGAAGGCGCATTTTGCGTGTTCATAGTCTTGTCTTTGTTAAACCGTCAATTCAACTCCCGGTGACAGCAGCGCGCGGCTCTCTCACCCTCAGTCCAGAGTTCTATGGCTTGCCTCTATACGCGTTGCCAGGCGCTGGTTTCCGCCATAAACCTTCCCTGATTATAGCCGTTATGCGGTGGAATGTCTGTAGAGTGCCGCCCGGTTCTCTTGTACGCAGACATCGTACACACTTATCCACCGGATCATATTTTAGACTGGCTGTCGTGAAAGCCGCAAGAGGACTTTGGAGCGCTTCCCGCAAAACTGTGAAGCCATTTAAGACCGCTCTTTCCAAGCAGCGGAAAATCGCCTGTGGCGGCGCTCCATGAGCGCCGCACTTCTTGCGGGGAAATAAATGCGGCGGTCATAGACCGCCGCTCCAGGCTAAAGGAAATGAGCCGGCTCAGGCGGGGGGCATAAGGAAGCGGTTGGCCAGGCCGCGGGCGGTTTGGTTGCGGCGGAATTCTTCGTAGGCGGCGCGATGGCGCGGATATTTGTTGCCCAGGATGGCGGCGGCCAGCAGGGCGGCGTTGACCGCGCCGGGTTTGCCGATGGCCAGGGTTCCCACGGGAACACCGCCGGGCATCTGCACCATGGAGAGCAGGGAATCCATCCCGTGCAGCGACTTTGACTCGATGGGCACGCCCAGCACCGGCAGACAGGTCTTCGCGGCCGTCACCCCGGCGAGATGGGCCGCGCCGCCCGCCGCGGCGATGATGACTTCCAGACCGCGAGCGGCCGCGCCGGAAGCGTATTCAAAGAGGAGGTCCGGGGTGCGATGGGCTGAAATCACCAGGCTCTCGTAGGGCACGCCCAGTTCATCGAGTTGCAGGCCGGCGTGCTGCATCGTTTCCCAATCCGACTGGCTTCCCATGATGAGGCCCACGAGGGGCGGGCTGTTTTTGTCTGACATGGCCCCACAGCTTAAAGTTTCCGGGGAACAATTCAAAGCGCAAAATCTGCTCGCTTGGAAGTCACGGCGCAGGACAAGAATCTTCACCTTCCTGGTGGGGCAGAGCTGCCGCTCTGCCCTGAACTCTTGGGCGGCGCAGCAGCGCCGCCCTACCGACAACTTGGAGATTTTTGAAGTGCGTCCTTGAAGTCAGGGATGGGCTTTATCTTCCAATCCCTTCGCTTTGGCGGCGGAGAAAAACCTGTGGTAGGCGAAGGAAGCGAGCATGGCGATGCCCGCCACCATCCGGAGTAAAAGCAGTAATCGGGAAAACAGAAAGCAGAAAATCGAAGAAGGAGGATGGCGCATGGAGGAGTCCACCCGAGCGGGGACGGCTCTGCCACATTGGATTTGGCTGCGGCGTTGAGGCGCGGGTTGCCGCTGACCTGCCGGCGTTGCCTTCATCTCCAATGCTGACGGAACCGGGACTTCAATGGGCTTGCACTTGTTGCAAGGCGGCCCGGGCATCGTCACGCATCAGCGCATCCGGCTCCTTGGTCGCTTCGATGAGGGTCGGGATGGCCGCGCGGGCAGGCGGACCTAAAACGCCCAGCAGTTGGATGGCGCCTCGGCGGTACCTGTTATGCACCCGGTCATGGATTGTTGTCTCCAGCAGGTCAAGGGGTGGCGGACCCGACGGATCAAGTTTCCAGGCGGCCACGGCGGCGGCCATCTGGTTTTGTGGATTTTCCTGTCCAAGCAAATTCCGGACGAGAGGCAGGGCGGCGCGGGCTTCGGGGCCAATTTTGGCCAAGGCAATCAAAGACCAGTACTGGGCGAAGGTTTCGGAGTTGTCACCGCCGGGCGTAAGTTTCTCCATGAAACAGGGGATGCTGAGAGCGTTGTGAGGTTCGATGGCCCACAAAGCCCGGGCCGCATACGCTGAAATTATCGGGTCGGCGCTGTTGAGGTGATTGGTCAGCATGGGAACCGCCGCGCGCGCGGCAGGCCCCATTTTTTCCAACGCTTCGAGGATTTTCCAGCACTCTATGTTCGAAAGCGGAATATCGGCGCGCTGTTCTTCCGTTTCCAGTAGGCGCAGGAGTTGGGGAACGGCGGAAGCCGCCGCCGGACCGATCTGGCCCAACGACGCGGCGGCACGACCTCGCACGTTGTCATTCTCATCCTGCAAAGTATCCACCAGGAGTTTTATGGCCTTTTCCTGTTCGACTTTCATTTCGCCTAACGCCGAGGCAATCCATGAACGGGTGGTTGAATCCCGCTCCAAAAGGAGCTTCTGGTAGACGGGGATGACTTCAGGAGAATCCTGCGCGGCCCCCTTGAGTCCGATCACGTAGCCGAGCTGAAAATTTGTGTCCGGATCGTTCAACCGCTTAATCAAGGCAGGGACGGCCGCCCTGGCCTTCGGCCCAATGTTGCCCAAGGCGCTGGCGGCGGCGCTCCGAACCCATTTGTCCTGGTCTTGCAGCGCTTCAATCAGGTCTGGCACGGCGGCTGCCGCCTCCGGGCCGAACAAGCCCAATCCTCGCGCCGCGCAGGCCTTCTCGGGGAGGTTGCCGCGGGCTCGAAGTGTTCTGCAGAGATACGGAATGGCCCGCCGCCCAATCTCAAGGATCGGCTGTTCCCCTTCAAGGTCGGAAACTCCGTGCGGGTCGCTGTGCATAGTGTTGAGGACTTTGATCCAGTGGCTGACCGGCTGGCCCTGATAAGAGGGTTCCCAGAGCGGCGGGAGGTGGCGGACGGCCACGGTAGCTGTACCAGCAGTCAATAATATGCCGGCGGCGGCCACGGCGGCGGTTTTAAGTTTTGTCCAGGCCATAAGTTTAAGGATTCCTTTGGTGAGGGTGAGGGTGGAAGAACTGGCGGCCTTGCCTTTGCTCAAGGCGGCCGCGACGGCGGAGGCCACGCCGGCGGGCGCGGCTTGGGGTCCGTGGGCGGCGAGGGCAGCGGCCAGCGCCAGGGAGGGCGCCGCCACGCCGCGTTGGGCGAAAATGGTTCTCAGTTTCTCAATGGCGCGGGAGACGCGCATTTTGGCGGCGTCTTCGCTGACGCCCAAGGCACGGGCGACCTCCTTGTGGCTCTTGTTCTGAAAGAAGCGAATCAGCACGGCGTCGCGGTCCTTTTTTGAAAGCGCGTTCAGCGCGTCGTCGAGGTGGAGCGAGATTCTGTCCCATGCGGCATCGGCGTCATTTCCTTCGGGAGCGGTTTGCATGGCGGCGGTTTCCTTTTGGTGGAGTTGGCGGCGCGCTTCGGCGCGCACCAGCTTCAAGACGGCAAATCGAGTGGCCTGGAAGAGCCAGCCGGAGAGGACCGTTTGGACGGGAATGCGGCCGGCCTTCCGCGCCAGCGCGATGAAGACCGCCTGGGTGACTTCGTCGGCCAGGTCCGGGTTGCCGGTCTGGCGCAAGGCGGCGTGATAAACCAGGCCGGCATAGCGATCCGCCAGGGCGCGGAAAGCCTCCTCGGAATGGAGGCTGGCGTATTGACGGAGCAGTTGGCTGTCGTCGGTTTCCATGTTGTTCCACTATTTGAACACCCGCCGGCGGCAAAAGGTAACAGAATTGAGGCCGGATGTTCCAGATGAATGGCCGGTCAGGCAGCCGTTGGCGCGCAGGACAAAAATCTTCACCTTCCCGGTAAGGCAGAGCTGCCGCTCTGCCCTGAACTCTGGGGCGGCGCAGCAGCGCCGCCCTACCGGAGACATGACGATTTTTGTCCCGCACCCCGGCCGTTGGGCTTGCCCAACTTGGCGGGGGGGAGTTAAATGGCGGGCATGGCGCACGCCGATTTTGTTCATCTGCACTTGCACACCGAGTACTCGCTGCTCGATGGGGCCTGCCGCCTGGACCGGCTGATGGACAAGGCGCGCGAATTGAAATTCCACTCGCTGGCCATCACCGATCATGGCGTGCTCTACGGGGCGATTGATTTTTACAAGGCGGCGCTGGAAAATGGGATCAAACCGATCCTCGGCTGCGAGTTGTACGTCGCGCCGGGCAGCCGGCTGGAAAAAAAATCGAGCGGCGGCGGGCGGGATGTCTACCATCATTTGGGCGTGCTGGCCCAGGATGAAACGGGCTACCGCAATCTGGTCAGGCTGGTAACGGCCGCGCATTTGGAGGGGTATTATTACAAGCCGCGCGTGGACAAGGAGCTTCTGGCGGCGCACAAGGAGGGGCTGATTTTCCTCTCGGGCTGCCTGGCCAGCGAAATTCCCGAATTGATCGTCAAGGACCAACTGGCCAAGGCGCGGGACACGATGGATTGGTTCAAACAAACGGCGGGGGCGGAGAATTTTTATCTGGAATTGCAAAATCACGGCCTGAACGAGCAGGCGAAAGTCAACCGCCAATTGATTGCGTGGGCCAGGGAATTCGGCTTGAAACTGGTCGCGACCAACGACGTGCATTACATCCGCAAGGAAGATTCGCACGCGCACGATTGCCTGATCTGCATCGGCACGCAGGCCCTGCTCAGCGACGGCAAGCGGATGCGCTATGAGCCGGAGCAGTTTTATTTGCGGTCCGCCGAGGAAATGAAGGCGCGGTTCGCGGAGATTCCGGAGGCGGTGCGCAACACGCTGGAGGTGGCGGAAAAGTGCAATGTGGAGATCGAGTTCGGCAAGCTGCATTACCCGCTTTTTCATCCGCCGGGCAACGCCAGCCGGGAAAGTTTCCTGCGGCAATGGCTGGTGGAAGGGCTGCGCGCGCGCTACACCATCCACGCCCGCGCCGAGGGGGAACAGTTTATAGTTGACGAAATCGAAGACCCCGCCAAGCTGCCCACTTACCAGGCGCCGGCCGAAACCAATTGCGGATTGCGGATTGCGGATTGCGGATTGGGCACTCCGGAAGCCACCACCGTGTCTTCGGAGATACCGAATGGCTCAACCACCGGCTCCGGGGTTGAAAGCGCCATTCCGGAAATCCGCAATCCGCAATCCGCAATCCGCAATCCCGAAGTCGCGGCGGCGGTAAAAGTGGTCATGGACCGCCTGCAAACCGAGCTGAAAGTCATCGAGAAAACCGATTTCATCAGCTACTTCCTGATTGTGGGGGATTTTGTCCGATATGGCCGGAGCAAGGGGGTGGCGTGCGTGGCGCGCGGCTCGGCGGCCGGTTCCATCGTGACTTATCTGCTGGAAATATCGAATGTGGATCCCATTCGCTATGGTTTGCTTTTTGAACGCTTTCTCAATCCCGAACGGGTCAATCCGCCGGATATTGACATTGATTTTGCGGACGACCGGCGCGGGGATGTGATTGAATACGTGCGGCAAAAATACGGGCGGGAATCGGTCGCGCAGATCATCACCTTTGGCACGATGGGGGCCAAGTCGGTCATCCGCGACGTGGGGCGGGTCATGGGGTTGAGCTATGGCGAATGCGACCGGCTGGCGAAAATGGTGCCCAACGAGTTGAAGATGACGCTGAAAAAGGCGCTGGAATCGTCGCCCGATTTCAAGCTGGCCTACGAGAACGAGCCGCAGACGCGCCAACTGGTGGACACGGCTTTTGTGCTGGAGGACTTGACGCGCAACGCCTCGGTCCACGCCGCCGGCGTGGTCATCGGCGATCAACCGCTGGCCAACCTGCTGCCTCTGAAGAAGGACGAGGACGGCGCCATCGTCACCCAATACGCCATGGGGCCGGTGGGGGACCTGGGCCTGCTCAAGATGGATTTTCTGGGCTTGAAGACGCTGACGGTCATCCGCAAAACGTGCGACCTGGTGAGGCAGTTCCAAGGGGTGGAAATTCCGATTGACAATTTGCCGCTCGATGACGCCAAAACCTACGACCTGCTGAACAAGGCGAACACCATCGGCATTTTCCAACTGGAATCCGGCGGCATGCGCGATTTGTGCCGGAGGTTTCAGATCAGTTCGGTGGAGCACATCACGGCGCTGGTCGCGCTCTACCGGCCCGGGCCGATGGACCTGATTCCCGATTTCATCAGGCGGCGGCACGGGGAAATCAAAATCGAGTACGAGCATCCGCTGCTCGAGCCGATCAGCCGGGAGACTTACGGCGTGTTGATTTACCAGGAACAAGTGATGCAGGCGGCGCAAGTGCTGGCGGGCTTCACCCTGGGGGCGGCGGACCTGCTGCGCCGGGCCATGGGGAAAAAGAAGCCGGAGGAAATGGCCCGGCAACGCGAGGTGTTCGTCAAAGGCTGCGCCAAAGTCAACAATATTCCGCCGGGCAAGGCCAACCCGATTTTCGATTTGCTGGAAAAATTCGCCGGCTACGGCTTCAACAAGTCCCACGCCGCCGCCTACGCCATGGTCGCCTACCAGACGGCCTGGCTGAAGGCCAATTATCCGGTGGAGTTCCTCAGCGCCATGATGACCAATGACATGGGCGACACGGCCAAACTGGGCATCCTCATCGGCGAAGCGCGCAATTTCCACATCGAGGTGCTACAGCCGGACATCAACCAGAGCGGCGTTTATTTCACGCCGAGCGCGGCGGGGACGGCGGGGGGCGGGGCGACGGCGATTCGATTCGGCCTGGCGGCGGTCAAGGGCATCGGGGAAATGGCGGTGGAAGGCATCCTGGAGGCGCGGGCCAGGGGCGGCAAGTTCACCTCCCTGGCCGACCTGTGCGAGCGGGTGGACGGGCGGACTGTCAACAGGAAATGTTTGGAGGCGCTCATCAAGTCCGGCGCCTGCGACGGTTTCGGCGAAACGCGCGCCACGCTTTTTTCCCGCATGGACCGGGCGCTGACGCGGGCGGCCGGGGTGATCCAGGACCGGAACCGCGGGCAGGACACGCTTTTTGGGATGTTGCACGAGGACGCGACCGGCCAGCCGGAGGTGGAGAAGCCGCTCCCGGAATGGCCGCAGCACGAACTGCTGGCGCACGAAAAGGAATTGCTCGGTTTTTACGTGACAGGCCATCCGCTCACGCCCTATGAGGCGATCTTAAGACAATATGCGCTGCATCAGGCCAGCCAGTTGGGGGAATTGAAACCCCGGGAGATGACGCGCATCGGCGGCCTGGTGGGGGCGGTGCAGAAGGGCATTTCCAAAAAGAGCAACAAGCCTTACGCGCTGGCCACGCTGGAGGACTTGTCCGGTTCGGTGCAAGTGCTCTGCCTGAACGAGAACTACGAGAAGTTCAAGGAGTTGCTCGTGCCCAACAAACCGCTGCTGGTCACCGGCGAGGTCAATCTCTCCGAGGACAAGCCGAAGATTTTCCCGCAGGAAATCATCGCGCTGGAGGACGCGCCCCGCGCCTACACCAAACAGGTCCACCTGCGCCTGCACAGCGCCAACGTCAAGCCGGGGGATTTGGAGGCGGCGCGCGATTTGATCGCCGCCCACCCCGGCCAATGTCCGGTGTTTCTGTGCGTGATGCGGACCGGGGGCGAGGCGGTGTTCATCGAGACGCACCAACGGTATGCCGTCAGCCCCTCGCTGAGTTTTCAGCAGGCGGTGGATGAGAAGTTCGGCGAAGAAACCTACTACGCCAAGGTGGACGCCGCCCTGCCCGCGCGCGCCGGGCGGCGCTGGGAGAAGCGCGGGGAGGCGAATGGCGGGCCGGAGTAGCGAAGGCGCTGGAGACGAGGATGGAGGATGGAAAAGGCAAAAGATAGGGTAATGCGCCAATGGCGGCGGGGGATGGCAGGGCGAGACTCCGTCAAGCCGTGACTTTTTCCAAAGAAATCGAGTTACGGCTCGACGGAGTCTCGCCCTGCCACTCAAGATAGGGCGTTAGCCTGGACATTTCATAGTCTGGTAGGGCGAAGCTGCTGCTTCGCCCTGATTCAGGGCGGCGCGGCAGCGCCGCCCTACCTCAGTGTGGGCCAGCTTCTGGCAGAGGTATGAAATATCCGGGTTAGCTCCAGCCTCGCTTTTTCGTTCCGGCTTTTGCATTCTTGATCTGGTTTGAAAACATTGCACCTTTACCTCACCCGCCAGGTCCTGGCGACTTTGGGGATGGCGGTCCTTGTGTTTACCCTGGTGCTGCTGTTGGGCAATGTCATCAAGGAAATCCAGAATTTGCTGGCCAATCGCCAGGCCACCCTCGGTCTGGCCTTTCACGGCATCCTTCTCCTCATTCCGTACGTGCTCGCCTTCTCCCTGCCCATCGGAATGCTCACGGCCACCTTGCTGGTCTTCGGCCGGTTCAGCGCCGACCAGGAATTGACGGCGGCCCGCGCCAGCGGCATCAGCCTGGTCAGCCTGGTGGCGCCGGTGCTGTGGACGGGGGTGGCGGTGAGCGGCCTTTGCGCGTGGCTGAATTTCGACCTCGCCCCGGCCAGCCGCACCGCTTACAAGGAACTCCTGGCTGCCGCCGGACTCAGCCGTCCCGGCAGTATCCTCATCAGCAACCAAACCGTTCCCTTCGGCAAATACCAGGTGTTCGCCGGCCGGGTCCATGACGACGGAACCAATCTGGACACCGTTTTCGTTTACGAGTATGACGCGGGCGGGATGCTGGTTCGCTGGGCCAAGGCGCCCCGGGGTGTAATAATGATTGACAACGAAGCCCGGCAAATCACCCTCGCTCTGCCGGACATGATCTGCTTTGGGCGCGACAAAACCGGCCTGGTGCCCCTGATGAGAGGCGACTTCACGATTCCGCCGGTGGAATTCCCCAGGGCCGGCCAGGCGCTCCCCATCGCCATCAGCGACATGACTTTCCGGCAATTGCGGGCCGAACTGGCGCGCCAGGAACGCGGCCTGGCCGGTGTCCTGCCGCGCGGCGCCTCCAAGGAGGAGCTGCTGGAAGCCCAAAAGCAGACGCGCGCGGCGGCGGCGGAAACGATGATGCCGGTGCTGGTTTATCTCAATCAGCAGGTGGCGTTTTCCTTTGCCTGCCTGGCGTTCACCCTGATTGGAATACCGCTGGGCATTGGCGCGCACCGGCGGGAGACCAGCGCGGGGGTGGCTATGGCGCTGGTGCTGGTGCTGGTTTATTACAGCTTCATGGTGTTGGGCCAGGCCTGGGCGGCGCATCCCGAACGGTATCCGTGCCTGATCATCTGGCTGCCCAATTTCATTTTCCAGGCGGTGGGGGCCGTGCTCCTCTGGCGGATCAACCGGCGGGTTGGGTAAGGCCGCCGGCTTGTCATGCGTCAATCTTGGGTGGTAGGGCGCGCACTCCGTGCGCGCCGCGGCGGGCAGGGAACTGCCCGCCCTACCTTCATTGCCCACCTCGACTCACCGGTTAACCTGCATATTTCATATCGTCGGTGGCCCATGCCACACCCTGAATGGTAGGGCGGCGCTGCCGCGCCGCCCTGAATCAGGGCGAAGCAGCAGCTTCGCCCTACCAGACTATACCATTCTCTCTCCACTTCTTCTTTTTTTGAAAGAATATTTTGGTTGCGGCTTTGCCGCGCTGCGAAATATACGGGTTAAGCCGCCTTCCGCGGCGATTTTACAAAAGCATGACAATTGGGCTGTGGGTTTGCGCCAGACTGCGGTAATGTCAGAAGCAACATCCATGGACAGATCGAACAGCAGCCGGCGCCCCTCCTTTTTCTGGCAGGGCTTGATGATCATCCTGCCGGTGCTGGTCTTGGCGGTGGTCGGCCTGTATTCCCTGCGCCAGGACGAGCAGGCGGCGGAACAAGCCGCCCGCAAAAAAGCCGGCGAAAATGTTGTGAGCCTCGCCCGCGCCATGGGCGTCACTGCGGGCGATCAACTCAGGAATTACTACTTCCTGCAAAATGATTGGGTGGGGGGGATGAGAATGGCGGTGAGTGCGACCAAGATAGTTGGGAAGCAAACCGTGACCATGACGAGTTTTCCGGGCGAAGAGCTCAAGGCAAGGATCGTTCAATGGGAGAAGGCATACCCCGGACTCCATTTCGATTCCCTGGCTGCGGCTCCTGCCACCCTCGCGGATCAGGGAACCCAGCTTACGCCTTTAGATTTCTCAGCTGTGCCCGTGCCGCCAAAGTGGTTTCTCGAACTCTCCCCCATCCAACGGCAAGCCTGGCAGACGTTGCGCCAGGGCCAGTCAACAAATCGTGCTCCCTTTGCGGACGCCGGCGCGTGGCAGGACTTCCTCCGCAGCAAGCCATCGGAAGAATCGCGCTTGGCCGCCTCCAACTATGAGCGCCTCAACAGCCCACAAGGGGATCAGGAAGATTACAGCGGTTTTACCGAATCAGGCATTGCCTTCTCAGACCTCGCGTGTTTTCAAGCGCTTGACCTCCCCGCCGATATCCGGTGGTCAACTAATTTTAATTTGTTTGGCAAGTTGGCGGTGAAAGTATTCTATTCTCCTTCCTTCCTGACATCCGCACTTCTCGAAAAGGCAAATGAACACCTCCCCTCCGATCCCCTCACGCAAGAGGAACTCCGCTTCATCCAGAGAGTTTGGGACGCTGACTCAATTGCCCGCCAGGGGCTCCTGCCATTTCGCCAACATCCCGAACTCCTTTCTGCGAACCTCTGGACGAGAACTCCGGCAGGGGAAGCTCTCGCCGTGCGATACGATACCACCATCTCCGGCGTTGGCGCTGACCAGCATGGGACCGGCATTTACTTTGTCCCGCTCCCAGTGATGGAAGCGATCTTTGCCCGGGCTTTGGCTGATAACCAGTTTCTGGCGCCGGATTATATCACCCCGGCAATCTCGGTTGAAGGCGAACAATTGGCGCTGCCTGGTTTCGTCCGTCCAGCCGATGAAAAATCGCGTCTGGCCGGTGCCACGCAGAAATGTGGAGATCCAGCGATAACATTCGATGTCACCTTCTACCTCACCAGCCGCGAGAAAATGTTGGCGGCGGAACAGCGCCGGACCCGGCTCTTTGGCGCGCTGATTGGCGCCGCCGTCCTCGCCGCCCTGGCCGGCCTGCTCACGGCCCGGCGCGCTTTTTATCAGCAACAGCGCCTCAGCGAAATGAAAACCAATTTCGTCTCCAGCGTTTCCCACGAACTGCGCGCCCCCATCGCTTCCATGCGCCTGCTCGCCGAATCGCTGGAGCGGGGGAAGATCGCGGACACCGCCAAGCAGCAGGAATACTACCGGTTCCTCGTGCAGGAATCCCGGCGGCTGACGTCGCTCATCGAAAATGTCCTCGATTTCTCGCGCATCGAGCAGGGGCGCAAGGAATACCGGCGCGAGCCGGCCGACCTGGACGCCCTGGCGGAGCAAACCGTCAAACTCATGCTCCCCGCCGCCGCCGAAAAGCAGGTGGCACTGGCCTGGCAGCCCGGTCCCGGCCCGGGGCCGGCGCCTTCCTGCGACGGCCTGGCCCTCCAGCAGGCGCTGATCAATCTGATTGACAACGCCATCAAACATTCCCCCGCCGGCGCCCGCGTGACGGTGGGGCGGGAGAGCGCGGCCCCCGCTCTGATCCATCTTTGGGTGGAAGACCGCGGCCCCGGCATCCCGCCGGAGGAGCACGGGAAGATCTTCGAGCGTTTCTATCGCCGCGGTTCGGAGCTGCGCCGCGAAACCCAGGGCGTCGGCATCGGCTTAACCATTGTCAAACATATTGTCGAGGCCCACGGCGGCCGCGTCCTCGTGCGCAGCGCCGTGGGACAAGGCAGCCGGTTCACCATCGAACTGCCGATGAACGCGGTGGAAGCCTCCTCTCCCCAGCCCTCTCCTCCGCAAGTTTGCGGAGGAGAGGGAGAAGACTTGCGCGGCGGCGCGGGCGTTAGACAGGTTCAGAGCCGGGACGGCTCCGCCACGGAGCCGCGATAAAATGGACACTCCCAGCCACCAAAGGATTCTGGTCATCGAGGACGAATTGCCCATGCGCACCGCGTTGCAGGATTGTCTCCAAGCCGAGGGCTACCGCGTCCTGACCGCCGCCGAGGGCGAAACCGGCCTCAAGCGCGCCCTCGAGGAACACCCCGATCTGGTTCTGCTCGACATCATGATGCCGCGCCTGGACGGCTATGCCCTCTGCGCCGAATTGCGCCGCCGGGCCGACCCAGTGCCGGTCCTCATGCTCACCGCCAAAGGGCAGATTGACGACCGCGTCAAAGGACTCGACGCCGGCGCGGACGATTATTTGGTCAAGCCCTTCAGCACCGACGAATTGCTGGCGCGGGTGCGGGCGCTGCTGCGGCGCACGCGGAAAGGGGGGCGCGCGCCGGATTCCCTGCGGCTGGGCGACGCGCTCATTGATTTCGCGCGGCAACAGGCCTGGCGCAAAAAGACCCCCCTGCATTTGACAGCCAAGGAATTCGCCATGCTGCGGCTGATGATGGAAACGCCCGGCGAGCCGGTTTCGCGCGAGCGTTTTCTGGACGCGGTTTGGGGCTACACCGCCTTTCCCACCACCCGCACGGTGGACACGCACATCGCCAGCCTGCGCGCCGCGCTGGAGCCTAATCCCGAATCGCCCCGCTGGATCAAGACCGTCCACGGCATCGGCTACCGCCTGCAACCGCCGGACAAATGACGCAAGGTCAGGCGGCCTCGTCCAAAGCGACGGAGACGCGCAAGCCTAGTGGCTTCAGTATTTCCTGCAACGTCGCCAGCGTGGGATTGCCCTTTTTCGACAGTATTTTGTAGAGGCTGGGCCGTTTGACGCCCACCCGCCCGGACAGGTTCCCCATGCCTCCACTCGCCTCCACCACATCCTTGAGAGCGATCAAAAAGGCCGCGCTGTCTTTTTCAGCCAGGACCTGGGCAAGATACTCGGCGGCGTATTCGGGATCGCGCAGCCGTTTGGCCAGGTCATCCTTATAATTCTTCAAGCGCATACGTTTTAAATTGTTGCCATAATAGCTGGGCTTTGCGAATATCGCGCCGCTGGCTGCTCTTGTCGCCGCCGCCCAACAAAACCACGACTTGTCGTCCGTGAAGTCCGTAATAAACGCGCAGGCCAGTACCAATGGCCATCCGCAACTCAAACACTCCGCCGCCTATGGACTTGCAGTCCCCGAAATTTCCGGCGCGTACGCGGGCGAGGCGCGCGTCCACCGCCGCCTGCATTTTTCCATCACGGAGGGAATCGAACCACTCGTCGAACGGGACGAGTCCATTCCGAAGCTCCAGCTTCTTGATTTCCCTTTCCATCATACCGGGTCAGTGTAATCTATAGGTGACAATTTTGTCAATCCCTTTTATGTTAGTTTTTGTTCGGCATCAGGCTTGGGAGGTAGGGCGCGCACTCCGTGCGCGCCGCGGCGGGCAGGGGACTGCCCGCCCTACCATTCCCTGTCGTGGCTGACGCGATGCCGATTTTACAAAAGCATGACAATTCCTGGCCTTCCTCCGCGCAATATAACCCCATGAGAATAAAAATGACTGCCCTCTTCGCGGCGCTCTTTCTGTCCGCCGGATCTGTTTTTGCCGCCACCAACGACCTCGCCACGCTGCTGCAAAGGGGCCTGCTCGAGGAAGAAGCCACTCACAACCTCGAAGCCGCCATGCGCCACTATCAGGCGGCCATTGACGGCTTCGACCAGGACCGCCAGCTTGCGGCGACCGCGGTTTTCCGCCTGGGCGAATGCCTGCGCAAAGTGGGCAAGACCAACGAAGCCACTATCCAATATGAGCGCGTCCTCCGCGAATTCCCCGACCAAACGAATTTGGCCAAGCTCTCTTTGGACTACTTGGGCGGAGCCAGGAGCACCAACCTCGCCGTTGGCGGGCCGGACGCCAAACTTTTGCAAATCCAAGCCAGTTACAATGAGGTCATGCTGAAATGGATTCTCGCAGATCGCGAAGTTGCGACCGTCACCAACCTAAACAAGCAGGAGCAGGAGAACTACTTTACCACCGTCAAGCCCGATTCCGCGTTGGCGGAATGTCTGCGTGAGCGGTCCACAGCCGAATCGGAATTCAACCAAGCGCGGAATCTGGGATACGGACCAAACCATCCAACGTATCTCGCCGCACAGACGGCTCTGATGAAGGTTAATGACAAGGCGGCCCAGCGTGTGGACGCTCTTGTTCGGGGCGTCCGGATAGAAGCTCAATTGCTGCACGAGCAGGGGGATGCGCTTAGTATGCTGCTGGATCAAACCAGGGCAGGACTTGTTGCAGCCGCGCCCGGGGGCGGCGCTGCCGCGCCAAGCTCCGCCACTTCCGCCGAAGACGAAGAAGTGCGCAAGATCAGGGAAATGATCCGCAACAGCCCCGACCTGATCAACGCGCCGGACTACAGTGGCGCATATACACCGCTGCAATATGCGATCCAAAGCGGAAATATCGCCGCCACCGAACTGCTGCTGACCAATGGCGCGATTGTCAACGGCACAGGCCGAAGCGGTGACACGCCTCTGAGCCTGGCCGCCGTCAGGGGCAACAAGGCGATGGTCGAACTGCTGCTGGCCAAAGGCGCCGATGTCAATGCGGCGGACAAAGACAACTTAGCCCACACGCCGCTGTCCCATGCCGTCCAAAGTGGATTCAAATCTGTGGTAGAAGTGCTGATCGCTCACAAGGCCGACGTGAATGCGCGCCGCGAACACGGCTACACGCCATTGCATGACGCCGCCAGGCATGGATTCAGCGCCATAGCCGAACTGCTCCTCGCCAATGGAGCGAACGTCAACGCGGCGGACGCGAATGGCGAGACGCCCCTGTTCACGGCGGTGCAGTACAACCAGCCCGAAATGGTGCAACTGCTTCTGTCCAACAAGGCGGGGGTCAACGCGGTGCTCAACAATGGCGAAACGGCCCTTATCAGGGCGGTGTATGACAACCGCCCCGAAATGGTACAACTGCTTTTGTCCAACAAGGCGCAGGTCAACTTCACGAACTTGGCTGGTGAGACGCCCCTTATTACGGCGGCCAGGAACAACCGGGCCGACATGGCGCGATTACTTCTGGCCAACAAGGCGGAGGTCAACGCCCGCGACAAATCCGGATACACCGCGCTGCATTGGGCCGTCTTGGATAACCGGCCTGACTTGGTTAAGTTGCTTCTGAGCAACAAAGCGGACGTCAACGCCACTACGGACATCGGCGTCACGCCCTTGCTTATTGCCGTCGCCAGATCGGACGTTGACTCAAGCGGAGACAGACAGACTGGCCCGCGAGCGCCGGAAACGCCAGGAGTGCCGTCAGGTATTCCAGTTGCGGCAATGCCGCCAATGGCGCTGCGACCGCCAGGAAGTTCTCCATTTCCAGCTTTGGGTTATGCCGCCACCAACCTCGTAGAAATCCTGCTGGAAAACGGGGCGGACACACAAGCGCACATCAAGGAAGGTGGCGGCTCGTGGGGTCCCATTGTCCCTGGCATCCATGCGCTGGATTTAGCCATTGAAAATGGCCGGAGCGATGTGATGGAATTGCTGCTGGATGGCCACGCGGATCCCAATGCGCGGCATACTGCCTCCGGTCAGCGCGGAAGGGGATCGCCCGCCGGGGGATTGTCCTCCGAGTATGCCGAAACGCCGTTGCTCATGTGCTTGCGGGTTAATAACATGCAGAATGCCGAGCTGGCGAAAGAACTCAAAATCCTTTTGGACCACGGGGCCGATCCCAACGTGGCCGATGAATACGGGATGACGCCATTGGCAATGGTAGCCGAAAGCGGGCGCTTCCCAAACTTGGCTGAGGATATGCGCGTGAACATGATGCAGGAGTTGCTCGATCACCATGCTGATCCCAACAAGCCGGACGACCGGGGTTTGCCTCCGCTCGCCTATGTGACGGGGCGGAGTGAAACGGAAATAAAAGCCGCCTTGCTCAAAGCCGGCGCCAACGAAGATTACCAGCGCCTGGCGCGCATTTTCATGGCCCAAAAGGGCACCGGGTCCCTCGGCCAGGAAGTTTTCTACAAAGGCACCAACTCCGTCAATCATTACACGCTGTTGGAACTCATCGCCGAAGCCAACAAGAATTTGGGCTTCGCCCCTGTCCCTTTCCCCGACTTTGCCCATGTGGTCATCAATCGCCTCAGCACAAATTCCACGAAAGCAGAAATCAACGTCAACCTGGATGAATTTTTTGCTTCTGGTGACTGTTCCAAAGATGTGCCTTTGGAATGGGGTGATGTTGTGCAGATTCCCCAATCGGATCATCTCCTCAATGAGGTTTCCGCTCCCCTGCCGCCCAAAGACTGGGAGGCCCTCACGAAATGTTTGCAGCGCCAGGTGCAGATTGTCGTCAAAGGGCAGACGACCAAGCTGAGGTTGTTGCCGGGCAGCGCCAATCAAGCGACAGCACGCCAAGGCGAAGGCTCACCGGACTTTATGTCCCGGCTTGAAGCCATCCGCGCCGCTGGACAGCCCACCACAATCGAAAGGACACCCGGCGCGAATGCGGGTGAAAAGATTCTCTACACATTTCTCCTCAGAGAGGTGGTGCAGCAGGCCAATGTCCTTTTGCTTTCCTCCGACCTGTCGCGCGTCAAAGTCACCCGCCACGGCGTGGACATGCAATACAATCTGGACGAACTTGAAGCGCGGGCCGGCCGTCGCGCTGGGGCAGGTGGTCGAGGTGGCGGCGGCGGCGGCGGCCCCGGCGTCCCTATGCCCCCTGTGCCCGCTCGCATCGGCGGCGGTGGCGGCGGGTCCGCATCCAACAATAATTCCCCCGATCTCTGGCTGCGCGACGGCGACGTCATCGAAATCCCCGAACGCGATCCCAACGCGCCCCTCGTGAAATAACCCTCCAATTCCCTGTAGCGGCGGTCTATGACCGCCGCATTTATTTCCCAGCAAAGATTGCGACGCTCACAGAGCGCCGCTACAGCCAGGAAAAAAATCGGCAGTGTCCTAATTTGTAGTGTCGAGCCTGTGGCTCGAAATCGGCGCACAGCGCCGACGCTACATCAAATTAGGACACTGCCAATAAATCCATTGATTTCCCGCCCGCCTGAAGTAGGCTCAGAGCATGAAAGTGGATGAGATTCGGAAGATGCTGCACCACGAGCCTTTCCGGAATTTTGTCATCGTGGTGGCGGATGGCGGGCGAATTCCTGTCCAGCACGAGGACTTTGTGGCTTTGGCTCCGACAGGCCGGGAAATGATCGTTTATCAACCGGACGGCTCCTATAACGTTGTGGACACCATGCTCGTAACGCGGTTGGAGGTGAAGGCCATCAACGGCAAACGCAAGCCCCGCAAATAGCGAACCTTCGATTTCCAGTGCTTGTAGCGGGGGTCTGTGACCGCCGCATTTATTTCCCAGCAAAGAAGTCCGGCGCTCACAGAGCGCCGCTACAGGATGCGCGGTTACGCGCTCCGCCGAAAAACCTTGTGGATGGCGGCCTGGTCGGTGGGTTTGATCACCATCTCGTCAATGTTGACATGGGGCGGACGGCTGGCCATCCAGACCAGCGTTTCCGCGATATCTTCCGCCGTGAGCGGGTGCATGCCTTGATAGACTTTGCGCGCCTTCTCCGCGTCGCCCTTGAAACGCACCGTGGAAAATTCCGTCTCCGCCAGTCCGGGATCCAGCGAGCCGACGCGGATGCCCGTCCCGTTCAACTCCAAGCGGAGCGCCTGGGTAATCTTCCGCTCGCCCGCCTTGGCCGCGCAATAAACGGCCCCGCCTTCGTAAGCGGTGTGCCCCGCGACGGAGCCGATGCTCAAAATCGAACTTCCCGGATTATTCATCATCAGCGGCAGCACCGCGCGCGTCACCCGCAGCAAGCCGAGCACATTGGATTGCAACATCCCCTCCCAATCCTCGTCCCGGCCCGAGGCGACCGGGTCCAGGCCGAGGGCGCCGCCGGCGTTGTTGATCAACACATCCACCCGGGCGGTTTTGGCGCGCACCCAGGCCACGAACTGCTCCACGCTCGCCGTGCTGGCCACGTCGAGCGCGTGGCCGGCGCCGGGCTGGCGGATTTCCCCGGCGATTTCTTCCAGCCGGTCCACCCGCCGCGCGCCCAGCAGCATGTTGCCGCCCGCCGCCGCAAAGGCGCGCGCCGCCGCCGCGCCGAATCCGCTGGAAGCGCCCGTGATCAAAACCCACTTGCCGGACAATGATGAATTCATAAAAAAAAGCATACCCCATTTCCGCAAGACATGGAAAGGCCATTCGGGAGGGGGGATCGCGGTAGGGACGCCGGTTGCCCGGCGCCCCCCGCACAGATCCCGGCGGGCGGTTTTCCCGCACCGAGCTCTTCATTTCCACTCGCCTGCTGGCCCGCAGTGAGGTTGGCCAGCGGGTTTCCGTTGTTCTTACGGCGCTGGTTTCCTTTGCAGGCTGTGTGGAACTGTCGGCCCCTTGGCCGGAATCGGGGCT